>Ga0074045_10004613_pt1 | contig 12172 bp, 8 predicted proteins | sample BogForMeECP23OM2_FD_94442 | JGI IMG/M metagenome (GOLD analysis project Ga0074045, IMG submission 94442) | Bog forest soil microbial communities from Calvert Island, British Columbia, Canada - Bog Forest MetaG ECP23OM2 | ecosystem: Environmental > Terrestrial > Soil > Wetlands ...
CCGGAGGGGCTGGATGATCTGATCATCGTGCCTGCGCGAGGTGTAGCTGCCTGCCTCCACCCGTTGAGGGCGTTTCGATCTCGGCTGCTCGATCAGCGCAGCGACTCGATATAGCCGATCTCCGCCCGCGTGAGCGCAAGATCCGGCGTCGCGCCGTGGTGCGCGGCATGTCGAGTTAAGCCCGCAATCGGCGAGAGGAGGCCGCACAAAATTGCAGTGGGCGTAAATGGCACCTCGCCGGACGAGGCTTACTTCTGCTTGTCGGCGGGCGGCTCGTCGGAAAGACGCGGGTCATCGGCGCCGAGCCGCTACTCTTGCTTGCCACAGCAGGAGCGCCGGTGTCACGCCGAGCTCCATTCCCAGAGCGAAAAGGGACGAAGCATCCGCATTGCGGTTGAGCAGCGCCCCCAACAACCTGCCGAGCCTGCCGACGATGACGATGACGGCGAGCAGGCGAAAGCGGCCGGTCGATGTCTCGATGCGCGGAACCGTAGTCAGAAACAGGACCCCGATACCCAACAGCAGGCCGGACAAATAGCGGTAGTGGCTGTCCGCCGCGACTGAAGAGGTGTCGATCCCGAGCATCGGCGGCCCGAGCAAGACACCTGCGGCGCCCGCGGTGATCGGCACCAGGCACGCGGCAGCGACGGCAATCCGCAGCAATCGGGCTTCGTTCATGTCCAGGAGCGTGGCTTACGCATTGGAGGCCGAGATCATAGCTTTCGCCCACCCGCGAGGATGCCACGGTGGTCGTTGGGATGCCGCTTTGTCGAGGCCGATGGCGGTGTTGATGCGGCGCTTCTCGAATGCGTTCAGCGGCGCCACCCCGCTGCGCGGCCACAGGCCGTGGCGGAGGGTCAGCCTCGGCCCGAGAAATCCGAAGCGATCGATATAGTCGAGCGCCGCGCCGCCGCCGCGGCGATGCGCATATTCCTCCTGATAAGCGGTCTCGACGAAATGCATATGCATCGGCGCCTCGTAGCGCGTCGAGAGATCGGCGAGCATCTCGAGCGCGCGGTCGGAGCACCAGGGGAGATTGGCCGGCGCTAGCTGGATCTTGATCCGCCCCTTGTTGTGGTGATTGGCGGGGGCTGCTCGGGGAACCGCCGAAGCAGCGCCCGGCGGCCGGGTCTTCGCAGCATACCGGCATTGAACATCGATGGGGACACCACTAGATTGCACAGTTCTGCCGCGAAGGGATGTCCCGTTTGTGTGGGCTGATCGACTGACCTGAGTTGCCGTTCCGGCGCCGCCGACCACCGCTACAGCCGTTGTCTGGTCGTGCGCGCTCACGTCGATTCTACCCATTCAATTTCCAGGGTCGTTCCCATGGCGTTTTTTCGTAACAGCACCGTCAACCTTCTCAATCTGCATTACGCAATTCATTCCTTCGCGCTGAACGGGAGTGCTGCGTTCTTTGCTATCTATCTGTTGAATTCCGGCGTTCCAATACCGGGCGTACTCGTTTCGCTCGCGCTGATCCTATTGGGACGCTTTGTCATTCGCCCTATGGTCATCCGCTTGGCCGCGCGGTGGGGCTTGCGGGCGATGGTCATCCTCGGCACGGCGCTAAGCGCCCTACAGTATCCTCTTTTGGCTGAAGTTCATGGCGCCGGCATCGCTTTGGCGGGGCTCATCGCCATGGCGGCCGTTGGTGACACCGTCTATTGGACGACATATCACGCCTATTTCGCCGCACTCGGTGATGATGACCTTCGAGGCCAGCAGATTGGTGTCCGCGAAGCTATTGCGGCCGTCGTCGGCATCGCAAGCCCCCTTGTGACTGGTTGGCTGCTTGTCACCTTCGGGCCGCGCGTGGCATTCGGCACAACATCCGTTGTCACGGCGGTCGCCGCTCTGCCGATCCTCTGGGCGCCGGAGGTTAAAGTGGCGGCGCAAGTGCCCGGCGCGTTCAGAGCTGCGGTACCGGGCATGCTGCTGTTTGCGGCCGACGGGTGGGTTGCGGCGGGCTATGTTTTCGTGTGGCAGATCGCGCTGTTCGTTTCGCTTGACAAGAGCTTTCTTGCCTATGGTGGGGCGCTTGCCTTCGCCGCGCTGGTCGGCGCGATCGGCGGACTGACTCTCGGGCGGCACATCGACGCCGGCCACGGAAGGGAGGCGGTGTGTTACGCTTTCGGCGTCTTTGCGTTGATCCTCGTGTTGCGCGCCATCGCGACGGACAATGCTACGCTTGCCGTCTTGGCAAATGCTTTGGGGGCGTTGGGCGCATGTCTTTACATACCGACGCTGATGACAGCGGTTTATACGCTGGCGAAGCGTTCTCCTTGCACGCTTCGCTTCCACGTCGCGACCGAGGGAGGCTGGGATGTCGGCGGCGCAACCGGTCTTCTCACCGCCGCACTGGCGATCGGACACGGCATGCCTTTGAGGGCCGCCATTCTTCTGTCGCTGGCGGGCGTTGCGGCGATTATCATTATGCTCCGTCGCTACTACGCCAATAGCCCGGCGACCGTGGCTTATATCAGAGGAAGACCCACCACGGCCGATGACTGAGTTTGCCGAAAGTATTTCGGACAGACCGCTCACACCCGCAAGCTCGGACGATAGTAGGCGTGGGCATCGGGGTCGATATAGCCGGCCTAGAAGAGCCGGACATTGGGTAAAAGCGCCTTCGACAGGGATCTGCAGTGGGCGGCACTGGCGCAGCACCTCGACCCATGACATCCCCTATGATGCACATCAATGCAGGTTTCCAATGTCAAACAGCTCTTGGGACGCCGCGATCGCGCAACTGGCGGCGGCGCAGCGCAATTTTATGGATGGCGATGCCACCGGGCTGCAGCGGCTTTATTCGCATCGCGATGACGTCACCGTGATGGGAGGTTTCGGCGGTTTTGAGCGTGGCTGGGCCGAAGTCGGCCCGCGGCTCGCCTGGGCAGCCTCAAATTTTCACGGTGGCGACTACAGTCAGCAGGATATCAGTGTCACGGTAGGCACCGAAGTAGCTTGTTTGGTCTGCCCGGAACGATGGGCTCGCAGCGCGCCAGACGGCCCACCTACGCCCGTCATGGAATTGCGTGTCACCCAAACGTTTCGGCTAGAAGGAGAACGATGGCGGCTCGTCCACCGTCACGCCGACGAGCTCGTGCAGAAACACGAACCTGCGTAAGCCAAATATCGCTAGCGTAGAACGCGCCTCAGGCGCGCCGGTCGACACCGTGGCCCCGCAGGGCAGACCTTCTTCAGCTAGCTCAAACGCCAGTGCGGTCGGTAGTAGGGCAGGTGGGCCTCGGGATCGAAATAACCGGCGTACAATCGCCGGACACGGGGTAGGAGCGCCTTCAACAAAGGACGCCGCTCGACCTCGTCGTCGCCTAACGCATGCTGCAATGAGTCGTGCAGCTCCCGCAGCGCCGTTACGCGGTGAATGCGGATGAAACGGCCGCCTTCGTAGACCGCCGCGCCCGTCACCATGACGAGATCGACACCATCTGACTCGGCTCGCTGGAGGACGGCGTCGAGAACCGGGGTCTCCGGATCGAGATAGGGGTAGGCGAGCTTGTCCCAATCGAGCAAAACGAGATCGGCGGCCTTGCCGACCGCGAGCGTGCCGATATGGCTGCCATAGGGTGTGGTTCCCCCGGCGGTCGCCATGCGCAATACCTGGCCAGGGCTCGGGACGTCCCCGTCCCATCCCCGGAACCCGTGCGCGGTGCGCGCGCAATACCATGCGCATCTCCTGCAGCATGTCGCGGTCGTCGTTGATGCCGGCCTCGTCGAGGCCGATCGCGGTGTTGATGCCGCGCTTTTCGAATGCGTTGAGCGGTGCGACGCCGTTGCGCAGCCGGAAATTCGAGCTGCAGTTGTGGCAGATGTGGGTGCCGGTCGCGGCGACGCGGTCGAGATCGGCCTCGTTGAGTCACACCCCGTGCCCCAGTGTCCGGCGCGGCCCCAGGAAACCAAAGCGGTCGATATAGTCGAGTGCGGTGCCGCCGCCGCGGCGGCGCGCATACTCCTTCTGGTAGGCGGTCTCGACGAGATGCGTGTGCATCGGCGCCTCATAGCGTGCCAAAGGCGGGCATCGATGTCGGCGTTGGACTCAGCTTTTGCGACGAGTTTCACGCGCACTAGGGACTGGGCTTATGAGACTCGGGCGGCAGCAGAATCTCCGAGGCCGAATTCTTCATGGTAGTCCCGGTGGAGGTCCTAACAGGATTCCCGGGGACAGATAGAACCCGTCCGGCTTATAGCCGATCGGGTAACGACCTGATTGACCTCCGAGGCTAGAGTTGACGCGCTTGGTCTGGTCTGGCCATCCCCCGGGCGGATTTGTTGGATTATTCGTCCAAGTCGTGTCGACACCGTGCCCGACGACTCCGCTATATGGCTTCCCACGTGCCGCCGCCGCTCGCTCTTTCGCGGCCGCGCGAGATGCCGCTGCGCGCGTCGCTCCTTTGGTGGGAACCCTGCCGGTTGGAGATAGAGCCCCCTCTTCCAGCGCGGTCTGCGCGGCGTTGGTGGCGTTCAAGACCTGCCCGACTTCTTCAAGTGCCGCCGCCTTGGGAACACGAAAAAGAACCGGTCCCCCTAAGGGGACAACAATGCCAATATTTACGGTACCTGGCGGTGTGGGCGTGTATAAGTTTTCCAGAACGTCTGCCACGAAGTCGTTGAACTGGGCGTTGTACCTCTCGAGGACCGGATCTGGCCTAAATTCGAAAAAGTTCTCGGGGCGAACGTCGCGAAGCAATTCCGTTGCAGCAGCCTTTGCTCGCCCCATTGCGGCGTAGTCGCGGTATTGGGAGACGGCTTTCTGCAACGCCTGAACTATTGGACCAGGAAGCTTATTCGGGGCGCCGCTAGGGCTAAGGCCTATCCCGCCAATCCCGCTGTCTGGGTGCGATCCGGTGTCATCGGCCGTGCTCGGCGGAGGTGCTGCCGATGCCGGCGGTGGGGGCGGCGGGGATAGCGGTCCCGCCGGTACGAGCGGCGGCCGCCCCCCGTATGGCCAATCCCAGTCATTCCATCCCGACGGGTTCTCTCCGCTAAGCGGGTCCGGGTCTTGACCTTGAAAACCGGTGGGGTCTGTAAGCGTCAGCGGGTTATTTACAACATAGCTGTAGCGGTTGTACGACTGCCCCGAGAAGGGACCCGAGATGAATGGGTCAGGGCTTAGGAACCTCCCGATCTGGGGATCATAAATCCGCCCCACGAGGTTGACCAATCCGAACTCTTTATCTTCCTCGGCACCGGTAAATCCAAGGCGTATGTCCGGTTGTCCCGATGCAGGCACTTGACTTCGCTTGACGCCGAACGGGTTATAACTGAACCGCTCGATGGGGATCTCGGAACTATCGGAAACCGTCTCGATCGATCCGAGCAACTCATCATGGAAATAAAAGGTCTGACTTCCGGTATCGCCGCTCCCGGAACTCAGCAATATTTCGCCAATAATCCGATCGTCCGTCGGAAGATACAACACGTAGGTGCTTGCTCCTCCCGACGCCGCCCTTTGCTCAAACACGCCATTCACGTAAGTGGTAGCGCTGCCAGTGATCGCGTCTTGCTTCAGAGCCCTGTTACCGAATGCGTCGTATTTGTACGTTATGTCATGCTGCGCGTTTGTCATGCGGGAGGGCAGGTTAAGCGAGGTGAAGCTGATCTGGCGCCCCGGTGCAGTGACCTGATTTCCAGCTGAATCATATCCGTAATTGAAGACTGTAGAGCCTGAGGTGATTTCGGTAACTGCATGGACTCCGGCACCGTTTTGGCCATAGGTATAATTCATTTGCGGGGGCACCGGGACTACCGTGCCGGCCTGCTGCTCAAGATTGCCGATATCATTGTAGTTGAAAGCTATATCCCAGTTGGAATTGAGACCGCCCCAATTGGCGATTCTGTCCACCCAATCGACCGGGGCGGTTTCCATAACCGCCTGAATATTCGGGCCCTGCGGCGTGCTGCAAGAGCTGTTCTTCGTCATGTCTCGGCTGGTAACGTTGCCGCTTGCATCGTAGCCGTACGCGATACACTGGAGAGGGCGAGGAGGACTAGGACTCGTAAAGCTCGTGATGCTCTGCAGCCGGAATTCGAGATCGTAGCCCCGCGCTGTTATCACACTGTTCCCAAGTGTCTCGCGGATCAGTTCCGATGCCGCGTTCCGTGCAATGGCGCTCCAGTACACATGTTTTTGTCCCAAGTCACTAATAGTCGCCAACTCTCCCTGGTTTGTGTAGTTCCGCTGCAAGATAAATGCCTGCTGTCCCGCGGTCGGGTAGGTAATTGTCCAAATTCTTCCAACTGGGTCGTACGAATACACAAATGAGTATTGGTTCCCGTTTATCGTCCAGGTCGGGCTGTGCAGTCGAGAAAGAGAATCATAAAGGTAGCCGGTACCGATGCCGTCCGCGCTCGATGCTGATGCCAACTCGCCGATGCCGTGCGGGCTCGTGTCCCATGTAAAGGTCGTCGTGCCGTCCGGAGAGGTTATCCGTAGCGGGCGACCGAGTAAGTCGCGCAGATATGTCGTCTTTCTGCCTCCACTGTCGATTTGTTCTCGTACCTCCCCGAAAGCGTCATAACGGGTCCTTGTGACCCCGGCGTCGAGGTCGTTCAGGATAGTTCGCCTTCCTAATTTATCGTATTCGAGCGATGTGACGTTTCCGTAGTAGTCCGTGACCCGATCGAGAAGGCTCACCGGGGTGTAACCGAAGGACGTGGTGATTGGCTGCGAGTGCGAATTGATGGCCGCACTGATGATTGTGCGACCGGCTCCGTCTCTGATGCGGTAGTTCTTGTTTGAATTGGCATCGGTGAAATCGGTTCTCAGGCCTTCATAGCTCCAAGATTCGGTAGACCCATCCGGGTTCAACAGACTCGTCAGACGGTCGAGATTGTCATAGGAGAAAGTGGTCAGAACCCCAGCATCAGATGTAAAATGGGGTAGCGCGCTCGTAAATACGCGCCCGAGTGGGTCGTAGGTTATTTCAGAGGACGCCCAGTTGGCGCCAAAGCCAAGCCACCGGCGGGCTAATTCGCGGCGTTGTCCGTCAAACGATGCATCGAATATGGTCCCACCGCTCTGAGCAACAGTGGTTTCCGGCCGACCGAGCAGGTCTTGAACGTAATGGAGGTCTTGGTCGGCACCATCCGGGGCATGCACGAAGCGAAGTCGCCCAAAACCATCGTATCTATATTGCTTCGCAACACCATTCGCATCGGTGAAAGAGAGCAGAAGCCCTTGCGACGGCTCGTAAGAATACTGCGATGTCTGCTGCAATGTATTCGTGATTGACTCGACGAATATGGACTCCGCGTTGTCATAATTAATCGCGTTTGTGCGGGTTTGGCCGGACCCCCGGGCTGTAATCGAGCTTGGGAGCCCGTATCGATTGCGGTCAATCGTGGTTTCCAGGTATAAATCCGAGTCATTCTCGGAGGCTGCAAAATGGCCGTGCGGTTCGCGCACGATTCTCGACAGAAGCCCAGTATCCGGCCGATAATCGTAATCTACCTCGGTGCTGACCGCACGGCCCATACGATCGACACTCGAGCGCTCGGCATGCATGAGCTGGCCGATGAGCCAGGATCCTTCAAAATTATCATACGAGAACCGGCCACGTAACTGCTCACTCCGGCCGGTCGCTTGACCGTTTTCGACCTCGTAGGTATCGGTATCTCGCTCCGTGACGTTCCCGTAATTATCCTCGAGATTTCTCTGTGAGATTTGGGAAAGCAAAGCGACATTTGCTCCCGGTCCCTCCCATTCCGTTCTGACATTGGAGGCAGAGTATGTGAAATAAACCTTCCGATGGTGTTCGGAGACAACTCGGCACTCTGTCGAGACGCGGACTACATGATGAATATCAGCATTTTGTGTGATCATTAATGTATCGGAGTTGAGTTCGACCGGTTGGGTCGCGCAAGGATAAAACGTCCCAACACGCTTCTTGTTATCATAAGTCGTCGTTACTGAACGCTTTCGCGCGGTCTCTTGCTCGGTGACCTGCACAAAGCCGAGCCAACCGCGTCCAGAGACGTCGAGCCGTCCATCGGCGTAATAATACTGCAGAAATCGAACCACGCCAGGATTGACGCCACTATTTGTCTGGTGGTCCGACACCACCCACATTCCCCGCTTGACACATAACTGCGGATATTTGCAATCGCTACCGGGTTGATACACCCCGCTGTCGATAAGGGGGGCATAATCGAAGTGCTCGGACGCCCCCATTCCGTCAAACGCATCCGTGAGCAGGTCCGTCTTGATTCCTTGACGGAGCCACATGTGGTAATTGGTTGTTGCACCGTCGACCTGCAGAAGGTCTCCGAGACCGTGGCCATCAAGATCCAGCACCTGTGAGCTGCTCCAATCGCGTCCCCAGACACCAATGCAGAGCGGAGGCCCGCAGTTTTGCGGAAATCCGCTTGCCGAAGCGCCCACTGGAATCGGCAACGGCACTAGTGTAAAACCGCTTCCCGTCCATTCGAGTACGACAAGTTGTGCGGAATTACCCCCGGCTGCCGTGAAACCGCCCATCAGAATAAGGTCTTGATGGCCATCCTGGTTGAAGTCGATGATTCGGATACCGGTATCGTTATGCACGTCGCATTGCAGCGAAGGCGAGGAGTTGTACGGGGCAGGCACGGTCCATTGGATCGGCTGCGCGAAGCCGTTTCCGGTATTAATCGAAACGTTTAAGATCCCTCCACTCGGACTGACCGAGACCCAGTCGAGTAGACCGTCTCCGTTGAGGTCGATGAGGACAGGGTTGCAAAATCCATAGTCATCACCAAGGAAGGTTGTTGGTACTGTGTGGAGAGTCCCGCCCGAGAACGTGATAGCTTTTGTGTGGAGCAAGTTGTCCCCAGAAACCAATAAGCTCGATCTGCCGCTTCCATTGAGATCGACGCCGAGAGCCAACGTCCGGATTTGATAGCCACCGCCACCGCCGGCACTGATCGTTTGATATGGTCCGACGGGTTGGCTGTTCAGCACAGTCGATGGGTTATATAAACCCAGCGGAGCACCATTAGCGTTGAGTCGGTATTCCCACGACGGGCCACCGGGCTGGCCATAACCCAGGGTCGTGGTAAGGTTTCCCAACAAATCTGTTGAAGGGCCTGGCCGCAGGGCGTCGGGTAACCCGTCGCCATTAAGATCGAGCCAATAATCTGGTCGTGGAAACGCGTTATATACCTGGTAGGCTTGGTTGAGGAGAGGAGCGAATATCCCTGAGTTCCAGCTATAGAACTGGTTTTTGTAAACGGGTACCAGGGGTTGTCCCAGACCGCTTGGGTATTGTGGAGACGTCAGCCAGGCGATCTTTTGGGCGCCATCGGCAGCCAAATCGATCAATCGGGTCCATATCGGAACCATAAGTTGATAAGGTGGCGTCATATTCGTCTGTATACCCTGGCCGAAGCCGCTGCCTGTGCTGGGATAATATGTAGAGCCGTTAACTAACAAATCATCGAGGCCATCGCCGTTAATATCCCCGACACTGAGCACGCCCGCGGCTGCGGCCGTTTGTGAATCCGTAAATGCGGTATTTCCCATGGACCACTGAAATGTCGTCGGTGGCTTGCAGGTTTCGGTTGAATTAGAGACCAAATTCACAACGCCGTCGCACTCCTGTAAACCTGTTAGAAGGGTGCGTCCGCTAATACTGTTATTGGAGTAGCCCAATTTGTAAGTACGAGCGATGAGAGCATTGGCCGAGCCTGCGCCCCAGGACATTCGGAGGGCCTGTAGCCGCTCCCCTTGGACTAACTTGAACCCGCTTACGTAGCGTTCCTCGACGTCTGGGCGGTCCTCGTAGAGCAGTACCACCCTTCTCATCGGCACCATCGACGGGTCATTGGATGAGCCGGTGTAGTCAATTGCAGTCGGCACTCTGTCGTAGCCATTCTGGACTTGCCGCGTTCTATATTGGATTGTCATGAAGTTTCCCGAGCGATCCTCTATTCGGGACAAATCCCACGCAAACCGCACGAGTTGGCTGTAGTCGGCGTTGAACACCGACGGTGTCCATCCAGTGGGGGACCATAGGGAAGCGCTGGTCACTGTTAAATTGACGCGCTGGCCTTCAAGATTCCAGTCGCCAGAGCCCAAAGTCAATATACGACCGTCCTTCAAATAGATCCGGAAATAGGTGGGCCCGTACGCGTCGGGCGCGTAAGAGACGATCTTGGCGTGGATGTCGTTCTCGGTGCGGTATTCCGTGCCGTCTCCTCCGTATACGCTTGTAGCGCCGTTAGCGCCGCCGACGGCGACCAGCCGCTAACCGTTCAAGCAGTATCGGTCGCCTTGTTCACCGTCTGTGAAAGTAACTTCCCGGGCCTCGCCGTCCTGCAAGAGTGTGCGACGGCAACGGGTGATCTCAAAGAACCCAGTTAGAGCCCACCCAACACCTTCAGGACCGTTCCCTCCTCCGCTGTTGTATACGAGCGACAGCTCCGGCTGAATCCCAGCCCGCCCGGGAGGGACCCAGAGCGGTACCTGATAGACCGCTGCGCCGTTATTGCTGACGCTACCAATGCCGTCTGATTTACCTACTGCGAGGCCATTAATGGAATCCGTAGGAAGGAGGGCCTGTGTTCCCCGCGTATTGGTGATCGTGCAGGTCTTAACATCCCCCCAATTCAAGTTTATGCTTCCGTCCGGCGGACAATCTCCTGCAATCAGGGTCACATACTGTCCCACATCCGTACTTGTCGCCCCTGTTTGACCGACGACGTGCAGACCGATCGCGACTTGCGGAGCAGAAACTGCGTTATTGCCAACGTTGTTTGCGACGACGGCTTCGTCGATGGTGATATCGAATAAGCCTGGGTCTCCCGGAGGACCTACGAACGTCTTCACCGTCAATTGTGGAGGTATTAAGGTTGGCCAAAACTGACACCGCAAAGGCAAAGAGCAGCAGCGCAGGCGAGCAGCAAACAGGAAATGTGTCGGCTGCACATACAGAGCCCCGCGGCTGTGCGGCGGAATCCATTCATTCCCAGATTGGCCGTTTCCCTCATAGGCGCACCCCCGATTGAGTCGAGCGTCCCACCCTCTTCTGGCTAGGGGTGCGCGCGCACACCGATCGTTGGTCGCCGTTCTTCTCACCGAACGGTTCGCGGCCACCCCTGTCTATTTATAATCCGCTCTTTCGAGACTAAGTGTGAGTTATTTCACACTCGTTGTTCTGTCGGGAGTTGAGTGCATCTCCCCGTCCGGTGGCACGACGGTGGGATGCCTTCGCGGTCTCTCACACCCGCGAGCTCGGACGGCAATAGGGTAGGTGGGTTTCGGGGTCGAAATAGCCGGCGTAGAAACGCCGGACATGGGGTAGGAGCGCTTTCGACAGCCGGCGCCGCTCGATCTCGTCGTCGCTGAACGCATGCTGCAATGACGCGTGCAGGTCCCGCAATGCTGCGTCGCGGTCGACCCGAGTGAAACGCCCGTCCTCGTAGACGACCTCGCCCGCCACGATGACGAGGTCGACGCCGCCGCTCTTGGCGCGCTGCACGACCGCTTCGAGAACCGGCATCTCCGGGTCAAGATAGGGGTAGGCGAGCTTGTCCCCGTCGATCAGCACGAGATCGGCGGCCTTGCCGACCGCCAAGGTGCCGATAGCGCTGCCATAGGGAGTGGTCGCCGCACCGCCTGTCGTCGCCATGCGCAGCACCTGGCCGGGGCTTGGGACGTCCTCGTCCTCCATCCCCGGGATACGGTGGGCGCGCAATACCATGCGCATCTCCTGCAGCATGTCGCGGTCGTCGTTGATGCCCGCCTCGTCGAGGCCGATCGCGGTGTTGATGCCGCGCTTTTCGAACGCGTTCAGCGGCGCCACCCCGCTGCGCAATCGGAAATTCGAGCTGCAGTTGTGGCAGATGTGGGTGCCGGTCGCGGCGACGCGGTCGAGATCGGCCTCGTTGAGCCACACCCCGTGGCCCAATGTCAGGCGCGGCCCGAGAAAGCCGAACCGGTCGATGTAGTCGAGTGCGGTGGCGCCGCCGCGGCGGCGCGCATACTCCTTCTGGTAGGCGGTCTCGACGAGGTGCATGTGCATCGGCGCCTCGTACCGCGCCGAGAGGTCGGCCAGCATCTCGAGGGCGGCATCCGAGCACCAGTGCAGGTTGGCCGGCGCCAGCTGGATCTTGACCCGCTCCTTGCTATGGTGCGCGGCCCTGAGATGCTCGAAGAGCGGCCCGTAATCGGCCA
>Ga0074045_10004614_pt1 | contig 12168 bp, 11 predicted proteins | sample BogForMeECP23OM2_FD_94442 | JGI IMG/M metagenome (GOLD analysis project Ga0074045, IMG submission 94442) | Bog forest soil microbial communities from Calvert Island, British Columbia, Canada - Bog Forest MetaG ECP23OM2 | ecosystem: Environmental > Terrestrial > Soil > Wetlands ...
CTCTCCCAGGGGAGGCCGTCTTGTCGACTTCCCCTTTTTTGTTGCCCGCGCTATGCGGCGGAGCCTTCTGTCGAAGCGGCCGAGGACACTTGCACTTGGATAATATCGTTCTTGGCAGCATACACAACCAGATCGCGAATCGACTGGATGTCGAGTTTGCGCATGATGTTGCTGCGATGTGTCTCCGCAGTCTTGGTGCTCAGGTTCAAAAGACAAGCTACTTCCTTCGAGCTTTTTCCCTCCGCCAGGAGTTGAATCACTTCGCGCTCGCGCGGGGTCAATGTCGGCAACCTCGGCGCCTCTCCATTGGAAGGTTTGTAGCCCTTGTCAAGAAAGCCCGTCAGCACCATATCGTTCACGCGGGGGGTAAAGAACATGCGGTTGCGCTGCAGCGCTTCCACCGCTGACACCAAGTCCCGAGCGGCGTCCGATTTCAGCATTTTTTCACCTGAATCAGAGCCGCGGCTCTTTTGCTCTCCTCATTCGCCGTCATGGGAAAAACACCTCGATCAGCCGCACCAACAGCACGTCGGCGAGGATGATGAAAAGGGAGACAGGACCACGGGTCGGGTGGCGGCGCGCTCCACGCCTTCGGTTCCACCTTGCGCGCGCATTCCCTGAAAACACGAAACCACCCCGATGATCAGGCCGAAAATGACAGTCTTGAACGTGGGCGGCAAAAAATCATTGAAAGTTACGTTCCTGGTGCCGTTTTCGATGAACAGTTGGAGCGAGATCGGCTCGGTCAGGGTATTCGTGATCCAGCCAAACAGGACGCCAAAGAAATCCGCCACCAGCGTGAGCAGCGGCAGCATGACCACACAGGCAAGGATGTGGGTCGCCGCCAGGTACTTCTGAGGATCAACGGCCGAAGCCTCCATGGCATCCACTTGCTCGGTAACTTTCATGGCGCCCAATTCCGCACCGATTCCTGCCGCCACGCGTCCACTGACGATCAATCCGGTGATGATCGGACCGCTCCGCTTGATGACGGAAACGCAAAGGAGTGCGGAAAGCAGGGACTTAGCCCCGAAGCGGACCAGGCTATCGTGTGTTTCAAGAGAAAGAACGACGCCGATCGCGGCGCCTGCCAACGCCACGAGCGGAGAGATTTCGAGCCCAGTTCGTCAAGTTGGTGCAAGAACTCCCGGACTTCGTAGGGAGGAAGGAAGGTGGCTCGGACCAACTGAAAGCAGAAGATGCCCAACTCCCCAAACCACTCGAAAAAAGCTGCCCACCGAGCCAGGTGAAGCGGGCTGGCTGGGTTTCCGAGCGCTCCTGAGATCCGCTGCTGTCGAGGAAGCCATAAGCGCAACTTGGATGCAGTTTGTATGGTGATGGTCTATCGACAAATTTGTCTTCAAGCTGACAACTCAGGTGGACAACAATTCCATTTGCTTTGCGGCAGCAATACCGCGGCGACGAGCGAATTCTTCTTGAATTCCCCCAGTAAGGTGTGCCATAAGTGTGCCGTGCGCTTTGAGCCCGTGTGCGCCAACTTGCATCTTTTCAATACCGAGCCAGATTGCTTAAGTGCGGGCTTGATTGTCGGTAAGTTATTGACTTTTAAATGCGCTAGGACGCGGGAGATCCTATCAGACCCGCATACTCTTAATCAGTGAGGTCTGAGATCGCGGTACACAACATTCACACAACAAGGACCCAAAGGCTGGACCTCGATTTCTCCATCGTCGCAGCCCATCCCAGAGCGACCGTACCCTTGGTGTACCCTTGTGGACAGACGGAACGCTCCCAGTTATTTGCTTATTTTCGGGAGAATGCAGAAAGCGTCCCGCCTGTCCCCGGATTATCGTCCGGTTCGTATATGACCGTTATTCAAGACGCATCGCTCGCTCTGCGGTCGCGCAAACAGGCATATTTTGAACATCCCTGATACAGACCTCGAGGCGTCGCAGCCGCCGGGCGCTGGCCGTGATGAATCTGCCAGGCGTGTCTCTGAGAATCATGAGGCGCGATTTCGCGCCGAGATGGGACATATCTCGCGTCATTCGGCAGTCTTCTTCGTGGGAACTCTGTTTACCGCGGGCCTGGGATATCTTTTCAAAATCTATCTGGCGCGGGTATTGGGAGCCGAGGCGTTGGGTATCTATGCGCTTGGCATGACAGTTGGCGGCGTGCTCGGATTGATCGCGGCTCTGGGGCTTCCGCAGGCCGCGGCTCGGTACGTGGCGGTATACAACGGAACCGGGCGGTATGCCGAGCTTAAAGGATTCCTGTGGCGCGGCATGGCGGTGCTTGCGGCGGCCAACTTGATTGTGGCTGCCATCATGTTCTGGATACGCGGGTGGGTTGCGGATCGCTTCTACCACACGCCCGCATTGTCGAAGTACATGACGGCGTTTGCGGCATTGATGGTTTTAGGGAGCTTCACATTATTCTTTGGACAATGCCTTGCCGGGTTCAAGGATGTCGCTCGCAGAACGATCATCACGAACTTCATTGGTAGTCCGCTCAACATGCTCTTCGGCGTCGGGCTGCTGCTGCTTGGCATGGGCTTGTCGGGGTACTTGCTGGCGCAGATTGCGTCCGCTCTGATCACGGTCGTCCTGTTGGCAGTGGCAACATGGAAGCTCACCCCGCCGGGCTACCGTTCGGTCGTCGGCGAACTTCCAGCCCTGCAACGTGAAGTAATTCGGTTTTCTGCCAGCCTATTTGCCGTGCAGACGCTGGAATACACTTTTGTTTCGTTGGACAAAATTGTGCTGGGTTATTATCTCGATGCCCGGAGAGTGGGCATCTACGTGGTAGCGGCCTCAGTCACGGCGTTCTTGCCGATCCTGCTGCAATCGGTGAATCAGATTTTTTCTCCCACGATCGCGGATTTACATGCGCGCCGGGAACTGGAAGTTTTGCAGCGGCTCTACCAGACTCTCACCAAGTGGATTCTTGGATTCACTATTCCGCTGGCGATTGCGGTTTGTGTCTTTGCTGCACCGCTGATGCAGATATTTGGAAGCGAGTTTCGAGCCGGATGGCCAATTCTGATCATCGGAACCCTCGGACAAATGGTCAACTGCGCCGCGGGCTCCGCCGGCATTTTGCTTATTATGTCCGGGCACCAGGACCGCATGGTTCGAGTGCAGGTGAAGGTTGTGATTGGGAACATCATCTTCAACCTTGCTCTCATACCGATTTGGGGGATCATTGGAGCGATTGTTGTGTCCGCGACGACAACTGCCGCCATCAATCTTTTCTACTTGCGTGAAGTGAAAGCGCTTCTGGGACTGACTCCGTATAATCGAAGCTATGTCCGGCTGTTCTTGCCGGTGTTGGGTAGCGCGGTGATCGTTGCTCTGGTGAGGATGGAGGCGAGTTGGTTCCACAATGTAATCCTCGCGATCGTGGCCGGCCTGTTGTTGGGCTATATCGCCTTTATCGTGTTGGCACTGCTTGCTGGCTTGGATGAGGATGACCGTCTGGTAGAGGGAGCGATAACGTCAAAAGTACGGGGAATGCTCGGGATGATGAGGATTGAGGCCCGATGACAGCATCGTTACGACAAGTAGGTCTGCCAGAGGATCTCTGCTCAGCGGCGGAAGAACTCTACGGGAAGCAATTCGCAAGCCTGGAAAAACTGATCGTGTTTCTGTTGGAGGAGGTCACTCGCCGGGATGCGGTAACGCTAGACCAGGAGGAACAGCGCATCATCGAAGAGAGATTGAAAGCTCTTGGCTACATCTAACGCGCTGAAAGTTGTGGTTGTCGTTTGTTCACTCTGCGCTTTACTCCGCCATGAATTTTGAATTCCTTCAGAAACAAGAGGTAGTTCCCGGCATGCACCGGGAGATCGAGGCGTTTCTTGACCGCCAGAACAATAGCCATCCGTTCCAATTCCCCAATTGGACGGGAGGACAAGCGGGCGATGAGCGGGAAGGCGTGTATTGTGCCATGGTGCGGGACCAAGGCGAGATGCGTTGGTTCGCTCTCTGTGGGGTTACGTTTCCTTTGGGCCGGTGGGTGCGACCGGTCCGCAGCTTCATGGTCTACCGCGGGCCCGCCTGCGATGATGCCGACCTGACGCTGTACGGGCTCGGCAAGCTTCTCGAAAAGAGCAAGGAACTTGGCTTCGCGTACGTCGAGATTGACCCCGATTGGGTTGAGCGCCCGGAATGGAGCGTCGGAAGCGCCTTGTCTCGCGACGGGTGGCAGTTGCTGCCGGAGCGCAGGAGTTCTTTACGGTTGGATTTGGCCGCTGGAAATGACGAGCTGCTAAGCAGTTTTCGGAAGGCGACGCGATACGAAATCCGACGCTCTGAGCAGCAAGGGATTGTGATCCGGTTCGCACAGGGTGAGGGAGATCTGCAGGAATTCCAGCGTATTTATTTTGAGATGGCGAAGAAAAAGGACTTCGTTGGTCTTGAGGCAGGTGATCTGTCGCACATATTGCGGCGGATCATGCAGGAGAAGGACCGAGGGGCTCTTTTGCTCGCGTTCAAGGAAATGGCGTTGCTAGGTGGCACGTTGGTGGTTAGGGCCGCGACGCGGTGCTGGTACGTTCTTGGCGCGACAACCAAGGATGACCGTCTAAGCGCCGGCCACTTGCTGCAATGGCGTGCGATTCTATGGGCGAAAGAACACGGGTGCGTTGATTATGATTTCGGAGGCTATCGCGAGGGCATCAACACGGGCCCGGCTTTGTTCAAACGAGGCTTCTGCCAATCCGTGGTCCAGTTCTCTCCAGCCTACAGGTATCCTTTGGACCGGCGACTCTGTTCGATATTGGACTTCATACCCAAGTTGAAAAAAACACTAAACAGCCGCTCGCAATGAGTCTCGTCCGAAAAATCTGGAATCGATTTCGAAATCCCTTGCCGGTCCAGGGCTTCTTCTTCGATCGGCCGCTGGTTTTATTTCAGAGCGACGATTGGGGCCGCGCCGGAGTGCGGGATCGTGAGGGATGGGAAGAGCTCAAGGCCGCCGGGTTGAATCTGGGGGAGAAGCAATACGACTTCTACAGTCTGGAGACAGCCGAGGATCTGCATGCGCTCGGGGAAGTTTTGAGCAAGCACCGGGATTCGACTGGGCGCAGGCCGTCGTTGGTCATGAATTTCATCATGGCCAATGTGGATTTCGATCGCTGCTTCGAACGCGGCCAGAAACAAATTCCATTGCTGCCGCTGACCCACGGCTTGCCGGGGAAGTGGCGTCGTCCGCGGTTGTTGGAGGAGTATCAGCAGGGCATTCGCGAGCGATTGTTCTATCCTGCTTTGCATGGGCTGACTCACTTTTGCGAACGAGTGGTGGCGCGAGAATTGGACGCCGGTGGAGAACGGGGGGAACTGATCGAGAAACTGTGGCATGCGCAAACTCCGTATATTCACTGGCGGATGCCTTGGATCGGATATGAGTATTGGGACCCTGAGATGCACCCCGAACGCCGATTCTTGTCAGCGGCGGAACAACGGAATGCGATCACGCGCGCGGCGGAAATCTTTCGCGAGTTGTTTGCTGTGTCGCCATTTAGCGGATGTGCGCCCGGCTATCGCGCCAACGCGGATTCGAGAACGGCCTGGCTTGAAAACGAAGTGCGGGTCGCACAGAACGGTCCGGGCGAGCGGCGAGGCCCGTATCTGGATGGAAGCGGAATGCTGGTTACTTTTCGCACGGTTGAAATGGAGCCTGCCATTGTGCGGTGCCAGGTGGGGAAACTGGTGACGCAGCTGGGGGAGTGTTTCGCGGCCGGCGTGCCCGCAGTGATCTCGATTCACGCGATCAACTTTCACTCGACGATTCAAGACTTCCGGACGCCGACGTTGCAGCTCATGGATGAATTCCTGACGACAATTGAAAAAAAATGGCCGCACTTGCTCTATCTGCATGACGCGGATTTGTTTTCTCTGGCCACCGAGGGTTCTTATGCCGGAGAAGACGGGAGAGTACGAGTGGGCGTGACCACTACGGGAGTGAAAAGGTAGCATGACTCAGAACTCCGCTCAGCGCAGGCGATCACTGGTGTTAATCACGGTGGACTGCCTGCGTGCGGATCACTGCGGATTCTACGGGTATTCGCATCCCACGACCCCTTTCCTGGATTCGCTGGCGTCTGAGTCTTTCGTTGTGCCACAGGCCGTCGTCGCCGGCGCGCCTACGTACTATTCGCTTCCGTCGATTCTTGCTTCGCGCATGCCTTTGGCGTTGGGCCGCGATGTGATCGGGGTTGCTCCTGGCGAAAGCACGCTGGCAACCGTGTTGCGTGAATCTGGTTATGCCACGGGCGCATTTTCGGCGGGCAATCCATATATTTCGCCGCGCTTCGGTTACGACGAGGGATTCGATGTGTTCCGCGATTTTCTGGACTTCGAGACGCAGGCGACTCAGAACACCGGCGCTCCGGAAACGTCGCCCGGCGGTTCGCTACGCGGCAAGCTGAATCGAGCGATAAGAAGTTTTGCGGAAGGGATTGGACTCAGCGGGCTCTACAACGAACTGTACTTTCAATACTGCATGAAGATGTCGCCGGCGGTCCACAGCATCGAGGCCCTTAAGAGATTTCCCGCTGCGGACATTCTGGTGGACCAGGCACTGTCGTGGCTGGCGTCGGTGGCGGAGCGTCCATTTTTTCTCTGGCTTCATCTGATGGATCCGCATGCGCCATACTACCCGCCGAATGAGGCGTTTCGCGAGTTGATGGGAAGAGACATCGAGCCTGGCCGCGCCCGCTATCTGAATGAATACTGGAACCGTTCGGACCTGACGCCTTCCGGCCTGCGAGGAAAACGGGATGAGGTTATCGAGTTGTACGACGCTGGCATTCGGTCGGTGGACCGCCAGATAGCCCGGTTGGTGCAGAGTCTCAGGCAAACGCATCTCTGGGACGATTGTGTGGTTGCTCTGACCGCGGATCACGGCGAGGAATTTCTCGACCACGGCGGGCGTTATCACGCGCCGGTTCATCTGACTGAGGACATCGTTCGTGTGCCGCTCTTGATTCGTGTTCCCGGCTTCGAAGACCGAGCCGTGAAGGTCCCGCCTTCCCCGATGAGCCATCTGCACCTGGCGCCCACTCTGCTGGAGATCATGGGTGCGCAGGCTCCGTCTGCGTTCCAGGGACGGAGTCTGTGGACAAATTTGCAGCGAGGGCAGGCCTGGGACGATCCCGCGATCATCGAGTGTGCCTACGGTTGCACCAATCCCTTTCGCACAGAAAACCGGAGCGCGCCCAGGCTGATCGGGATTCGTGATGCCCGCTTCAAGTTGGTCATGCGCATGGAGCCGGGAGCGACTGAGGAGGTGTACGACTTGGACGCGGACCCGGCAGAGGCTCAACCTAGCGCGGCTGGGCCCGCCCTCGAAGCCCGAAAGCGATTGTTGCAAGCCGCCCGTGAACACCTGGAGAGAACGGTTACAGGCCGGGATGGCATGGCGCGCCTGCGGGCCCGGCTGCGCGAACTTCGCTGCGAGATCTTGGGCTAGAATGGAAGTCCGACGATTCAGGATATACATGTTGCCGTTCGTTGTTTTCTACCAACCGCATGATTACGGTATTTACGCCCTCCTTCGCTGACGAGACGAATACCAATGCCCAGAATCTTACGGTGAAGGAAGTTGTGGCGCGAATGGATCCATCGCGTTTCCGGGTGGTGATGTTCGGCGAAGGGGCGGCAGATCCGAGAATCGCTGCCCGCCCGAACACTAGAATTCTACGGTGGAGGAAAAGCGGGAATACGGCGCGTGGGTTATGGCATATGCTGCGCCATATTCCGGATGTCTACTTCTTTCCGCGGGAAGGGCCTCTCGATGCCGCGTTTCTTTCCGCGCGCGCGAAGTTGCATTGGAAGTCGGCGCTAGTCACTTACGTGGTTTCCGGAGGACTTACGCCGGACTCGGACCGGCCGATTCTGTGGCGCGCAATTCGGGAGTGCGATGTGGTTGCGGGGAATAGCCGCCACATGTCCGAGACCGTCGCGAGCCTCGGAGGGCGGAATGTGCAAACGGTTTACGACGGTATCGACCGGCGCTATTACTATCCGCCTGCAAAGCCGAAAGATGCGAGAGGGCGGCCGCGCGTGCTGTTCGCGGGCTCGTTTCGTCAGTACAAGCGGGCCGAGCTTGTGGTTTGGGAGGCTGCCAAACATCGGGAGTGGGAATTCCTGCTGGCTGGTATGGGAGAAGAGCAGAGCGCGTGCCAGCGGCTGGCACAAGATCTCAAATGCAGCAACACTTTATTTCTCGGCCACCTCAATGCTGCGCAGCTGGGTGAAGAGATGCGCGGTGCCAGGATATTTTTCTTTCCGAGTGAACTGGAGGGGCATCCTCAGGTGTTGGGGCAGGCGGCGGCGTGCGGACTCGCTTGCGTGGCGCGAAGTTCTTATCACCCCGACTATGTCGTCGACGAGATTACCGGACTGCTGGCGTCTTCCGATGATCAGATGAGTGAAGCGCTCAGCCGCTTGATGCGCGATCCGGAGCTGACAGCTCGGATGTCGTCGGCGGCCATCGAGCATTCCAAGAAATTCGACTGGGACCGGATCGCCGAGCAGTGGCAGGAGTTGATAGAGTTGGCCGTGGTCAGCCATCAAGCGCGTCGAGGGAAGCGAGTCTAAAGAACAGCATGCGAGAGCGGCGTTCATCCAGATCTTTGTGCGAGCGACTTGCATGACTCGCCGGATTGCCATCTTGACCGAGATCATCTCTCCGTATCGGATCCCGGTGTTCAATGCGCTGGCCAAGCACGAGGGTATCGATCTGAAGGTGATCTTTCTTTCAGAAACGGATCCTATCCTGAGGCAATGGCGCGTGTATAAAGATGAAATTCGCTTCTCGTATGAAGTGCTGCCCTCGTGGCGATTTCGCATCGGCGGTTCGCACGTTCTGTTGAATGCCAGACTCTTGGAGTCTTTGGAAGCGTTTTCCCCGGAAGCGATCGTTTGTGGCGGATACAATTACCTTGCGTACTGGCTGGCTTTGAGGTGGGCACGCCGCCGGAAGATCAGGTTCGTTCTATGGTCGGAGAGCAACGCACTAGACATACGCGGCTGGCGCACGCCGGTAGAATTCTTGAAGCGACGTTTCCTGAAGCGCTGCGATTGGTTTGTGGTACCGGGCAAGGCCGCCTTCGAGTATCTGCGTTTGCTGGGCGCTGCCGCAGAAGGCATTCTCACCGCACCCAACGCAGTCGATAACGGTTTCTTTGCGGCGCAGGCGGAGGAAGTGAAGAACAAGCCGGCCGCATTTCGAGAAAAGTTCGGGCTCCCGCGACGGTTTCTTCTGTTGGCGGGAAGGTTGGTGCCGGAAAAAGGGGTTTTTGATCTGCTCGAAGCTTATGCCAAACTAGAGCACGGGCTACGATCCGAGGTGGGTTTAGTATTTGCGGGCGATGGCGTCTCCAGAGAGGAACTGACGCAGCGGGCAAGGCGGATCACCCCGGGGACAGTTTGCTTTCCTGGATTCACGCAGCGGGAAGATCTGGCTGGTCTATATGCGCTCGCGGAAGGATTGGTTCTACCGACGCACAGCGACACATGGGGTTTGGTGGTGAACGAAGCAATGGCATGCGGACTTCCGATTATCGTGAGCAGTGTCGCCGGATGTTCAGCCGACTTGGTGGAAGATGGGTGGAATGGTTACGTCGTGCCAGCCCGTGATTCTGAGAAACTCAGCGTAGCAATCGATTCCTTGCTCAGGCAACCTGACCTCAGGCAACAGATGAGCGCACGCAGTTTGGAACGAATTCGAAACTACTCACCGGAGGCATGCGCCGATGGTTTGGCCGCGGCCGCGATTCCGGCCGGGACGGGGGCTCGATGAGTTCGTTAAAGCCGATGCACGTGGCTGGCATTGGGTTGGGCTTGAGCCTGGCGCTGTATCTTCTCTATACCCATTTGCAATACTTCGGCGACGTTTCGTTTCTGGGGATGATCTTGATGCTGGAGATAATCGTCGCCAGCGTCTGGAAATATGACCAGCGTTTTATGGTTCTGTTGATCATCACCTTTGTTTGGGCTGGCGCGAATGTCCCCCTGCAAGGCTTCGGCGTAATGGGACGTTGGGTCGTACTGGCTACGGGTGCAGCCGTAGGCTACATTGCTTGGACGAAGAATCCGCGCAGGCCTTTTGGGGCGTTGCATCTGATCGCTTTCTTTTGCGTCTGCTCCGCGTTTGTCTCCGCTACCGTTTCTTCGTACATGCAGATGGCGTCATTGAAAGCTTTGAGCCTGCTCCTTCTTTTTACATATTGTGCTTCGGGCGCCCGTAGGGCTGCTATCGGCCGGGAGGACCGTTTTTGTTTTGGACTGCTCTGGGGATGCGAGATAACCGTATATATTACGGCGACCTGCTATTTCGGCCTGGGTCAAAGTATCTGGGGTAATCCCAACTCACTGGGCTTGGTGATGAGTGTCGGAGTGTTTCCCGTCCTGGTGTGGGGATGGCTCAACACCGATGGACCCGTGGTGAAGTTCCGCCGGTTGGTGGCGCTGCTGCTTTGCACGTACCTGGTTCATTTCAGCATGGCACGCGCGGCGATGATTTCGGTCGTGGTCGTCACCTTTGTCTTCCTTCTTTGCCTGCACCAGTACAGACTAATGATGAAGGTGGTGGGACTGGTTGTGCTCCTGGTTGCATTCACGGGGACGTTGGCTCCAGAAACCCTGTATAAGTCGCTGGGAGACATGAAAGATGCGGTGCTTTACAAGGGGCACAAGGAAGCGGGGATACTGGCCTCGCGGCGGTCACCTTGGGAGAAGGCAATCACCTCGATCAAAGAGCATCCGCTGTTCGGAACGGGATATGGCACGAGTCCGACGGGCGAGGATCCCGGATTGAATTTTGGAAGGTTTGCTTCAAGCGCCGAGACGGTTGGTGAGCACGGCAGCAGCTACATGACCCTGGCAGAGTGGGTCGGTCTGTTGGGTGGGGTGCCTTTCGTTGCTCTCCTGGGGTTGACGGTATTGAACATAGGAAGGGTCTGTGTGTGGATGAGGCGAACCGCGGACCCACGCAATTACGCGATTCCGCTGGCCATGGTGGTGTTGGCGGGTCTGATCCACGCCAACTTCGAAGATTGGCTTTTTGCTGTGGGCTATTATGTCTGTGTTTATTTCTGGGTCATGGCCTTTCTACTTGCGGATCTTGTTCCCGATGCCGTTGTGGTCCCGGTAGCCAGTTTTGTTCCCCGAGCTTCTCGTTCGTCGTCAACCGCGTTTGGCGCGGTCGTGCCCAACCGATGATCAGGTTGTTTGTTAATGGCCTGGCCGCAAGTGCGGGCGGAGGCCTTACCTATCTGCGCAACGTGATTCCACAGCTCGCTCGGAGAGTGGACACGGAAACTGCTGTGCTGCTGAGTCCGGCAATCCGCGGGGAATTCGGGGAACTGCCAAACATCTGCTTTGTCGAAGAACTGGACTCATGGGGCGCGCCTCGGCGTTTTATTCGCGAGCAGACGGCACTGCCGAAACTGATCCGGCGCAGCTGCGCGCAGGTATTGATCTCCGCAGGCAATTTTGCGCTCTGGAATTCTCCCGTCCCGCAGATACTGCTGTCTCGTAATTCACTCTATACTTCCGGCGATTTTCTCCGCGATATTCGTGCTCGCGGAGACTACGCGATATGGATGGACACTTTGATCAAGGGCTGGTTGGCACGACGATCCATAATCCGCGCCGAGGTTACCGTCGCTCCTAGCGAAGCGTTTGCCCAGGAGCTAAGCCAGTGGAGTGGCAGGAATGTGCTCTCCGTGCACCATGGATTTGACCGGGATGCTTTTACGAGTGACGATGCGCTCTTGCCAGCGGCCGCGACAGCCCAGCTTGAGCAAGGCAAGGACGCTCTCCGCCTGCTTTTCGTAAGCCACTACAACTACTACCGGAATTTCGAAACCCTGTTCCGGGCGATGCCTATCTTGAGCAGTCGACTGAACGGAAAGCAGGTAAAGCTTTTTCTCACCTGCCGACTGAAGTCGGAGGAGAATCCGGGGACATATCGAGCCGAGTCTGCGGCGTCGCTGGCAAACGATCTTCGCGGTGACCAGAACATCGTCGAGCTCGGAACAATTCCTTATCGCTCGCTTCATCACCTCTATCGTGCCTGTCACGTTTACGTGACCCCGGCTTATGCCGAATCCTTCGCTCATCCACTGATCGAGGCGATGTCGAGCGGCTTGCCGGTGGTGGCGTCGGATTTGCCGGTGCATCGCGAAATCTGCGGGGA
>Ga0074045_10004616_pt1 | contig 12165 bp, 6 predicted proteins | sample BogForMeECP23OM2_FD_94442 | JGI IMG/M metagenome (GOLD analysis project Ga0074045, IMG submission 94442) | Bog forest soil microbial communities from Calvert Island, British Columbia, Canada - Bog Forest MetaG ECP23OM2 | ecosystem: Environmental > Terrestrial > Soil > Wetlands ...
GTAGGCCCTTTGATCTCCTGCGCGATCTTCCGGACGGCGTCAAAGTCCTCCGGAGACGACGCCGGGAAACCAGCCTCGATAACATCCACCTTCAGCCGGGCGAGTTGGCGTGCCAGCCTTATCTTGTCACGGCTCCCTAGGCGGGTTCCCGCTGCCTGTTCGCCATCTCTTAGAGTGGTATCAAACACCGCAATCTTTGCTGCAGCCTTCATTCCCGCATCCTCAACGATGTTTCGGATTTGTTATCGGAGCAGAACAGCCGAACCGCTCCAGCATACCGTAACAGGGCTTTCGGAAATAAACGTGACACGGAGAATGCTGTGCCAGTTCAGAGCCACATCAGGTGGCTGGGAGATAGCGACTGGATTGTCGTCCGCTCTTACCCAATTTGTTTAAGTTTCAAGCCGTGTGACCGATCTCTGGGCGCTCCCCTTACTCACATTGAGCGTCCGGCATACTCGGGACCAAGAAAGCCCTTTACTTCGCAGCGCAGCCACCGCACCAGCGTCAACCTGGGCGCGGGGCCGTCCGAACTTCTTGCCCTTGGCGCGCGCGTTCCGCAGACCCGCCTTAACCCGTTCCTGGATCGATGAACTCCGCGTGGCCAACGCCGCACTAGTTGAAGTTTGCAGACGATCCGAGAGCCGATCACACCGCCCCGTGAACTTTGCGCAGACGGTAACCGACTGATATGACCTCTGAGCCAGAAATTCACGACTTCGTGCTACTCGTGGCCGACCGCGGATTCTTCACGTAAGTGTTCAGCCAGTTGTTCATCTCCCACAACATGTGAAGAATGGACTCCCGCGCCGCGTAACCATGCGACTCCAGGGGCAGCAGCACGAAGCGCACCGTGCCACCCTGACCTTTGATGGCACTAAAAAGCCGCTCGCTCTGTATTGGAAACGTGCCTGTGTTGTTGTCTGCGTCTCCATGGATCAGCAAAAGAGGAGTCTTAATCTTGTCGGCGTAAGAAAACGGAGACATTTTGAAATACACTTCGGGCGCCTGCCAATACGTTCGATCCTCATTTTGAAATCCGAAGGGCGTCAGCGTGCGGTTGTAGGCTCCGCTGCGCGCGATGCCGGCCTTGAACAGATCGCTATGTGCGAGCAAGTTTACGGTCATGAACGCGCCATAAGAATGCCCCATCACGGCAACCCGGTCTCGGTCCACCACGCCCAGCCGCACGCCTTCATCGATCGCGGCCTTCGCACTGGCTACTAGTTGTTCGACGTAGGTATCATTCGGCTCTGCCTGTCCTTCTCCCACGATGGGAATCGTCGCGTTCTCCAATACCGCATAGCCCTGTGTAGCAAACGGCACGGGTGATCCCCAATACAAGAATGGAAATTCGTATGGAGACCCGCTGAGCTGTCCGGCCGCGGCCTTAGTTTTGTACTCCGTTGGGTAGGCTTCCATTAAGGTTGGCAGCGGACCATCCCCGGCCTCGTAGCCCGGTGGGAGGTATAAATTCGCGCTCAGGTCGACTCCGTCGGCGCGTTTGTATTTGAGAACTTGCTTTTTCGGCAGCGCCGCATTGCCATACGGATTGGGGAAACGAGTGACCTGCTCAAGAGAGCCATTCGCAACATTCTTGAGGTATAAATTGGGACTCATTTCCGGCGATTCTCGTCGAATCAAGATTGTCGGAGCCGCCACGTCCAAAACTGCCAACGGAACCTCAAAAAACGGCGCCGCCGATTGCCACAGCCGTTTGGTCTCTCCATTCGCAACGCTCATCAACGAAACAAACGGCCGGTCTCCTTCTGGGGAAGCCCCCTTCGCGTGCAGGTACACTCCGTTCCCGTCAGGCGTGGTTCGCACGACATATTTCCCCCCTTGATTCATCACCTGAAACGGCTGGCCCGGGTCATGATAGCGATCTTCAAAGGAGCCTTCGTACAGTTTCACCTCCCGGCCTGGATTCGCTGGCAACATCGCAAGCATGATCCGCTTGCGATCCTTCCACCGTTCCTCTTCGACAATCGCAAGCCGACCGGTTCCCCACTCCACGCTTCCGAAGCGCAAAGGGATTTCGGCCAGCTGTTGCGGCGAACCTGCGAATGGCGCATCCCACATGAACAGCCTGTCGCGAACCGACGCTTCGACCCGCGGATCTCCACCATCGGCAGCCTCCACCCAAAAAACCGAGGATCCCACGTCGCTCCGCCATTCGAAATTGCGAGGTCCCGCCGCCACTGCATCGTGAATGTTCGGGATCATATCTTCAAGCGGCTTGTCAGCCAGCTGCTTGGTGTTCCCGCTCTTTAACTCGATCGCCGAGATTCTTTCCGGAAACATAGCGAAAGGCAGCAAATAGGAGTACGGATGATGGCGCTCATCCAGCAGCGCGTAACGACCATCGGGAGATGCCAATGCACTTTCCATCACACCCGGCTTGCCCACAGGCGTGATCCTGCCATCGAGTCCAACTACTACCACCTGCGACGTTGCGTAATAGTCGAAAATCGCCTCGTCCTCGGGGTTCTTAAGTAAGTCCTGATACGTTGCCACTGGCGTGATCCGACCGAGGTTCTCCTGGATCACTGGCCCTGTTGGCACTTCGCTGCGGGCCGGCGGCGCACCTCTTCCCTTCGGCACTGCCTTACAGATCAGTCTTTGGCTGTCCCCCAACCATTCACACGGCTGGCCGAAAATCCCGTTCAGCGTCAGGCCGGGCACGCGTCGCGTCTGCGCCAATGCCACATCCACAATCCACAGGCTCAGTTCAGGATCTGCCGATGCATCGCTGATGTTCACGAAAAAAACGTGGCGGGCATCCGGGGCCCAACCCACAAACCGGATCTTCGTTTCAGTCGGTAGTCCCGCAATCGGCCTCTCGGTGCCGTCCGGAAGGGCTTTCAAGCTCAAAGCCGTCACGTATCGTCCACGGCTTGGTCCGTTCGTTTTGGGATTGAATCGCAGACCTGCCAGCCGCAATTCTGGCTGAGCCAGATCAGCGATTGAAGGTAATCCCGAAATCGCCTCGATCAGCAGCCAGCGGCTATCCGACGCTTCGCCTGGCGAAATCTCCACGTTGGGCGTGGGCCGCACATCCACCAACTCGACAATCGCTTTCGGTGGCTGTTGATATTTGACCGGCTCTTTCTGTTCTTGCTGCGCCCATACAGGCAGACCAAACAAAACCAGAATCACAGCCGACAGGCGACCCGAGCTCTTCATTATGATTTCTCCGATTGTGGTGTTTGAATTTGATGGGGCATGGTCTTCGCGATCTTGCGATTGCCAGGATACGAACTAGCATCCCGGAAAATCATGGCTGTCAATTTACAAAGTAATAATAACTAGACGCTAGCCGGTTTGTCGGGACCAATCCGCACGTCCCAATCTGGAGTAGTGCGATCACTTGGCAACCTGCCCAGTATGTGCGGTTAACTATCCCTTGGACAGGAGCCTCTCTCTCCCACGTTGATGAGAAGTGACCATTTAAGTTCATTGCAGCTTCGCATACTCAGCATTAGCTTGCTGCAGGATGGGTATGTCGGGGTCGGCGTCTTTCCAGAGGGTGAGGAAATCTTGATAGGCTGGTTTCGCCTTAGCGGGATCGCCCATTAACGCATAGGCTCGGGCCAACTGCAGACGCGCAACAGCGCCCACCGGATCACTGATCACGATTCCCGGGTGGTCCAAAATTTTCCGAAACTCCGCCGCGGCCTCGGCGCCCTGATGCAACGCGAGATACGCCAGTCCGCGCACATATACCGGATAGAGCGCGCCGAAATTTCCGTGAATCCAACTGCGCTGCGTACCCAGTTCATTGGGAACCGCGACCTGCAGAATTTCGATCGCCCGCGAAGGTTCCCCTCGGTTGAGTGCCAGCAGCACCTCTAGGGACGGCAGGTAGCTGAAGCGGTTCGACGTATCCTCAGGAAAGCGCTTTTCCAGATCATCGGCCAGCACTTGCGCGCGAACAGAATCGCCCGCCAGCGCCAGTCCGAAGGCTGCGCCGTACTCGGCTTCCTTGTCGTTGGAAATCTTGAGCGCAGCCGCCGCGCTCGTCCGTGCTGCCGTGGAGTTCCCGAAGAAACCCTCCCAAACAGCGCTCCCAGCCTGAAAGATTGCGGCCCTCTCACTCTGGCCCCCCTGCTGTGCCAGGTCCGAAGCGCGTTTCACCAGGAAGTCAGCCCGCTGCAAGCGGCCGGAATACGCTGCGGCAAAAGCCTCGTGATCAGCGATCCAGTCTTCAAAGACAGACTTCCCCCGGGACAATGCCGACTCCCGCTCCATCGCCGCCCGGTCAGCTTTTAGGAACGCGATGTCGAAGCGCAAAATCGCGAAGTACGGAAACTCGATCTTGCGTTCGGTGGCCGTCCGGACAACGTTCTCGGCATCTGCGAGACGACCGACATTCAGGTAGCCGTAGCTCAGGTTGAGGTACCCGACCGCAAAGTCCGGATCGAGTTCGATGGCCTTGCGAGCTTCGGCAATTGTCTGTTCATACTTGCCGAAGGCGGGATAAATAAATCCCGACAAATAGCTGTATGGAACGATCTCCGCCGGATAAACCTGCACCCACGTCTCACAGGTCTGCTGTGCCTTTTCCAGGTTTCCCGTTACCCAGGAGTCGTAAGTAGCGCTGATAAAAAACCTCTCCCGGTCACTGGCGCGGTCGCGCAGTTGGTACGCTTTGCTAGTGTTCTCCGCGGATAAGCCCGATTCGCCGGTGGCGCCGTACATGAGTCCGAGCGCCGCATACGCCATCGCGAATTGCGGATCGTCATTCACCGCCAGTTGGAAAAAGGGAATGGCGCCATTTTCGCCTTTCGCATACAGCGTCTTCCATCCCAGGCTGTAGGCTTTCAATGCCTCGAGCGACGGCGTCGTAGCCTCGGCCAGCGGAGTGGAATGCTGTGCCACCGTGGCCAGAGATTCGCCGAGCCGTGTTCTGAACTTGCCGGCCATCTGGCCTAGCGCATTCAAAACGTCTTCTTTTCTGGCGGCCTGCACCTGCTCTTCAGCAAGTACCTCGCCGCTGCGACAGCTCTTGGCGCGTAGTCCCAGCACGTACTGGCTACCCAGGGTTGCAATCGAGCCTTCCAATATGGCAGCACTTCCCGCACGTTCACAGATTTCCCGTGCGAGTTCTGGAGTCAGCCGCGCGTCCGCCGGCTGACCCATCAGGCGGAACAAGTGCTGGATGCGTGCTTCGGAAACGACGACAAGAAACGGCGACTGCCGCAGTTGAATTTCGAGGCCTTGCCGCAGCGTTTCGTCGAACACGGGATCGCCCGTTGTGTTGGTGAAGTCGGCGATCAACACTGAGTCTCGCTCACCCAGCCCCGTCGGCTGCCGCCGATGCAGCAACCATGAAACGACCAACACCAGCAGTATCGCCATGCCTCCTATTGCCGCAAGGTATTTCCAACTGGTTCGGCGCTTTTGTCCGGAAGCAAGCGCCGGCAACGGCGCCGCAGGTTCGTTGTCCGTCTGCTCCACAACCATCTGCGATCGCCTGGCGATGATCACATCTTCGCCATCCTGGGTGACAGTGCGTACTTCGGCCACAAACCGGTAGCCCTTGCCCGGCAGGGTCACGATGAAGCGCCGGTCTTCCGGAGTTTCCCCCAGCGCCTTGCGAAGCATAAAGATGTTCTGGCTGAGGTTCGATTCCTCGACGAACGAATCCGGCCACAGCTCCTTCATCAGGTCGTCTTTGAAGACGACCTCGCGGCTATGACGCACCAGGATCAGGAGTGTTTCAAAGGTCTTAGGGGTGACGGGTACGGGTTGGTCTTCACGGAGCAGAACCTGCTTCTCGGGATCGACCCGGAAGGGCCCGAACTCGTACAAGACTTTAGGACCCGCAGGCATTCTCAGTCCGATCTTGCAAGGTTGCCTCTATGAGGATAGGCGCCGGCCGATTTTCCGGCAAACTATCACGATACCTTTCCCTCAGCAACCAACCAAAGGCCTTCCTACCCGAATCCGTTCTGCGACTGAGCTGCTCGCAAGTACTGGCTTTCCAACAACAAACGCTGTTTTGAGAGCTTTTGAGAAATTCTGAGCCGCGCTTTGAAGACTTTCGATTCCTTCCTCCTGCAGGATGCGCTCGTACCAAGCGGAACGCAGCAGCGACAAACGCAAGGGAGCGCGCCATGGTGCAGAGAACGACGGTGCTGAGAACGACCAGAATCACTGTAGAAACCGACACATTCCTGGTGGTTCGCCGCGCCACAGCAGCTCTCGCCTGGTGCCCTGTTTGCTGCGCCGAGGTGGACGTCATCACTCTCGCCGAGGACAGCGTCTTGGATCCGGCCACCACAGCGCAAATGGAAGCGTGGCTCGGCATCGGCGAGCTGCATCTTTGGCGATCCGGCGAAGGCGCAGTCCAGATTTGCATGACATCGCAGCTGCAAAGCTCCACATAAAAGGAAGGCCGATACTGCCGTCCTTCCTGAGACGTCCAGCAGATTCATGACGGAGGAATGGAAAATGAAACTCAATGGTTTGACAGCAAATGCGATCCGCCTGGGCCACATCTTCGTGGCGCTTGCGTTCCTCGCCGCACCGATGGTGGCTCAACAAGACGCATCCGTGCAGGCAAACATCCCTGCGCCTGCTCATTACACCATAATCGACCTGGGCACGCTGGGAGGCAGCTTCAGCCTGGCGTACGGCATCAACGACAACGGGCAGATCGACGGATTTTCCACGTTGCCCGGCGACACCGTTCAACATTCCTTTGTAATCGAGAAAGGCGTAATGACCGACCTGGGCACGCTGGGAGGCGTAAACAGCGAGTCCTTTGCCAACCTGAACAATGCGATCCAGGTTGCAGGTACGGCCGAAACTGCCGTGACCGATCCCAACAACGAGAATTTTTGCTCGTTTGGCACCAACCTCATCTGCCTCGGTTTCGTCTGGCAGAACGGGATCATGTCGCCGCTGAGCACGCTTGGTGGTACCAACGGTCAGGCCGCTGCCATCAACAATCGCGGCCAGGTCGCGGGCTACGCCGAAACCTCGATCTCCGATCCTAACTGTCCCGCGCCCCAGGTGCTGCAATACCGGCCAACGCTGTGGACAGCAGGCCATGCCAAGCCACTTCCCCTGTACGCGGGCGACACTGAGGGAGCCGCTTTCTGGATGAACAACGCGGGGCAAGTGGTGGGCGCATCCGGCGTTTGTGCGCCCTACGACCCGCGCTACGCCTTACCTTTGCAGCCGCGGCATGCCCTTCTGTGGCGCGACGGCAAGCCCGTTGACCTCGGCAGCCTGGGCGGACAATTCCAAAACGCTGCCTTCGCCATCAACGACCGCGGCCAGATTGTCGGCGCTTCCGACATAACAGGAGACACCTACCAGCACGCCTTCTTTTGGCAGAACGGCCATATGACCGACCTCGGCACGCTACCGGGAGATGTCGTAAGCGCTGCCGTCGCCATCAATAACCAGGGACAAGCGACGGGCGTCTCGATCGATGCCAGCGGGCAGGACTTGACAGCATTCCTGTGGCAGAACGGGACGATGTACGACCTCAACAACCTCGTTTACGGCAGTACTCCCTTGTACCTGCTCCACGGATTCGGCATCAATTCGGCTGGCGAACTTGTGGGCTTTGCCTTCAACACCAACACCGGCGAGGTCCATGGATTCCTTGCGACCCCGCTGCACTTCAGCGTTCAATCCCAGGACGGCCCCGTAGTAGTCGGGGAGAACAACAACGGTAGTGCGAAGTTTGCCTTGCCGGAAAGTGCTCGCAGGCTGCTTCTGCAGCAACTACACTCCATCCGACTCGGCGCCAGCCCGTCGCAGTTGGTTCAGTAATCTGCAACGCAGCGGCGGATGTGATGCGAGCAGTCGCATCACATCCGCCGCCATGAGGCCGGGTGCAGCCCGACCGTGCGGCATGAGGGCTCGGACATAGTCATCAAGTTCATCCGGAGGGCCAAGTTGCCATGGTGTTTGGCCGCAAGCAAGAAGCTTCGGACTTGTCCGGCGGGTTCGCGGTTCTGCGAGGTTGTCCAGAAGCCCTCTTGTGGGAAGTTTCACCCGATAGGTAACGAGAAACGCCCAGGCATCCAGGATCTTGCCTCCAGCCTAGCCGACATATCGGTACTACTCTCAATCAAACTGCGAGACCTTCAAGAAGCCGGTCAGATGGTTACTGTGCGATTCCGCTTCCGAACGATCCATAGATGAACTCAGGCGTTCCGGTGATCGCACGCGACGCCAAACGCCCTGAGATGACGGTCGCTTCGATACAGCCCACATTCAGATCGCTGAGTGTCCAGTCTCCCGCGAGATAAAGGTTGCAGAATCGGGAGTCACCCGGGGCGAGCCGATGCTTTGTCGAGCCGGGCAGACACAAAACATAGAGTTCGCTCGGATCGATGTTGACTCGAAAAAATTGCTCACGGAATCTGGCCTCACCCTCGGCGCCTGTAAGCGAGACGAGCGAATTGAAGTCGAAGGTTCCCTGCTCCATCGACTGTGGCCAGAGCAAACTGATGTTTTCTTTCAAAAACGAGAGAGAATTCTGCACCACGCACTCTCTCTCCCTGGCCGGATAGGTAGCATCCGAGAACGGAGCTTCCACAAGGGGATCGAGATATGCGTTACAGAAGTAGGCCGACTGCCGCACATTGTCTGCCGGCAACCAGCTTTCCAACGGCAACAAAGGACTCATGTCGGACCATGTGTCGAAGGGCTCGACATATCCGCAAAGAATGCCGCGCGGACGTGACCACCCAAAGGTCGCCACGTCCCTATTTGACCACAACTGAAATCCCTGCGTCTTGATGGCCTGCAGAGTGTCGCACATATTTTTCCAGACCAGTGTAGCGTCCCGTGCGATCAGTTCTTTGCAAAGATACGGAATCGTCCCCAATGACGTGGCCAGGACCACCAGGTCGAAGTCTTCGCCACGCTGCAGTGTCCGGGTCGCAACCGGCGTCCAATCGCTCCACCAGGATTCGAGATTGCCATTCACGCATTGCCGAATCGCATCTCCCTCAACAAGCTGATCGAAGAACGGTTCGGAAGGCCAGCACGGTATCCCATTTACCGTAAACAGCGGCTCATAACCGTTTTGGAGGGAGGGCTTTGGTGTCGCCTGCACATCCATTGAGATCGTCTCGATCTGCCTGCCATCTGCGGAGACGCCGAGGTTCGTGACCTTATGAAAAAAATTGAACTTCACCCCACGGTTCAAGAGCGCAAGGTAGATGGGACTGAAGATTGTCTCCCCCATGCCGGCGTTCATCCAGTACATCACCGCGCCGCGATAGGTCAGCGCGAGACGCAGAAAGGTATACAGCGCAGATCCCGCCGCGATCCTCGGACGCGAAGGATCTCCGTTCTCGTACGCGAAAAGGCCATCATAAATTCCTCGTGCCAGCGCGGAATCCGGATAGCAACATCCATGCCGCGCGAGCCATTCACTGAAATCCAGGTCATCGATCGCCAGGAAACCCTTGCACAACACGTCATCGGCATTCATTCCGATCACGACCGTCACAAAGGTATCGATCACAATCATCGCGTGTCGCAATTCATCGTCTTCCGGCAGCAACGCCTCGGTTGCGCGGTGCAGTGCGGCCAAGAATTGTTGCAGCATCGCCTGCAATATCCTGCGCTCTTCCAGAGTGTGGTATTCCACTTCCTGAGCAAGATGGCTTGCGAAAGATAACGCAGCGTGGAGCCACGTCGGCTGCGCAGCTAGCACCGCAGCGCCCCCGACAAGATCGCCGCCAACGGTATCGGCCAACTCGCCCGCAAAGACCTGGTAGAGAGCCAGCAGAAACGGTCGCTTTTGAGCGACGTCCTCGAATTTAAGTCGCACTTCTTCCAACAGCCGCTTGCTGAAGTCCCATGGCGAGGGCGGAGCATGCCTGCCGTCAAACAGCTCGTCCTGCCCGGGAAAGTCGTCGCAAGAAAGCCACGGAACCTCCCACAGCTTCCATTGCGAGCCCACAAGTTCGGCCTCGACACCGTGCGTCATCGGTGTAAATGCCTGCTCAACTCGGGTAAACGGTGTGCCTGGCATCAGCCCCTTTTCCGCGCATTCGTCATAAACGTGACGCATCAGGTTAAACGCATTCTCGTAAAACCCCATCCAGAGATGAATGCCGTGTTCTTCGATTCGATTCCGATAAGCCTGATTTCGCCCACTGGCACCCTTGCCACCCAGACGCCACCCAAGCGTATACACGGTAATCTCGTATCGCTGCTGCCACCCAGGCTCCTCGGTCAACTCGAACGCTGTACCCAGGGCGGCGATTCCACCGCCCAAAATAGATAGTTTTTGCATTCATGCCTCCGGGTTCAACCTCCGTGACCTCCACATATCTGCTCCATGCAGAAAGTAAGTGCTTCTACAGGGCGACCTGGCGAGATCCACGCACTCATCCAGAGCAATATGATAGTAAACCTTGACTCTTGACCTCAGCCTCACAGTCTGCCCCCTGGGCTATCTTGCTGAAGACGCATGGATCGATCATGGCTTTCTTGATAAGTACTTATAACCGCCCTTCACGACACTCATTCTTGAGCAAAATCACTGCAAAGGGGTTCGGTGTGCCTTGCCGACTTATCGTTAGTAACCTCCCACATGCCGGTTTCGGGATAACTTCTGGTTGGCCGACAAACAGGGAGTTATGGTCAACTGGCTTGAATATAGATGATGACTGCAGCCGCCTGACGTCGATCTATCCCGTCGATCCTTGGGGACCTGGTTCCATGTTCGTAGCAAGTCAAAATGTCCGCTTTTTGTAGCAAGTGAAATGTCCGGTTTTGGTTTTTAGGTTCGCTCATATACCCGTAGCCGTCGTCGCTGGGGGAAAGTGGGAATCCCGCGGGGTTGGCGGGATTTCCAAGCGCGGTGGGAAAGTCTGCTTTGGGACTTTTCCACGGCGCGTCTTTTCCACAGCGTTCGCCGCCGCGTTTTTGTTTGCGTTGAGGGCCACACCTTGGGCGCTATATCGTCCCAGCCGATGCGGTCCGTGGGTGAGGCTGATCGTACCGTCCAGGTGCTGGTAAACCATCACGGTGCAGCCGGCCAGTGTCCCGCGCCACTGCACCCGCTCAATTTGCAGCGCCAAGTTCTGAAAGCTCACCGTGTTGTCGCGGTTTACCGTGCGCTCAAACTGCAGCGCGAAGATCAGGTCCAGATCCTTGCTGCGCGGACACGCCACGAACGCGCTCCCGCGCTGTGCCGGCGCCACCTGAAAGCGGCGGTTGAACTCGCCGATGTATTCCTCCCGCAGAAACCGGTTGGCCGCTTCCACGGTCGTGATCCCGTGCAACCGCAGCTCCTGCGGCAACCGTCCCTGCCAGGTCCCGAAGCTGCGCTCACTGCGGCCCCGCGCCTGCGGCGAGTAAGCCGGGATCATCTGCACTCCCAACTCGCGCAAGGCTCGTCCCACTTGCGTCAAGCGGTGAGGATCAACTTTGCCTCCCACCTTGGGGGTGAGCCAGAAATGGCTGCCGCGGTCGCTGTACAGGGCACAGAACAGCCCTTTACGCTCGATCACTTCCCGCAACCCGGCCATGACCGTCGCCGTTGATTCTTCCTCCACCAGTTGCGCATAGTAGATCTCGCTGCTGGCGTCATCCAGAATGACGATCAGGTCGAACCAGCGCTCGTCCTGGAACCAGCGATGCCGGCTGCCATCGATGTGCAGCAGCATGCCGGGCAGCGGCCGCCGTTCCCGCCGCTGGCGATGCACTCCCCGTTTGCGCCCCCGCGCTACCAGCCCGGCCCCTTGTAAGGCCTGTTTCACCCAGGTATAGCTCAACTCGATACCGTGCTGCTCGCCTAGCTTCTCGTGAAAATGCTGCACGTTCAGATCGAAATAGCGATCCCGGTACAGTCCCAGGACCTGCTCCACCGTGGCCAGCGGCACCCGCTTGGGGGAAGGTTGTCCCCGCCGCCGGTCGAACAACCCGTCATAGCCGTGCTCTTCGTAGCGCTCGTGCCAGCGCCGCATCGACCGATCACTAATGCCGATAATCTCGGCTGCCTGCCACCAGGTTATCTTCTTCGCCATGGCCCGCAGAATCACTTCCTGTACTTTCATTGCCCGCTCCATCGCGGCCTTCGAGTAAGAATCCATGCTTGGCATGGTCTCCTATTCTCGCCGCCCGCAAAGCGGACACATCACGTGCTATCTCAACCGGACATATCATGTGCTACTGACA
>Ga0074045_10004617_pt1 | contig 12164 bp, 12 predicted proteins | sample BogForMeECP23OM2_FD_94442 | JGI IMG/M metagenome (GOLD analysis project Ga0074045, IMG submission 94442) | Bog forest soil microbial communities from Calvert Island, British Columbia, Canada - Bog Forest MetaG ECP23OM2 | ecosystem: Environmental > Terrestrial > Soil > Wetlands ...
CTGCCTTGACCTCGCGATCGGACCAGGATTCGAATTTTGTTGCGCTCACGGTTTTTCCATCCCTGACCAGGATTGCGTTGCCTTCGCCGAACATTTCGAAGATAAGGCTGCCCTTGTCGAAATTGAAAGCGACGATGCGGTCCTTGTTCACCTGCTCCAGCGAGAGGAGCCGGGCGTTGTCTAGCTCTTTGCCGACCTTCTCCACGAACTTGTCTGTAAGCTCGCTGGACTCTATTATCATTGTCTGGTGGATACGGATGCCGAGCTCGCAGAGTATCTCGGTGGTGCCGATCTTGAGACGATAGATATTCTGGCCGATCCTGCGCATGCGGTTGAAATGCTTCCCGACCAGACCCGAAAGCTCTTTCACCATGAACGAATACTCGAGATTGTTCATCTTGTGCATGGATTATCTATGGCTGGGGAGGTTAAAGAATATTGCACGGCTGCTATCCCCTCCTTATGGGCAAGGGTCTTATCATATCGAAAACAGGCTTATCGGGTTGTTTTATATACTTCATGAAGGCTGCGTAATCCCCTTTCATGGTCAGATAATCAGACCCGTTTGAACGATTTGAAAAATGCACATCGCCATCCTTCACATCAATTTGCTCCGAATACCGATATACTTGCAGACTCGGTGTCGCTTGTTCTAGCAGCACAATCATTCCGGACAAATCCCGTTTTATCTCGAAAATAAGTTCTCTTAATTCAGACGATTCGTTCGCTAGGCGTATCGCATTTCCTTTCGATTCCATCCCCATGGAGGCGCAGAGCGCGATTTGGATCGCTTTTGCATCTACGAGATCTTCGATGCTAAGCGCGCTTTGGATGCATCTCTGCAAATTCGCGGAATCCATGACATCGATATGGAGATTGACTCCGAATTCCGGTTCTGCGGGCATGAAACCGCGCCTGAAAATCGCACTGAGCGTAAACGTGTACTCGGGCTTTGGCTCTTCCTGAGCATCGGCATTTTCCATCCGCCTTTGGACTTCCTGGAGTTTAGCGCCGATACCTACTTTGGGTAAAAACCCTACAAGAGTGACGGTTATCACGCCAGTGTCCATCCTTTTCACAGATAATATCGGGCCGCAGTCTTTTTTCACCTCGCCGTGGTCAATCACGGGGACCTCGTTGCTCTCTTTGCCTACAAGCCCGGGATTAAGACTGCTATACCAAGGCGTCGCATCGATCTGGATTGTTTTGCCATCTTGTGGATCGGTTATCTCGACCCAGTTCTGTATCCTGCCGCCTTGCCCTTGCATGACCACTCTCGGTTTCAGCTCTGGATTTTGACCCAATATATCAGCGCATAGTCTCTGCGCTATGATCCTGCAATCCACATAGCGGGTAGGGTCGAATTCGATAATGAGCGATCCATCCACCATCGCGGAAGGCGCAGCATATAATCTGATGCCATTGCCTAAAACAGGCCCGAGTCCGACTAAGTGATCCGGCGTTTTATGCTTGTCGAGATAGGACTGCGCCAGGGATTCCGCTGAGCCGTTTGCCATACTTATATTATGCTCCAAAGGGCTTTTAAATGTTTATTTTAGTGGCTTTTCATGCTAAATACCCACCATGCGGTCATGTTAGAAAAACGGATGCAAAAAACATGATAGGAGCAGCATTTTATCGTTTATCTGATTATCTAGTGCATGGACCTGGAGTCAGAGCTGCTCAAATCTCTCCCAATAGAGGAACTCGAATCGCTGGTCAGCGAAAGGATCAAATCGTTCCAGGGGCTTCTAACCCGGGATGTGGCGCTCCGCCTTATCGCGAAGGAGAAGGGACTGATCAAAGCCGAGGAGGAGAAAGAGTACGCGCTCGGCCAGATACCGCGCGGCGCGAAGAAGGTCACGTTCAGGGCGACGGTCTCAAGGATATGGCCGGTCGCAGAATACGCTTCCGGAAAGCGCTCGCGAGTCGTGGAAGTCTCAGCGGAAGGGACGACGATGCCGCTCGTGCTCTGGAACCAGGATACGGAGCTCGGGAAGGGAATCCGGCTCAAGGACGAGATCATCGTGAAAGGGGCGTATGAGAGCAACGGCGAGATGCACCTGGGATACAGCGGGAAGATCGAGGTATCGAAGCACGCGACATTCTCGGAACTGGGAAGCCTCGTCGAAGGCGAAAGGGCGCACGTGCGGGGCTTCGTATCGAAGGTTTCCGGCTACGGAGCTTATCGGAACTCGCGCGCGTTCATGTTCACGCTCAGCGACGGGGAGAACCAGGCGCAGTGCATCGTGTTGGAAGGACCGGAACGGGCCGGGAACCTGCGCGAAGGGGACGAAGTGATCCTTGAAGGGGCGCAAGTCAAGGAAGGGAAATTGCTAATCGACGATTCATCGCGCATGCACATGCGCAGGACGAAGGAGATGCTTATCGGGGAGATAAAGACGCTCGAATGCGACGGCGAGAAGCTAATCACCAAGGTCGGCGAGAGGACATTGAGCCTGGATAGGCAGAACGCATTGCGTCTGATACAGGTCGAGGCTGCGGACGACATCGCGCTCTCGACGATTGTGAGCCTTAAAAAGCATGCGCTGATAAACACGAAGATAGCGATGAAAGCGCAGGAGAAGGATGGGCAGATAGTGATCGGTGGTTGAAATGGCGTCGAATCTCAAGGTTGCGGAAGCGTTCCAGAACGATATAGGAAGAGGAATCGCCAGGATAGACTCCAAGGCAAAGAGCGAGCTGGGAGTGTCCACCGGGGACATAGTCAAGCTCGTCGGGAAGAAGTCCGCGCTGGCCATAGTGTGGCAGGCGCACCCGGACGACGAAGGCCTGGACATGATAAGGATGGACGGGATCCTGAGGCAGAACGTCGGCGTAGGCCTCGGCGAGAAGGTCCGGATCGAGCAGGTGCAGACGAAAGTCGCGAAGAAGATAGTCTTGGCTCCGCAGGAAGCGGTCCGCTACTCGGTAGGATTCGACCAGTACGTCAAGAAGAGATTGATAGGAAAACCCATACTCAAGGGCAACCTCCTCCCGGTCGGCATATTCGGGACTTCCATACCGCTCATAGTAACGCAGGTGTTCCCGCAGGGCCCGGTCATGATAACGGAAGAGACGGAGATAAAGATAAACCGCGAGCCCATGAAGGACATCAAGAACGTCCCGAACATCACGTACGACGATGTAGGCGGCCTGAAAGACACGATACAGAAGGTCCGCGAGATGATCGAGCTGCCGCTGCGCCACCCCGAGATCTTCGAGCGGCTAGGCATAGACCCTCCGAAAGGAATCCTGCTCTACGGTCCGCCAGGGACGGGGAAGACGCTCTTGGCCAAGGCGGTCGCCAACGAGAGCGACGCGAACTTCTACTATGTCGGAGGCCCGGAGATAATCAGCAAATACGTGGGCGAGAGCGAGGAGAGGCTCAGGAAATTGTTCGCGGAAGCGCAGGAGAACGCCCCTTCGATAATATTCATAGACGAGATAGACGCCATCGCGCCGAAAAGGGAGGAGGTCGTGGGCGAAGTGGAGAAGCGCATGGTCTCCCAGATGCTGACGATCATGGACGGCCTCAAAGCCAGGGGCGAGGTCATAGTCATCGGAGCCACCAACCGACCGGACACGATAGACCCAGCGTTGCGCAGGCCCGGAAGGTTCGACCGCGAGATAGAGATAGGCGTGCCTGACAAGCAGGGCAGGAACGAGATAATGAACATCCAGGTCAGGAACATGCCCCTCGACAAGAGCGTGGACGTCGCGGAGATAGCAGCGGTCACGCACGGCTACACCGGCGCGGACCTCTCGCTATTATCCAAGGAGGCGGCGATAAAATCCCTGCGCAGGGTGCTCCCCGCGATCAACATCCAGGAGGAGACGATATCGTCCGAGATATTGGAGCGCCTGAGCGTCACGCGCGAGGACTTCTTCAATGCAATGCACGAGATACAGCCATCCGCCCTCCGTGAATTCTATGTGGAGCGGCCGTCCGTGAAATGGGAGGACATCGGAGGCCTCGTCCAGGTGAAGAGCGAGCTCCAGGAAGCGGTCGAGATGCCGCTCAAGAAGCCCGAGCTCTTCGAGAGGATGGGCATCCGGCCGATAAAAGGCATACTGCTCTACGGCCCGCCAGGAACCGGGAAAACCCTTCTCGCGAAAGCCGTGGCCAACGAGAGCGAGGTCAATTTCATCGCCACCAAAGGCTCCGACCTCATGCACGCGCATGTGGGCGAATCCGCGAAACGCACGCGCGAGCTTTTCAGGAAAGCGAGGACCGCCGCGCCCAGCATAGTGTTCATAGACGAGATAGACACCATAGCGAGGTCCCGCTCGTCCGGCAACCCGTCGATAATCCACGAGGACATCGTGAACGGGATACTCGTCGAGATGGACGGACTCCGCAGCCTGAAGAACGTCATCGTGATAGCGGCCACGAACAGGCCGGACATGCTGGACGCAGCTTTGATCCGCTCGGGCAGGTTCGATAGGCTAATCGAGATCCCGGCGCCCGACGAGAACGCCCGCACCGAGATATTCAAGGTGTGCACGTCCAAGATGCCGCTGGAGAAGGATGTCATTCTAAAAGACCTTTCCAAGAATACGGAAGGATATACAGGGGCGGACATCGACAATCTCGTCCGCGAAGCGGGGATGGCCGCGATAAGGGAAGGCGTGAAGAAGGTCGCCCTCAAGCATTTCGAGCTCGCGTACAAATCCATAGTGCCGAGCATGAAGAGGGAGGACGTGGAGAGCGTCCAGAAATTCAAGATGAGCGCGGCAACGATGTACCGGTGAAAACATGAGGATAATGCTGTTCGGGAAATTGATGCTGATCGCCGTATGCGCGCCGCTGCTCTACTTCGGGCTCGCGCCGTGGGTCGGCATCCTCGAGACCGTGAAGCTGATAGCCATCGGCGGCGTCCTCTCGGTCTGCATAGCGGCGTTCTATCCCGAGATACGGGGCATCAGGAACGGTGACTCGGTATCTGTCGTGCCCGATTCCGCGATACCGAGCATCATCGGGAGGATGGGCACCGCGGCTGCGGACGGGAGGAAAAACCAGAAGATAAAGGTGAGGCTCGACAACGGCGCCGAGGTGCTCGGGCTGATCGAGAGCTACACGGGCATAATCAGCCCGCCGAAGATCAAGCTCATATACGAGGAGAAGCTAGTGCCAGGCCAGGAGAGATTAATCGAATAGAGGAGTTGGGACATTGCAAGGGATCAATCTTGAGAGAGATGAAATATTCCAGATAACCATCAGCGTGATCGCCATATCTTTCGCGTTCGCGCTCGTCTTCGCCACGCCCCAGGGAATGGTGGGCCACCCCGTGGAATTCATCATCTTCATAGTGCCCCTCCTCGTGACGGTCGGGAGCGGATTCATCCTGCATGAGATGTCCCACAAGATCGTCGCCATGTATTACGGCGCGCAGGCCAGGTTCAGGATGTGGGTGCAGGGCCTCGTCATCATGCTCATCGGAGCGGTCTTCGGAGTGCTGTTCGCGGCCCCTGGAGCGGTCTACATCTACTCGAACAACATCAACAAGCGCCAGAACGGGCTGATCTCCCTGGCAGGGCCCATGCTCAACATAATATTGGCCGGGGTCTTCATCGGCCTGCAATTCCTCGCGCCCATCAGGCAGTCCTACAGCTTCCTGATCCCCATGGGGACGGACTTCGCGGGCTACGGCATGTCCAACGGCGTGCTCCAGGTATGGTGGTTCGGAGCGGCCATGAACATCGTGCTCGCGCTCTTCAACATGATACCCGCGTTCCCGCTGGACGGGAGCAAGGTATTCGCCTGGAGCAAGCTGGTCTGGGGGGCGTTCGTCCTTCTCCTGTTCTACATCGGGGTATTGGTGATAGGCTGGGAGCTGGTCATAGGGTGGGCGATCATGCTCGTGTTCTTCAGCGTGCTCTCGTTACTCCTCTTCGGGAACATGGGCAAGAGGCTGAATCAGTGAAAGGCGCTGAGGCCATACTGACAAGGACGACGCTCATAGGTCGTGACGCGCTCGTAAAAAGCAGGATAGCCAAAAACTACCGCATCAAGGAATTGGACGTCAGACTGCGCTCCGAGAGGACAAAAATGGAGGCGCGACTATTGAACAAGGCGAAACTCGCCGGAGTACCTTGCCCGACAGTCCTCGAAGTGGACGAATTCGACATAGTGATGGAGAGGATAGACGGGGAGCGGCCGGAGATGACTCCGACCGATTGCGAGAATGCTGGTGCCCTGCTCGCCAAGCTCCATGGCGCGGATATAATCCACGGGGATTTCACTCCTGCCAATCTGATTAGCGACGGAAAAACACTCTATGTCATAGACTTCGGCCTGGGCTTCATCTCCAACGATGTCGAAGACAAGGCGGTTGACGTCTTCACCATGCTGCGGATGATTCCGGATGGGAAGGAAAAATTCATCAAGGGCTACAGCGCATATGCCAAGGCGCAGAGCGTGCTGAAAAGAGTGAAGGATGTGGAGAAAAGGGTCAGGTACGCGCAATCATAGTTTCATCATCGTCCCTTTGGCCGGGAAGACGAAATCGCCCCACATGGTCGCGGTCTCGATGTTGCGCACGGAAGGGAATTCCGACTTGAGCCTCCGCATTATGGAATTGAACTTCTGGTAATCCTCGACCATTATCTCGAGCTCTATGTCCCATGGGGCGATCACCGTCACGACATGCATGATGTTCGGGTCCTGCTTGGCGATCTCGAACAGTCTCTTCTCGTCATCTTCTGAGAAGGAATCGAAATACAGGAACGCCTTGTAGAATTCCAGTCCGAGCTTCTGGTAGTTTATCACGGCCGTGTAGTTGACGATGATGCCCTTGTCTTCCAGCTTCTTCATCCTGCCCCTCGCTATGTCAACGGTGGTCCCGGCCTCGCCCGCGAGCTTGACCAACTTCATCTTCGAATCATGCAAAAGCGCCGACAGGATCTTCCGGTCTATCTCATCGAGTTTATTTTCCTCGATCCTGCCGAACATGTAATAGTAATCCTTCGGCTCGGGATAGAAAATCTTCTGGGGATAGGCGTATGCGACCACCGTTATCCCGGTGAATTTCTGGAGGATGATGCGGCTGTATCTCGAGAATAATTCGTTCTTCTTCTCGAAGAATTCCCGGTTGTCTTTCGCGAAGAACGTCAGCCCCACGTCCCATGCCCCGTCCGCGGTGCCGAGCCAGAAGAGGTCCGTGCGCTTCTTCAGTTCGTCGAAAAACCCTTCCCTCTCCTTCTCGCTGCCGCCGATCTTGAGGTATATCTTGTACGCTTGGTAGCCGAGCTTCGAGACGTTCATCCACGTCGCATAGCCGGAGATGATGCCGCGCTTCTCGAGCTGCGTGATGCGATAGCGGACGGTCTCCCGCGAGCGCCCGATCTTTTTCGCCAGAGCCGTTTCAGGCTGGCGCGCATCCCAATCCAATTCGTAGAGCAGCCGCATATCTATTTTGTCGAGCTTTTCTTTCATTATTATGTAATAAATGGAATTTTTTTTAAATATATCCATTTTTAGCTGAAAATCGTTTAGAATCTTTAATATAAGAAATTATGTCAATTAATGACCATGCATGTGCATAAAAACAACCTGGTGACGAAAGTCCAGGCTTCACGGATAGTGCCTCCCCCAGGCTACCAGAACGAGGAGGCCATGCTGGACAGCATAGTGAACAACTGCCGCGGAAAACAGACACTAATGCAGACGGGAAACTACGTGGTGCGGGAAGGGCCAAACGTCGAGAGCGGAGACCCGCGGCTCCTGGGGGAGGGAATGCTCATGACAATAGAGCTTTGCGCGCGGGTCTACAGGAGATGCGTCGATGCCGGAGTATGGCCGCCAGCAATACTGCTGATACCGAACGACATAGTGCCGGAAACATTCCAGAGCTTTGCGGAGGAGCGGGCGTTCAAAAAAGGTTACGAGGTTCCGGCAGAGATCCGCGCCCTGCTGGCTGCGGCAGGCATGACCCAGGAACCGATTTATTTCTTCAACAGGGATTTTGAAAGAAGCGGAAAAGACACGACCAAAGAGTTCGTAGCCATCAGGAACCGCATCGCAGGAGGGACCGAAAAACTAATCGTGATGTTCGAGAGTTTCGCTCAGAACCTGGCAGCGAAAGCGCTCAGGGAAGGAAAGATGAAGCATGCCAAAGATATACAAAGCGGATCATCGGGCCGGAAGATGGCAATCGTACCGGCTAACATCTTTGACACGTTCAGCGGTAAGCCGCGGCTTTCACCTCAGGCAGTGACCATCACGAACCCCAATGGTGCGCCGTTCTGCTCGTTCCTCGCCGCGACACTTTTCCGGGAATTCGAGCGGTTGGGCTACGAGAATATGATAAGCACGATGGTCAAGGAAGAGTACCCTTGCTTGGACAAGGCCACGGCATCGTACAAATACCACTTCGAAGGCAAGATGGCGATCCGGAACATCTACCTGGATGGAGCGAGCGTCGTTGTTGACAGTACGATAGCCTGATTTTGGTTTTATAAATTGTTTTATTTAATATCACGATGTGAATCTTGACAGAAACATACGTGCCGCCATGACTAATTCAGTCCATGAAGGCGGGAATTACCTTATATCCGCCCCGGAGCATAGAACGGTTGCGGAGATCGAGAAGGGATGCCGCAACAGGATGATGAACGCCTTACGGTGCGCCATGCCGCAGATAAGCGAATGGGACGACAAGCGTTCCGACCAGAGCGTCGTGCTGTGCCCGCTGGATTCCACAATCAACTTCTCGAGGCACCATGGCCCATATGGGTTGATGGCGGCGCTCATGCATGAGGGCGAACCTCAGCTCGGAGCCATCTTCCTGCCCAAGCATGCGGAGTTCGTGATCGCTGAGAGAGGGAGAGGGGCGTATTACAACGATGCGAAGATAATCGTGTCCGAACGGGATGATCTGCATGGGGCCATAGTCCGCTGCGACCATATGGCCTATGATGGGAAAGAGCAGGTCGGTTGGGTCATCCAGGCTTTGATAGAGAACGAAGTGGAATGGCAGAATTTCGGTTCTCCCGCAGAGGCTTTCATGTCATTGATCCGCGGGAAGGTGGATGGCTACGTCTCGCCTTGCATAGACCCTTCGCATATAGGCGGCTACATTGCGATGGAGGAAGCAAGGGTAATAGTCACCGACAGCAAAGGCAAGGCGCTCGATAACGAATCCACTAACGTAGTGGCTGCCAGGCCTGGCATCCACGAGCGGCTGCTCGAGATCATCGGGAAAGCGCTCTGAAAACTCACAGTGCAGCTTTCAGTTCCTCGAGCACCTTTTCGAAGAACCCTTCCTGTATTGTCTTGCCTAGTTTTGGCGGACAGCCGACGTTCATCATGCCCCCGTACCTGTTCAGATTCTCGCTCCCTGCCCAGATTTCCGCCAGGTTCTGCTTCTTCAAATCTCCTTGGATGCTCACGTCGTCTCCAGGGCACCTGAATGCCAGCCCGTCGCGCCGGACGAACATGCCGTGTCCGAGCTGCTGGCAGGGACGCACGCCCACGTACGGGCTGATTCCGCCGCGCTCCACATCATCTAGCGTGTAGATGCCGTTCTGTATGGCCCATGCGTTTATCTTCACGTAAAGGCTGACAAGCTCGGCCTCGCTAGGGTTGATGGAATTGTAGGTGGATGCGTCCCTGCAGGAACCTGACACCATCGTGGGGGAAGAGATGATGTACATGTGCCTCCTCCTCGCCCAGACGTGGATATCGAAGATCTCGTCGTAGTTGCTCTTGAGTATCGGGTTCAGGATGAGCGATAGCCGGGTAGGCTCGCCAGGGGTGAAATCGTTGAAGCCGGAGGCTGCGAGAAGCTCCATTGCGCGGTTCCTCACGTCCGGGTAATTGCTGCGCCCCACTATCCCCGCCTGGGTCTCGGGGTCGAAAGAGTTCGCGCCCAGGAGTATAGAGACGCCGAAGTCTCGGAGCTTTATCGCCAGCTCCTCCGGGGTCAACCCGTGGACGCTCTTCGATATGCGCCCGTCGCCCAATGCCGTCGCTTTCGTGAATATCATCGGCGTGATGTCGCGCACCGCTAGGTACTCCAGGAAATGGAGCAGCGTCTTCGTTTCCAGGGGCTCGCCCGGGCCGATTATCTTTATCGAACGCAACCCGAGGGCCTTTCCCTCATCCACGACCCGCAGGACTTCGGAATCGGTGAGGAGCTGGTTGCGGATCTGCAGCAGCTTTGCGGTGGGGTTGAAGCAATGGGAGCAGCGTAAGCTGCAGCTGGGGCTTCCGGTCATATCTAGGTCCATTGACAGCATCCGCCCATTTTTCGCGGATTCGGTGAGCACGGATTGGGGGAAATTCCAGCCCTTGATATCATTCACATGGCCCGCAGGGAACCTGCCTGAGAACTTCTCTGGTATTTCCGGGAACTTCAATTGCTTTTGTGTTTGCATGAAGTAACATGTGCATCAGGCTCGACATTACCCTAGTCCTTGTCCAGACAAGCGTTTTTCATTTTCTCCGACGTGGCTGACGCTGGAAAAAGAATATTCAAAGTAAGATCAGTTCTGAAGCTCGATTATTTTCGCTATCGCCGGCATGAGCTTGTGCTCGGCTTTGCGCAGCAGCTCCCCTGCCGCGGCCTCGCTGATACCCATCTTCTGACCGATCTGCTCCAATGAGACCCGCTTGGGGATATCGTAATAGTTCAAGTCTCCGGCAAGGCGGAGAGCTTGGGCCTGCCTCTTCGTAAGAAGGTCGGCAGCAGAGACGAATTCGATGAAACCGCTTTTAACCAGGCTGTCCGGACGCACCCGCTCATCCTCATTCAGGAAGTGCCTGGACGCGACCTTCACGTTGTAACTGTTCTTCAATGAATCGAGGAATATCTTGAGGGCATCGAATGAGGGGGCGAAAAGGTGCGCTTTCTCGATCCCACCATCGTAAACCGGATTCGATATGAATGCGCTGCCGGATTTCTTCAGGGCAAAAGCCGTCGATGCGTCTTTCTTGGTTATCGTGATTATCTCGGATGAATCCTTGCCCCTCCGGACGATCTTGACACCATATGTGATCGGGTGAGCGCGGACGGATTTGATGAAGCTTTGGATATCCGGCCCGGAAATGTTGAAGAAATGCCGGATCGCCTTGCCCTGCTCCCCCAATTCGGCGAGATAGCGGATCGAGGTGTCAGGGAAGCGCTCGGGAACGTCTGAACAGAAGCAATCGTGGTTGTATTCTATCGTCGCGATAAGGGGCTTTGCCATACATATAATATGGCTAAAAGTGCTTATAAAGTTATCTTTTATGGAAAATCGTATATAAAATGGAATTTGATGGAAAGAACCCGGAAACCGTGGATTAGCCTTATAAAGAACGTCGGTGGTATATATGACGGGCTAGAGTGGGGCCAGGGGTCCCAGCACCGCGCATCCCCTTTAAGCGGCTCGAATGCCCGGGGCGTTCTGCAGTGCATGCATGCCCTTCGTTTCAAGCGTTGACGCCCTGCCTCATGTGGCGGCGCGATGCGTGAATCTGGTCAGGCCGAAAGGAGCAGCCATAAACGTTTTGAGCCGTGCTTGTGAGATACAGGGTCGAGTGTAGATGCGGAGGCTCCTTGCATATATTGCAGTGCAAACCGGGAAGCCCACCCATTACTGAGGTGAAACCATGATCTTCCGCGTGAAAGGATGGTCCCTGTTCTTCCAGATAGACACGATAATCGCTTCGATCGCGACCGGATTGCTTCTCTTGCTCCTGGCGATCAGGAACCTCAGCACGCCGCTCTGGTTCATCATAATAGGCATCGCGGGGCTGCTAGCCATCATGGTTGGCGTGTTCACCTTCGATTCCACCATCACGTCAGCGAGCGTTGATAAGGGCGCTGTGGAATTGACCGACCTCCTGAACAGGAAGAAGACTATCCCCATAAAGTTCATGGCTTTCGATGACATCAAGTACATATGGACCGTCTCGCCGGTTCTGCAGATCAATGAAGGGCCTCAAGCCATGACATTGGACATCCGCCTTTTCGACGACTGGAAGGCGATGGTCAACGAATTGGAGAAGACGAGCGGAGTGAAGATACCGTCCAAGAAGGAGTACCTGCTCAAGTACATGTAGCTATCCGCAGCCGGTCCCGAACCATCCGCTCCACGGGGAGAGGGATTGCTTCTGCGCGCTGATGAACACGTATTCGCCACCCTGGAACGGGATGGCCGCCCTGCCGCTTTGGCTC
>Ga0074045_10004618_pt1 | contig 12164 bp, 9 predicted proteins | sample BogForMeECP23OM2_FD_94442 | JGI IMG/M metagenome (GOLD analysis project Ga0074045, IMG submission 94442) | Bog forest soil microbial communities from Calvert Island, British Columbia, Canada - Bog Forest MetaG ECP23OM2 | ecosystem: Environmental > Terrestrial > Soil > Wetlands ...
CACCAGGCGCAAGCTCCCCAGCACCCCGTCGCGAACCAGTTCGCGCGCATAGCGGGTCATCGGGTAGGCCGCGTAGCCGTGGGCGATGGCGAACAGGCGCTCCGTGCCGCGCCGGCGCGCGACCAGATCGCAGGCCTGGGCAAAATCGTGCGTCACCGGCTTGTCGCACACGACGTCGAGCCCGGCGTCGAGCGCCGCGGCGGCGAACGGGTAGTGGGTGTCGTTCGGGGTCATGATCGCCACCGCGTCGATGCCGTCGGGGCGGGCTTTTTCGCGCTCGATGAGCTCGGCGAAGGTGCCGTAGCTGCGCGCCGGATCGACGCGCAGCGCGGCGCCGGCGGCGCGCGAGCGCGCCGGGTCGCTGGAGAACACGCCGCCGACGACCTGCCAGTAGCCGTCGAGCTCGGCGGCGGTCTGATGCATGCGCCCGATCCACGCCCCCGGGCCGCCGCCGACCAACGCCAGCCGCAGCGGCCGGCCGAAGCGCTCACGCAAACCCTGCATGGACCCTCCCCGCGGCGCTGATCACGCCAGGTACTGATGCACGAAGGCGATCGCCATGCTCCCCTCGCCCACCCCGGCGGCGACGCGCTTGATCGACCCGTGCCGCACGTCGCCGGCGGCGAAGATGCCCGGCACGCTCGTTTCGAGCAGGTACGGGTCGCGCTTGAGCGGCCAGTGGCCGTTGTGGGCGGCCACCAGATCGGTAACGTCCCGGCCGGTGCACACGTAGCCGCGCTCGTCGCGAATCAGCGCGCCGGGCAGCCACTCGGTTTGCGCGTCGGCGCCGATGAACACGAACAGGGCCGCCGCCGGCTCGGTGCTGATCGCGCCGCTGCTGCGGTTCTCGATGACGATGCGCTCGACGTGATCGCCGCCCTCGACGCGCATGACCCGGTGCTCGGTGCGCACCCGGATGTTGTCCTTGGTGGCCAGTTGGTCGATGAGGTAGCGCGACATCGTCGCTGCGAGCGAGCGCCCGCGCACCAGCAGGGTCACCGACTGCGCATAGTTGGCGAAGAACATCGCTGCCTGTCCGGCGGAGTTGCCGCCGCCGACCAGGAACACGTCCTGGCCGCGGCAGGACAGCGCCTCGGTCCGGGCCGCGCCGTAGTACACGCCGCGGCCGAGCAAGGTGTCGCAGCCCGGCGCTTCGAGCTCGCGCCAGCTCACCCCGGTGGTGAGGATGATGCTGCGCGCGTCGACCTGCCCGCCGCCGTCGAGCAGGACGGCGCGCGCGCTGCCTGCCGGATCGGCATCGAGGCCGGTGACCTCGCGCGCGACGACGATCTCCGCGCCGAAGCGCTGCGCCTGCTGCAGCGCGCGCAGGCCGAGCTCGGCGCCGGAGACGCCGGTGGGAAAGCCCAGGTAGTTCTCGATGCGCGACGAGGTGCCGGCCTGGCCGCCCGGCGCCTCGCGCTCGACGAGCACGGTGCACAGCCCTTCCGACGCGCCGTACACGGCCGCGGCAAGCCCGGCCGGACCCGCGCCGACGATCGCCAGGTCGTAGGTTGCGCTTGCCGGCTTCGTCTGCAGGCCGAGCTTGTCGGCAAGCTCGCGCAAGGTCGGCGTCACCAGCCGCGTGCCGTCGGAGAGCACGACCACCGGGTAGGCGTCGCCCGGCTGCGGCGGCGCAACACCGGGATTGAGGTCGGGACGCGTCGGGTCGATCCACTTGTAGGCGATCCGGTTGCGCGCCAGGAAATCGCGCAGGTGATGGCAGGCAAGGTCGAAGCGGTGGCCGATGATGGTCGCGACGGCGGTAGGTGCGCTGGCCAGTTCCTGTATCCGGCCCACCCGCGTGGCCATCGTCTTCATGATCTCGCGGTTCAGATTCTGGCAGCCGCCGATGAGGCGGCGGAAATCGCCAGCCTCGAACGCGCACACGCGCGAGGCCTCCAGCGCGCGCACGCCCGCCACGGCGGGCGCCCCGAGCAGCAGCGGCACCTCGCCGAAGTAGGACCCCGGCAGGTAGGTGGTGAGCACCCGGGCGACGCCGTCGAGCTCCTTGACCACCTCGGTGCGGCCCTCGAGCAGCACGAAGAACGAGGCCATCTCGCCCTCGTGGATGAGCCAGTCGCCCGCGCGCAGGCGGATGTCAGCGCCGAGCCCGGCGAGCGTCTCCAGCTCCGCCTGCGGCAACGGCGCGAGCAGCGGCACCTGGCGCAACAGGTCGGCGGTGATCATCGCGAAGGGGCGCAGAACAAAAGCGGTGTCGATGCGGCAGGGCTCGAACAAAAGCCTAGCACAGGCTCGTCGCGCGCGGTGTGACACTCCCGCCGGAAAGCGCGGCCGCCGTCGGCGGCGAGGGCCCTAGAGGCCGAGCGCCCGCGGCAGCCGGAGCGCGATCACCGGCAGGTAAGTGACCAGCATCAGCACCGCGAACATCGCGCCGTAGAACGGCCAGATGCGGCGTATCACCTGCTCCATGGTGACCTGGCCGACGGCGCAGCCGACGAACAGGTCAGACCACCTGACAACCTTACGACTTGACCAAAGCGAAGGCCAAGTTAGCATCCCGCGGCAGCGTTGACAAGCGCTCGCGGCGCGGTCCCTCGCAAGGACCCGGGCGCCTTTAGCCGCTGTTGCGCAAGCCCGCCGCCAGCCCGTTGATGGTCAGATGGATGGCCTGACGCGTGCGTTGGTCGCTCTGGCCGGCGCGATAGCGGCGCAGCAGCTCCACCTGCAGGTGGTTGAGCGGGTCGAGATAGGGGAAGCGATTGCAGATGCTGCGCGCGAGCGTGGGGTTGTCGTCGAGCAGCGAGCCCTGCCCCGACACCGACAGCAGGCAGTCAAGCGTGCGCCGGTGCTCCTCCAGGATGCGGGGAAAGATCGCGTCGCGCACCGCCCTCTCGGGCACCAGGTCGGCGTAGCGCGAGGCGATGGTCAGGTCGGTCTTGGCGAGCACCATGCTCATGTTCGACAGCATGCTGCGGAAGAACGGCCAGCGCGCGTGCATGTCCTGCAGGCGGGAGAGGCGGCTCGCCCGCGCCCCCGGCGCCGCCTCGAGCCAGGCCTCGACCGCGGTGCCGAAGCCGTACCAGCCGGGCAGCGACAGGCGACACTGGCTCCAGCTGAACACCCACGGGATCGCGCGCAGATCCTCGATCTTCTGCGACGGCTTGCGCGAGGCCGGGCGACTGCCGATGTTGAGTTCGGCGATCTCGGCGATCGGCGTCGAGGCGCGGAAGAAGGGCAGGAAGTCCGGCGTGTCGTAGACGAGCGAGCGATAGGCGGCCAACGCCAGCGCCGCGAGCTCGTCCATGGTGGCGTGGAAGCCGGCGTGCGCGCCGTCGTCGCCGCCGGGCAGCAGGCTTGCCTCCATGGTCGCCGCCACCAGCGTCTCGAGGTTGCGGCGGCCGAGCTCGGCGTCGGAATACTTGCTGGCGATGATCTCGCCCTGCTCGGTGATGCGGATCGCGCCGTTGACGCTGCCGGAGGGCTGCGCCAGCACCGCCTCGTAGCTCGGGCCGCCGCCGCGGCCCACCGTTCCGCCGCGGCCGTGAAACAGCCGCAGCTTGATGTCGAAGTCGCGAAACGCCGCCACCAGCTCGACCTCGGCGCGGTAGAGCGCCCAGTTGGCGCTCACGAAGCCGCCGTCCTTGTTGCTGTCCGAATAGCCGAGCATCACCTCCTGCCAGCGGCCGCGGGAGGCGAGCCAGCGCTGATAGCAGGGCAGGCGGAACGCGGCGCGCATCACCGCCGCGCAGCGCTGCAGGTCGGCGATGGTCTCGAACAGCGGCACGATGTTGACCATCAGCCGGCTGGGGCTGAGCAGGCCGACTTCCTTGAGCAGGATCGCGACTTCGAGCAGGTCGCTCAACGACTGGCACTTGGAAATGACGTAGTTCGGCAGCGCCGCCGGGCCGAAGCGGTGGTGGATGTCGGAAGCCGCGCGCAGGATCGCGAGCTCGGATTCGAGCAGCGGAGTCCGGGCGATGTAGGGCGTGTCGAGCAGGCGCGGATTGGCCAGATCGGCTACCAGCAGATCGATGCGCTCGCGCTCCTCCAGGGCGGCGTAGTCGCGGTGCACGCCGGCGCGGGCGAGAAGCTCCGCCACCAGCGCCTCGTGCACGTCGGAGTTCTGCCGCAGGTCGAGGGTCGCCAGGTGGAACCCGAAAACCTTGACCGCGCGTCGCAGCTGCTGCAGCCGGCCCTCGGCGAGCCGTTGCGAGCCGTGGGCGCGCAGTGACGCGGCGATGGTGTCGAGGTCGGCGCCGAACTCCGCGGCGCTGGCGTAAGCGGGCAGCGACGCATGCGGCGGCCGCGCCGGCTGGTAGCCGGCGAGCGAGGCCGCGCTCGCGGCAAGCCGCGCGTACACGCCCGCCAGCGCCTGGCGGTACGGCTCGTCGGCACGATGCGGATTGGCGTCCTGCGCCGCGACGGCGAGCGCTTGCAGCTCCCGGGTCGGCTGCACCAGCCGCGCCGAGAGCGAAAGCTCGGCCCCGAGCTGGTGCACCTCCTCCAGATGATGCGCCAGAGCGACGCCGGCCTGCGCGCGGCTGGCATATTGCAGCGTCTCGGCCACGACGAACGGGTTGCCGTCGCGGTCGCCGCCGATCCACGAGCCCATGATTAGAAAGGCCGGCACCTCCAGCGCGGTGCCGAAGTCGTGCTCATAGCGCCGCTCCAGATCGGCGTAGAGCCTGGGAATCTGGTCGAGGAAGGTGTAGCGGTAATAGGCGATGCCGTTGTCGATCTCGTCCTTCACCTGCAGCCGCGACAGGCGCAGCATCGCCGTCTGCCACAGCGCGAGCACCTGGCGATACAGCCCGCCGTGCATCGCGGCGACTTCATCGGGGATGAGCGCGGCCCGGTCGCGCCACTGCAAGAGGCGCACGATCTCGCGCTCGCAGTCGAGGATGCTCTTGCGCTGGACTTCGGTGGGATGCGCGGTCAACACCGGGCTCACCAGCGCGTCGGCGAAGAAAGCGCGCACGGCCGCGCCGTCGACGCCGGTTTCGCGCAGGCGGTCGAAAGCGTGTGCGACGCTGCCCGATTGCGGCGGCGATCCGGCGCCGGCGTGGGCCCGCCGGCGGCGGTTCTGGTGCACGTCCTCGGCCAGATTGGCAAGCAGCGAGAAATAGCTGAACGCGCGCACCACGTCGAGCGCCTGGGCGATGGGCAGGGCGTTGAGCAGCCCCGCCAGCTCGCCCTCGACGCCGGCCGCGTCGGCGGCGCCGGCACGACGCAGGCGGATGGCCGTCTGCCGGATCGCCTCGACCCGGGCGAAACCTTCCTCGCCGGTCTGCGCCCGCAGCACCTCGCCCAGCAGCCGGCCGAGCAGGCGCGTGTCTTCCTTGAGCGGGAGATCCTTGTCGGTCTGGACGTCCATCGATCGCCGCCTTGCAGCGCAAGCGCCGGGCGCACCGATTGTAGCCAGTTTGCGCGCCGCGGGGCCGATCGATTATGCTGGTCCGAAAACTGCGCGGCCGCGAGGCGCGTCGACTCGCGACGACGAAACCTCCATGCGCTGCGCCCGCCCATGACCGAACCCACGCCCCCTGCCGCCTGGCAGGCGCTCGTCGACCACCGCCGCGCGCTTGCCGGCAGCTCGCTCGCGGCGCTGTTTGCCGCCGATCCGCAGCGCTTCGCGCACCTGTCGCTTGGCTGGGACGAGTGGCTCGCCGACTGGTCGAAGCAGCGCCTGACGCCCGAGACGATGGTGCTGCTGGTGGACTACGCCCGGGCGCGCAACCTGCCGTCGTGGATCGCCGCCCTGTTCGCCGGCGAGAAGATCAATCTCTCCGAGCAGCGCCCGGCGCTGCACACGGCGCTGCGCCAGCCGGGCGACGCGCCGCTCTTCGTCGACGGGGTCGACATCGTGCCTGCGATCCGCGCCACCCAGGCGCGCATGCGCACGCTGTGCGCGCAACTGCGCGGCGGCTTGCGCCTGGGCGCGACCGGCCGCCCGGTCCGCGACGTCATCCACATCGGCATCGGCGGCTCCGACCTCGGACCGCGCCTGGTGTGCACCGCACTGAGCGCTCCGCGCGCCTCGCGCCGCGAGGGGATCGACGTGAGTTTCGTCTCCAATGTCGATCCGGAGCAGCTGACCCGGGCGCTGCTCGGCCTCGACCCCGCGACCACCCTGTTCATCGTCACCTCCAAGACTTTCACCACCAGCGAGACCTTGCGGAACGCGACCTCGGCGCGGGAGTGGCTGGCGGCGAAGCTCGGCGGCGGCGACGCGCTGGCGTCACACTTCATCGCCGTCACCGCCAATGCCGCCGCGGCGCGCGCCTTCGGCGTGGCGAGCGCCGATGTGCTGCCGATGTGGGATTGGGTCGGCGGGCGGTACTCGCTCTGGTCGGCGGCAGGCTTCGCCATCGCCGTTCGCTGCGGCTGGGAGGCCTTTGCCGAACTGTTATCCGGCGCAGCGACGATGGATGCGCACTTCCGCGACGCCCCGCTGCCGCGCAACCTGCCGGTGCTGCTGGCCCTGGTCGATTTCTGGAACGCGCAGGCCCCCGGCGCGAGCCAGCGCATCGTCGTGCCCTACGCGCACGCGCTCGCGCGCCTGCCGGCGTTCCTGCAGCAGCTGCTGCTCGAGAGCAACGGCAAGTCGGTCACCCGCGACGGCGCGCCGGTCGCTCAACCCACCGCGCCGGCGCTGTGGGGGGAGCCGGGCACCGACAGCCAGCACGCGTTCTTCCAGTGGCTGCACCAGGGCACGCACGTGGTGCCGGTGGAGTTCGTCGTGCCCGTTCGCGCCGCGCATCCGCTTGCCGATCAGCAGCTGCTGCTCGTCGCCAACGCCCTGGCGCAGGCACAGGCGCTGCTCGCCGGCAAGCCGCTCGCGCTGGTGCGCGCGGAGCTGGCCGGCAGCGGCATGGATCCTGCCGCCATCGACCGGCAGGCGCCGCATCGCGTCTGTCCGGGCGACCGGCCGTCGACGACGCTGCTGCTGCCCGAAGTCAACGCCCGGCGCTTAGGCCAGCTCATCGCGCTCTACGAGCACCGAACCTTCGTCGAAGGCGTGCTCTGCGGCATCAACTCGTTCGATCAATGGGGGGTCGAGCTCGGCAAGGCGCTCTGCGCTCCGCTCTCGGCGGCGCTGCGCGAGGGCATCGAACCGGGTCCGGCCGACGCCTCGACGCTGGGTCTGCTCGCGCACGTGCGCATGCTGTCGCGGCGCGCTTAACGAGCGCTCCGGCGCCGCGCCGGGCTTTCTCTACGTTCCGGCGTCGTCCTTCAGCGCCCGCGCGAGCTGCCAGACCGCCGACGCATACAGCCGGCTGCGGTTGTAGCGCGTGAGCACGTACCAGTTGTTGAACACCAGCCAGTAGCTCGGCGCGTCGGGCTCCTCGAGCATGAGCAGGCCCACCGGATCGCTCGCCAGATCGCCGGCAATGGTGAAGCCGGTGACGCCTTCGCGCACCCAGTCGGCGAGGCTGCGGCGCGGGGTGACGCCCTCGTCGAACTGGCCGAGGATGCCTGCCTGCGCCGCCTCGGAGTCGACTCGGGCCGGCTCCATGACCGGCTGTCCGCGCGCCCAGCCATGGTCCGACAGGTAGTGCGCGACGCTGCCGATGGCATCGTCGATGTCGCCTTCCAGGTCGACCCCGCCGTCGCCGTTGAAGTCGATCCCGTAGGCGCGGATGCTGCCGGGCATGAATTGCGCCGGCCCGATCGCCCCCGCATACGATCCTCTGGGGACGAGCGGCGAGATGCCCTGCTCGCGCGCCCAGAGCAGAAACTCCTTGAGCTCGTCGCGGAAGAAGTCGGCCCGCCGCGGGTAGTCGAAGGCGAGCGTGGTCAGGGCATCGAACACCGGGTAGCTGCCGACGTTGCGGCCGTAGTAGGTCTCGACGCCGAGAATGGCCACGATCAGTTCCTGCGGCACGCCGAGCAGGTCTTCGGCGCGCGCGAGCGCCGCGGCGTGCTCGTGCCAGAACGCCCGACCCGCGGCGACCCGGTCGGAATCGAGAAATCTCGGGGCGTATTCGTACCACTTGGGCGGGGACTGCACCGGCCGCGAGATGGCGACGATGACCTTGGCCTGATAACGGGCGTGCGCGAACAGGCGGCGCAGCGCCCTGGCATCGAAGCCGTCGTCCTGCGCCAGTTCGGCGATGAACGCGCGCACCTCGGGGCGGTCGGCGTAGTGGCCGGGGGTCGCCGCCGGCGCGGCGCCGGCCGCCGTGGCGAAGAGCAGCGCGAGCCAGGCGGTCGCTGCCCTGGGGCGAGCCCTGCATTCGCTCATGGTGGGCGTCGACTCGTAAATGGGCGCGAATGGTATCATCCGCCCGCCTCGCGTCGGGCCGCCGCACCTTTCGGGGACCGCCTGCGCGAAGGGCGGCCTTCGAGGCCAACCCATGCTCTATTCGCTGTTGCGCCCCCTGTTCTTCGCGCTCGATCCGGAGCTCGCGCACGACGCGGCGCTCGCCGGCCTCGATGCCGGGACCGCGCTCGGCGTCGCGCAGCGCATCGCCCCGCGCCTGCCGCCATCGCCGGTCGAGGTGATGGGGCTGCGTTTTCCCAACCGCGTCGGCCTCGCCGCGGGGCTCGACAAGAACGCGCGCCACATCGACGGCCTGGCCACCTTCGGCTTCGGCTTCATCGAATGCGGCACGGTGACCCCGCGGCCGCAGCCGGGCAACCCGAAGCCGCGCCTGTTCCGCCTGCCCGAGGCCGAGGCGCTCATCAACCGCCTGGGCTTCAACAACGAGGGCATCGAGCGCTTCCTGGCCAACGTCGCGCGCGCCCGCTTCGGGCCGAAGAGCGGCGGCATACTGGGCCTCAACATCGGCAAGAACTTCGACACGCCCAATGAGCGCGCCGTCGACGATTACCTCGCCTGCCTGCGCGCCGTCTATGCCGAGGCGAGCTATGTCGCCGTCAACGTCTCTTCGCCCAACACCGCCGGCCTGCGCGACCTGCAGGCCGACGCGGCGCTCGCCTCCCTGCTTGGCGCGCTCAAGGCGGAGCAGGCGAAGCTAGCCGAGCACCACGGCAAGTACACGCCGCTCGCGGTCAAGCTCGCGCCGGACCTCTCGCCCGAGGCCGTCGGCCAGGTCGCGCGGGTTCTGGTGGCGCAGCGCGCCGACGCGGTGATCGCGACCAACACCACCATCGATCGCAGCGCCGTGACCGGCCTTGCGCACGCGGCGGAAGAAGGCGGGCTGTCGGGACGGCCCCTAAGGGACAAGGCGACCGCGGTCATCCGCGCGCTCGCCGCGGAGCTCGACGGCGCGCTGCCGATCATCGGCGTGGGCGGAATCATGTCGGGGGATGACGCGCGGGAGAAGATCGCCGCCGGCGCCGCGCTGGTGCAGATCTACACCGGCCTCATCTACAAGGGGCCCGAACTGGTCGCCGAAATCGCCGCCGCGCTCGCGCAGCGCTAGTCGCGCGGGGAGCGCGAGGCTAGGGTCGCATGTGCACGAGCATCTTGCCGTCGGCCTCGGCCACCAGCTCGCCGTGCTGGTTGTGGCATGCGCCGACCACCACCACCACCCCGGCGTGCTGCTGCGGCTTGGCGTGCTTTTCGGCAACCGTCCAGCTCGTGGTCAGCGTATCGCCCGCGCGCACCGGCGCCTTGAAGCGCGCAGCGTGCTCGAGGTAGGCCACGGCCGTGCCGTGGAAATGCATCCCGACCGGGGCGCCCATGATGGCGCTGGTGAGCACGCCGTGCAGAACGCGACTGCCGAAGCGCGAGCCGCGGCCGTACTCCTCGTCGACATGATGCGGGTTGAAGTCGCCGATGAGGCCGGCGCCCAGCACCAGATGGGTCTCGGTGACCGTCATGCGGCTGCTGAAGCGCTCGCCCACCGCGACCTCGTCGAACCACTTGCCGGCCACCTGCATCGGCGCCTTGCGCCGGCAGCTAGGTGACGTGCTCGCCGAACTTCTCTTCGAGCGACGCCATCATGCTGGTGAACGCGCGATCGACCAGCGGCTCGGCTTCCACCAGCCGGGCGCGGTCGTTGCGGAAGCGATCGGCGAGCTCGTCGGCGGTGAGCGACACCGCCTTCTGCCCCTGACGGTTGGTGAACAGATAGGTGCCGCGCAGCGGGCTCACCCACGCGAGCTTGGCGAAGGCGAGCTGGCCGTCGTCGCCCTCGAACTCGATCCACATGCCGCGCTCGAGCGTCGCCGCGAGCTCGGCGAAATGATCCTGCACGATCTCGACGGTCGGCTCCGGCGGCGGCGCCGGGGGCGCGGGCGCCATCGCGTCGGCCAGCGCGCTCGCCTTCGCCGCCGCCTCCTCGTCGCCCTTCGCCCGCGCCTCTTCGGCGGCGGCGGCCGCGGCGGCGGCCACCGCGGTGGTCGGCATCGGCTCCGTGGCCAGGCTCGGCTTCACCGCCGCGGCATGGGCCTCGACCAGGTTGGACATGAATCGCTCGCGCTCGTCGGCTTCCCAGCCGACGTTCTGCAGCCCGCCGTGCAGGCGCTTGAGCAGGTTGGGCAGCGTCGCCACCAGCTTCTTGCGCTCCTCGCTGGTGCGCTTCGGCTGCACGCTCCACACCAGGTCGTCGAGCGTCGCCAGCGCCGAGCCCCACGCCTCGCTCTCCTCTCCGCCTTGCAGCTGCATCTGCACCAGCGTGCTGATCCATTTCTCGCGCAGGAACTCGCCGAGGAAATTGGGCACGGTGTGCGTCTCGAGGCGCTTTTCGATTTCCGCGCGCGACACCATGCGCGCGATTTCCTGGCGGTCGCGCTGCTCGATCTCGTCGGCCGAGCTCTGGATGTTGACCTCGGCGCTTTGTTCCTCTTCGGAGAGGAACGTCTCGAGGTCCTTGCGCAGCTCGTCGAACAGGTAGATGTCGTCGGTGAACTCGTCGAGGACCCGGTGCACGAGCACCTCGACTTTCTTGTACAGCGGGTCGTCGGTGCCCATCGTCGGCGACCAGCCGATGCCGGCGCGGGCGAGGGCGTTGACGAACAGGCGCGACGGGTGCGTCTTCTTGGAGAAGAACGCGCCGTCGAGCATCGCCGCCTTGAGCACCGGTATCTGCAGCCGGCCGATGAGCACTTTCATGCTGTCGGGCAGATCCTTGGTCTCGAAGACGAAGTCGAACAGCATCGCCACCAGCTCGATGGTCATCGCCTCGAGCTGGTTGGCCTTCGCGCCGATGGGCGAATCCTGCAGGTCGCGCAGGACGTTGTGCATGCCCTGCGGCACGCCGGCGAACTGGACCGGAATGCCGCCGACGTCGAACCCGGTTTCGCCCTGCTGCAGCCGCTGCAGCGCGTCGCCGAGCTCCTGGGTGACGAGGATGCGCGGGCCGCCGAATTGGCCGATCATGGGCAGCGGGGTCGGGCCGCCCGGGGGCGCGCCAAAAACCGACGGGCCACCGAACGCGGAGAAGGCCTCGGCGGCAGCCGCCTGCCCGGCCGGTCCTGCCGAGGGCACCTGGACGCCTCCCGGCGGCAGGCCTCCGGGCATCTGACCCTGGCGCAGTCGATGCACGCCGAAGCCGGCACCGGCTAAGCGCTGCAGAACCGCCAACAGGTCGGTCTCCTGGCCTTCGGCCTCGGCCACTGCGGCAGCCTGCTTCTCCTTCGCCGCCGCGGCGGCGGCCGCACGCTCTGCCGGGCTGCCGCCGCCCCCGGTGCGAACTCGACGGGCGCATCCTGGGCACGACGTGCAGATTCTCCAGATGCCGGTTGAGGTCGGCGTAGATGGCGTTGATGTCGCCGAGCGAGCTCTGGTTCAACTCCCTCAAGATCGTGAACTTGATGCGCTGCTCGAGCTTGATCGACTGCAGCGCCTGGTTGAACGCCTCGACGATGGTCGTCGGCGCGAGCGGATTGGCCTTGGTCTCGAGGTCGGGACGGCCGATCAGGTAGCCGACGGCGTGGTTGAGCTCGAGCAGCTCGTCATAACACAGGTTCTCGACCACCCGCACGATGTTTCCGGTGAGGATCGATTCGTCCATCGCCGTGGTGTCGATGAGGGTGAGCTTGGGCGAGTCGACCGTGGAGAAGCTCGTCTTTTCGTCCTCGCCCTTGAGCCGGCGGTCGACCAGCTGGCGCAGGTTCTTCTCGAACTCGGCCATGAGGCTCGAGCGTTCGGACTTGAGCGCGGCGCGGGCATCGAGAAACATCGCCTGCTCGTCGCGCACGTCGGATTTCTCCGCGCGCGCCATGAGCAGGTCGCCGACCCGGTCGAGCATCGACGTGAACGACAGCAGCAGGCGATGGATGGCCAGATCCCG
>Ga0074045_10004619_pt1 | contig 12163 bp, 12 predicted proteins | sample BogForMeECP23OM2_FD_94442 | JGI IMG/M metagenome (GOLD analysis project Ga0074045, IMG submission 94442) | Bog forest soil microbial communities from Calvert Island, British Columbia, Canada - Bog Forest MetaG ECP23OM2 | ecosystem: Environmental > Terrestrial > Soil > Wetlands ...
GAATGCTCAGGCGCGGCGACCAGCTGTTAACCTCGACAATCACGTTAGGCGAAGTATTGGTCAAGCCGACGCAAGTTGGAGATGCGGAGCGCTGTCGAAAGTATGAGCGGGCGATTTCATCGGCGGCTACGCTCATACCATTCGATGTCAAAGCGGCAAGGCACTATGCCTCTATAAGAAGCAGCCGGTCGATTCAGGCTCCGGATGCCGTGCAACTCTCTTGTGCCGCGAGTGCCGGAGTAGATCTTTTCGTTACCAATGACAACCGTTTGCAGAACAAGCAGGTGCCTGGCATTCAGTTCATCGTGCCTTTGAACCGCGTGCCCATCTGAACAAGCCTTACCCCGCGAGCCGCCGCAGAATCTCTTTCCCCAGCTTCTGCGTCTCCCCGAAAAACTTCTGATACTCCACAAACAGGCGGTTCAACTCCAGCGATTTGTCGGCCGAGAGATGTTTGCGCAGCATCATGTCGCGGACGTGCACGGGGTTGGGCAGGGTGGCGTCTTCGGTTAATTCTTCCAGCGCGGTCTTGGGATCGTAGTGATACATGGAATTGAATCATTGAGAGATTGAGTCATTTGACTCATTGAAGCCAACCGAAACAACTCTCAAGCTCCTTTGTTGTGCTTGGCCGTACTTAACGAAGCCGCACAGATGGCCAGCAATTCGTTCGCCTCTTTCAACAATAGCGAAAGCTTATCCCCTGGCACAACACTCGTATCAGCAAGGAGTTCAAGCCAGAAGACTGTTTCATCCGCTTCCTCGACAACGATACTAATCTTGGAAATAAACTCTGCGTGTGATCGAGCCCGGCAAACCGCCCGATAATTCGCGGCGACAGCGGTACCGCAGCGAAGCAATTGTTTGCCGATGACGTCACCCTCACGCGTTCCAGGCAGAGAGCGGACAACGCCGACAATCCGAATTGCAAACTGCTTCGTCCGCAGTTTCATGACCTCGGCCTTATCCAGCATGTTCATCGGTCTTCAATGACTCAATGACTCAATCTCTCAATGATTCAATGTCTACACTAGTTCCGTGCTCCAGAGATCATGCAAGTGTACGATGCCTTCGAGCTTGCCGCTGGCATCGACCACCATCAGCGAGGTGATCTTTTTCTCTTCCATCAGCGCCAGAGCGGTCGCGGCAAACTCTCCTGCCGTAATCGTTTTCGGATTGCGCGTCATGCACTCGCCCGCCGTCAGATCGAGGACGTCTTTGCCGCGCTTCTCCAGCAGGCGGCGCAAATCTCCATCGCTGATGATGCCGACGAGCGTCCGGCCTTCCACCACGGCAGTCACTCCCAGCTTCTTGCGCGACATTTCATAAATGACATCCGGCATCCGCGTATCGCGACCAACTCGCGGCAACGCATCTCCCGAGTGCATCAACGATTCCACCCGTGCCAATCTTTTCCCCAGCTTCCCGCCGGGGTGCAGGTTGGCGAAATCCTCTTCTTTGAAGCCGCGTTTTTCGCTGAGCGTGACCGCCAAGGCGTCGCCGAGAGCCAGCATCGTGGTTGTCGAGGCCGTGGGCGCCAACCCCAACGAGCAAGCCTCTTCGGCGATCGAGCAATCGAGAGCCACGTCGGCTGCCCCCGCGAGCGTGGATGCTTGCGTGGAGCGGGCGCCCTCGCCCGCTGTTCTTGACGTTGCTTTGGCTTTCAATTCGACTCGATCTGTCGACAATTCTTTGGCAGATTTCCCTTTCGTACTCCGGCCTTTGCTGCTTCCGGCATTCGCGGGCGAGGGTACCCGCGCCACACCGTCCCCGGTCATGGCAATCAGCGGCACCTGCAGGCGCTTGATGGTCGCGAGCAATGCCAGAATTTCCTCGGTCTCGCCCGAGGCGGAGAGAGCCAGCACCACATCCCCGCGCACCACCATTCCCAAATCTCCATGGAGCGCCTCCACCGGATGCAGATACAGGGCTGGAGTCCCCGTGGAACTCAGCGTGGCCGCGATCTTGCGCGCAATCAGACCGCTCTTGCCCATGCCCGTAACCACTACCCGGCCAGAGCAGGACAACATCAAGTCCACGGCCCGCTGAAACGCCGGAGCCATGGGTCCGCCGATGCGGTCCGCCAGGGCGCTGAGCGCTTGCGCCTCGATTCGCACCACGTTCTCGCCGATGTGCTTCTTTCGCTCCACGATGAACTGAGCTAATTTGGTAATTGAGTAATTTGGTGATTGAGCAATTTAAAAATTAACACGTTGAGTCTGTCCGAAGTGATCTTACTTGTGCCCTTTCAAATTGCTAAATTACTCAATTACCAAATAACTCAATTCCTAGAAGTGCTCCTCGAGGGCCTGCGAATGCGCCGGCTTCTGCCCCAGCACCGCCAGGCCCTTGGCCTGAATGGCACGGTCCCAGGGGCCGGCCTGCCAATTATCTTTGAGTTTCTCCGCGTGCTTCCACTGCGGAACCGAGAGCATCAAAGCTTTTCCCATCGAGTGCACATAGGGCTCGTACATGGATCGCAACTTATTCAGCTTCAGCCGAGCCTCCTCGCCGCTGCGCAGCTTTAATCCGGCGGCCGCCAGCGCCTGGCGCAACGAAGCCAAATCCTCGTCGGTAAGGCGCTCCGGCTGCTGGGGGTCGTAACGCGCGTTCACCACTTGCGCCAAATCCACCGCGGCGTGGCGCGCCATGGCAAAAGTAAGGCGGGCCTGGCCGGGATGCACGCCCTCAATCCCTGTGAGCAAAAGAGAAGTGACATCGAGCATGGTGGTGAGCGTGCCCAGCCATGACTGGTTGCTGTGCTGGGAGCGAAAAAAACTCAGCACCGGATACGAAAGCTGGCTCTCCAGCAACTCCCCCGCCCAGCGCTCCCAGTCGCGCAGCACTTCATCGAGCACGATCTGATCGAGGGTCGGCTCCTCGGAAGTGCCCGCCAGCCGGACCAACAGTTCGCTGGCGGTGGGCGGCGAGCCGGCTCGCGCATCCATCATCGAGATCTGTATCTCGCGCCGGGAGAACGATGCGTAGACCACAGGAAGGTAGCCGATGACCACGCCGAGAAACGTGAAACCCAAGGCGGCTTCCAAAACCGACAACGCCCGCGCCAGACTCGAAGTGGGCACGATATCGCCATAGCCCAGCGTGAAGAAGGTTTCGCCGCTGTGGTAGAGGATTCTCGAAAACGTGATCGGCTCGTTGCCCAGGATTTCATGGCGTCCAGCCCCGTACTGGAGCAAGGCAAAACCCAGGATCAGCATCGCGGCCCAAAAAGCCAGCAGCATGATCAGCGAGAGCGGGCCAAAGTATCCCAGAAAACTTTGTTGCCGGGAACCGCTCGGAATGTGGCCGGCGATCTTCTTCCAGGGAATCCAGGTTCGCCGGTAAAACCACGCCGTCAGCTTGAACTGGCGGGTGACCCGGCGCGGCAGAACCACGGTTTCGAAGGCATCCAGCAACACCACGGCGATGATGACGATGCCGACGATGGTCGCGGGAATGCTGCCCTCAGAGCTCATGAATGCAATGTTGATGCGGTCAGAAGAGTAACAGATTCGTGATCCGGCTTCAGGACGGCTTCCGGCTTCGGGCTTCCGGCTTCCGCACTGAATCAACTCACCTGGGTACCGGAAGCCGGACGCCGGAAGCCGGACGCCGGTTTTCCTACTGCGGTTTGGATTGCGGAGGCGGCGCAGTCTGTCCCGGCGTCGTCGCCGCTGGCTTTGCAGCCGGTGGCGTGGTTGCCGGTTTCTTCGCCGGCGGCTTTTTCTTCACCGCGGGCTTCGCTGCCTCGTTATCGTCCACCACAACCTTCTTCGCAGGAGCGGTGGCTGCCGGAGCCGCCGCTTGCGCCGCCTTCAGATCGGTGCGCAGGCGCACGATCTCCTGCTCCTTCGCCGTGGCCAGAGTTTCCAGCCGCTGCGCAATCTGCTTGCGCGTCCCCTCAAAACTGCTCAAATCGTTCGAAAGGGATTGAAAGTCGTCTCTTGATCCGAACGCTCCCGCCGATTCCACCACGCTGCCCAGCACGTCATACAGCGCATCCAAGTTGCGGTAGAGCTTAAAGGTGGCCGGCACATTCTCCGGCGAGTTGCGGAGCTGCGTAATCATCTCCGGCAACGCATTCTCCAGATTGCGCTGAACCGAATCCGCATCGTTGAGCGACCGCTTCTTCGATCCCGAATCCGTCTTCCAGCGCTCGATGCGCAGCTTCGCCAGGTCCACTTGCGTGGTCTTGGAGGTATCCTCCAGTTGCGCCAGCAACCCATTCAGCTCGGTCACCGACGAATACGAAACCGCCCCCTGCGGCGAGGCTGCCGCGGAGGCTACAGTTCCCTGCACCGAATATTGAGGGTTGGCATGAGCCACAGGCGCCGCAGCCGTTTGACTGAAGGTTCGATCGCTCGACAGCAGCGTAAACAGTGCGTAAGAACAGAAGATAAGTTTAGGGTTCATGGAGCCGGAGTCGGTGGCGTCGCGCGTGCACAGAATATCGACAACGCGAGAATACTACAAGCAGAGGAGTTCTTTGGTGGTGGCTCACTCTGAAATTTTTCGGCCTATGGTCTGGGGTCATCCTGAGTGCAGCCGTTTTTCAGGCGGGAACGAAGAGCCTGCCCTGAGATGAAGTCGAAGGGATCTCCCACTACTCGCATTTATGGGAGATCCCCTTCGGCAAGCTGCGGTCATTCGCCTTTGTCGGTCGCCGTATGGAAGAATATGGTCTGTCCCACTGTCAGTCGACCGATGCGAGTGACTGCGCCGTAGATTCCCGCGTGGTTCTGGTTCGCACGAACCACCGCCTTCAGCATCTCTGGCGCGGGAATCGCTGTGTCCGGATCGAGGTTCAGCATCGAGCAGCGTTCGTCGCGCAGCGTGACGGTGATGGCGGGTGCGTCGTCGGCTTCGCCGAATGCGAGCACGCCGCCCAACCACTCGTCCTCCTGGAAGGGAGCCGATCGCAGTAAACGAATCACGACATTCGGGCGAAATCGTCGCACGTCCGGGCTCTGCCCCGCGAGTCGCGCGATCTCGCGCACCGTATCGAGGGCGATCACGGAGATGCTGGCTTCATCGAAGATGCCATGCCTCAACTGCATCATCTCCACGGGAGCCCTATACCGGCGTCCGACCTCGTTGGCCAACTCTTCCCCGAAGACGGGCAGCTCTTCGCCATCGGGCGTGCGGATATGGGTAGCAAGGAGATCCCCCTGGGCGCTGTCTTCACGGCGGCAAGGAGTAAATAAGACCAAGTCGGGTAGCTTGCTTGCGGTGAGCCACGGGAAGCCGCCGCGGTCATGAATCTGCACCCGCCGAAAGGCCAGGCGTCTGTCACCCTCGAGGCCATGCCAGCCAAGCTTGGCCTCTTCAAGCGGCTCGCCGCCCATGGACTTGACGGGATACCGGAAGATCGCCTCCACCTGTCCGATTTCTATGAGCATGCCCGATCCGAATCCGTCCAACAGCGTATCACTGGAACAATCGAGCGCGCTTTGTAAGCCGAAACCGGGCGCTTACACTCACGACCCGGGATCGTGAGCGTAATTGCGATGTTGCGTCGGCGAATAGGAGTCCAGGCGTGGGGTTAACCCTGTCTTATCGCTCGACACTCCTATTCCTTGTAAACAAGCGGAGGCCCGCTAACCTTATGGGCCTTGAGGGCGACCGCTACCTCAACCCGGTCGCCGATCTTGACGAATGGGATGCCTTTGTTCATCCCGAAGTCCTTGCGGTCGAAGACCATTGTCCCTTTAATGCTCCCCTCGCCCGTGCCCTTGCCGGCAAGTGTAAGGCTCAGCGTCTCGGGCTTCGAGACTCCTCGAATAGTAAAGGTCCCCTGCACCTCAAAGGTGGTGGGACCGGTCTGCTCAATCTTGGTAGAGTCAAACGTAATGTACGGATCTTCGCTGGCGTTGAAGAAGTCTTTGCCCTTTAATTTGTTGTCTTTCATGCCGCTTCCGGTATTCACAGAGTCAGCATAAATTTTGATGTCGAGTACGCCGGAAGTGACGTCCGTGGAGGGAAAGGTCAGCGTAGCCTCCCACTTGTCAAACTTACCGTCGATGGCCACGGAAGCCTTTACGAAGAATTTAACGTCGCTTTGTTCAGGGGTGACGGTGAAAACCGGACCTTGTGCTTGGGCTAACGACGTCAATAGTGCGGACGCTAAGAGGCAGAAGACTGTCAATCGCATGGAATCCCTCCTTGAGGATGAACGGCACAACCATCTGGATTGCATCTAGGCTATCACTCCCGGCCCGTCGGAAACGATTTGTTAGCGAAGGGCAGGGTCGCAAGGAGAGAACGACCGCCGAGATCCAGAGCGCCAATTTCTGCGACATCCCGCGGTTGATGTAGCCAGGTGTTTACACTCAGAATCCCATGCACGCAAGGTCAATGAGTGTAATCGGGAGGTTACGCCAAACAATAATCCGCGCGAGAATGCCGCTGGTGTTAACATTCCCTTCCTGCTGTCTTTTTCTTTACGGGCGGACTGTCATAGAGATTCGGAGGGAAACAACAATGCAGAAGAAGAGTATCAAAGCTATCCTGGTTGCCGTCAGCGTACTGTTCGTGGGCAACGTAACGATGTTGGCTCAGGCGTCCCAGAAACCCGCGGCGCAAGGCGTTTCGGATGCAGACGCACAACCCCATAGCCTTTCAGACCAGGACATCGAGATGCTGCGGGCGGACTTGCGCGCACAGCGGAAGCAGATCGTCGCGCAAAACATGAACCTCACCGCCGACGAGGCCACCAAATTCTGGCCGATCTTTGAGGAGTATAGAAAGGAAGCTATCAAACCCAATGACGCACGCTGGGCGGTGATCAAGGACTATGCTGCGAACTACAACACCATGACCGATGCGCAGGCTCACGATTACATCAAGAGATGGGCGGCCGTTGACGAGGAACTCATCGGATTGCGATTGAGGTATGTTGCGGTCTTTGAGAAGGTTATCTCGTCCAAGAAGACTGCGTTGTGGTACCAGATCGATCGCCGTGTCGACCTCCTGATCAATTTGCAGTTGTCCGCGCAGATTCCGCTGGTCGATACCAGCAAGTAAGGTGATGGGCAAGTCTGTTCTACACCTTCAATGACATTGTCCGCTTGAATCTGTTTTGAAAGGGCGCGGCTTCAGCCGCGCCGTAAAATGCCTCAAATCAGTCGCGGCTTCAGCCGCTGCGGGGGTGTGTTTGTCAAACTGACCCACATCCCGGAGTCGCTGCAGATTGCTAACTCGGCTTTGATCGCTTACACTCCGTGCGGCGTCGCGGAACCGCCAGGATGTTTCGGGTTGGTCGCGGCCAACACGCGTGAGGGATAAAACGATGAGCGTTCAAAACCCGATAGTCAATGTTTCAGCCGCAATGAATTCGTTCCGGGCAACTCGGGCACGCATCTTCGCGCGCGGACTCTTCCTGCTGGCCTTTGGCGCTCCCTTGATGTTCTTCCCAGCGCCGGCGCGCAGCCAAGCAGCGGGCACAGGCCAGGCCGCTCCGAGCGTGGTCCAAACTGATGTCAAGCTGGTAATCGGCGGCGAAAAGATCAAGAACAACTCACGTGGCACGCTTTCCGTAGAGGGCAGCTCGCTGCAGTTCGCAACCGCCAAGGCTAAGGTGGAGGTGGACGCCTCATCCATTCTGGACATCTCCACCAATGAAGATAGCCGGGAGAATATCACTGGCGCAGCAAAAGTCGCGACCATGGCCATCCCTTACGGGGGCGGACGGGTCCTGAGCCTGTTTTCACATAGGGTTGATGTCCTCACGCTAGAATTCAAGGACGCCAACGGTGGCTATCACGGCGCTATCTTTGTGCTTCCTCAGGGCCGGGCTGCTCCGATCAAGAAGCAGCTCGTCGCGATGGGCGCCAAAGCCAGCGTTCCCCTCGCAGAACCGGCACCAGCCAACAAATAGGAGGACAAGACGTTGAAACATCACACTCGTGCAGCAGTCTCAGTCATTTTCCTAATCGGCCCTGCCTGCGCCCTCGTTCTGCTTGTCGGCTCTTTATGGGGCCAGACGGGCTCGGGCGATTCCAAGAGTGCGCAGAAACTCTCAGCCTCTTCGATTCAAATCGAGCCCATGGATCCGGGCGACGTACCCATGCCGCCGGAATTCCGTGTGGCCATCTACGAAAATCTGATCACGCAGATCGAGAAGACGGGAAAGTTCCAGCACGTTTATCGCAGCGGCGACAAGGAGGCGGCCAGGGTGCCCGACCTGGTCATGCTGCGCACCACTGCGCAATCGTTTAGGAAAGGCAGCCAGAAAGAGCGCGAAGTGGTCACCGTCGCAGGATCTTCCTCGATCATCCTGAAGGTCCACATAACGGATCACGCTGGGCAGACGCTCGTGGATCGTAATGTCGAGGGCAAGGTACGTTTCTTTGGAGAAAACCTGCGCGCCACTTACGACTTCTCCAAGAAGGTCGCCAACATCGTTCGCGATACGTTCTAGTACGAGCGGCATTGTCATCAAATTCCCCCTGGGCGCTCCAGCCCATCTCGCTGCTTGCACAAAAATTGTCAACTGACGCCATCAGGCGATTTCACTCATTGAGAAGTCAGAGTGCCGAGGGTCAATGAGTGTAATGGCGATGTTTCGCCAACCATCCTCTTAAGCCACCACCATCTCCCCCGCTTTCATTGACTCGCCGGTTTCGCCCACGTAAGATTTGCCCCTGATGATCGGCCAAACTATCTCGCACTACCGCATTGTCGAAAAACTCGGTGGTGGCGGGATGGGTGTGGTTTACAAGGCTGAGGACATAAAGCTTGGCCGGTTTGTTGCGCTTAAGTTTCTTCCCGACGACGTTGCCAAAGATCCCCAGGCTCTTGCTCGCTTTCAACGCGAAGCCAAGGCTGCTTCCGCACTGAATCATCCAAACATCTGCACGATTTACGAAATTGACGACCAGCATGGCGATGCGTTCATTGCCATGGAGTTTTTGGACGGCCTTACGCTGAAGCATCGCATCGGCGGTCGTCCGATAGAAACCGGCGCGATTCTTTCGCTTGCCATCGAAATCGCCGACGCGCTGGACGCCGCACATTCCAAAGGGATCGTTCACCGCGACATCAAGCCCGCAAATATTTTCGTCACCGAGCGCGGGCACGCCAAAGTGCTTGATTTCGGACTGGCGAAGGTCAGTCTGGCAGCGAGTTCTTCGAGCAACATTGCGTCTCCGAACACGCAGACGCGTTCGTTGGACGCCGATCCTCTGACCAGTCCGGGCACGATGTTGGGGACGGTGGCTTACATGTCTCCCGAGCAAGTGCGGGCGAAAGAGTTGGATGCGCGGAGCGATCTTTTCTCGTTTGGGGCCGTGCTGTATGAGATGGCGACGGGCGATTTGCCCTTTCACGGGGAGAGTTCGGCGATGATCTGTGAAGCCATCGTAAATCGTGCCCCGGTAGCCGTGGTGCGGCTGAATCACGACGTGCCCTCGGAACTGGAACACATCATCAACCGGGCGCTGGAGAAAGATCGAGAACTCCGTTATCAACACGCCTCGGAAATGCGTTCGGAGTTGCAGCGACTGAAGCGAGACACGGACTCCGGCAAGTCGGCGGTTGTGACCGACTCGGCACCCGTTTCTCCCAGAAGACGGCTTCCATGGGTCGCTGCGGGTGCCGTTGCGGTTGTCGCCATAATCGTGATCGCACTATTTCTCTGGCAGTCTCGGCATCCCACCGTCACTCCGGTGGATTCTGCAAACCCGAAGGCGATTGCGGTGCTGCCGTTCCAGAATGTGGGTTCCGACAAGGATGCAGATTTTCTGAGACTCGCGTTGCCAGACGAAATTGCGACTGCTCTGAGCTATGTGCCATCGTTCTCGATCCGTCCATTCGCCACGACAAGCAAGTTCAACGGCTCAAATTTGGACTTGCAACAGGCTGGGCGAGAGATGGGAGTGACCTCCATTGTGACTGGGCACTACCTGAAAGAGGGCGACCAATTGGAGATCACACTGGAAGCGGTGGATGTTGCCGATAACCGTAGCGTTTGGCGAGACGCCATCAATGTTGCAGCGACGGACAAGATCGCGATGCGGGAGCAAATCACGTCGAGAGTTCGGCAAGGTCTCGTCCCCGTGCTTGGAGGATCATCGGCGTCAGGGGGGGCGGCAACTCGACCCACGAGCGAGGAAGCCTACGACTTGTATTTGCGCAGCATTGCGGTTCCGCACGACGTTGCTCCTAACAAGCGTGCTATCGCGATGCTGGAGCGTGCGGTGGGCATTGACCCCAGCTACGCTCCTGCTTGGGAGGCTCTGGGAACGCGGTATTACTTCGATGGTAGCTATGGCGACGGCGGAGAACAAATGCTAAAACGTTCGAACTCGGCCTTTGAACGTGCTATCGCGCTTGATCCGAACTTGACTTCTGCGACCGGATGGTTGATCACGAACCGGGTAGACGAAGGTGAAGTCGGAAACGCTTATGCAGAAGCCACTGCGTTGGTGAAGCAACGACCGCAGAGCGCCTTTGCCCACTTTGTTCTGGGCTACGTGCTGCGCTATGTCGGATTGTTGGAGGACGCGGCGCGAGAGTGCGACACGGCTTTGACGCTGGATCGGGGAAATTATCAATTCCGTTCGTGCTCTCTCGCTTTTATGCAACTGGATCAACCCCAGAGGGCAATGGAGTTCGTGCGCCTCGATGCAGGTTCGGGGTGGGCTGTAACAAACACAAGCATCATTCTTATGGGACAAGGCAAACTGGCCGAGGCACGGCAAAGCATCCTCCAAAGAACCTCGGACTCCGACTCGATCGCCGACGTTCTCTTAATCCAAGCCTGCCTTGACCCTCAGCAGACATCCCAATTGGACAGAGTCGCGAAGAACAGCGAAGCTGTCGCGCTTGCCGGAGTTGACGCGGAGAATCGGTATTGGTATGGCACTGTGCTGTCGTATTGTGGTCAAAAGGACGCCGCTGTTCGATTGCTGAGAAGCGCTGTTGAACACAACTACTGTGCCTACACCGCCTTGCAAACCGACCCTTTGCTCGTGAAACTCCGTGGAACTCCTGAGTTCAACGGATTGCTATCGGAAGCGAAGCAGTGCCAGAACAGGCTCTTGGCGCAGCGAGACCAGAGTCCACATTGAAAGACGCCGACTCCTGACATCCCCATCCTGAAGCCAGCCAAAACCGAGCATGCGAAGCTTCAGTAGGTAGCGTTGCAATCTTACATGGCTGACCCGCTCGCACAAGATGTGTCAACTGACGCTATCAGGCGATTACACTTTTTTCTGCAGGGAAATGGTCAATGAGTGTTATGGCGATGTTTCGCCAACTGCGGACACGATGCGCTCAAATATGCGGCGGCTGTAAACGCAACCAGCTATAGCGCACCTTAGCTTTTTTCTTCATAATTCGGGATATGGCCCTTGTGGTCTTCCTCCGGGGTGTCAATGTTGGCGGACACAGAACGTTTCGCCCGAGCATCCTGGCGCGAGAACTGAGCCGCTATGATGTCCTGAACGTGGGTGCTGCGGGTACGTTCGTGGTTCGTAAGCCTGGATCCGGAGCGAAATTCCGCACTGCATTGCTTCGCAAGCTGCCCTTCGAAGCGGCGATTGTGATGTGCGAGGGCCGCGATCTTATTCGGCTGGAGACGGAGAATCCCTTCGGAACTCAGCCATCACCTCCCGATGTTGTCCGCTTCGTGAGTATCCTGTCGAAAGCCGGGGGTGTCCGGGCGTCGCTTCCAGTCACGTTTCCCTCAGCCGGGGAGTGGTTGGTGCGGGTGATTGCCTCCGAAGGGCAGTTCGTCTTCGGAGTGTACCGCCGTCACATGAAGACCATCGGCTATCTTGGCCAGGTCGACAAACTGTACGGTGTACCGGCTACGACGCGGAACTGGAACACAATCATTGCGATCATTCGAATTTTGAAGAGTCTCCCAGGCAGACGCGGAGATTCTAATTCTTGAAATCAGCGTACACGCTGCAGTACACGTCGCCAGGTCTTGCCATCGCCGATCTCGAGCTCGTCGCCTTCCAATTTGAAAGGGCGAGGCTGGTCCGTGTCGGTGAACTCCGGCGTCAGGCTTCCCTCGACATGATGAGTCACGACGTGCTTCTTTTCGTCGACGGTGTAGGTGCCGAAGTATGCGACATAGGCGGCATAAGCGGCGAGGGCATGTTCGGCCGAGGGCAGCTTACCCTCGGCGACGTTTCCTTCCGGAAAAGGCGTCAGC
>Ga0074045_10004620_pt1 | contig 12162 bp, 11 predicted proteins | sample BogForMeECP23OM2_FD_94442 | JGI IMG/M metagenome (GOLD analysis project Ga0074045, IMG submission 94442) | Bog forest soil microbial communities from Calvert Island, British Columbia, Canada - Bog Forest MetaG ECP23OM2 | ecosystem: Environmental > Terrestrial > Soil > Wetlands ...
GAGCTGCGCCGCATGGCCTCCACAGCACGCGAAACACTGCTCGACGCCGCGGCGAACGCTTGGAATGCGGATAGGACCCATCTCAAGCTGGCCAATGGCCGCGTCAGCGACCCTGCCACCGGCAAGACGGCGGGCATCGGCGAACTGGCCGCCAAGGTCGATTGGGTTCAGGTGGTCGGCAAGACCGATTTTGTCACTCCGCCGAAGCAGTGGCTGGTGGCCGGAACGAGTCTTCCGAAGGTGAACGCGCGGGAGATTGTCACCGGAAAACACAAATATCCCTCCGACTACAAAGCGCCTGGGATACTTTACGGACGCGTCCTGCGCCCACCGAGTTTCGGCGCCAAGCTGATTTCCGCCGACACGAGCGCGGCGGCCAAGATTCCAGGCGTGACCGTCGTGCGCGATGGCGACTTCATCGGCGTGGCCGCCACCGACGAACAGAAAGCGCAAAAGGCGCTGCTCAGTATCGACGCGAAGTGGGACCAGCAGAAGCAGATCTCGTCGAAGGATCTGTTCTCCTACATCCGGGCCAACGCCGCTGGCGAAGCACCCCCCGCGGCGCCACCGCAACGGGCGCATGCGGCGCAGAGTACCTACACGATTGCTTACATCGCGCATGTGCCCTTGGAACCGCGCGCAGCCGTAGCCGAATTCCAGGACGGTAAGCTAACGGTCCGGACGGGCACACAACGTCCATTCGGAGTGAAGGGTGAGCTGGCCAGCGCCCTGGGCATTCCTGAACAGCAGGTTCGCGTGCTGATGCCGGATGCGGGCTCGGGCTACGGTGGCAAGCACACCGGCGAGTGTGCGATTGAAGCAGCGCGCCTGGCGCGAGGCGCCGGCAAACCCGTGAAGCTGATCTGGACGCGCGAGGAAGAGTTCACGTGGGCGTACTTCCGGCCCGCTGGAATTATTGACGTGCGTAGCGCGGCCGATAAGGATGGCGCGCTCCAAACGTGGGAGTTCCACAACTATTTGTCTGGGCCCTCCGGACTGAAGACCCCTTACGAGGCGCTGAACAAAACCGAGCGTTTCCACGAGGTCAATTCGCCGCTGCGTGACGGTTCGTATCGAGGCTTGGCCTCCACAGCGAACAACTTTGCCCGCGAGTCGCACATGGATGAGTTAGCGGCTGCGACGGGAATGGATCCCCTCTCGTTCCGGCTGAAGAACCTGAAGAACGAACGTCTGGCTGCGGTGCTGCGGGCAGCGACAGAACGCTTCCAATGGTCCCAGCAGAAGGCGTCGGCGAGCCGCGGATTTGGGCTTGCGTGCGGCATGGAGAAGGGCGGCTATGTCGCCTGTTGCGCGGAAGTCTCTATCGGCTCCGGCAAGCAGCTACGAGTGGAGCGAGTCGTGGAAGCGTGGGAGTGCGGAGCGATCGTCAATCCCGAGCATCTGAAGAACCAGGTGGAGGGCGCTATCGTAATGGGATTGGGCGGGGCCCTATTTGAGGCCATCGACTTCGCGAATGGCCGCATCCTGAACCCGCGTCTCTCCGAGTACCGTGTGCCCCGCTTTGGTGACGTTCCGAGAGTGGAACTGGTCCTGCTCGACCGCAAGGACATACCGTCTGCCGGGGCGGGCGAAACGCCGATTGTGGGCATTGCTCCCGCCATCGCCAACGCGATATACAACGCCAGCGGCGTGCGCATTCGATCCATGCCGATCCTGCCTTTCTTCCGGGCATCCTGAAAGCAAGTTGCCTCGCGTTCGGGCACCGCCCTTGACACAGCCACTATTTCAATGGTATTTGAAGTATTGAAAGATGTATGCGGAAGAAAGCCACGCCTGAGCAAATAACGCGGTACGCCGACATGTTTGCCGCCATGGGGACGGACTCCCGCCTGCGCATCGTGCAACTTTTGCTTTCCGCTCATCCGGATGGCATGGTGGCCGGTGAGATCCAGGCGGAGTTGGAGATCTCCGCCTCGAACCTGTCGCACCACCTCGACAAGCTCAAGAACGAAGGGCTGGTGGAAGTGAGCCGAGAAGGCACGTTCCTTCGATACCGGGCTCACACCGAAGGGCTGCGAGAATTGCTCAATTTCCTCTACGCCGAGTGTTGCACCCGCAATAAGGCGATTGAGCCCGCCGCCATCATTCAAGTTTGCAAATAGGAGCGAAAACGAGCATGGACAACATCAAGGAAACGGTCAAAGAGAAATATGGCCAAGCCGCGCTGCGGGTCGCCAACGGCGCCGGAAGCGCCTGCTGTGGATCCGCCCCATCGGGCCTGGGTTGCGTTGATCCGATCACCAGCAACCTTTACGATGCCGCACAGACAGGCTCGCTCCCCGAGACGGCGGTGCTTGCTTCGCTCGGCTGTGGCAACCCCACCGCGCTGGCTCAACTCAATCCCGGCGAAACCGTGTTAGACCTTGGATCGGGCGGCGGTATCGATGTGCTGCTGTCGGCCAAACGGGTCGGGCCAACAGGCAAGGCTTACGGTTTGGACATGACTGACGAGATGCTGGCCGTTGCCGAAGAGAACAAGCGCAAGGCTGGTGTAACGAACGTGGAGTTCTTGAAGGGCGAGATCGAACACATCCCGCTACCGGATAACAGCGTGGACGTCATCATTTCTAACTGCGTCATAAACCTGTCGGGCAACAAGGATCGCGTGCTGCAAGAAGCTTTCCGGGTACTCAAGCCGGGTGGCCGGTTCGCCGTGTCGGATGTTGTCACCAAGGGCGAAATCTTGCCGGAAATCCGCCAGAGTGTTCTGTTGTGGGTAGGCTGCGTGGCAGGGGCGTTGGAGGAAGGCGAGTTTCGCAAGAAGCTGGCTGCCGTGGGCTTCAAGAACATTGACATCGAGCCGACCCGCGTCTATCAGGTTGATGACGCAAGAGAGTTCTTATCCGGGCAAGGCTTGGACGTGGACACCATTGCTCCACTGGTAGACGGCAAGTTTATGGCCGCCTTCGTTCGGGCGGTTAAACCGGCGGTGTGATGAAGCCACGCATTCTTTTCCTTTGCACCGGCAACTCCGCCCGCTCTCAAATGGCCGAGGGATTGATGCGCGATGCGGCGGGTGACCGCTTCGAAGTCGCCTCGGCGGGCACGAAGCCGAGCACCGTGCTGCCGGAAGCCATTGCGGTGATGGGCGAAATCGGCATCGACATTGCGGGGCATCGCTCGAAATCCGTCGACCAGTTCACCGGCCAGGAATTCACCTACGTGATTACTGTGTGTGACAACGCTAACGCCGCGTGTCCCATATTCCCTGGCGCGACCAAGCGTCTGCATTGGCCATTTGAGGATCCCGCCGCCGTTCAGGGGTCTGACGAAGAGCGGAAAGTCGCATTTCGAAGGATCAGGGATCAGATCAAGAACCGAATCGAAGCCTTTCTGGCGCAACCCGGATGAGTGAAGTCTCGCCCCGGGGGCCACCAGGCACCTGTCGCAAGAGTCAGTGGACATTCGCGGTGTCTGAGAGTAGAATCCTGAGCGGGGTTGGGAAGACGCCAACGGGCGATCGGTCCTTGCATCCCCGAGCTGGCCGGCTAGTCATCGGCGGCCCAGAACAGAAAATGACAGACAATTAGGATGTGAGGAGATCCATGAAAATGAACCGGACACGAAAGATTGCGTCGCTCGTCACCGTGTTGTTGGCCGCACTTGTGCTGGCCAGCGGCGTGGCGTTGGCGCAGAACCAAATACAAGGTGTCATTACCGGGCGTAGCGGCGCCACCCTGACGCTGCAGACCCCTGGCAACCCCGACACCGTCGTCCTGCTGACGGACTACACGCAAGTCGAAGAAGTGGAAGGGCTATTTAGGGCCCGCAGCAAGCAGATGGGCATGACAGCTTTGATACCGGGCCTGCCGGTTCAAGTGCAAGGAACCACCAACGCACAGGGGCAGCTGGTGGCCACCACGATTAAGTTCAAGGGGAACGACCTGAAGGCGGCGCAGGATGCGCAAGCCGGCTTACAACCCACGATCCAGGCCGTCGCAGCGAACAAACAGCAGATTCAGCAGTCGCAACAAGAAATAGCGGCACAGCAGGCAGCGCTGGCGAAGGCGCAGCAGCTGGCGGCAGAGCAACAGGCGGCTTTGCAGGCGCAGCAAACGGCGATAACGGAAGAAGAAAAGAAGACTGCGGCCAACAAGGCAGCTATTGCGGCGGCCAACAAGCGTTTCGGGGAACTTGGCCAGTACAACATCCTGGGTGAAGCGACGGTTTACTTCGCCAACGGTCAGGTGACGGTCGATCCAAAATTCAAACCGCAACTTCTGGCGCTGGCCAAGCAGGCCAAGACCATCACCGGGTACATCATCCAAGTGCAAGGTTATGCGTCGGCGGTGGGCAGCGCTGCCCTCAACCAGAAGCTCAGCGCGGAGCGCGCCAACAATGTGCTCAATGTCATGATCCAGCAGGGTCAGATTCCGTTGACGAACGTGCTGGCACCCGGGGCGATGGGCACCAGTCAGCAGGTAGCGCCTGACACATCGGCGGAAGGCCAGGCTGAAAACAGGCGGGTCGTGGTTAGGATCCTGCAGGATAAGGGCATCGCTGGAAACTAGGCACGGTCGGTTTGAAGAGGGCGAGCGCTCAGGCCCTCGCCCCTTCATGCGACTCCGTCGTTAGAGTGAAAACTCGATGCCGGCGACGGGCCCCTTCTGGGTGAGTTGGACGCCAATCCGGTCGTTCTTGTTGTTGACAATCAATCGCGATCCCAACTGCCAGCCGGCGCGCAGACTGACGTGCTTTCCGAGACAGACGCCAACTGTGTCCGTGGTCGACACGAAGTTCCCGTAGCCGAAGAGGTACATGCCGTACAAGTTTCCGTCCACATAGAATTTGGGGAGTATGTAGAATCGGACATCGGGCCCCGCAACGGGAATAGGGGCAACTAACGAACCTGAGGCCGATCTTGCTTCGTAGTGCGTTCCGTCGCCTGTGACCTGGGCCGCTGCACTGAGCTTTGCCGTCGTGTCGAAGATGTCGACTTGGACAGCAATACCAAGATGTCCGCGGTCTCCCCGTATGATGTCGTATTGGTAACCCGGCGCATACGCCCAGTTGGTGAGTTTGGCGGAAGTCGTCAGACCGACGTTAAAAGTCTGGCCCTGAAAGTCGATAGTCCGGTTGAGCACCGTCGATCGGGTTTGGTTGAACGGCGAAATCGCCACGTACAGGTGGTTCTTCCTTGTGAACTTCCAGTCGACCTTGCCGGCGAAAGTCGAGTAGGAGTTGAATCCGAAGGTCTTTGAAATGTCGAAGCTCCCGTTTGGGTTGGTCCCGGAAGCCTGAACAGTGCCCGTGGGATTTGTGAAAAACCACATGCCTGTGAGGCGGACCTTGTATTCGTCCAGGTCGTAGTCGGCAGCGCGCGCGCCGGGCACTGTGGCGACGGCCGCGATGAACAGCCCGACCGAGAAACTTAGGACACGGCTGTGGCGCAATTCAAGTCTTGAAAAGGTCATGTTTGGATTCTCGCTTCATTGGCGCGTACCCCGATTTCGGGATCATGGGAATCGCGGCGGTGTGCCAAGATCCTTTATTCTAGCAATCGCCCAAATTTCAAAGCCGGAGATAGGTTGCAGAGATTGACTTGACGGCCACGGCCGCCTATCCGGGGGGGATCCAACTACTATGACTAGCCACTACTATGATTCGTGTATTCTCCATTCCGCCGCGTAGCGTTAGCATGGGGCCGTCCTGAGAACATAGGACTCGGGGCAATGACAGAGACGACGACCGGAGCCGTCGGTAAGAGAGATCAGATGGCGGCCTCAGTCGAGAAAGACAAAGCCAGTTCTGCCTATGGCATAGACAGGGCAGCACCCTTTGTTTGACGTCGGAAGGAGGCCTGGCACTAGCATGTTGACCCAAGAGCGGAGGCACGTCGTCACAGACGAGCTGACGCGGTTCGCCGGAGAGTTGGATCTTTCCGAGAACCAGAAGGGCAAACTAAAACTCTTCCTGGAGGAGCAGGAAGAGACGCTGTTCGAAATGCTGAAGAAGAATCCGAATCCTAAGATGCCAGAAGTGCTCGTCAAGGTGAGAGCCGTGCGGGACTCAGGGCGGGAAGCAATTTTGAAATTCCTGACGCCTGAGCAGCTACGGAAATGGGATTCGGAAATGGCCAAGGCGAAAACGTTCTTGGGCCACCCTGTCTGTTAGGGTCGGAGGGACCAGGTGGGGCTGAGGCGAAGGGAAGAGAAAAAGTCCAACGGGCTTTGCTCCTGGACAGGCTTTTAAGCTCTCTAAAAAAACCGTCGCCGCCCCATCCGGCCTGAAGCGTTTAGCGGCGGCACATGACCATAGCATGTGCCGCCTTCTTAATTTCATCAAACGTCTCAGCACCTGCCGTGGCGACCTGGACTAATCTGGGGCGAACGCGTCTAGCGGGGCTTCTTGCCGATGCCAAAGAAGGTCTGAATGAGGCTTAGGAAGTCCGAGCCCCCCCCGGATGTCGGTACACTGAGCCGTTCGCGGGCCTCGGCGAGGCCCCGGTATCTGTCTGCCAGCACCGCGCATATCTGGTCCAACACGCCCGGGCGGTTATGAACGACTTCGGCAAAAGCCTCTTTGTCCAGCCGGTCACAATCGACCTGCCCGATTGCGACCACCGAAGCGGTGCGTTTGCCTCCCAACAGGAGCGACATTTCGCCAAACACGGCCCCCGGCTCGAGCACGGCCACCTCTTCATTACGGGTGCCCTCTCCCTCACCGCGCAGCAACACCCGCAGTTGGCCGCTGTGGACAACAAACAGAGAGTCGGCTTCGTCGCCTTGGCGGACCACTACCTCGCCCGGTCCGTATGTCAGCCGCTTCATCTTCTCAGCGATATGGTGAAGCTCGCCTTCGGATAACACGCCAAAAACGTCATTCCGCCGCAGGGTGTCGAGCCGGAATAGGCGCTCAGCCTCCGCCGCCGCGGATTCGGCGAGCGAGGGACTGCGCCGCAGATTCACCAGGTTTGCGATGGACGTTAACGGAATGCCCGCCCGGCCCAGCGCAAAATGCACTCGCGCGAGGACCTCTGAAACGCCAACGTATTCGAATCCGCGGTTGGTGAGATATGCCAACACGCCGTAGCGCACAAACTGCGGATGGTAGCTCAAGAGCACGCATTTAGGCTGTGGATCCTCCGTGACTTCTGGAATTGGCGAGGCTGCCAAGGCTTCATTCACGATTCCTATCACCATCGAAGGCGAATAGCCGTAATCCAATGCGAAGCGGATGAGGCGCCGGTGTTTCAGCGCGACAATCGTCACTTCGGATTTGTTCAGCAGATTGTTCGGAATCAGGATGATGTCGTTGTTGGGGGTTTCGATGGAGGTGTAACGAATGCGGACTTCGCGAACAAAGCCCTGTCCATGGGCCGTGCGGATATACTCTCCGTGGCCGATTTTCCCCTCCATCTGCAGCACGATGCCACCCACCACGCTGAGCAGCATCTCCTGCATAGAGAGGCCGATCACGGCGGTGATGACTGCTGACGTGGCGATCAGGCCGGTCACGTTCACGCCGATGCGCGACAGTAAGTGGAAAATCACCCAGAGATACGCAATCAGGAGGAGTATCTCGGGCACAATCAGCGGAATCTTCCAGCGTCCCAGTGCCAGCCGGAATATGCCAATGCTCAGAATCTGGACGATGGCCAATTCGGCAAAAGCCTCGGCTGTCAGCTCAAGCCAAGTCTGGCCCGCGCTGTAGAAAGCGAAGGCAAACACACCGGCAGCTAGCGCGAAAACCCAACCGGCCAGCAGACGGCGGCGCTCCGGCAGGTAGGTCCACCAAAAAAAGACGGAACATACCAGCGCAGCAAGCAGACCCCAACCCAGCGCTACATTGATCATTGAGGAGTTCCTACCCGCAAGAAAACACTAAGTTTATGAGTGTATCAGTCGAAGGTCTGTGAAGTTGAAGCTACGCTTGGCAGATAGACCTAGGTGTCTTTTAACCGCGCCGCAATCTCCCGCTCGGAAATCGCGCCCTCTTTAATGACACGCCAGTACGGTTCGGTGATGTCGATCGTGGTGGCGCCCGGGCCCGCGCAGGCTCCGCCATCGAGCACCAGATCGAGGCAGCCGTCCATGGTCGCGAACAGATCAATACCGGCGCTAATGGTGGGCGCCCCCGACAGATTGGCACTCGTGGAAATCAACGGTTGGCCGAGACGCTCGACGAGCGCGTTCACCACTTTTGATCGCGATTGGCGCATCGCCAGGCGGCCCGTGTTGCCGGTGACTTTCAGCGGAACCTTGGCGGCTGCCGGCACGATGATGGTGAGCGGCCCCGGCCAGAAGTGGCGAGTCAGTATGTTGAAACGGTTGGTTAGCTCGCTCGACAGCTCCTCAGCCATTAGCACGTCGGAGACCACCAGCGGTAGAGAGCGAACCGCTTCGCGGCCTTTGGCGGCAAAGACGCGGCCGACCGCATGCAGGTTGAAGGGGTCGGCCATCAACGTGTACAACGCATCGGAGGGCACTCCGACCACTTGTCCCCGCGAGATAGCCTGGGCGGCGCGCTCGATGGCTTCCGCGCTCGGATTGTCGATGCTGATTTCGATTAGGTCGGTAGCCACTGATTGAAAGAGAGAACGCGCCTTCCAAGCGCAAGTAACTCTCTATATTGACACGTGCGCAGGTTGAAAAAAGCGATTATGTCGCCATGCCGCGTTCTCACGCTGTGTTCTGGAGCCAACGTTCAAGGATTGCCTAGTGATACCCTAGCTTCACTTCATGGCATCAACTTTCTTCGGGCATCCTCGGGGTCTCGCCACTTTGTTCTTTACGGAGATGTGGGAGCGCTTCGGCTTCTACGGAATGCGAGCGCTGCTGATTTTGTTCATGGTCGATTCCGCGTCTACCGGAGGGCTGGCGCTGCCGACCGCCCAGGCTGGCATGATCTATGGCCTCTTCACAGCCATGGTGTATCTCATTAGTCTCCCCGGCGGGTGGCTGGCTGACAACATCCTGGGCCAGCGGAAGGCGGTCTTGTATGGCGGCATTCTGATCGCAGTTGGATATTACACGATGGTGCTGCACGGCCTGGCGCCCTTCTACATCGCTCTCGCCCTGGTGGCGACCGGCACCGGATTGTTGAAGCCCAACGTAAGCACGATCGTGGGCGGGCTATACCAGCAGGACGATCACCGCCGCGATGCCGGGTTCTCCATCTTCTACATGGGCATCAATGTGGGAGCGCTAATCGCTCCGTTTGCCTGCGGCACAGTAGCGAAACTGACGAACTGGCACTACGGCTTTGGCCTTGCCGGGGTCGGCATGACCCTAGGTTTGATTCAGTTTGTGCTCGGCCAGAAACACCTCCAGGATGCCGGCCTGCAGCCGCCCCCCAATTCGGTGGCGCGCCGGCATGCCTGGACGGGCGCGGCCGTCATCGTGGGTCTCTTTGCGCTGGTGATGGGGCTGTCTTCGGCCCATGTTATTCAGGTATCGCCAGAAGGGCTCTCCAACGCGTTGGGTCTCTTTCTGACGTTGGTCGTGGTCGGTGTATTCAGCTGGCTGCTGCTTGACAAGGGATGGACCTCGCTGGAGCGCAAGCGGCTGGGTGCAATTCTGGTCCTGTTCGTCGCGTCCGCTTTATTCTGGTCGGCCTTTGAGCAGGCTGGCTCCACGCTGAGCCTATTTGCCGATCGCAACACGCGGCTCTCCATTCTCGGCTGGGCTTTCCCGGCGGCTTACTTCCAGTCGGTGAACTCCATCTTTCTGGTCTTGCTGGCCCCGGTCTTCGCGGCCCTATGGGTGAAGCTGGGGTCGCGTGAACCGTCGACCACCATTAAGTTCTCCTTCGGACTCCTGTTTGTGGGACTTGGTTTCGCGGTTCTAATCCCAGTTGCCAATGGCCACGCGGTTAGCCCGGTGTGGCTGATACTTACCTATTTTCTGCACACCGTGGGGGAATTATCGCTCAGTCCGGTGGGACTTAGCGCCATGACAAAACTGGCGCCGCAACGGATCGTAGCAATGATCATGGGCGTCTGGTTTCTGTCCATCTCGGTGGGCGAATGGATCGGCGGGCGCGTCGCCGCCGTGTACGAGCAGTTTCCCCTGCCGGTAATCTTCGGCGTCGTCGCCGGCTTCTGCATCGTGTGCGCCGCCATCCTCACCCTCTTCAACAAGCCAATGAAAAACCTGAGCGGAGGCGTCAATTAGGCGGCCCGGAGCAGTGCAGCTTTGCCAGGCTGGCGGCGGCTGAGTTAAGCTTGTACCCGGTAGAAGCATCGAATACAAACGCAGTGCGGTCGCGGAATGCGCGCCTGCCACTCATGGAGGGTCGTGCGCCGGGCTGAGACCGCCGCTGACCCAAGAAGGATGAACGCGAGATGAAAAGAGCACTATTCGGCAGCATCGCGGCGGTTGCGCTGATCCTCCAAACCCACGCTTGGGCGCAAAGCCCGGTTCAGGCAAAAGTGGCAATGGTCAAAGAGGTCGTAGCGCAGAACAAGGCCGACCTGATGCATTACATCTGGACCGAGCAAACTAATATCCTGCTCAATGGCGAGGTGAAAAAGACCACGAATTATCAGTGCATGTACGGGCCGGACGGATCGGTGCAGAAGACGGCCACGGGCGGCACTCCCCCTCCCGCGCCGAAGCGCGGGCTACGCGGCAGGATCGTTGAAAACAAGACCGAAGATCTCACCGACTACATGCAGCGGGCGGCCACCCTTGTCAAGCAGTACGTTCCGCCAAACCCCGAACAGATGCAGGCCGCTTTTCAGCAGGGCAACGCAAGCATCGCAGCGGACGGGCCCGAAGTCCTTCAGCTTCAGTTCACGAACTACGTGAAACCCGGCGATTCCATGGTGTTCTTCTTTAATAAGCAAGCCAAGGCACTCACCCAGGTCACCGTGAATTCCTACATGAACGATCAAACCGACGCGGTGTCGCTGCAGGTCAATTTCCAGAGAATCCCGGGCGGTCCCAACTACGTGGCCCAGACCACGCTCAACGCGCCCGCCAAGAAGATCACTGTTCAGACCACGAGTTCGAACTACCAGAGGATGGCCCAGTAGACACCAGGATGCTTGGACGGCAAACTAGCCGTTAGAGAGCGCTTTGCTCAGCGGCCTGGGGACGGAATGAAGTCTCTAGCTGCCGCCAAGCCATGCGCGGTTTGCGACAAGGATGGGGCAGGAGTGCCAAAAACCGTTCGTAAGCTAGTCGAAGAGACCTGGGAAACGGAGGCGAGTCTGTCTGTTTTTCTCGGACTGATGGTTTTGATCGTGTTCGTGCTCCCCGCCATCGGCTTCGACAGAAGCAACGAAAAGCTGTACCTGGATGTCTCCTATACATTAGGCATGGCTTGCGGCGTTTCGATCGCCTGGAGATCGCGGGCTTTGTTCTTTACGGCCGCATCTTTCGCCTTCGTCGCGATCCTCTTCAAGTGGATCACCTGGTTCACTGCCCCACATGCCTTGGGCGTGTGGCCCGACGTTCTATCTCTAGTTTCGACGGTTCTGATCGCTTTCATCCTGCTCAGGCAGGTGTTTTCGGTCGGTCCAATCACGTCGCATCGGATCCAAGGGGCGATTGCCGTCTATCTCTCGTTTGGTATCGCCTGGGCGCATGCCTTTCATATCACTTCGGTCCTTAATCCGGGCTCTTTCAGCACCAGCACCCACGAACTCGCGAACGTCACGGACTGGATCTATTTCAGTTTCATCACCCTGACAACAGTTGGCTATGGCGATATCGTACCGGTCCATCCGATTGCGCGCTCCCTGGCAACCAGTGAAGCCTTCACAGGCCAGCTTTATCTCGCGGTGCTGCTTGCTCACCTGGTGTCGATGCGCGTGAGCGGCTCGGGGCGAGATACGGATGGCGAAGCCACGTGAGACGCAGTGAACGCCACTCGCAGGTGGTTTCTAGCTTTGCCGGATGGCTTCAAGATCGATGCTGATCTTGACCTCGTCGCCGACCAGCACTCCGCCGGCTTCCAAAGTCGAGTTCCACGTCAGCCCGAAGTCCTTGCGATCGATCTTTGCAGTCACCGAGGCGCCAATCCGCAGATTACCCCACGGATCTTTGGTCTCAGGCGTTGGCCCATCCACGTCGAGCGTGACCTGCCGTGTTACTCCGTGAATCGTCAAGTCGCCCTTCACTCTCCATTCCGTGCCGTGTCCACTAATCTCTGTGCCGTGAAACTGAATGGACGGGAACTTCTCAACATCGAGGA
>Ga0074045_10004621_pt1 | contig 12156 bp, 9 predicted proteins | sample BogForMeECP23OM2_FD_94442 | JGI IMG/M metagenome (GOLD analysis project Ga0074045, IMG submission 94442) | Bog forest soil microbial communities from Calvert Island, British Columbia, Canada - Bog Forest MetaG ECP23OM2 | ecosystem: Environmental > Terrestrial > Soil > Wetlands ...
AAGATGATATCCGGGGCGTTTTCGTTCAACCGCCGGAAGCGTTCTTCGCTGGCCCGAAGAGCGGCCGTCTTCTCGGTGGTCTCCAGGATCTGGCGTTCCAATTCGCGATTCGTGGCATGCAGTTCGCTGGTGCGAATCGCGACCAGCCGTTCCAACCGGATCTTTTCGCGCCGTTCAAAATACGTGCTCAGCCAGATGGCAACAATGATGACCCCCAGCGCTCCCGCGCCGAAGAGGAGATAAGCCAGTCGGGTCCGGTACCATGGCGCCAGAATGGAAAAACCCAGGAGAGCTTCACCGCCAGTCTGCTGCCCCAGGCGCGGCCGGACCTGCAAGCGATACGCTCCTGGATCGAGGTGGTTGAAGGTGATGGAGCCGGTGTTGCCGGTCGAAACCCACCCTCCTTCGGTGCCTGACAATTGCACCTCAAAGGTCACGGATTGGCCGTAGGGCTGGTTGGGGACAAGATAGTGAACCGAAAGGGTGCTGTTGGTGGCGGGCAAGTCGGGGATCCGTTCATCCGCCGGGAAAAAGATCAGCCCACTCGCCGGCAATTCAACGCGGGTGATCTGGGCCCGCAAGGGCGGCGGCTCCGGGGCGGGCAGGGCGGGGTCAAATCGGGCCAGCCGCATGGGCTCGTTCATCCACACGACGCCGTCGCTCTGCGGGGTGAAAAAGAGGGGACGCAAGCCCTTGGGAAGCGCTGCGACCGATTCGGTGGTCAGCGGAGACCGAGGATCCACGATGAACACATTCTCCGGTTTGGTGATCCATAGGCGGCCGCGGGTGTCACTGGCCGGCCGGCCGAGCGCTCCGACCAGGGCGGGAATCCGGCGCATCAGGTCGGCATCAGGCAGAAAGCGATGCTGCTTCCCCTCGTACCGCAGGATCTGATCGCGCTCGTTAACCCTGACTTCGCCTTCAAAAAGGAACAGTTGGACCCAGGCATCACGGACGCCTTCTGCGGAACCCAGCACGTCAACCGTAGGGCGGGGCAGGGTTGGTTCGATCCGGGCCAGCTTGGCGGCGCCCAATTCCACCCAGAAGACCCCGTGCGCATCGGTGACGGCTCCATACACGTGACCCATCCCCGGCTGGGGAAACCGCTCGAAGACGTACTGGTCGCCGAGGTAGCGCAGCCACCCGGTTTCGTTCTCGGCGGCGAACATCCAGCAATCCGGCTGCACCGGTTCCGGCCGCACATGAGGGCTGACCGGGCCCTGCGCCAGTTTCGTCCAGCCACCGCCAGGCTCGCGGCGGAAAATCCCTTCCTGCGTGGTGGCAATCCAGGCGTCACCGAGTTCGACCAGGGAAGTCAGATAGGGACCCGGCGTGTCGAGTTCAAAACGAACGAGCCGGTGTTCATCGTCATAGACCCCGCGCTGGGCCTGCCCGTCCGACATCAGCCAGAGCTGGCCTTGGTGCCGATAGGGCTGGGAAAAAGCCAGCCCCGTGGTGACCATCGATTCAAACGAGGAAAAACGCGCAGGAAAAGCGATGCGGACGATGCCTTCGTTCAAAAGCGCCCAGAGAATCCCGCCGGGCGCACGAAGCAGTCGTTTCACCCTGGCCAGGCGGTTGTCCACCGAACGGTCCAGGGATTGGATGATCCGTCCTGCCCGGTCGATAAAAACGACACCCACGTTGTCGAGGGCCACCGCCACCAAACCGTAGCCGACATCACACAAATCGTTGATGCGATGAGCACCGGCCAGCGGACCCTGGCTGACGAATGGCTGGATCACGGTTCCATCGAATCGCTGGAGGCCGATGCTGACCGTGCCGAGCAGCGTCGTGCCGTCGCCCATCGGCACCGTGCAGGTGATGACCTCATCGACATAGCGGTCGTGCCTCCAGGCGACCGGGCTGAAGCCGCCGTTCTCCAAGCGGAAGAGCCCGCCGGTGGACTGGTCGCTCATGTACACCGCAGTGCCCAGGCTGAAGACTTGCTCCAGGGCATTGAGCCGGCCAACCGTTCTGGCGATACCACCCGGTTGCCACTCGATGATGGGACCGCTGCCCCAGGACCAGAACCAGTTGGCGCCCACCATCGAGACCGCAGTCATGGCGTCGGTCACGCTCCCGAGGTCGCCGGGCAAATTCCCCACCCGAGAATACCGCCACCGTCCGTTGTGGCTGAACTCAATCCGGCCGAAGCCGCCGGCAATACCCGCGTAGATGTGACCTTCCCGGTCGATCGCGACGCTGGCCGTGTCGACCCGGGGATCATCGTCAGCCTGGCGGAAATCCTCCCAGCGCACGCCATCCCCGAGCGCCAGTTCGCCGTGGCCGAAAGCGAGCAGCCGTCCGTCCGGCATTTGGCGGAGATCGACCGGCGCCGCGTCCAGCCCCAGCGCTTCCGGCCCGAGGACGACAAATGGCGGTGTGCCGGTTTCAATATAACCGGGCAGCGCCGCCGGGATCGTTGACGTTTGCCCGTTCGCTGTCCCCAGTCGGAACAACAGGACAAACGCGAGCAATGTGATCAGCCGGCCTCGCCTGCTCCCTTCTGTCCATCCTGCTGGCGGCTTGTTCATTGACGGCACCGATGGTTCGGGGCTGGAGATCGGTTTAGACGGGTATTCAAGCACGCGTCTTTATTATATCGGCAGATCCGACAATCGATAAATCCCTGATGTCTGCCCGCTGAAGTTAGGGCCGGTGTTTTCGAGCTGCTCCAAGCGTCAAGTCTCGACCGTGGTTTCAGACTAATGAGTTATGGGGTGTTTGTCCATCCCCCTGCGGCTGTCTGATCAGGGCAAGCCTTGGAGCAGAACCATGGCGGCGGGAGACCGTCCTGGCGAAACTTGTCTCGTTTTGCATCCGCCGGGTGTAAACTCGCGTAGAAGTGGTTACAACTTGAGCAACTAAGATTTCCACCATGAAAACCCGATTCGCCCTTGGCCTGCTGCTCTTTCCCGTCGTTCTCGCCACCGGAGCCATCGGTCGGGCCCAAACCTCCCCGACCCCGATCGCGGCTGCCCCCCCGCGCGAACTCACGATCGTGGTGGTCGATGAGCTCCGGGGAAGTTTGAGTGATTTTAACACCTTCAATCGCATCGCCCGGGTTTTCACCGAGGTTTTCGAAAAGCGAAAGTGGCCGGTGAAAATCAACGTGGAGCGCTTTGGTGCCAATGCCCCGGCGCACGATTTGGAAATGCGAATCTATGTTCAAAGCATCCGCAGGGAAACTCCCGTTGATCTGGTCTTCAGCGCATGGATGGCGCTCGACGACCACGGCAAGAAACAGGATTTTGGCATCATCCGGTATCGTTACAACCCGCGGCCGGTTGAGAATATGTCGGATCGGCTTGACCACGCGGTCCGCGGCGCGGCCATGATTGCCGCCACGAAGATCGAGTCCGCCCTTTTTCCCACGGTGGTGCAGCCGACCCCCTGACTTAGTGTTTCGCCCCGCCCCGTCGTGTCGCCCGAACCGGAGAACGCCGCTGCCATCGAAGAGGTCTGCCTGCTGGCGCAAACCGGGGTGGGCGACCGCGAGGCGTTCCGCCAGCTCTACGACCGTTACCGTGTCCAGCTATTCTCGCTGGCCGTCCGTCTGGTGGGCAACACCGGCGAGGCCGAGGAACTGCTGCAGGACGCCTTTGTGAAAATCTGGCGGAACGCGGCCTCGTACGACTCACGCAAGTCGCGACCATTCACCTGGGCCGTGACCATCCTGCGCCGGACCTGCATCGACCATCTGCGAAAACGCCGGCACCGGCCCGGCACCACTCCGCTGCCGGCCAATGCCGAGGCGACGCCGGACTATTCCACCAGCGAAGATGGCCGGCATGCCACCGAGACTCGCGAAGATTCCGCCCGACTGCTTGGCGCGCTCGCAAAGATTCCCCCGAACCAGCGCCGCGCCCTCGAGCTCGCACTCTTCTCGGAGTTTACCCACTCCGAGATCGCCCGGTGCCTGGAGCAGCCGGTCGGCACCGTCAAATCCTGGATCCGTCGCGGATTGCTCGACCTCCGCACGGCCATCACCGACTCCGCCCGATGAATCCGCAACTTGAAGAACTCGCCTGTCTTTATGTGCTCGACCGGCTTGATGCCCGCGAACGCGCCTCCTTTGAGGCTTGCCTGCTGCACAACCCCCAGCTTGCCGCACTCGTGGGCGAGCTCGAGTCCGCGCTCGCCCTGCGCATCCGCGCTCTGGCGCAGCTCGAACCGCCCGCGGGCCTGCTCGCGCAAATCGAAGCCCGGATCGACCGGCTGCCGGCGACCAGCCCGCCGGCGCCTGCCGGCCGGGTCGCGTCGCTTGGGCCTGGGATTGCGCGCTGGGGGATCGCCGCCCTCCTGGCGGTGGTTGTCGGCGTGATGGCCCTCCAATACCTGCGGCGCGTTCCCGCTGTGGCCGAGCACCCGTTTGTCATCATTGTCGGGCTCGATTCTCACCGGAGCACGCTGGCCGAGCTGCCGATGCCCAGACGCTCCCAGGACGCCGACGCCTGCTTCATTCAACTCGCCTCGCTCGCCGAGCGATTCTGGGAAAAGCCCGAAGACCTGCCGGTGAAATTGCGTTCCACCGGCGAGGGCGGGCGCGGCTACGCGCTCTTCGACCCGGCCACTAACCAAGGCTTCATCGCCATCCAGCAGCTTCCTGCCAGCGAGCCAGGCCAGCGTTTTCATTTCTGGATTCTCGACACCGCCTCGGGCCAGACCCGCGAAGCCGGGGTCCTCCCGCTCACGGACTCGAATCGTGGACTCTACTTTTTCTCGGTCGCGCCGGCCGGTGAAGCAAGGCCCGGCCATCTGGACTTCTTCGTCACCGCCGAGGACCCCACCACCTCCCAAACGACCCGGCCGCGCGGCAAGATCGTCCTTGGTGACAATACGATTTTCTGAGCAACGGTGTTGGTCGATGGGAGATTCGCTTCCGCGACTTGATGCGCTTCCCGACCAATCGTGTAATTACTGAATCTCGCGGAATGCAGTGACGATCGTGGTGCGCGTTGTCCCTCCCTCGACAGGCTCGGGACCCTGAGCGAAGTCGAACGGGCAACGCGCTGGGAGCGTCTTGAGGACCAGCCGCACCGCCTTGGTCAGTTACTGCTGGGTGTCACCCTTAACTGAGTCAGTCGGTTTTGAAACCTCCCCGCAGAATTCCGCGGCACGGTGACAAATCCGCTGCTACCTCGCCTTCACAAACACGACGCACGACGGCGAGCCGACCTCGATTTTCCACTCGGTCGGGGTCAGCCTCCCGGTGGCGGGATCGACGCGGAACACCTGGATATTGTCCGAACTCTGGTTGCCGGCCAGCAGCCACCGGCCTGATGGGTCGAGGGCAAAACCACGCGGCGTCCGGCCGAGCGTCGACTGATGTTCCACCAGGGTGAGCTGGCCGGAAGCCTCGTCGACCGCGAACACCGCGATGCTGTTGTGACCGCGGTTGGAGCCATAGACAAACCTGCCATTCGGGTGCACAGCCACCTCGGCGCAAGTGTTCTCGCCAGCGAAGTCTGCCGGAAGGGTGGAAAGACTCTGAATCTCGTGCAACGCGCCCCGCGCGGCATCATAGGTGAAAGCGAGCATGGTACCGCCCATTTCGTTGATCACATAGGCCCAGCGACCGTTCGGATGAAACGCCAGGTGGCGCGGACCGGAACCAGGTTTGACCATGACAAACGGCGGATCGTTTGCCTCCAGCGTGGCCCGGCCGGCATCAAAGCGGTAGCTGAGAACCTTGTCCAAACCCAGATCGCACACCAGCGCATGCCGGCCGGATGCGTCCGTCCCAATCCAATGCGCATAGGCGTGGGTCTGGCGTTGTCGGTCCACGCTGGAACCAGAGTGCTGGATGAACGCGGCCACCTGGCCCAGCCGGCCGTCGGGGCCGATGGGCAGCGTCGTGACGCACCCTCCATTGTAGTGGGCCACCAGCGCGCACCGGCCCGATGGATCCACCATCACATAGCAGGGGCCCGGACCTCCGCTGGCTTGAATGTTCAGCAGTTCCAGCCGGCCGCCCTCGCGAATCGCGTAGGCCGAAATCGCGCCGCTTGCCCTGCCGCCGTAATTGTCGATTTCGTTCGCGGCATAGAGGAATTCTCCGTTGGGATGCAGCGCCAGAGTGCCCGGCGTGGGGGACTCGGCCATCAAAGTTGCCACCGACGACGACGGTTGACCAGTGGCAGCGTCAAAGCGGAACGAGTAGATGCCCTTGCTCTTGGGACTGGGAAACGTGCCAACATAGACAATGAACGAGTCGGCGGCGACCGGGGCGGCGCCAGAGCAGGGAGAAGGGGGAAAGTAGCCGAGCAGGCTGAGCAGCGCGACGGGAACGCGACGGAAGATCCTCATGAGGCGATGATGGGATTGAACTCCCGCGCCGCGCAAGTGCCGCGTTGGCGCCGTCCAGACCGGCTGGTCTTTTTTTTGGCGGGGGGGGGAACTTGAAGATGCCGACGTGTGACGCGCCAAATTGATGGTACGACCGTATCACAGAAATGACAGTAGTTTGGCCCACCATAACAGAAGACCATGGATCCAACCCCAGTTCAATGACTGGCCGGTTGACCGACGGAAGGAACTTGCATTGTGTCGGAGTCGCACGGGCAATGAGCAGGCGTTCTTGACGATGGATACAACCCCACTTTCGGCGCGGGAGAAGATCGGCTACGGGCTGGGTGACGCGGCCAGCCACATCGTGTTCGACAACGTCATGTTCTACATGCCGTTTTTCTACACCGACGTTTTTGGCCTCCCGGCGGCATTTGTCGGCGCCATGTTTCTGATGGCGCGCGGTCTCGACGCGGTGAGCGACCCGGTCATGGGCTGGCTGGCGGACCGCACGCGCTCCCGCTGGGGCAGATTCCGGCCGTATCTCCTGTGGGGCGCAGTGCCCTTTGGGTTGAGCTGCGTGCTGGCTTACAGCACTCCGAGGCTGGGACTGGGCGGAAAAATGGTCTTTGCGGCGGGCACCTACACGCTGCTCACCCTGTTGTACACCGTCGTCAACATCCCTTATTGCGCCCTGGGCGGCGTCATCACGGCCGACGACACGCAGCGCATCTCCCTGCAATCCTACCGCTTTGTGCTCGCCACGGGTGGCGGCATGCTCAGCACGATCCTGATGGTGCCGATGGTGGGCTGGATCGGGGGAATCAACAAGGCCGCCGGGTATCAAGGTGCAATTGCCGTGCTCGCGGTAGTGGCGGCCGCAATGTTGTTTGCCTGCTTTGCGGAGACCCGGGAAAGGGTGGTGCCAAGGCAGGAGAAGGCGGGCTCGTTCCTGGCCGATCTGAAGGATATTGCGCGCAACGACCAATGGCGTGTCGTGGGCGGGCTGACGGTGTTGAATATTCTGGCGGTGGCGACCCGCGGCGGCGCGATGATGTATTATGTGACTTACATCCTGGGCCAGGCCGGATTGTTCACCGCCTTTCTGGCCACCTACTCGGTGGGCAATATCGGGGGTTGCCTGTTGACGAAGCCGCTGACCGACCGGTTCTGCAAGGTCAGCGTTTTCATCTGGACCAACGTCGCCCTGGTGCTGCTGAGCGCGGCAATGTTTTTCGTGCCGCTGCGGCAGGGCGCGCTCATGTTCTCCCTGATTTTTGTCATCGGGGTGCTGCATCAGATGATTACCCCGATCCAGTGGGTCATGATGTCGGACACCGTGGACTACGGTGAATGGAAGAACGGCAAGCGCCTGACGGGAGTCAGCTTTGCCGGCACGCTGTTCGTCCTAAAAATGGGCCTGGCGCTGAGCGGGGCCGTGATCGGCGGCGCGCTCGCCGTTTCCGGCTATGTCGCGGGTGGAACGGCGCAGTCCCCGCAGACCCTGCGGTGCATCATCGCCCTGTTCACCATCGTTCCCGGCGTCTGTTACGGATTGAGCGTCCTCGTGGCGCAGAAATACCGTCTGCGGCGGGCGGAGATGAAAACCATCGCGGGGGCGCTCAACGGCGCTGCTTGAAGATGTCCCAGCCTCCGAAACTGATCCTTGCCTCCGCTTCGCCACGGCGAAGAGAGCTGCTCGCCAGTCTGGGACTGCAGTTCGAGGTGATGCCCGCGGAAGTCGTGGAACACGAGGCCGCGGATTCCGAGCCGCGCGCGATGGTCCGCCACAACGCCGCGCTCAAGGCCGAGTGGGTCGCGGCGCGGCGTCCCGATGCGCTGGTGCTCGGCGCCGACACGACGGTCTTTGTCGAGGGACAGGTCTTCAACAAACCGCGTGACCTGGCCGAGGCCCGGGCCATGCTGCTCCGGCTTTCCGGCCGCACGCACACGGTTTACACCGGCCTCGCTGTCCGGCGGGGGCGCGACAAGCTGGCTGCCGACACCGGAGTGGCCAGCGAAGTGAACTTCAAGGTGCTCGATCGGAACGTGATCGACCGCTACTTCTCAATCGTAAACCCACTCGACAAGGCGGGAGCCTATGCGATCCAGGAGGGCACGGACCTCATTATCGATGGATGGAGAGGCTCTTATACGAATGTTGTTGGTCTGCCGTTAGAAGAAACGAAACAAATTTTGACTCGTTGCGGTCTTTGCAGAGAATCTCGTGAGATTAACTGACATGCCCACCCTGCAGGACGACAGACCAGCCACCGCCCGACGCCGCTATTGGCTGCCCGCGCTTTCCAAGAATCCCGACACCCGTTCAATTCAAGTGGGTCTGCTCTGGACCGTGCTGGTCCACCTGTTGCTGCTGCTGCTGGCGCCCCAGTTGTTAAAGAACGAGTTCTCCCCCGGCCGCTTCGTGCAGCCCGGGTCCAGCGCCCGCACCTACGAGGTTGAACTCGCGCCGGATGCGTTCCTCCCGAAGCCCCCGCCGCCCCCCATGCATTTCGTCGAGACCAATCCCGACGCGAACAACAACATTCCGGACAAGACCGACAATTTTGGCGCCCAGAACCAGCAGGCGGCCCAGCCGGTGCCCGACAAGGACAGCACGCTGCGCATGCCCAAAACCGAAGGGAAGAAGGATTTTCAGAACGATTCGCAGGTGGTTTCTGGCCGGCTGGAAAAACCGACGCCATCCCAGCCCACCCCGGCCTCCCAGCAACAGCAGGCCACGGCAAAGCAGGATCAGACGCAGAAGAAACTTCAGGTGCCGCTGCCAGGGTTCACCAAGAGCCAGGGCGACAATCCGGATGCCTTCGGCACGGAGTCGGTGAAACTGCCCGAGCCGTCAACGGGGGCCGACAAATACGTCGCGGGCGATCAGAACACCCAGAATCAAACTGGTTCCGGCGCCAAGGCGGCTCCGAACGTCCGTCCTTCGCCGCTGCCGCGCCCGAAGCTCACCCAGGTGCGGCCGGCCATCCTCCAGGATCGACCGGCCGGGGTTTCCAACGCCGGGGCGGTCGCGGTCGACGCCCATTTCAGCCAGTTTGGCGACTACTTGCAGGAATTGATCGATATCGTGCAGATCGAATGGGACCGGATTCTGGAATCAAGCGGCACGAGACCAAAACCGACGACGCATGTGATGATCAGTTTCCGGCTTAACTCGAAGGGGGAGATCGCGGAGATCATCAAGGTCGAGGGAGATGCGGGCGATTACGGCACGAGCGCGGCCCTGGCCTCCATCAAGGAGCGGGCGCCCTATCGGGCCTGGACGAAGGAGATGGTCGCCGTCCTCGGGAACGATCAGGCAATCACTTTCACCTTCTATTACTGGTGAGCGTGCTGGCTTCGGATTATTGGTCGGGACTCCCCCTCGGGCGCGAGGTCCGGCTGATTGACCGGGACGAGAACGGGGTGGCGGCTTTCGCCAAGCCCGCGGGGGTGTTGTCGCATCCCAACACACCCCGGGATGAGGCGCGCGCCCTCCTGGCCTGCGCCTACGATCACGAGCGGGAATGTTTCGTCTGGCCGGATGCGAAGGCAGGTCCGCTGCGGCTGTGGCTGCTGAACCGGCTCGATTCCGCGACGTCCGGGGTGATCCTTGGCGCCAGCGACGAAGCCGTGGCCCGGGCGATCAAAGGGCAATTTGCGCGGCGCCAGGTTCACAAGATCTACCAGGCACTCGTCTTTGGCAGTCCGCGTGTTGCGCAGGAAATATGGCGCGATCGGCTGGCGGTGGAGAAACGGGGCGGGGTGATTCGCGCCGGAACCGCGGGCAACGTTCCGGCGGAGGCGCAGTTCTCGGTGGTGCGGCGGAAGCCTGGCCAACCGCCGCTCGCGCTGGTGCAACTCGATCCCAGAACCGGCCGCAGCCACCAGTTGCGGGTGCAATGCGCGCGCCGCCGGCTGCCGATCGTGGGGGATCAGACCTACGGAGATTTTCGCCTAAACCGGGAATTCGCCCGCCAGACGGGATGGAAGCGCCTGTTTCTGCACTCGCTGGAGACCAGCCTCCGCTATGAGCTGGCCGGCCGGGGTTTCTCGCTGGCCGCCACCGCGCCGTTGCCGGAGGAATTTGCGGCGGCGCTGGAGGCGTGAGCCGGCCTCATGCAGTTGATTCTGTAGGGCGGGGTGCGGCGACCCCGCCCTGCATCCATCAACCATGTCGTTCCCACCTGGAGCCACAGTCCTCCTGCTTTCTCCTGTTGCCAGCGGCTCAGGACATTTTAGAGTGCGCCGTCTTCCGCCCTCATGATCCTGCCAAAAGTCAACCGCCTCCCGCCCGAACAGGTCCGGGAGATCACCGAGATCGTCGAATCATTTGGCTGCCGGATCCAGCCGATCGTCGGCGCAGTGCGGACGGTCTACGCGATCGTCGGCGACGAGCGCGACGAGCTGATGATCAACCGGCTGGAAGGCCTGCCGTACATCGAACGAATCGATCGCATCCAGTCGCCGTTCAAGCTGATGGACATCCGTTCGGATCTGTCGACGCACCAGATCACCATCGGCGGGGTAACGCTCGGCAAAGCGCCCCTGTTCATCGCCGGCCAGTGCACGATTGATCCAAAGAATCCCGGCTTTTTCTACGAGACGGCGCAGGCGGTAAAGGAGGCGGGCGGCCACGTCTTGCGCGGCGGGGTCTGGAAGCCCCGCACCAATCCGTACGCCTTTCAGGGCGATGACAAGTCGCTCGAAATCCTCGTGGAAGCGTCCCGGCGCACCGGCCTGCCGGTCGACACCGAGGTCATGGACGAAAACCAGCTCAAACTCGCGCTCGATGCCGGCGTGTCCATGCTCCAGGTGGGAGCGCGGAATGCCCTCAACTATTCGCTGCTCCGCCAGATCGGCGCGGCCGTGGCGGGCCGGAAGACGATCGTCCTCCTGAAGCGCAGCCTGCACATGGGAACGCTGAATGAGTTCATCTCCGCCGCCGAGTACATCGCCAATTTCGGGAATCCCAACGTGATTCTCTGCCCGCGCGGCACCGCCCCGGCGCTCGATGGCTACCGCAATTTTCCCGACGAGTCGATTGTCCCCCTGCTCAAGGAGCGGTCGTGGGCGCCGGTGGTCGTCGATCCCTCCCACGCGGTGGGCCGGGCCTCATACGTGCCGGCGTGCGCGCTCGCGGCGCTGGCGTATGGTGCGGACGGCCTGTGTGTGGAAGCGCATGTGCAGCCCAGCAAGGGCATTGGCGACGATCCCAAGCAGGCGCTCACTCCGGAGGTCCTGGGCGAGACGATTCGCCTGGCCCGGGAGATTTGGACGCTGCGCCATCCGGCCGCCTCGTAGGGCGGCATCCCGATGGTTGAACCATGAATACGCAGGGAAACGACCCTGCCATTCAGTGAATGTAGGGTCGGCCCTAGTGGCCGGACCATTTGCGCTCGGCCAGCGGCCCGTCGACAAGCCCCTCGACATGCTCGGGGCCTTGAGCCTGTCGAAACGGCGCCGGCCCTACACTCGATTGCCGCATCCCGGATCGGTGCGTCATAACAGATCCAGCTGTCCGCTGTCCTCCGGCTTCACGGTCAGCTTTTTTCTCGGGCGCGCGGCGGGTCCGGGAAGTTCGATCTCGGTGTCGTCGGACTCGAGCTTGCCGAGGATGAGCTTCGCGCGGTCGATGACGCTCAGCGGCAGGCCGGCGAGACGCGCCACCTGGATGCCGTAGCTGCGATCCGCGGCACCCGGCACGACCCGGCGCACAAAGACAATGTCGTCGTTCCATTCCTTGACCGCGACGGAGAAGTTGCGCAGGCGCGGCAGGTGTTTCTCGAGCTGCGTGAGCTCCTGATAATGGGTGGCGAACAGCGTGCGCGGTCCACGGGCGGGATCGCGGTGCAGATGCTC
>Ga0074045_10004623_pt1 | contig 12153 bp, 8 predicted proteins | sample BogForMeECP23OM2_FD_94442 | JGI IMG/M metagenome (GOLD analysis project Ga0074045, IMG submission 94442) | Bog forest soil microbial communities from Calvert Island, British Columbia, Canada - Bog Forest MetaG ECP23OM2 | ecosystem: Environmental > Terrestrial > Soil > Wetlands ...
ATGGCCTCAAAGTAGCGCGGAAACAGCTCGTAGGTTTCCCAATCCGCGACGGTCAGCGGAAGCGCGCCGCAATTTGCAAGCACGAAGCGAAACCACAGCGCCAGTCCCAGCGCGTCGTTTTGCGCGTGCGGCCACTTCTCCGCCAGTTCGCCGAGCGCCTGCGCCGCAAACCGTATGTGCGGCCGGCGCTGCACATCGTCCTTCAGCGTGTGCGTGGCATCCTGAATGATCTCCAAGAAGCGCAGCCGCTCCCCGGCAAAGAATTGCGAGAGGCCCTGTATGCAGGCGATGGCAGGTGCAATTTCCCCGCGCAACCGAAACGCATTCGCCACCAGCACGTTATCCCGCACCCAAACGTTGTGATAACCCGAAACGCTATTCGCGGCAGGCGCCGCCGTTGCCGAGAATAATCCGTGCTCCACCGGCAGAATCCTATGCGTGCCGCGAGCTTCCAGCATTTCCCGGATCTTCGCAAGACTCTCCGGCGTGTATTCCTCGGCAATCAAATATTGCAAAAGCCCGTCTAGGGGCATCAATGCCGCCTTCCTGCCTGCGAGGCAATCGACATTCTTCACCAAAAGGGAATTCTATCGCACCCCCGCTCCGCGCTCATCCAGAGATCCCCACCACAAGCAAGCCTGCAAAAATCAGCTCTATGACGGCAGCGTTACGTGTGTCCAACTGGCAATTGCCGGGAACAAAACACGGCGCGTCGGTGTCTGAAACATAGTAGCGGTTCCCGTCGTATCTTCAGGTCAGAGGCACGCTGCACGGGCTCGATCTTTGCGCGCCTTCTGTTTCCCAGAGGAGCGCCGGGTCCATGAACACTGAGGGATTAGGGCCGCGAGAGCTGGACCGCCGCAGGGCGCCGCGTTTTCGCTACCAGGCTCATCTCGAGATCGAGTGGGGCTCCGCACGGCTGAAAGCCCGCACCCGGGACATCAGCGCCGGGGGCATGTTCATCGAATCGGAAGATGTGCTTTGGGTGGGCGCGGGCTTCCGCGCGCGAATCGCCATCGAGCGGCCGTTGTGGCTGCTTTGTTCGGTGAAGCGCGTCGAACCCGGCCGCGGCATGGGCGTTACCTTCTCGCTTGCCGAAGAGCAGCACCAGCAGCATTTCCAGGAACTGCTCTCAAAACTCGCGGCGGCATCCTAAAGCCTTATACTAAAGTTCATGACTCGTTGCCTGGATTGCGGTGCCGTGCGCACTTCAGATCAGTGTCCCGTTTGCGGGCTGACCTCCGCCGCCGCGGAACTCGTCTTCCGCCGCCGCTTGCTTCTCCAGATGGCCATCTTTCTCATCGGCTCTCTCCTCTTTCCCTATGTCAGCCAGGTTTACGCTCCGCTGGACGTGGACGCGATGCTGGTGTTCTTCGGCGTGGTCTTCTTCATGGCGCTGACTCTGGCCGTGTTTCTCGAGCGCCGCGCGCACGCGCGCCAGGAGATCGAGGTCCTCAGGCACATGTTCACGGGACTCATCCCGATCCCTTTCATCCTGTTGACCGCGCTTTTCCTGAACGGCCGGCTGGATTCGCCCAAGAATGTGAGCTACCACGCGGCAACCGTTGACAGCCGCTATCTGATGAAAGGGGTAGTGCGGGGCACGCGGCGATTGGTGGTGTCCTCGTGGCGCCCAGGACACCGCTACGAACGGCTGGCCGTGGATTTGGACGATTTCGACCGCTTCCGCCCTGGCGACAGGATCGTGGTTGGCGTCGAGCCGGGAGCGCTGGGCTTACCCTGGTTTTACGGCGTCTATCGCCAGTAATTCCCAATTAGCGAACGTCTGCTCTTCTTCTCAGCCGCCTAAAAAACTGTCACTCCTCACCCTGCTCTTGGGTTCGGGTGCCCCAGGTTCGATTTTCTACCTGGGTCTTGGGTTTCTCTTCTCTGTAACTTACAACTTAAAACTTATTACTGAAAACTTTCTCCGCCCCAGGTTCGATTTTCTACCTGGGTCTTGGGTTTCTCTTTTCCCGCCTGGTCATTCCGACCGGAGCGGCCCGATTTTATTCTTCGCGCCGCCTTCCGGCGCGTCGGGCCGCGTAGCGGAGGAATCTCTCTTCGACTTCCGATTCCACCCTCAATAAATCGGCCGCCCGTTGATGTCGAACGGCAGTTGCAGTTCCAGGAAGTGGCCGTCCTTGCCCATGCGGAAGCGCAATCGTTGCATGCGGCCGATATTCCGGTCCGTCCAATCGGGCGTGTGAATGGGATTCTCGGGAAGATCGGCGAAAGACCAGGAAACGCTGTCCCCCTGGATGGTGAGTTTCTGCGGATCCAGATCGTACACCTCTTCTTCCTCCACATCGATAAACAGGTAGCGCTTCCAGAGCCGCACCAGCAGCAGGCCCTTCTTCTCGCAATGGTAAATGTTCCAGGAATTCGGGGGTTCGTCGTTGAACCGCAGGATGGCGAACTGCAGCGGCTTCCAGGTGTATTTTCTGGCAGCTTCGTTTTGCGCCTGCGCCAAGAAAGCGCACGATAAACAAATCGCGAGAACAGCGGCAACTCGCGCAAGCCAGCGGAATTGCGCGCTCATCTGCTGAGACCGCAATCGCTCCACAGGGCGCCCCATTCCCAGGGGCTGAAAACAATTTTGGGCGGCGGTGCACGCTCGCGCAGGTGCGGTTTTCAATTCTGGAATCCTCGCGTCAACTCCATGCAAAAGTGTACGACAAGACGGGAAGAACTAGCGAGTGAGTGCCGCGGCCCCGGGAAGCCCAGCCTCTGCCGGCGCCGCACGTGAAGATGCGGGACGCGGAACTCTATATAATGCCAGGTGAACCGTGCGAGGTTTAACTTGACGACGAAGATGTGGCGTGTGGTTGCGCGGGTCTTTCCGCGCTGCAGCGTAATTTCACAGGCGATCGCGTTTAACCTGTTTCTCGCTTTTTTCCCGACCTTATTATTGGCCGTGTGGTTTACCTCCAGCTGGATCGGCGGCAAAACCGCCCTCCTCGATACCATTCGCAATTTCACGGAGTTCCTGCCGCCGGGCAGCCAGGGAATCGTGGCGGACTTCCTGACGCGGCGCGGGCCGGACTTGTGGAAAATCGCGCTGCTCGGCTGGTCGGGAACACTCTTTGGCGGGTCGCAGGTGATGAAGCAGTTGATGGACGGGATCCACGTGATTTACGGAGAAGAGCAGCGCCTCGACTTTTTGCACCGCCAGCTCCGCGGCCTGTTGCTGTTGTTGATCACCATCGCCCCCATCCTGGCGGCGGGTATCCTGGGAGTGTTTGGGCGGCCGCTGCGAAGATGGCTCACCTTGCAATTGGGCAGCTCGGTGCCGATCCACGGTCTGTGGCTGGTGTTTTTCCCGGCGGCGGCGATGGTTCTGGCCATGCTGGCATTGACGGTCATCTATTGGGTGGCGCGTCCGAAGGAGGAGAGTCTGCGCCACGTGCTGCCCGGGGCCATGCTGGCGACACTGCTGTGGTGGCTGGTGAACGTTCTCTTCGGGGTTTATGTGCGGCGCGTGCCCTACAGCATGATCTATGGCGGACTCGCGGCGGTGATCGGGTTGCTCATCTGGCTGCAAATATCGGCGGTCATCGTGTTCTTGGGTGCGGCGTGGAATGCGGAGCAAGCGGTGACCAGGAATCATTAAAGCGGCATCTATTGAGTCTCGCCTAATATAGTTACGTTTCAGCTGTAGCGCCGGCATCCTGCCGGCAAGGCAAACAGCCGCCAATATGGTGGCGCTGCACAGTCAAGGTCTCACTATAATCTGCGACCTCAGTAGAAGCCCTCTGGCTCTGTTGACATTCTCCCGAGAATCACGCACACGGTCCAAGAATCCCAGGCTGCCTAGCGAACAAGCGCCGGAGGCGCGCCACAAGTTAGCCCAGCCCGTAAGGGCTGGGTGCGCATCCAAAACGCACCTCAGCGCCGTAGGTGCGGCACTCCCACGCGCACGTCACCTCCAATAGCTGTCCCTTCGCGTGGATGTCAACAGAGCCCAATAGGTTCTAGAAGCCATTCGGCTCTGTTGACATTCTCCCGAGAATCACGCACACGGTCCAAGAATCCCAGGCTGCCTAGCGAACAAGCGCCAGAAGCGCGCCACAAGTTAGCCCAGCCCGTAAGGGCTGGGTGCCCATCCAGCACGCACCCCAGCGCCGTAGGTGCGGCACTCCGGCGAGCACGCCGCCCCAAACTCTATCTCTTTGCGATGATGTCAACAGAGCTAAATAAGTTCTAGTATTGATGAGCGCGTCGGCGCGGAAAAAGGAACAGAGCCGAAAATGAAGCGCGTTGAAGTGGAGTGCTACGCGGGCTATCGCGCGGATGAGCGCCCGGTGCGACTCCGGCTGAACGAAGAGACGCTGGAGGTATGCGAGGTGGAAGACCGCTGGTATTCGCCGGGACTGACGTTCTTTCGTGTGCGCGTCGCCAATGGAGACCGCTATGTGTTGCGGCACGTGGAAGCCCAGGACACCTGGAGCCTCGAGGGGTTCCGTAGCGGAGTGAATTAACAGCAGTGCAATCAACGCACTGGAGCGCCTCAGAGCTGGGCGCAATGCCGCTTGGACACTTATCAACGCCAGCGTATAGTCAAAGTGTCCCACTCCAAATTGTGCGACTTGCTGGTGATGCCGGGGCTCGACGATTTCCAGGCCGCAAGAAGGGGAACGGCAAGCCATGAACTTCAAAGTGACCCAGCGGCGGGCCCTGCACCTGTTGTTGCTTCTCGCGCTCCTGACGGCTTCAGTCGCAGTGTCTCGCTCCCAGGATCCCTCGGGTGCAGCCGGTCAAGCCAACCCTCCCGCGGACAAAGCGCCAGGCCATCCCGCCGAAACGCAAGCCCCCAAGGACGCTGGCGCAGCGAAGCAGGAAATGTCCATGCAGGACACCGGCGCGACCTTCAAGCTGCGCGTCAACCTCGTGCAGGTGCATGTGATCGTGCGCGACTCCGCCGACAAACCCGTCCAGAATCTCCACAAGGAAGATTTTCAGTTATTCGACAATGGCAAACTTCAGGCCATTACCACCTTCGGCGTGGAGACAGCCAAGTCGCGCAAGGATCGCGCCGAAGCAGCCGCGAAAACCCAAACCAGCGAAGGGGAAGCCCCTGCCGGGGGTTCCGTCTCGCTTCCGGAGCGTTTTGTGGCTCTGACCTTCGATGACATCCATCTCAAAATGGCGGATGCCGTCACTATTCGGGTTGCCGCTCTGCGGTTCCTGGATGCCATGGCCCCGGGCGACCGGGTAGGCATATTCTCGACATCCGGCCAGTTGACGCAGGATTTCACCAGCGACAAAGAAGCGCTGAAGCAGAAGGTCGCTGAACTCATGCCTCGCGGCGCCTTGGGCGGGCACATCAGCGATTGCCCCGATGTTTCGCACTACATGGCGGATCAGATTGAAAACAAGCACGACCCCCAGGCCCTTCAGGTCGTCATTTACGAAACCTTACAATGCATGTTTGGCGGCGACCAGCGGATGATCGCTGCGGCCCAGGCGGCGGCGCAGGCCGCGGTAATGGTGGCCTTGAATCTTGGGGATGCGGACAATAACTACACCTACCGCCTGTTGGAACAAGTGCTGCGTGCCCTGGCCGGGAAACCCGGCGAGCGCGTCCTGCTGTTGGCGTCGCCGGGATTCCTGATTACCACAGACACGGTGGATGAATCGGGGATTGTGGATCGCGCCAACCGCGCCAACATCTTCATCAATACGCTGGACGCGCGTGGGCTGTACGCGCCCGAACCCGGCGGCGACATCGCGCAGCGGAACTCAGACACCCCGATTACCGGGGGCTATAAGACCAGCTATCGCATGGCGGAGGATTCCCAACTGCAGTTCGTTCTTATGGATATGGCTTATGGTACGGGCGGCACCTTCTTCCACAATTCCAACGATCTCGAGGGTGGGCTGAAACTCGCGGGCGGCGTCCCGGAGGTTTCCTATGTGCTGGGTTTTTCGCCGCAGAATCAGAAAATGGACGGGAAGTACCACACCCTCAAGGTCACGCTAGCGGGCAAACAGAAGTACGCCATCCAGGCGCGCCGCGGCTACTATGCTCCGAAGAAGCTGGACGATCCGCGGGAGATGGAAAAGCAAGAAATTCAGGAAGCGCTCTTTTCGCAGGATGAAATTCAGGACCTCCCGTTGAGTTTGCAGACGCAGTTTTTCAAAACCGGGGATGCGGACGCGCGGCTGAGTGTGGTGTCGCACTTGCAACTCTTGGGTATGCACTTCCGCAAGGCGGAGGGCAGGAACCTCGACGATTTGACGGTCGCGACGATTGTCTTTGATGAGAACGGAAACTTCGTCGCCGGCGGCGAGAAGCTTGTGAAGATGCGCCTGCTCGATAGCACGTTCGCAGAGCTCAACCGCAAAGGACTCACGGTGAAATCGAGCTTCGCGGTGAAGCCGGGCAAGTATATGATTCGACAGGTGGTGCGGGATTCGGAAGGCGCTCAAATGGCGGCGCGCAACGGCACGGTGGTCATACCATACTGACCCCGGAATCGGTCTGAACGTGTTAATCACTTGCACTCCTGGTAACCTTGGACCGCATGTTTCTCCGTCATGGACCGCATGCTCGATATTGGTGCAGTGCTCTGAACTCGATGGCGGCGCTCGACCGGTGATTTGCCAGAAGGGACACGGGAAGGGATGAATTACAAAGTGAGTCAGCGGAAGGCCGCTCCACAGGCCTTACGCCTGTTGATGCTCCTCGCGATCCTCGCGGCTTCCGCGTCACTGTCTCGCGCCCAGGACCCCTCGGGTGCAGCCGGTCAAGGCAACCCACCCGCAGAGAAAACGCCAGGCAAACCCACCGAAACACAAACTACCAAGGACGAGGGTGCGGCAAAGCAGGAAGTGTCCGTGCAAGACACGGGCGCGACTTTCAAGCTCAGCGTTAACCTCGTCCTGGTGCACGTGATCGTGCGGGACTCCGCCGGCAAACCAGTCGAGAATTTGCACCAGGAGGATTTTCAGCTGTTCGACAACGGCAAGCTCCAGGCGATTACCGCCTTCAGCGTGGAGACGGCTGCGTCCAGGAAGGAGCGCGCGGAAGCAGCCGCGAAGACCCAGACGAACGAGGAGCAAACCCCTGCCGGAGGTTCCGTGTCGCTTCCGGAGCGCTTTGTGGCTCTGACGTTTGATGACGTCCATCTGACCATGGCCGATGCCGTCTCTGTGCGCGTGGCTGCCGGGAAGTTTGTGGATGCCATGACACCGGGCGACCGGGTGGGCATTTTCTCGACCTCGGGGGAATTGACGCAGAGTTTTACCAGCGACAAAGAACTTCTGAAGCAGAAGCTTTTGGGACTGATGCCGCGGGGCCGGATAAACAGGAGCACCACCGAATGCCCCTACATTTCCTATTACGTGGCGGAACAGCTCGAGAAAGAAGGTTTACCAGTAACTCCCGACGAGCCCGAGCCGATGGACTTTCAGGTTGTCCTTCAGCAAACGGCACGGTGCCTGCCACCTGGAATCCCCCCTTTCACCACCACCGTCAACGCGGTAGAGAGAGTGTTGACTGACGGGGAAGCGGAGAACCGCTCCACTTTCGACCAACTGGACCAAGTGCTGCGGATCTTGTCCGCGAAGCCCGGCGACCGCATCCTCCTGTTGGCATCCCCGGGGTTCGTGTTGGCCAGGCAGACTATGGAAGCCTCAGGAATTGTGGATCGTGCGAACCGGGCCAACGTTGTGATCAACACGCTGGACGCGCGTGGACTCTACGCGCTGGAACCGGGAGGGGACATTGCGATGCCGGGGTCGGACCTCCCGGCAGCGGTGGGAATGCTAACGAGCCTCCGCCTCGCGGAGGCGTCCGAGTTGCAGTTTGTTCTGATGGATTTTGCTTATGGTACGGGCGGCGCCTTCCTCCGTTCGAACGACCTGGAGGGTGAGCTGAAGCTGGCCGGCAGCGTACCGGAAGTCTCCTATGTGCTGGGTTTTTCGCCGCAGAGTCAGAAGATGGACGCGAAGTACCACGCGATCAAGGTAACTCTGACGGGAAACCAGAGGTACACCCTCCAGGCGCGGCGCGGTTACTTTGCCCCGAAAAAACCCGAAGATCCTCAGGAGATTGCAAAACAGGAGATTCAGGAAGCGCTCTTTTCGCGCGACGAAATTGATACCGTCCCTCTGAGTTTGCAAACCCAGTATTTCAAAACCGGCGATTCACAAACGCGGCTGAGCGTCGTGTCGCACGTGCAATTGGGAGGCATGCCATTTCGCAAGGCGGAAGGAAGGAATTTCGACGACCTGACGGTGGCGACCATCTTGTTTGACGAGAATGGGGACTTCGTTGCCGGCGGCGAGAAACTCGTGAAACTCCGCCTGCTCGATGCCACGATTGCGAAGATGAGTCTTACCGGATTTACGGTGAAGTCCACTTTCCAGGTAAAGCCGGGCAAATACATGATTCGACAGGTGGTGCGGGATTCGGAAGGCGCGCAGATGGCGGCGCGCAGCGGGACGGTGGTCATACCGAACTGACTGGCAAGGCGGTCTAAGGGGTATGATTACTTTGTACCTCTGGCAACCACATACCGCGTCTATCTCAATAACGGCGGGCACGCTCGATATCCACGAAGTGTTTTGAAGGAGGGGGAGATGAGCTTCAAGCTAGGAATCAAAAACAGCAAACGACTTTTAGGGGTGGCGCTTCTGGCGATGGCCGCTGGGTCCCTTGCCGCTCGTGCGCAAGCGCCAGACTCCGCCAAACCTGCGGCACCCTCCGCGGCAGCGAACGACCAGGCCGTAGCCACGGGCACGGTCATCCGCACGGAATCCCGTATCGTTCTGGTGGATGCCGTGGTGACGGACAAAAAAGGGAAGTACGTAGCGAACCTCACGCAGAATGATTTCAAGGTCTTCGAGGACAATAAGGAACAAGCCATCTCCAGCTTTTCGTTTGGCTCTGACCCCACGGTGCAAGCCAAGGGGCAGCAGCATTACATGATCTTGTTCTTCGACAATTCCTCGATGCAGATGCCCGACCAGCTCCAGGCGCGCAACGCGGCCGCTAAGTTCATCGAAAAGAGCGCCGGGCCGGATCGCTTGATGGCTGTGGTGGAATATGGCGGGGCCATGACTGTCAGGCAGAACTTCACCGCGAACGCGAAACTCCTCGAGGCGGCTGTATCGCGTGCCCATGCGCCCAACATCGAAACGAATCCCCAGAGCGATTCGCAGACTGTGGATGTCGCTTCCCTCGGGACGCCCACCTTCGGATTGCCCTCCATGAGCGCGGAATCCAGTTTTGGCGTGCGCAACATGCTCCTTAGCATTCGCAGCTTGGCCAGGAATCTCCGCGCGGTGCCCGGCCGCAAAATGCTCATCCTGTTTTCCGCGGGTTTCCCGCTGGATACGGAGAGCATGTCCGAGCTCACCGCCACGATTGATGCCTGCAACAAAGCCAACGTGGCCGTCTACTCGGTTGACGTGCGCGGATTGATGGTGCCCATGCCGGGAGGCAGCGCGCATCTACAGGAACCCTCTGGCGTGCGGGGTGCGCACGCGTCTGCACTGAAAGACGGCGATCAGGCTATCCGCCCGACTTTGGTCATGGCGAGCTACAGTTTGGCCTCTTCCATGTTTCCCCAGAAACCCGGCGGTGGCGGCGGGGGAACAGGCGGTGGCGGCACCGGCGGTGGAGGGTCTGGAGGTGGGGGCAAGGGTGGAGGAACCGGCGGCACCGGCGGAACCGGCGGAACCGGCGGCACGGGTAGCGGGGGAACTGGCGGTAAGGGCGGGGGGACGACCGGGGGAGGCACCGGCACCGGCACTGGCGGCGGCAAATCCGGAGGTACTACAGGAGGAGGCGGCGGCTCAGGGAGCACCGTGGGGAGTCCTTACGCGAACTACAACAATCCGATGAACCAGCCGCAGATCCTTATCCCGAAATTTCCCGAGACCGGGTCGACCAACCAGCAGGTTCTGCAGGCGCTGGCGGAAGGTACCGGCGGATTCACCATTTTAAATACCAATGATCTGCTGGGCGGTCTGGATCGTATCGCGCTGGAGGGCAACCAGTTTTACGTGCTGGGTTACGTGCCGCAGGCAACTCCGGAGGGCAGCTGTCACACCCTGAAGGTGAAGCTGAACCGCGGTGGCATGGAAGTGCGTTCACGCAGCGGATACTGCAACACGCGGCCCGTGAATCCACTCGACGGCAAACCGCTTGAGAAGCAGATGGAAGACCGGGCGGCGGGATCGCAGCCCGGCGCCATTCTCGGCACGATGCAAGCCCCGTACTTTTACACGGCGCCGAACATTGCGCGGGTGAATCTGATTATGCAGATACCTGGCGACTCCCTCGTGTTCAGCAAGGACAAAGGGAAATATCACGCGGTGGTGAATGTGCTGGGGATTGCCTATAAACCCGATGGATCCACCGGGGCGCGCTTCAACGATGTGCTGAATCTCGACATGGACAAGGACCAATGGAAGGAGTTCACCAAGGGGCCGTATCGCTACCAGAACCAGTTCGATGCGGCGCCGGGGAACTATAAGTTGACGGTGGTGCTGAGTTCCGGCGGCGATGCTTTCGGGAAATTCGAGATGCCGCTGCGAATCGACGCCTATGACGGAAAGAAATTCACCCTGGGCGGTGTGGTCTTGTCCACCTTCCTGCAGCCGCTCACCGCGATCTCCACGGAAGTGGATGCCGCGCTGCTGGAAGACCGCACGCCGCTGATCATCAAGGGAATGCAGGTGAACCCGGCGGCGGACTACCGCTTCAAGAAGACGGATAACCTGGTGTTGTACTCCGAAATCTACGAGCCGCTGCTCAAATCGGACCATCCCCCGCGCGTGGGCGCGGGCTACACCATCTTCGACAAGGCCACGAACAAGCAGGTGTTCTCCACCGGCGCCCAGACTATGGACGATTTCATTCAGAAGGGCAATCCCGTGGTTCCCTTTGGGATGAAGGTCCAGCTGAAGGACCTTCCAGCGGGCAATTACCACTTGGTGTTGCAGGCCGTGGATGCGTTGCAAAACCAGGCGCCACCCCGTGAAGCGGATTTCGTCGTGAGCGACTGACAGCCATCTCGGAAGCCCTTCCAAAGGGAGTCGGAGCTTCAGCTTCGACTTCAAATCGCCTGATGGACCGGGCGTTTGCCCCTGAGGAAACTCTTTCCTCCCCCCTGAATCCATTGGTGAGGCAAGCGCTGGCGCTCAGGGCTTATTGTGGGGAACGCGGGGCCTTGCGGGCGGCAACTTTCCCGCGCGAGCCGGGTTATGCTGGGAATGACGTTGGCCAGGAATCGCTCCATCTCCCTTGACCGTGTCGCGTTTGTGTACAGGCTTGGGCTTCCCCTCCCAGGTAGCCTCGCCCTCACTCCCAAGTCCATTCTGGCCATGCTCCTCAGCGTGGCTTGTATTTGTTCGCTCGTCATTGACTTGCCGGGCCTGGCGGCCAGTGCGCTCCCAAAAGACAAGAACCCCAAGCTAGACCCTGTTATAAAAGGCCTTCCAATCACCGAATTGAGCGCGGATGAAGCGATCTTGCACGCGCTGAACCGGCTGGCCTATGGTCCTCGCCCCGGGGACATTGAGCGCGTGCGGCAGATGGGACTGGCCAAGTGGATCGACCTGCAACTCAATCCGAAATCACTGGACGACAGCGCCATGGAAGCGCGCCTGAACCCCTATCCCACTCTGCAGATGTCCACGGCGCAATTGCTGGCCGAATATCCCAATCCGAAACAGGCCGCGAACCAAGCCGCCAAGCAGGCGGGAGCCACCAAAGAAGACGCCACGCAGCAAGCGTTGCAGAAGGACGCCGACGCCGGTGTCAACGCGATGCTGCAAGACATGTCAGCGGGCGATTCCGCCGTGAAAGGCGAAGCGGGCGGCAGCGTGACCACCGCCTCCGCCGATACGCCTTCGCCCATGAAACTGAATCCGGCCACGCCGGGAGCCGGCCGAAAAGATTCGTTGGGAGTTGACCCCAACGCCGTGCCGCGCGCGATGGCCGATGACAGCAATAAGCCGCAACGCGTCGTGCAGGAGCTGGCCATGGCCAAGGTGACGCGGGCGATCTACAGCGAACGCCAGCTCCAGCAAGTGATGGACGACTTCTGGTTCAACCATTTCAATGTGTACGCGGGCAAGGGCGAGGACAAGTGGTTCCTCACCTCGTATGAACGCGACGTCATCCAGCCCCACGCCCTC
>Ga0074045_10004625_pt1 | contig 12148 bp, 8 predicted proteins | sample BogForMeECP23OM2_FD_94442 | JGI IMG/M metagenome (GOLD analysis project Ga0074045, IMG submission 94442) | Bog forest soil microbial communities from Calvert Island, British Columbia, Canada - Bog Forest MetaG ECP23OM2 | ecosystem: Environmental > Terrestrial > Soil > Wetlands ...
CCTGGATGACGTTTTTGAAGGTCTTCTCGGCGTATCCCTTGATGAAGGCGGCGCGCTCGATCGGCCGCAGCTTCAGTCGGATGCCGATCGCAAGAAGGTTGTCGAGCACGGCCTCGCCAATATTCGCGTAGGACGAGTCGCAAAAATAGTCGCCGCCATCGAAGCCCTTAGGAAAGCCGGCCTCGGCGAGGACCTGTTCGGCCTTGTCCGGGTCGTAGACCGGGGCCGGCGGCTGCCAGAAGAATTCGTAACTGTCTGCGACGACCGGGTTGCCGGTAACTAGCGAATGGCCGAGGGTCAGCGCCTGATTGATCCCGTCGCGGTCGATCGCCAGGCTGGCGGCCCGCCGCACCCGCTCGTCATGCCACGGCGATTTCGGGTCCCACTGATCCGGAAAATAGATGTTGAACACACCCTGGACGACCGCTGGCTTCAGGGTCAGCCCGGGGGTGCGCTGCAGCTCTTCGGCGAGCTCGCCGCGGATCGAATACGCGATGTCGACCTCGCCGCGCTTCAACGCGGCGAGCCGCGTGGTCTCGTCGGGGATCACCTTGAACATCAGGCGCTTTACGCCGGGCGGCTTGCGCCAGTACTGGTCGAAGGCCTCGAAGACCAGTTCGATACCGGGGGTAAACGAGACGAACTTGTAGGGACCGGCGCCGATCGGCGCTTTCTTGAACCCCTCGTCGCCGACCTGCTCGACGTATTTCTTCGGCACGATCCAGCCCGCCCCGGACGCGCTCGCATAGAAGGTCAGGAAATCGGGCCACGGCTCCTTGAGCTTGAAGCGGACATGCCGCGGATCGGGGACCTCCACCGCGGCCACCCGGTCCTTCATCAGGTCGTGCGCAGTGCCGCGGTAGCGCTCGAACGAGAATTTGACGTCCTCGGCGGTCACGGGATCGCCGTTGTGGAACGTCGCCCCTTGGCGGAGCGCGAACTCGTAGCTGAGGCCATCCTCGGAGGCGGACCACGATTCAGCCAGGCTCGGGGCCAGCGGCTGTCCGGGCATCGGCTTCACCAGCGCGTCGTGCAGCGCGTAGAGGACCATGAACGGCGTGATGATCCCCGAGATGTCCGCCGGATCGAACCAGATCGGAGCCAGCGAGATGTGCACGCCCCAGGTCAGCTGCCCTTCCGGGCCGCCGGCGCTAGCGGTGCCGGGAACACCGGCGAGAGCGCCGAGCGCGGCGAGAGCGAGAAACTCTCTTCTCGTCGGTTGAATCTCGCGCATCAGTTTCTCCCTAAGTCGGCCGCCATTGGGCCTTGCAGGTATTGTAGACCAGCTATGTGCGAGTGTCTCCGCCGTTTTCGCGGCTGCAGGTAGCGTTTGTGTGATACGAAGAAACCCACAAACGGAGGGAACGATCGACATGTCGGAAGAGACGTTCGACCGCGAAGAAGACGGTTTCACCTTTTCCGACGAAGATTTTGGCAGGCGTTATTTCCCTGAGCAAAAACCACCTTCGGTTGCGGGGGTGAGTAGTCCGCCGCGGACAGCTCGGATACACGGCGGGGGAAATTCATTTATGCGTGCGCTGCGCCGCCGTCTCGCCGCAGCTGCATCGAACCGATCAGGTTAGAGTAATCGCGCCGCTCAGGCGCTCCCCGGACGAGATCGGACCGGGTCCCTTTCGCCGCCCGACATAAATGCGTAATCTCCCTCGCGACGAGTTCTTCGCCAACCGGACGTGACGCGTCCGTCCATCAGACAGGAGGAAAAGTATGAGCGAAGTTGACGGCGCCACGTTGATCGCGAGGAGTCTCAAACAGCAGGGTATAAACCACCTCTTTGGCGTCGTCGGGTTTCCCGTCGGCCCCATCGCCGCCGCGGCGCAAAAGGAGGGTGTCGCCTATATCGGCATGCGCAACGAGCAGGCCGCCTCCTATGCTGCGCGGGCGTATGGTTATCTGACCGGCCGGCCCGGCGCCTGCATCGTCGTGACCGGCCCCGGCGTCGTGCACGGTCTCGCCGGCCTGGCTGATGCGCAGCAGAATTGCTGGCCGATGATCCTAATCGGCGGCGCCTCGGAAACCTATCGCCGCGGCATGGGCGCTTTCCAGGAAGAGCGGCAGGTGCTGCTCGCCGCGCCGCTCTGCAAATTCGCCCACGCCATCGATAGCGTAAGGCGGATCCCGTTTTATGTCGCGGAGGCGACCCGGAACGCGACCTATGGCCGGCCGGGTGCGGCCTATCTCGACATGCCCGACGACATCATCACCGGCAAATGCGACGAGAAGGACGTGGTGCAGGTGCAAAAATGCCCCGACCCGCCGCGCTTTCAGGCCCCACCGGAGAATGTCGAAGCGGCGCTCAACATGCTCGAGCGGGCCGAGCGGCCGCTCGTGCTCGTCGGCAAGGGGATGGCCTGGGCCAACGCCGAAAGCGAGGTACGCTCCTTCATCGAGAAGACGCAAGTGCCGTTCCTGCGCTCGCCGATGGGTAAGGGTGTGATGCCCGACGACCATCCGCTTTCGGTTTCGGCGGCCCGCACATTGGCATTGCAGAACGCCGACGTCGTGTTCCTGATGGGCGCCCGCTTCAACTGGATTTTCCATTTTGGCCAGGCGCCGCGCTATGCGCCGGACGTCAAGGTCATCCAGCTCGACATCGCCCCGGAGGAGATCGGCCACAACAAGGCGACCGACGTGGCGCTGGTCGGCGATGGCAAGGCGATCATGGCACAGATGAACGGCGCACTCGCGGGCCGCCAGTGGTTCCATCCCAAGGAATCGCCTTGGCGGCAGATGATCAGCAAGAAGGCGTCCGAAAACGCGGAGCAGATCAGGTCGCAGCTTGAGGACGACAGCGCCCCGGCGACCTACTACCGCGCCTTCAAGGACATCGCCGCCTGGATGCCGCGGAACTCGATCCTGTCGGCCGAGGGTGCGGGCACGATGGATATCGGCCTGACGATGCTGCCGGTGTTCAGTGCCAAGGCCTGCCTCAACGCCGGCACCTACGGCACGATGGGTCTCGGCCTGGGCCAGGCGATCGCCGCCGCCATCGTGCACCCGGACCGTCCGGTCATCCACCTGTCGGGAGACTCGGCGATCGGCTTCTCCGGCATGGAGATGGAGACGCTGGCGCGCTACAACCTGCCGGTCAAGATCATCGTGCTCAACAATGGCGGCATCGGTCCCGGCATGCCCGAGATCCCGGAAAATCCGATGTTCAACATGAAGCCAAACTCGCTGATCTACGGCGCGCGCTATGACCGCGTCATGGAAGCCTTTGGCGGCAAGGGCTTCTTTGTCGAGGACCCGAAGAACATCCGCGGCGCCCTCGACGAAGCCATGAACTTCCGCGGCCCGGCACTGGTCAACATCGTGCTGTCGCAAGGCTCGGCCAGGAAGCCGCAAGCCTTCCGCTGGCACAGCTGAGGGGCTGATCCCTCTATATCCCTCCCCTCCCCGGGCTTGACCCGGGAAGGGGAGGGATGGGGTGGCCAGGGTGGGGCTACACCGCCCTGGCGTCGCGGTTCCAGCCTAGCCGGCGGGCGCTAGCTTCATTCCCTGGGCTGTTCATTCCCGGCTCGAATTGCCTTCATCGTCTGATTGGAGCTCGCCCTCCGAGATCGCGCAAATCCTTAGTCCGGAAGACCGGTAAGAACCGCGCGTGGCCAAAGAGCGCAATACCGGGGTTAAGCCCGACAAGGCCCTCACCTATGCGGCGATCGTCATCGTCGCCGGGGTTTTAGCCACGACGCTGGCACAGCCGCAGGTTCTGGCGCGCCTGCCGCTTCAAAATCTGCTCAAGAATGAATTGCATGCGGACCGAACCGCTAATGCAGCATTCTTTTTCTGGGCAGGCCTAGCGTGGTACTTAAAACCCCTCGCCGGCATCTTGACCGATGCGTTCCCGCTCTTTGGCACCCGCCGCAAAAGCTACATTCTGATAAGCGCTATCTTGGCAGCGCTTTCATGGTTTGCGTTGATCGTCACCCCCCACGAATACCGCAACCTACTTTTCGTGGTAATCGTGATCAACACATTTATGGTGATCGCCAGTACCGCTGTCGGCGGCTATATGGTCGAAACGGCGCAGGCCACTTCGGGCTCGGGCCGCCTGACGGCTGTTCGCCAGTTCATCCAGCAGGCCTGTTTGGTCATCAACGGCCCAGTGGCCGGGTATCTCGCCAGTATCGCCTTTGGATGGACTGCTGCAGCCTGCGGCGGCGTCATGTTCCTACTCGTGCCGGTGACCATCCTGTTTTTGCACGAACACCGGCAGCGATTGGATTCACGAGAGGTCCTGGTTAACGGCCGCAGCCAGCTCGTCAAAATCGGGACGGCCCGCACGATGTGGGGAGCTGCAGGTCTGATGGCCCTGTTCTATATCGCTCCAGGGTTTGCGACCGCACTGTTCTATAAGCAGCAGAACGAGTTGCACTTTACTACACAAGTACAGGGGTTGTTACAGTTAATCGCAGGTGTTTGCGGTATACTTGCTGCCGTCTGTTACGGAATCTTGTGCCGGCGGCTCAATCTTCGCACGCTCTTGATCGGGAGCATGGTCGTCGCGACAGCCGCCAATCTGGGCTATCTTTTTTACTCGTCAATGGGGCGCGCGGAGGCGATCGAGGGCCTGAACGGCTTTGGATATACATTAGCCGAGCTGGCGCTGATGGATCTCGCCGTACGCGCCACTCCCGCCGGGAGCGAGGGGTTGGGCTTTTCGATAATGGTCAGCGTGCGAAATCTAGCCCTATTTGGAACCGACTGGTTCGGGTCGAATTTGCTCGACCAATATCATCTTTCCTTTGAATCTCTCGTGATCGCTAATTCCGCAACGACGTTGATCGCTGTCCCGCTGGTATTGCTGCTTCCCAGGCTTATTCTCGCCCGCAAGGACGCCGAGATCTATGAGGAGTCCCCCATGTTCAAAACGGCAACGGAATGACCCGGAGGGTGACGAAGGGAGGCCGATGCCCCGGCCCTCTAAACAGCGCCTGGCGCAGCGACGCCGCTACGACAAGATGATGGAAGCCTTCGGCGGCAAGGGCTTCTTTGTCGCGGACCCGAAGGACCTGCGCGGCACCCTCGATGCGTCGATGAATCACAGGGGTCCGGCCCTCGTCAACGTCCGGATCTCGCAAGGCTCTGCCAGGAAGCCGCAGGAGTTCCGCTGGCACAGCTGATCCGCTGAAGTCTCCCGCAATCGGGCCGCGCCGTCACTGGCGCGGCCCCGCGCGCCTTTTTCACCAGCCCACAACCGTCAGAAGATCAGGGCTGCCCCAATCATTCTGAAGCCAGGAATTTCGATCCTTTTCGAGGTCATCCCAAAGCCGGCGAGCCTTTTCGAGCGCCTGAGGACTGACGAGTCGGTCGAAACGATGAAACGGGTTGGGCTGTATCGGGACGAGCCTTCCAAAGCTCGGGCCTTGCAGGAGCTGGGTTGAAATTAACTGAACGACCTGAACAATGCTCTTTTGCGCCGAGGTGCCTTTTTCGCAGCAACGCGGAGTACAAACCGGTATCCCAAGCGACCTGAATGAACCACGCCTCCGGCGTCACGCTTCGCGGCGTTACGTCGGGAGGGCAAAAAGAGAGAGTGCCGGGCGCGGCAGGCGGAAGTTCCCAGGTGGGACCTTGCTCGACCTGGACGAGCACCGGCGGGAGCTGATCCAGAAAGACAGTCATCCGGTGGCGGTCACCTCGCCAGATGGACTCGCCGCCGCCTCGGCGGTAGCTCATTACTGTGATCGAGGGCCACGATTTGATCCTCGAAACTTTCAAGTCAGGGACTTGCCAGACCGAATTGCCGAGCCAGCCCGGATTTACGCCCGATAAAAGCTCGCAAGTCCTATCCCTTTCGCTCGATGCTGGCATGTTGCCCCCGGGGTCGCGCGGTCAGGGTCATTAGCTTAAAATTTAACCCATTATAGATGTTCTTTTGACATCGGCAACGCAGCCCTTCGAGTGCCAGGCTTCGCCGTGGGAGCTTGCCTTGCCAAATGGGGCCAGCTGTCCGTCTTGCACCCAGCTCGCCGATATGGCAATTGAAGGCGGCGCAAATCGCCATCTGCACCGTCCCTGAGTTGGGAAAATATCAACTTGAGGTTTAGAAAGATTACCGTAATCATTAATATTATTGGTACGATATCAGCACAATCTGACGCCGTCTTGACGATTCTTGCCACAATCCCCAACGATGCTCGGCCTGGGTTGCCCCGACCGTCCCGGAGTCATCGATGGATTTCGCTCTGTCTGACGAACTCGCCGAGCTGAAGGAGCGCACCGAGCGCTTCGTGCGCGAGCAGATCCTGGCCTATGAGAACGACGCGAGGCAGACGGCGCACGGTCCGGCCGAGGAATTGCGGCGCGAGCTCGTCGGGCTCGGGCGCCGGGCGGGCCTGCTCAGCCCGCATGTCGGCCGCGAGTGGGGCGGCCTCGGGCTCGATCACCGGGCGAAGGCGGTCGTCTTCGAGGCAGCGGGATATTCACCGCTCGGCCCGGTGGCGCTCAACTGCTTCGCTCCGGACGAGGCCAACATGCACCTCCTCGAAGCCGTCGCCGAGGCGCGCCAGAAGGAGGAGTGGCTGCGCCCGCTCGCCGCGGCCGAGATCCGCTCGTGCTTCATGATGACCGAGCCGGCGCCGGGGGCCGGCGCCGACCCGTCGATGCTGCGCACGACCGCACGCCGCGACGGCGCCGATTTCGTCATCGACGGCACCAAATGGCTGATCACCGGGGCGGTCGGCGCCGCGGTCGCAATCATCATGGCGAAGAACGACAGCGACGCGCTGGGACCGCATGGTGCCACGATGTTCCTGGCGCCAATGAAGGCACCGGGGATCCACATCGAGCGGGTGCTCGACACCTTGGACACCTTCATGGCCGGCGGCCACGCGGTCGTCCGGCTGGACGGGCTGCGGGTTCCCGAGAGTGCCGTGCTCGGGCGTGTCGGTGCCGGCTTTCGCTATGCCCAGGTGCGGCTTGCCCCGGCGCGGCTGACGCATTGCATGCGCTGGCTCGGTGCGGCACGCCGCGCCCACGACATCGCCGCCGACTATGCGCGGCGGCGCACCGCCTTCGGCAAGCCGATCGGCGAGCACGAGGGGGTCGGGTTCATGCTCGCCGACAACGAGATGGACATCCATCAGAGCCGCCTGGTGATCTGGCACGCGGCCTGGGTGCTCGACCAGGGCGAGCGCGGCACACACGAGTCGAGCATGGCCAAGGTCATCTGCTCGGAGGCGATCTGGCGCGTCGTCGACCGCAGCATGCAGATCCTCGGCGGCCTCGGCATCACCGACGACACGATCGTCGCGCGCCTCTTCCGCGAAGTGCGCCCGTTCCGCATCTACGACGGCCCCTCCGAGGTACATCGCTGGAGCATCGCCCGGCGGGTCCTGCGGACGGGTTGAAGGCACGTGGATCACACCCCCAGCCGTCTCCCGAACTCTCGGCGCACAGGGCGCGACGAGCGTCGCATGTGTGGCCGCTTACCGAACGGTGTGGGGCTGGCGTTGGCTTGCGGTATGCTCGCCGCCGCCGCCCCAATAAAAACGTCAGATTTAAGCCGATGCGCGTGTTGGTTGCGGCGGCTGCGTGCACAACCTCGGCGAATCTTGATGGGCACATGCCACAGCTGATGGCGATCGCCGGGGGCGGGATATGTCTGCCTCGGCCTCAACCCCGGTCACTGCGAGGAGCTCATGCAGGAAAGTCCGTCGGCAAGACCCGAAACATTTGAGCAGGCTAGAGACAGGGCGCGGCGACAGGAGCGCAAGATTAAAAAGATCGTTGGCATAATAACGCTGGCCGTGCTTGGCGCTGGCATAATCCTGAAGCTTATCTGGGCGCCATAACCTAAACGGATAGTCGATGCTGGCGGTGAAGAAGCCTTCATGCCACCAGCTAGCGCCGGGTTACGGCACCCCCGTGCGGCGGTTTGTCGAGCTTTCTCGCCAACCGCTGGGATCGGCGCCGCTGCTGGCGGCTCTCGCCCGCGATCAACGAGGCGGCGCTCTTCTTCAAGACGTCGCGCTGGATCTTACCCATGTCGTTGCGCGGCAAGGCATCGATGAAATGGACAAGGGCGTCTGGTACACCCTGGAGCTCACGGCCGAGCGCGGCCGCGAGCCGGGTCTGATCGATCGGTCGAGCCGTCTCGATCGCCACATGGATTTCCTCCTCCGCAGCCTCGTTCTGCACCGAGAACACGCACACGCCGCTGACCCCGAGCTGGTGCTGCAACGCCTCTTCGATCGGCCCCGTGGCGATTTTGCTGCCGAGGATGTTGACGACATCGGTCACCCGGCCGTGCAAGGCCAGGCGGCCATCCGAGCGGAACACGCCGAGATCGCCGGGGTAGAAGTAGCCGTCGCGGAAAAAGGCGCGCGATGCCGCCTCGTCGTGGAGATAGCTGGTCACGCCGGCGAAGACAGGAACCCGAATGAGCCCGACCTGACCGGCCGCAAGCGTTCGACCCTGCTCATCGACGGCTTCGATCCCACATGACGGGACGGGACGGTGCCAACGCAGGTCCTCCGGGGTTTCGACCAGAGTCCTGGCGTTGACCGAAGCCTCCGTCGAACCATAATGGATGTAAATCTGCCGCGTCAGCCGGGCCCGCGCCAAGTCGGCCAAAGATTGCGGCAGCGCGCCGGCCATCACGCAAAGCTGCATCGCGTCACTATGCGGCAGAGCGCCGTCCGGTGCCGCCAATATCTGCGCCAGCAAGTGCGGAATTACGTAGGTGTGGCTGATCCCCGGCCAGCGGAAGGCGTCGTGCAACGCCCGCCCCTGATAAATCACCACCGTGCCGCCGGCATCCCAGGTGCTTGCCGCGAAGTAATATCCCACGCTCGTCCACATCCCGAAATTCAACACGTTGACAAGCGATTGGTCGGTGATGCCGTGCAGCCCTTGAAGGTAACAAAAGCGGTGCCACTGCTGCGCCGGATCGAAGAATACCTTCTTGTAGCTGCCGGTCGTGCCGGAGGTTAACAGGATGTGACCCCCGAACGGGCCGCTCAGGTCCGGCAGGTCGAGCACGACGCCTTGGGCGGTCGCGCCGTCGATAATCTCGGCGGGCACACGCAGGAGCCGCCACCCGCCGGCTGCGCAGATGTGATCAAGCCCCGGATGCGCACCCGCCGTGGCGACCACGCAACGAATGTCCGGCAAGTTGAGCCTGCCGATCTCCTCCGCCGAGCTGACGGCAAGGGTAGTCATCCCCAGGCTGTGCAGCGCCAGGCCGAGGATCCACGTGCTCATCAGCGAGCCGCTCGGCAGAACCGCAACACCCTCGCCCGCAAGACCCTGGGCTGCCAGATACCGCCTGGAGATCTCGATCAGGCAGGCGAAGCGCCGGTAGGAGAGCTCACGATTGTTGAAGACGATGGCGGTCTTGTCGGGCGTCTCCCTCGCCTTCGCGCGGATCTTCGTCGCGAGCATGATCGCGCCCGGCTCCGGCTCAATCCGGCTTTGCCGTGCCGACGCGGACACCTTGTGAAGCTTTTCTTGCCAGCCGCTGGGACCGGCGCCGCTGCTGGCGGCTTCCGTTCGCAGTTAACGAGGCGGCGCTCTTCTTCAGCACGTCACGCTGGATCTTGCCCATGTCGTTGCGCGGCAAGGCGGCGATGAAATGGACGTGGGCGATAGGCGCACCCTGCAGCTCGCGGCCGAGCGCGTCCGCGAGCCGGGTCTGATCGATCGGCCGGGCCGTCTCGATCGCCACGTGGATTTCCTCCTCCGCAGCCTCGTTCTCCACCGAGAACACGCAGACGCCGCTGACCCCGAGCTTGTGCTGCAACGCCTCTTCGATCGGTCCCGCGGCGATTTTGCTGCCGAGGATGTTGACGACATCGGTCACCCGCCCGTGCAAAGCCAGGCGGCCATCCGAGCGAAACACGCCGAGGTCGCCGGGATAGAAGTACCCGTCGCGGAAAAAGGCGCGCGAGGCCTCCTCGTCGTGGAGATAGCTCTGTCTCATGCCGTCGAGCAGGCGAACCCTTACCCGTCCCACCTGCCCGGCCGGCAAGATCCGGTCTGCCTCATCGACAACCTGGACCTCGCGCGACGGCAGGATGCGGTGCCAGCGCAGATCCTCTGGCCCCCCGATCGGCGTTAGGGCGTATTGTAAGGCCTCTGTGGCGCCCGCCGACGTATAAATGCGCGAGGTCAAGCGCTGCCTAGCCAGGTCCCACACCGCTTGCGACAATGGGCCGGAGCCGACGAACAGCCGCATCGCGTCGTCACGCCTCAGGGCTTCCGCCGCCGCCGTCAGGATTTGCGACAATAAACGCGGGGTCACGAAGGCGTGGGTGATGCCGGGGTGCCGAAAAGATTCCCACGGGTGCGGGTCCTGGTACATCACGACAGTGCCGCCGGCATCCCAAGTGCTTGCCGGAAACCAATAGCCGGCTGCTGTCCATCCACCAAAATTCACGACATTAAAAACGGACTGCGCGGAAATCTCGCGATCGTCCTGCGGGCGACGCAGCAGGACCGTCTCGGAAGCCGGGTCGATCTGGAACTTCTTGTAGGCACCCGTGGTACCGGAGGTCAGCAGGATATGTCCTCCGAACGAGCCCATTGGCTCGGGCAGATCCGGGGCGGCGGCTTGCGCAGCGCCGGCGTAGATGTCCTTGGGCACGCTGATGAACCGCCAGCCGGAATCGGCGCATAGGCCATCGAGGCCCGCCCGGTGCTCGCCCGCGACGGCGACGACGCAGCGGATTTCGGGCAGGCCGAGCCCGCCGATCTCGTCCGGAGAGCTGACGATGAGGGTAGTCAGCCCCAGGCTACGCAGGGCCAGGCCGAGGACCCAAGTGTTCACCATCGAGCCGGTCGGCAGGACCACGACACCCTCGCCCGCAAGACCCTGGGCTGCCAGGTATCGTCTGGAGATCTCGATCAGGCAGGCAAAGAGCCGGTAGGAGAACTCACGATCGTTGAAGACGATGGCGGTCTTGTCGGGCGTCTGCCTCGCCTGCACATAGATTTTTGTCGTGAGCATGATCCCTCGGGCGCCGGCTCAATTCCGCTTTTCTGTGCCTACGCGGGCACCTTGTGAAGCTTTTCTCGCCAGCCGCTAGGATCGGCGCCGCTGCTGGCGGCTCTCGCCTGCGGTCAACGAGGCGGCGCTCTTCTTCAGCAGGTCGCGCTGGATCTTGCCCATGTCGTTGCGCGGCAAGGCGTCGATGAAATGGACGTGGGCGATGGGCACACCCTGCAGTTCGCTGCCGAGCGCGGCCGCGAGCCGGGTCTGATCGATCGGTTGAGCCGTCTCGATCGCCACATGGATTTCCTCCTCCGCGGTCTCGTTCTGCACCGAGAACACGCACACGCCACTGACCTGGAGCTGGTGCTGCAACGCCTCTTCGATCAGCCCCGTGGCAACTTTGCTGCCGAGGATGTTGACGACATCGGTCACCCGGCCGTGCAAGGCCAGGCGGCCATCAGAGCGGAAGATGCCGAGATCGCCGGGATAGAAGTAGCCGTCGCGGAAAAAGGCGCGCGAGGCCGCCTCGTCGTGGAGATAGGTCTGTCTCACGCCGTCGAGCAGGCGGATCCGCACCAGACCCACCTGCCCAGCGGGAAGAACCCGGTTTTCTTCGTCGACTACCTGGATTTCGCGCGACGGAACTACGCGGTGCCAGCGCAGGTCTTCCGGCCCTTCGATCCGCGTCATGGTAGCCACGGGGGCCTCTGTAGAACCGTAATGCGTATAAACGCGTCGGGTGAGTCGTGCCCGGGCCTCGTCCGCCAGGGTCTGTGACAGCGCGCCAGCCGTTACACACAGCCGCATTGAATCGTCGCGGCGCAAGCGCCCGCCGGCGCGGACAAAATGTTCGCCAGCATTTGCGGAACCGCGCAGGTGTGGCTGATACCGTGGTGGCGGAAGGCTTCGTGGATATCTGGTCCCTGATAGATGACGACGGTGCCGCCCACGTCCCAAGTACATACGGGAAAGTAATAGCCTGCCGAGGTCCAACAGCCGAAATTCAACACGTTGACAACCGATTGATCAGTAATTGCAAATATAGCCTGACGAAAAATACATTGGCGTGCCTGGTGAGACGGGTCGATCAAGAACTTCTTGTAGGTACCGGTGGTTCCCGAGCTCAGCAGGATATGTCCTCCGAACGAGCCCTTCAGCTCGGGCAGATCCGGGGCGGCATGTTGCGCGGCGCCG
>Ga0074045_10004626_pt1 | contig 12139 bp, 12 predicted proteins | sample BogForMeECP23OM2_FD_94442 | JGI IMG/M metagenome (GOLD analysis project Ga0074045, IMG submission 94442) | Bog forest soil microbial communities from Calvert Island, British Columbia, Canada - Bog Forest MetaG ECP23OM2 | ecosystem: Environmental > Terrestrial > Soil > Wetlands ...
CCGGCGATGTTCCCGGCAACTGCCATCAGTGCGATCTGCCAGGAAGGCGCATCGGGAACGAAGTAGTGCATGAAAACGATGCCATAGATCACGGAACCGACGACGGAGCCGGCCGCGCCTTCCCAGCTCTTCTTCGGACTGACCAACGGAGCCAGGGGATGCCTGCCAAAACTGCGACCAACGTAAAAGGCCGCCGTATCGCCGACCCAGCAAATCGAGAGCGCGAAGAACAGCCAGTAAGGGCTCTCGTTCCGCAATAAGTCCGCGAATCGCCAGGGGGCAAATGTGTAGAGGCCTCCAAGAAACGCGGCGGCTACTTGAGGCAGAACGTCACCCAGGTTGTCGTACCGGAGCGCGGTCGCCAGCGCTAGAACTGTGAGCAAGCTCAGCCCCATCAAGAGCAGATGTTGTTGAGGAGCAAGCAACACCACCAGGCCAGCGAGTAGTCCAAAGACACCCGGACGCGGAATGCCGTGTCCTCTTACGAGACCCGAGTACTCCCAGTAGCCGATGATACCCAGGGCGGCCGTAGCGGCGAGAAAGAGCCACCAGGGCGCCCAAAAGATCAGATACGTGGCAACAATAGCCAAGAGGATGGCGGTAATAACCCGCTTCATGATGGTCTGTTTCGGCTCCGAGGGCAGGCGTTGCGGCTACGTCTGAGATTAGCGCAGAGGCAGTTCGAGTTCTTCGAGCAGGAGAGGATCTTCTTCCTCGACAGGCGAGGCCGTGGTGCGGGTGACGCCGCCAAAGCGGCGATCACGCTGTTGGTAGTCGAGCACCGCTTCCAGCAGTTCTGTCCGTCCAAAATCGGGCCAGAGAGTGTTGGTTACGAAGATTTCAGCATACGCGATCTGCCAAAGAAGGAAGTTGCTGATACGCATCTCACCGGAGGTTCGAATCAGGAGGTCGGGGTCGCGCAGGCCCGCGGTGTAGAGATAAGAGGAGATGGTCTCTTCATTCACTTCGAGCGAATCGAGTGTGCCTTCCAGACGAGCGCAATCGATCATGGCATTGACCGCATCCACTAATTCGGTGCGACCGCCGTAGTTAATGGCGAGGTTCAGACGCATACCTCGATTGGAGGCCGTCTTCTCCGCCACGCTCGATAGCTCGTCCTGCACGGACGCCGGTAGCGACTCAAGCCGGCCGATAGCGACCAGTTGAATGTCATTCCGCATGAGGGTGGGAAGCTCACGGCGCAAGTAATGCCGAAGCAGGCGCCAGAGGGCTTCCACTTCGTGGCGCGGCCGCTTCCAGTTCTCGACGGAGAACGCGTAGAGAGTAAGCGCTTCGATTCCAAGCCGGGCACAAGTCTCAGTGACGGAGCGCACGGATGTAACGCCGGCGCGATGCCCCATAATGCGAGGGAAATTTCGTTGACGCGCCCAGCGTCCATTGCCGTCCATGATGATGGCGATGTGAGCAGGCAGTCGCTTTGGATCGAGTTCTCGTGCAAGAAGCCAATCCCGCTCGCCGGGAACCAGCTCTTTCAGGAGTTCCTTCATGGTATAAAGCTCTATCGTACACCAAGGAGCGAGTTGATTTCAGCATTCCAAAGGGCGGAAATGAGTGCGCCGGCGCATAAAAAACTGCCGAAGGGCAGTTGGTAGGTTTGTGGGTCTTTTCGCCTGACTAAAATGTAAGCAACTCCGACGACGGAGCCAGACACAGAGCCAATCAAAAGAGCGATCAAGCCCCGTTCGGCCCCCAGAAACGTGCCGATGAGACCCAGCAGTTTTACGTCGCCCATTCCAAGTCCGACACGTCGGCGGACGCGCTGGTATAACCAACCGATGCCTGCGAGGGGGAAGGCAAGCAATAGCGCGCCGGCTGCGGAATTGAACAGTGATTGAGCCCGCGGACCAGCTGCCGGAATCAGACTGTCGGCCAACGCACTGTGCATGGGCACAAATACGGCCAGGATGAGTCCAACCAGCGTTCCACCCAGCGTGAATTCATCGGGCAGCAAGCGTTCCTCGATGTCCGTCCAAAAGAGAACCATCAGGACAGAAACGAACAGACACCCTTTCAAAGACTCCAAAGTAAAGCCAGAGGAAGCCGCGATGAAACCGAACAGTATGGCCGTAGACAATTCAACCGTAAGATACCGGTAGCCAATTGGCTGGGCGCAGCGCCGGCAACGGCCACGAAGAACCAGAAAGCTGATAACCGGCAGGTTGTCGTACCATGCGATGGGGCTTCCGCACGACGGACAAGAAGACCCGGGCCAGACAATTGATAGATCTCGCGGGACGCGGTAAATACAAACGTTCAGAAAGCTGCCGAACAGGAGGCCAAACAGACCTGCAAGCAGCCAGAGCGGCACGATTGAGCTAAGAGCCAATCGCCCTCCGGTAGGAAGCGAGCGTGTCTTGCGCCATGCGTTCCGGGGAAAATCGTTCCTTCACCGCGGCAAAAGCTGCCAACCGCAGTTGACCGGCCAGATCTGGTTCCTCCAGGATGCGGCGCATCGCGCGGGCAATGGTGCGTTCCTCGTTGCCGGTCAGCAAGCCGGTCTGCTGATGCTGAACGGTCTCCGGCAGACCGCCCACGGCGCTGGCCACGACGGGAACGCCAAGGGACATCGCGAGTAAAGCGGCTGAGCCCAAACCCTCTGAACGGGTGATGTAAACAAACATGGAGGCGCGCTGCAGGTCGAGGGCCAGATCATTGGAAAACACGACCGGAACTCCGGACACATGCGCCGCGCGTTCGACAAGATCGCGGCCCTTCATCGGGTCGGTTGAAGCCAGGGCCACCGCCGGGGCAGTGGGATCCCATGTGGGCATGGTCGGCTGCGTCTCGACCGAGTCATAGACGATGTCTATCTTCGCGCCAGGAACACAAGCGGACTCGAGTTCGCGGGCGACACACTGTGAGACAGCAAGGTAGCGCGCAGCCCTGGCATACTTCCAGCGCGATGCCGGCGTGCGTTTTATCGGGAATGCTACGCGCCGGGAGACAACAAATCGGGCGGCGGACGCCGTCGCTGACCAGAGGTGGGCGCGGGCGTCGTGCGCGTGGACGATATCAACCGAACGGGAAAGCCGGAAAGTGGAACGAAGGCCACCGATGCGTACAGGAAAGCCGGCGGACTTGGCCAGGTCGCCGAGCGGCCCTGCGTGCCGAACCAACAAAGACTGCTCGCAGCCAGCTTTCCGAAGGGCCTTCAAAAGCAGCAGGACCTGATGCTGACCGCCGCGCATTTCGTCGCCGGTATCGATGTGTAGGATGCGCAATCGGAATGCTCAGTGAATTAGTATTTTGCCAGGCGCCGCTTACTGTTCCCGTCCCGGGCTCATGTAACGGGCCTTAGCGTACTTCAGGAAATTGTAGAAGGCGGCCATGTAAGCAATGGCTAACCCTTCCATTCCATCGAGAAACCCGCGCTTCAAAAAGTAGGTTTGAAAAAACGTCCAGATGGGATCGGCGAGTATATGGCGCAGCGTCACCGGCTTGCCGCGCGCAACGATTTCTTCGGCCGCGAGCGTTGTGTAGCGGTCCATTGTTCGCAGATGTTCCGAGAGCGAGCTACACGTAAAGTGCAGAATGTTCGACTCGAGATGCCCGACCTTTCCATCGACAACCACGGATTCATGAACGAACTCGCCCACCCAGCGTGCACGTCTCCGATCAAAGAGACGGATCTTCCGATCGGGATGCCAGCCACTATGCAGAATCCACTTGCCGAGGTATTGCGCCAAACGCGGCATTGTATAGCCGTCGAATTGCGGACCGGCTTTCTTGATTTGCCAGATCTCGGCTTCCAGAGCTTCGCTGAGACTCTCGTCGGCATCGAGGGACAAAATCCAATCATGGCTGGCAAGGCCGGCGGCGATATTCTTCTGGGCCGCGTAGCCGTGCCACGAGGATTCAACGACACGTGCCCCATGCTTGCGCGCAACCTCAACGGTGCGGTCGGTAGAACCGCTATCGAGAACCAGGATCTCGTCCGCACACCTTAGACTCTCAATCACGCGGGCTATGTTGCGTTCCTCGTTGTAGGTGATAATCGCCGCGGATATTTGGATTCCCATGCGTCTGCTCCGCATTACCAGCGCACAGGCACGAGCGAGAACGAGAGGAAGAAAATCAGGAGCGCCGCGATGCCCAGCCCAACCCTACGATTGTCGAGCGGAGTCTGGTCGTAGATTAGTGGATGGCGGGTGCCCAGGAAGAACAGGGCCACGGCCCACAGGATCCAGGGTTTGTAGAACAGCAAGCCGAGCGGAAGAAGCAAAGCCGCGAACACCCTAGAGAGGGTCCGATGGACTTTGCTGAAGAAGGCGTAAAGAATGTGGCCACCATCCAGTTGGCCAATCGGCAAGAGATTGATGGCCGTTGCGAGCAACCCGGCCCACGCGGCCCGCGCGATGGGGTGCAGCGAAATATCGTCGGCGCTGATGCCGGGGAAGCGAGCCATCTCAGCCAGCCTGAGTATAAGAGGTGTACCAAAGCTGAAATCACCTTTCACGGCAATTCCCGGCACGACGCGCGACAATGCGACACCGATCACAAGGAATGGAATCAGCGCGACAAAACCAGCGATGGGCCCGGAGACTCCAATGTCGAACAGGCTTTTGCGGGTGTAGATCGGCGAACGAATTCGAATGAACGCGCCCAGGGTGCCGAGCAGGGTTGGCGAAGGCATGAAGTAAGGCAGGCTCGCTTTGACGCCCCATTTCATGCAGGCCACATAGTGTCCTAATTCATGCGTGAGCAGAATCAGGATCAGCGGAACGGAAAACGAGAGGCCTACCAGCAGGCTTGGATCGCCATGCAGCAGGCGCACGTAGCCGTCCCACATCAAATCGACGTTAAACGGCTGGTTATGGATAAACCCTTCGGTGATCGCTGCGCCGAACACGGTGGTTGTGCCAACCGTGACGAGAAGAAGGAAGACATGCAGCCACCATCGGCTGGGCCAGCGGGAGCTGGCAGCCTCTTCATACGGTTGAAACGCGAAAGGCCGAACCCAATTACTTTGCTCAGACAACTGGCTTACTGCAGTGTCTGCAGCTCCTTGCCAGGCTTGAAGCGAACGGCCTTGCCGGGCGGGATAGCGACCTCAGCGCCCGTGCGAGGGTTTCGCCCAATTCCGGTCTTGCGAGGCCGGACGTTGAAGATGCCGAAACCGCGCAATTCAATCCGATCTCCCTCCGAGAGCGCCCGTTTCATGGTTTCGAAGACAGTTTCGACAGCCATCTCCGCTTTCGTCTTGGTGATACCGGTGCGGTTGACCACCTCGTTGATGATGTCGAGTTTAATCAAGCTGCCTCCAGGGAATACGCTTCAAGGTCGGTGCGGTGTTCGCACCGCCTGAGCAATCTCAATGATAAGAAGCAAGTTAGCCGCTTGTCAACCTTGCTGTGGAGAAAGGTTGACAAGGCGAACCGAGCGAGAGGCGCCACGACCCATCCAGCGATCCCGTTGGCAATCTTCGAAGCCGACCGAATGTATCGCAAAATGCAGGGTCCGGTAAAGTTTGTGCCCCCGGGGATGGAGAAAGTACATGGTAGAACTGCTAGGGAATAAAAAGCGCTTTTTAGAATCATATGGTTACAGACTGGTCTGATGCTTGCAAGGACTCCAGCAGACAGGAAATGGGGGTGTATGCCAGAGTCGGGTCTCGCGCGACCGCTTCGTATCCTGGTAGTGGACGATAGCCCGAGCGACGTCCGTCTGATCCGGGAAGCGCTGAAAGAGTCTCCCGGGAATGCGACGTTGCTGATCGCGCGGGATGGCGTCGAAGCGACGGACTATCTCCAGAAAGCGTTGTTAGGTGAATACCCGCGCCCCGATCTGATCGTTCTAGACTTGAATCTTCCAAGGAAAAGCGGGCGGGAAGTTCTCGCTGAGATCAAGGCCAACCCCAGGTTGAAGCAGATTCCGGTGATCGTCATGACGAGTTCAAGCGCAAGCGAAGATGTGGCCAATGCTTACAACCTAAACGCCAATAGCTACATCACGAAACCGGCAGATCTTGCTGATTATCTTAAAGTTGTCCGCGCATTCCACGTCTTTTGGCTGCATGCGGCGAAGCTGCCGGACGAAGATTTCGCAGCCCCGCCAATTCCTGAACCCGCGATTCGAAGCACCGTCTTGCAATAGGCCGCGCGGGCTATCTGCGCGAGGGTTGCTTCGAAGCCAGCAGCTACCCCTCGGAAAGCGCTTGCTGCGCAGCGGCCAAGGCTGCCTCGTAGTTGGGGTGGTCTCCCACTTCTTTCACATATTCCACGTAACGAATCTTGTTGTGGCGGTCGACCACGAAGATGGCGCGGCTTTCGATGCGCAGTTCCTTAATGAGCGTACCGTACTGTTCGCCAAACGAACCGGTTCGATGGTCGGATAGCATCTTCACGTGATCTACACCAAAGGCGCCGCACCAGCGCTTTTGAGCAAACGGGAGGTCCATGCTGACGCTCAGTATGGAAAGGTCCGGGAGTTTCGCGGCAGTATCCTCGAAGCGTTTGGTTTGGGCGTCGCATACAGGTGTATCCAAAGAAGGGACGACACTGAAGATACGAACCTTGGTACCGGTCTTCTCCAAAGTGACGGATTGCAGACCGGAGTCGACTGCTTCGAAATCGGGGGCGGTATCGCCGACCTTTAATTCAGGCCCCAGAAGGGTCATGGGGTTCCCCCGCAGGGTTGTAGCACCGGGTCTCTCGATTGTATTTGTCATCGGCATCAGTGTATCAAGCGTCTCCCGGGGCTGGATCCGTCTGTATGCGAGCACCGGTGCGCGAACTCAGGCCAGCGCTTCCGGCAAATCGCAAGCGTAGTTGCGGCAGCGATACAGCGTGAGTTCACCTTGACGGGGCAGGCCGGCTAGAAACGGGAGCGCAGTAGCAAGGTTCTGGGCGGCGCTATCGGAGAGCGCCATGACAATACCGAAAGGCTTGAACTCTTGGCGATACTGAAGCACAGCCTTCTCGATGGCCGGCGTGCTGGCTTCATAGCGCAGGACAATCTGTTCCGGGGCCGAGAGATGCCGCGCGACGGCGGCCAGCAAGAAGGGAGCCGTGGTCGGATGTTCGCCCACCTTCTTGCCGAGCCAGGCAAAGGTGCGGGCAGCACGATCCGAATAGGCGGCGGCGCCCGTGATCTTGGCCAGCCTCAATAGTCCATCGGCGGCGGCGGCATTGCCGGAGGGCTCAGCGCCGTCGTATTCGTCCTTAATACGAAGCAGGATGGCCGGGTCTTCCGCCGCGGTACTGAAGAAGCCGCCGTGTAAGGAATCCTCGAACTGGCCCAGGCCGCGTTTTGCTATGTCGACAGCCCGTTGCCAGTAGTCCGGAGTCGGATCCACCTCAAACAGATCGAGCAGAGCGTGGAGATAGAGGCTGTAGTCGTCGAGAAAGGCGGGGATATCGGCGTCACCGTCACGAAAGCGCCGCAGCAACTGACCCGTTTCACTCGAATACAGTCGGGAGGCAATGAAGGCTTCGGCGCGCTTGGCAGCCTGCAAATACTCTGCTTCACCGAGCACGGCATAGCCCTTTACAAAGGCCGAGATCATGAGACTGTTCCAGGCGACCAGAATCTTGTCGTCCAAGTGCGGGCGAGGCCGGTGGCAGCGCGCTTCGAACAGAGTCTGGCCAGCCTGTCGCAGAGATTCTTGAACCTCCGCCACGGGCATGCGGTATTCTTGCGCCGTGTTCTCGATGGTGAAGGCCTCTGAGAGGATGTTCTTCCCGGTGAATTCGCCGTGGGGATCTTCCGACACATTTCCTTCGGGCTGCACGCCGTAGCGATGAGAGAAAAGGGCGGCGGAGCGGCGGTCCAGCCGTTGCTCAATCTCCTGCGCGGACCAGACGTAAAAAGCGCCCTCGACCTTGTGGCCTTCCTCGCCGGGCTCCATACTGTCTGCATCCTCGGCGGAATAGAAGCCGCCTTCGGGATCCGTCATGTCGCGGAGCACATAGGTAAATATGTCGCGGGCCGCGTTAGCCAGCACGGCATCGCCGGTCAATTGGTAGGCCTCCAGATAGGACATCGCAAGCTGGCCCTGATCGTAGAGCATCTTCTCGAAGTGGGGCACGAACCAGCGCTTGTCCACGGAATAGCGGTGGAAGCCTCCGCCAAGTTGATCGTGCATTCCCCCGGCCGCCATGGCCCTAAGCGTTTCGGTGACCATTTCCAATGCTTCCGGGTTGGCGGTCAGCACGTGATAGCGAAGCAGGAAGCCAAGAGTGACAGGTCGCGGAAACTTAGGCGCTCCGCCAAATCCTCCCCAGCGAGGGTCGAACGACCGCCGAAACTGCTGGAAGGCGAGATCGAGTGTTCCCAGACCGAGGGAGCCTTGACCGTTCTCTCCGGTTTCCCCGGCGGAAGTGCGGAGCCGGTCGAGAATCTCGACACTGGACGATTCAATCTTCTGACGGTTCTGTTTCCACGCTCCGGCAATTTGCTCCAGAATGGAGGCGAACCCAGGCCGGCCATAACGCGAATCGGGAGGGAAATACGTGCCGCCGTAAAATGGCTTCAATGCGGGCGTGAGCCACACCGACATGGGCCAACCTCCGCTGCCCGAGAAGGCCTGAACAAAGTACATATAGACCCGGTCGACGTCGGGCCGTTCCTCGCGGTCCACCTTGATGGAAATGAAGTCCCGATTGAGAATGGCGGCGACGGCCTCGCTCTCAAACGACTCTCTTTCCATGACATGGCACCAATGGCAGGTGGAGTATCCGACGGACAGAAAAATCGGCTTATCCTGATTTCTGGCAAGTTCGAAGGCGGCTTCTCCCCACGGTAACCAGTTGACTGGATTGTGGGCGTGCTGCAGCAGGTAGGGGCTCTTTTCGCGTATGAGAGCGTTGGAGTGCATGAATGTCGCCGAAGCATTCAGTTTAGCGGAGGGCTTTCGGAGTCTTAGTACTGTACCTGGAGTCCCTAAACTAATGTTCTGGCAGGGGGATAGACGGCCCATTGGCATAATTGATACCTTTGTCGATAACCATGGCTTTTGGCCAAGTCATCGGGCCGTCCGAGCAAGATAACGATCTGGAGCGCCTCCGCACGATGCTGGCGAGCCAGCGCGCTGAAATAGAACGGCTCAATCGCAGGCTGGATCAGCATAGACAGGTCTTCGTCGGCAACCCGATGCCGTCCATCGTCTATGAGACGGCTTCCTTACGTATTCTCGAGGCGAATGATAGCGCGTTAGCGCTTTACGGCTACGCGCACGAGCAGATGTGTTCCATGAGCCTGCTGGACTTGTTCGCGCCCGACGAACGACGGCAGAGCAGCGAATTGATGCTGGAACTTCGCCGGCCAATCAACACGATCGGGCCTTTCGTTCAGCGAAGCGCACGTGGGCAGGACCTGGTCGTGAGCATGATTTCGTTTGCTTACAACTACGAGGGCGTCGACACGCGGATCGTGATGGTTCAGGACGAGACTGTGCGCCAGCTGGCCGAAGAAGCACTGAAGGCGAGCGAAGAGCGGTTCCGAGAGCTCTTTGAGAACGCAAACGACGTGATCTTCCTTCACGACTTGAAGGGCAAGCTCCTTGCTATTAACCGAGCAGCCGAATACCTGACGGGCTATGCCCGGGCGGAGGTGCTCGGCCACAGTTTCGATCAGTTGGTAGCGCCAGAGGCGCGGCACCAGACACACGACAGCATCCGAGCTCATTTAGGCGGGAGTCCAACGCAGCATTTTGAGCTGCCGATCGTTTCCAAGTATGGGAACCGACGATTCCTGGAAGTCAGCACGCGCATCCTGTATCGCCGAGGGCAGCCGGTAGCGGTACAGGGGATCGGGCGCGACATCACCGACCGCAAGCAGGCTCAGCAGAGACTGGAGGAATCGGCCCGCGAGCTTCAACGCAAGAATGAAGAATTGAGCACGGCTTTGAAGCTCGCGCGAGAAGCTACGCAGCTCAAGGAGCAGTTCCTGGCGAATACATCGCATGAGCTTCGAACCCCGATGAATGGCATTTTGGGCATGGTGCATTTGCTGCTGGGAACCGAACTGACACAGGACCAACGTGAGTATGCGCAGTCCGTCAACCAGTGCGCGAACGATCTCTTGACCATCATCAACGACATTCTGGATGTGTCGCAAATCGAATCGGGCCGGATGGCAATTGAAGAGGGTGGATACGACCTCGGCGAGAGCCTGCGTACAGTAGTCAAGTTACTCAAGTTGCGTGCCACCACGAAGGGCCTGGCCTTGACCTATGAAATTGACCCTCGGCTTCCACAGCAGATAGCGGGGGACAGTGTTCGCATCCGCCAAGTGCTGACAAACCTGATAGCAAACGCCATTAAGTTCACGTCTTCCGGTAGTGTTCACGTGCGTTTGACGGCCCTTCCCGGTGAGGAGGAGTTCCGTTGCGAAGTGGAAGACACCGGGATCGGAGTCTCCGATTCGGCCCGTGATCGAATCTTTGACGCGTTCGTCCAGGCCGACGGCACGACGCGACGCCGGTTCGGGGGGACAGGCTTAGGCTTGACCATCAGTAAGCAGCTGGTTGAATTGATGGGTGGCCGTATCGGAACCTATAACAACTCGCCGGCCCCAGGATCGACATTCTGGTTCGAGCTGCCCCTTCGCCACTACCCCACGCGCGTAGTGGATATGGACGCAACGAGCGGCAAGGAGCAGTGAATGGCATCTTTGCTTGCAGCCGCCGCTCCCATGACCCTGCTAATGACCGGAAACATCGCTTTGGGTTTGCTCTGCCTGGTCTTTTTGTGGCGTGTCGTTAGGCTCGGCAAGCGTAAGAAATGTGTGTTGCAAGAAACGTTGCTGGGAGAGATCGGTGAAGCTGAAGTCTCTCTCGTGCCCGAAGGCGTCGTTACGGTGCGATGTCGATCTTATCCCGCTCGCGCCACAGCCCCGATCGGGGCTGGAGATCGGGTTTGCGTCATTGGAACGGGCGAAATATTGACTGTTGAACGCCACTGGATCTGAATGGCGGTTTCAACGGCTGTCAATCTCAAGTACAATTTCAGGTAGAAATGTTGCGGAACGTAGACGGCGAATCAGAAATCCTATTGGGGAACACGCAGCTGATCGGCCTCTTTTTCCTATTGGCCGTTCTGCTGGGCATCAGCTTCACGGCGGGCTTCATGTTGGGCCACGGCTCGTTCGGCAAGAAAGCGGATACCGTCGCAGCAACTCCTCCTGTGCCACAGGCAGAGTCCGGCGGAATAACTGAGCTCGTGCAGCCTGCCGATTCGGCAGCACGCAGTTCCCAGTCTAAAGCGGCACCGGAGCCAATCCCGGCGCCGGCCACTCCACCGCCCAGCGAGACGGCAGCTGATCAAAAGACCAGTGAGGCTGCGCCCAAAGCGGCCCCCAAGCCGCCCGTCGAGGAAGCGCCAAAAGCCCGACCGGGGCAAATTGAACCGTTTGTGCCGCAGTCCGGTCAGACGTTCTTGCAGGTGGCTGCGGAGTTGCATGATTCGGCGGTATCGGCAGCGTCAGTTCTAAACAGGGCGGGATTCAATACCCACGTCGTCCTGGCGCCCAACGGGAAGTTGTTTCGCGTTTTGGTCGGACCGGTAAAAGACAAAGCCGACCTGGCGGCCACCCGCGATGCCCTGAAGGCGAAGGGGTTTCTGCAGGTCATCGTCCGGACTTACAACTAGACCGTGTCCTCCTCGGTTCAAGGATCATCTGCGAAAATTGGCATTCAGTGATTACTGAGTCCCTGGTACAGATTGACGCGCGCCCTCAACCGCGGCTACCCGAGTGGCTGCGAAAAGGCCACACCCACTTTGAATCAGTCCAAGAACTGAAGACCAGTTTGCGCCGGCTGAATCTGCACACGGTGTGTGAATCCGCCCGCTGCCCCAACATTCACGAGTGCTTTCATCGCGGCGCTGCGACCTTCATGATTCTCGGCAATCTGTGCACGCGAGGCTGCGGCTTCTGCTCGGTGCCGAAGGGTTCTGCGGCTAAACGAGAGTTCACCTTAGACACGGCCGAGCCACGCCACGTGGCCGAGATGGCGGCCGCCATGAAGTTGCGCTACGTCGTGATCACGGCCGTGAATCGCGACGATTTGCCGGATGGCGGATCAGCGCATTTTGCGGAAACCGTGCGCTGCGTGAGGACTGCCCTGCCGGAGGCGCGCGTCGAGGTGTTGACGCCGGACTTCTGTGGCGATCTGGAAGCC
>Ga0074045_10004627_pt1 | contig 12138 bp, 11 predicted proteins | sample BogForMeECP23OM2_FD_94442 | JGI IMG/M metagenome (GOLD analysis project Ga0074045, IMG submission 94442) | Bog forest soil microbial communities from Calvert Island, British Columbia, Canada - Bog Forest MetaG ECP23OM2 | ecosystem: Environmental > Terrestrial > Soil > Wetlands ...
CTACGACCTCTGGCCGGCCGGTCTGCATATCGACCTTGGTCGCCCAATTGACCTTCGGATCGAACTTCTCGGCGACCAGCAATGCCCCGGTCTCACGATTGAGCGTGTAGCCGAAGCCGTTCCGGTCGAAATGCACGAGCGCTTTGGTCGGTTGCCCTTTAACGTTGATGTCGGCCAGGATCATCTCGTTGATCCCGTCGTAATCCCATTGGTCATGCGGCGTCATCTGGTAGACCCACTTGGCGACGCCGGTGTCGGGGTTGCGGGCGAAAATGGTCATCGACCATTTGTTGTCGCCAGGCCGCTGCACCGGGTTCCAGGTGCTGGGATTGCCCGATCCGTAATAGACCAGATTGAGCTGCGGGTCATAGGAGATCCAGCCCCACGTATCGCCGCCGCCGATCTTCCACTCGTCGCCCTGCCAGGTCTTCAACGACGAATCCTTGCCGACGGGCTTACCGAGTTCGGTGGTGTTGGCGTCGAACAGGATCTCGTTGTCGGGTCCTTCCGAATAGGCCCGCCATGCCTTCGACCCGTCTTTGATGTTGTAGGCCGTGACGTGCCCTTGGACGCCGAACTCGCCGCCGCTGATGCCGACGAGCACCTTGTCCTTCACGACCAATGGAGCGCTCGTGGCTGTTTCGCCCTTCTTCGGATCGCCGTTCTTGACGCTCCACACGACACTGCCGGTCTTCGCGTCGAGGGCCACCAGTGTTGTGTCGGCCTGATTGAGGAAGATCTTGCCGTCGCCATAGGCGACCCCGCGGTTGACGGTGTCGCAGCACATGACTGGGATAACCGTCGGATCCTGCTTTGGCTCATATTTCCACAGAATCCGCCCGTTATTGTTGAGGTCGAGCGCGAACACATAGTTCGGGAACGGCGAGTGCACGTACATGACGTCGCCAATGACGAGTGGGCCGCCCTCGTGCCCGCGCAACACTCCCGTCGAGAAGGTCCAAATCGGGCGAAGGTTCTTGACGTTGTCCTTGTTGATCTGATTGAGCTCGCTATAACGCGTGTTCGCGTAGTTGCCGCTTGGCATGACCCATTGATTGGGGTCTTTCGAGAGCTTGATCAGCTCATCATTGGCACTTGCCGCGCCCGCAAAGAGAGTGAGCGCGGGCGCCACGATCCACAACCGGGATAATCTCATCGGCTTGATCTCCTCCCCTCCCGTTGGTTGAAGGCGCCCTTGGCGACGCCGCCCCGCCTCTCGTCTCGTCAAGCCGAAACCGAAGGCGGTATCGAGAACCCGGCCGCGGAGGCCGACCGGAGCCCATTGGTTAAGATGCTATTTCACTTCGGGTTGTTCCACAAGCGCGCGAGGGCAGGACAGGTAAAAGGATGAGCGATGCCGTGGGTGAAAGCTCAGGTCGGCTGCTGCCGCGGCACGTTTGCTTCGCATCGCCAGCGTGACAGCGTCCATTTCGGATGCTCGGTCAGCCATTCCGCCGCATACTCCTCGCCGCGCATCAGGCAAGCCCGCGGCGACAAGTTCTCGATCGGGCGCTGCTCGGTGCAGGAGGTGGGCGCCGACTGAAGGCAGAAAACGAGCACGAGCACCGTCATGGGCATTCCTTTCGCGGCACCGCCCGCCGGAAAATAGCGGACGCGTGGCCCAGCCACCGCCGCCGGAGGTAAAAAAATGGCAAATTCGCGTTTCGTGGCAATCACCTTTGGTGCATCCCTGCTGGTCGGAGCGGCAATCAGCTTCTGGTCGTCGAGTCGCGCCGAAGATGAACCATCGCTCAGTGCGGCACAGATCGCTCTGTTCGAGAGCGATCATCTCGCCCAGATCCGGCATCCGGCCACCCTCGACTACACTTTCCGCCACGACGGCAGCGACCCCTATGAAGACACAGTAGCACTCGTACTTCGCGAGGTGCATGAAGACGGATCGAAGGACGTCTCGGTCGAGTTTCTCTCCGGCGATCACCGAATCGAATTCTCGCCGGTTATTCGTTTCCACGGCAATCCTTTGATCATGTATTTCCTCGAATGGGATGTGCGGGGCATGCACAACGCGACCGGCGGATCGGCCCTTTATTTCCGCAATCGAATCCGCGAGGGGTTCGTCGATCAGGCCGAGGTCGAGGACACTTCGGTCACGCTCGACGGCCAACCGGAACCGGCGACGGCGATCACCTTGCAGCCCTACCGGCACGATCCCGGGATCGAACGCTACGCGGCGTTTCGCGACAAGAGCTATCGTTTCGTGCTGTCGGATGTCATCCCGGGCAAAGTCTACGAGATCCGCGCATCGGTCCCGGGCGGTGCAGCAGATGCTCCGGAGACCGTCGACCGCATAACTTATTCGGGGACGCGGAAGTAATGCGCGGATTGCTCTGTCCGATTCTCGCGGCGCTGCTGCTCGCGGCCGTCCCACCGGCCCGCGCGGCGGACAACGACTACCCAACCTCGGCGCGGGCGGATTATGTGATCGGCTGCATGGCGGCGAACGGCAACACGCGCGAGGCGCTCTTGAAATGCTCATGCGCGGTCGACACGATTGCCGGGCTGATGCCCTACTCCCATTACGAGCAGGCGGAGACCGCGCTCAGCCTCCAGGCCGGCGGTGGGGTCGGCGGACGTGTTGGCCTGTTCCGCGATCCGCCCCAGATCAAGGCGGTCATCGAAGAGCTGCGGCGCGCTCAGGCCGAGGCCAACCTGCAGTGTCAGTGAGACGCTTGGCGTAACTGGACGGCTCCCGTCCGCCATATGGGATCTCCTCTCCTTACGATCTTCGCAACGCGTCGGTGCTGGGAGGTAGCATTCATTCCCGGCATATGATAATTCGAGCAATTCACAGAATGTGTTTTTAGCAAACACCACTCCATCGGCGAGATACGAAATGCCCACACAACTCTCCCTGCTGCCTCCCTCAGGACCACCAGCAGCCTCCCTGCTGCCCGAGCGCGGCTTGGAGGTATAACTATTTGATTTGCTAGGCCTTATGGCCACCCAGGACAACGGGTTTCGGCGTCGAATCAATTTTTCTCCCTGCTCTCAGGGAGGCGCCGGGAGGGCCTACATCTGCGGGGCGGCGGGAACCGGCCAGCTCTGCGTGAAGTGCCGCTGGCTGCTGTCGAGGACTTCGGCTGTGAGCACACCCGAGCTACCAGCATCCGCAGGACGGAAACTGAAGTTGAAGCTCGGATCCTCGCTGATCGCGATGTCCGATTCGAGCCGGAACACCCTGCGGCCGTTGTAGGACACATCCAGCGTCTGCATGAAGTCGGCCGGGATGTAGTTGCGGCTGAGCGGGTCCATTTGCAGGCCGGAATAGTTCGGGTGACTGACCAAGAGCTTGGCGCCGATCGGCGCGTCCGGCTTGAGCCGGTCCGCCAGGGTCAACTTCATCTTGCCGAGCCGCTCGAGCGCGAGGGCTTGGTCCTTGCCGGCCGGGGCCGAGCAGCCGCCCGCCGCCTTGATGAACCGCTGAGTCGCATAGAGCCGGCCGTCAGCGGTCTCGGCCACCGCGTGCAAGTAGGTGTAATCGTCGATCCGCACGCGAGTCGCGATCTCTTTCGTGTCGGCGAGCGGCCCGAATCGGAAATGCGCTGCGAGCGGAGACGGGTTGTCGTCGATCACCAAGTAGAGGCCGCGGATATCGGGCGCCAGCGTCTCGGCCACCTGGATCGCCACCGGCACGATCGCCGCGTCCTCGGCGCGCGCCGGAGCATCGATTGCGACGAGGTCGCCCGCGTCCTCGACAACGCGATCGCCGAAGATCGCATGCCGCAAATCGGACCAGCGCGCCGCGCGTTCGGCCTCGCTCTGCTCGGCGCTCGCCGGTCCCGCCAGCGTAAACGGAAGGAGCAGGAAAAAGACGAGTCGCCCGATCATTTGTTCCTCCTCGCTGCGACGAGAGGGCACCGGTTCATTCCCATTCGAGTTCCTTGTAGCTCGCTGTCACGTTGCGCGGGTGATAATCGTCGAACAAGAGCCATTTTCCGCGTTCCGATTGTCCGACTTTGCGGTAGGCATCGGCAATGCCGACCCCGGTCTTGATCGCTGCCCGCGTCTCACGCGCCAGGGTTCCGAGATAGCGTCGCTCGGCCTCGACGGCTGCGGGCCAGGGGACCGAAACGGGGCCGTGTCCGGGAACCGCCCGGTCCGCCGCGATGGCGGTGAGCCCGTCGAGTTCCTTGAGCCAGCCGACGAGGCTGCCGTCGACGACCGGGATGCGATCGACAAACAGCAGATCGGCGAGCCAGAACGTCCGCGTCTTCTCGTCGAAGATCGTCAGATCGTTGTCGGTATGCGCCGGGCCGTGGGCCCGCACGACCAGGCGCCGTCCGCCCAGATCGAGGTCGAGCCGGCTCGAAACGAGGATGGTCGGCGCCACCACCTCGCTGCCTTCCGCCTCCTCGCCGAGCGTCTCGCGGAGTCTCCGCAGGTAATAGTCGCCGCGCTGGGCGAGGGCACCCGGCAACTTGGCATGTCCGATGAAGCTGGGGTGGTCGTCGAGAAAGGCTGCGGCGCCAAAGATGTGGTCGGGATGGACATGGGTCAGGATCACATAGCGGATCGGCCGGTCGGTCCGCGTCCGGATCGCGGTGCGCAGCTCGCGCCCCTCGTTGGCGCTGCCGCCCGGATCGATCACCGCGACGGCGTCGTCGCCGAGGATGAAGCCGATATTGGCAATCGCGTCGTCATTCGCCGGAGAGGCCTCCTCATGCACCCCGTTGTGAACGAATACCCCGGCCGCGATTTCGGTCATCGCTAGCGGAACGGTCTCGCCGCGGCATGGCGCCGACGCGGCCACTGCGATGGCTAAAACCGCAGCGCAGATCCCCGACCTATTATTCCGCTGGCGCATGGGGGCGACGTGCTCGGTCCGATCGACCCTGTCTCGGGCTTCCCGGCGCGAAAGGGTTGGCTCGTTTCGCGCGCTGGCTCGGTTCCCATCGAGCGCTGCCGACGGCCGTGAGATTGAGTTCCGCCATCACCGTCGTCAAGTTGCAGGAGGAGCCGCGGCGGGTCCCCGCCAGCCTTGCTGCGGCCGCGCATTCAGAGATACTGTCTACAGCAGGCTAAGATAAGAAAGGTTTCCGGCCGCCGCCGAGAGTCCGGCCAAGGGCTGTTCGCTGCCGCAGCGGATCGCGCTAAAGTACATGCCAACGTTTCATTCGGGAGGAGAGCAATGGTCAAGCTCCACGTCAACGGCCAGGAGCAGGCCTTCGATGGCGATCCCACGATGCCACTGCTCTGGTATCTGCGGGACGAGCTGGGTTTCACAGGAACGAAGTACGGCTGCGGTGTGGCGCTGTGCGGCGCCTGCACCGTCCATATCGATGGCGAAGCCGCCCGCGCCTGCATCACGCCCGTAAAAGATGTCGCTGGCCGCTCGGTGACGACGATCGAGGGTCTCGACCCCAACGGAAACCATCCGGTGCAGAAGGCGTGGCGCACTTTGAATGTCCCGCAATGCGGGTATTGCCAAGCCGGTCAGATCATGCAGGCCGCCGCGCTGCTGGCGACGACGAAGAACCCGTCCGAGGCCGAGATCAACGACGCCATGAGCGGCAACATCTGCCGCTGCGGCTGCTATCAGCGCATCACTGCCGCCATCAGGGCGGCCGCCACAGGAGCGTGACATGACCCCCGTCCACGTCACCATCGAGAATGTCAGCCGCCGCGGCTTTCTAAAGGGAATCATCGCCACCGGCGGCCTCGTCGTCGCCGCCGAGTTCCTGCCGGCTCGCGCTGCGCTCGCCGCCTACGCCACCGGCGCGGAGAAGATGCCGGGCGGGGTCGTAACCGACCCGCATGTCTTCGTCTCGATCGATCCCAGCGGCCTGGTGACGATCGTCGCGCACCGCGCCGAGATGGGGACCGGCTCACGCACCAGTCTGCCAATGGTGGTCGCCGAGGAGCTCGACGCTGACTGGTCGCGCGTGCGTGTCAAGCAGTCGCCGGGCGATGAAAAGAAATACGGCAACCAGAACACCGACGGCTCCCGCAGCATGCGCCATTTCATCCAGCCGATGCGCCAATGCGGTGCGGCGGCGCGACTGATGCTCGAAACCGCAGCAGCCCAGCGTTGGGGCGTTGATGTCGCCGAGGTCCAGACGCAAAACCACGAGGTCGTCCACAAATCCTCGGGCCGCAAGCTCGGCTATGGTGATCTGGCCGCCGCGGCGAGCGCGTTGCCGACGCCATCCCCTGATCAGATCAAGCTCAAGGACGAAGCCTCCTTCCGTTATCTCGGCAAGGGGAACGTCCAGATCGTCGACCTCTTCGACATCACCACGGGTCGCGCCGTCTACGGGATCGACGCCAAGCAGCCGGGGATGAAATACGCTGCGATCGCGCGGCCCGCGGTGCTGGGCGGCAAGCTCGCATCTTACGACGGCACGGCGGCGATGAAGGTGCCCGGGGTCGAGAAGATCGTCGTCATCGAGGGAACGCCGCCGCCGGCGAAATTCCAGCCGCTGGGCGGGGTTGCGGTGATCGCGCGCAATACCTGGGCGGCGATCCAAGGGCGCGACGCGCTCAAGATCAATTGGGACGACGGTCCCCATGGCGCATATGATTCGGCCGCCTACAAGGCCCAGCTCGAAGAGACTGCGAGTAAGCCATGCAAGGTCGTACGCAACGACGGCGACGCCGACAAGGCGCTCGCATCGGCGGCGAAGACCGTCTCGGCCGAGTACTACATCCCGCATCTCGCCCACGCGTCGATGGAGCCACCGAGCGCCACCGTGCGCGTCGCCGACGGCAAATGCGAGGCCTGGGCGGCGGTGCAAAGCCCCGGCAACACGCAAGAGGAGCTGGCTCAAAAGCTCGGCCTCAAGCGCGAGGATGTGACTGTCAACGTCACCCTGCTCGGCGGCGGCTTCGGACGAAAGTCGAAATGCGACTTCGTGCTCGAGGCGGCGCTGCTGTCCCGGGAGATGGGCGGTGCGCCGGTCAAGGTTGTCTGGACGCGCGAGGACGACATCCAGCACGACTATCTCCACACGGTCTCGCTCGAACGTATCGATGCCGGGCTCGACCAGCAGGGACGCGTCGTCGCTTGGCGCCACCGCAGCGTCGCGCCGACTATCGCCGCAATATTCACTGCCGATCCAAAGCACGAATCGGCGGGGGAGCTCGGCATGGGCCTCATCGACGTGCCCTTCGACATTCCCAACTTGCGTTGCGAGAACGGCGAAGCCGAGGCGCATACGCGGATCGGTTGGTTCCGCTCCGTGTCGAACATCCCACACGGCTTTGCGGTGCAGTCGTTTGCCGCCGAGCTTGCCCATGCCATGGGCCGCGATCCCAAGGAGGTGCTGCTCGAACTGATCGGGCCGCCGCGCATCGTCGATCCCCGCAAGTCGCAGAACGTCGAGGCGTTCCCCAATTATGGCGATCCGTTCGAGACCTACCCGATCGACACGGCGCGGCTGCGGCGCGCCGTTGAGCTTGTCGCCGATAAAGCAGAGTGGGGCAGAAAGCTGCCGCCGCGCCACGGCCAAGGCATCGCCGTGCATCGCAGCTTCCTGAGCTACGTCGCCACCGTCGTCGAGGTCGCGGTGGACGAGAAAGGCGGGCTATCTGTGCCGCGCGTCGACACCGCCATCGATTGCGGCTTTGCCGCCAATCCGGAGCGCATCTACTCGCAGATCGAAGGAGCCGCAGTGATGGGCTTGAGCCTCGCGCGCTACGGCGAGATCAGCTTCAAGAACGGACGCGTCGAGCAAAGCAATTTCGACGGCTTCCAGGTCATTCGTATCGACGAATCGCCGCCGATCACGCATGTGCACATCGTCCCCAACGGGATCGATGTACCGTCGAGCGGCGTCGGCGAGCCAGGCGTCCCGCCGTTTGCGCCGGCGCTGTGCAACGCCATCTTCGCAGCGACCGGCAAGCGCATCCGGCGGCTGCCGATTGGCGACCAGCTGGCGACCTGACGAACCCTCACTGGGCGAGACTTCCTCGCCCAGTGAGGGTGGGTGGCACCAGGGGTATACGTGTTTGTGGGGGAAGGGTTGGATCACGAAACCCAGTACGCTGTCCGCCGGATCGGTCGACGAGCAGCGCTCGAACTGGGGCTCTGCGCCGCTCTCGTCCCCCGTTTGGCTTGCGGGCAAACCGATGCAACGCGCGAGCGACCGCGGGAAGGCGATGTCCTCGTTTCCGTCGGCTCCTCCATTGCCATCGAGCCGTTGAAGCCGGATGACTTGCCCCTCGGCGGCAAGCCGATCATGGCTTGGCCGATGGATCCGGAAAGCAACACCGTGCGCAGCGGCTCGCGGCTCAACAAAGTGCTGCTGCTGCGCCTCGATCCTGAGGGTTTCGATCCAGAAACCAGGGACCATGCGGCTGAAGGGGTCGTCGCCTACTCGGCCGTCTGTACGCACACCGGGTGCGATGTCGTGAACTGGCACCCGGATCGCCGGCTGCTGGAATGCCCGTGCCATAACTCGGTGTACGATCCGATGGAAGGGGCGAAGGTGGTCAGCGGCCCGGCCCCGCGCCGCCTACCGGCGCTGCCATTGAGGATCGCCGACGGACGGCTGGTCGTTGCCAAGCCCTTCACCGGCCGGGCCGGGTTCCAACAAATGTAATCTCACAAAATCGAGGAGAGACGCCGTGCCAGAAAAATACTGCCTCCATGCGATCGCGGCAAGCGCGCTGGCGTTGGCATTGTCTGCCGCGACAGCTTCGGCACAGCAGCCGCTGCCGCCGTTGCCGACGCCGCAGACCCCGCGCCCGGTACCTCCCATATTGCAAAGCTACAAGCCGGTCACCGCGGAGCGGCTCAAGCAGCCGGAGGACGGTGACTGGCTAATGTACCGCCGCACCTATGACGGCTGGGGTTACAGCCCTCTGTCGCAGATCACGACCGAAAATGTCGGCCGGCTCAAACCGGTGTGGACCTTGCAGACCGGTCAAATCGAAGGCCACCAAGCACCGCCTATCGTCAATAACGGGATAATGTTCGTCGCCACGCCGGGGAACCAGGTGTTGGCGATCGACGCCAAAAAGGGGGACCTCTTGTGGCGCTTCAAGAGGCCGATCCCTGAGGATATTCTGCTCCTCCATCCGACGAGCCGCGGGGTTGGACTGCTCGGCGACAAGATCTATTTCGCCGCGGCCGACGCAGTGCTCGTGACCCTCGATGCCAAGACCGGCAAGGAGCTATGGAACGCCACGGTCGAGGACTATACGCATGGGTACTACATGTCATTGGCGCCGCTCGTGGCCGACGGCAAGGTAATGGTCGGCGTCTCGGGCGGCGAGCTCGGCGTTCGCGGTTTTGTCGCGGCGTTCGATGCCGAGACCGGCAAGCCGGCGTGGAAGACTTATACGGTACCGGCCCCCGGCGAGCAGGGCAGCGAGACGTGGCCCAAAGGCGACCAATGGAAGACCGGCGGCGGGGCGGTGTGGATCACCGGCGCATACGATCCCGCAACCAATTTGGCTTTTTGGGGCACCGGCAATGGCGGTCCGTGGATGGGCGACCAGCGTCCGGGCGACAATCTGTTCACGGCGTCGACCATCGCCCTCGACGCGTCGACCGGGAAGATCAAGGGCTATTTCCAATACCACCCGAACGACTCATGGGACTGGGACGAGGTAAACCCGCCGATCCTGGTCGACTACCAACGTGACGGCAGGACCATTAAGGGCCTCGCCTACGCTGCCCGCGACGGCTATTTGTGGAGGCTCGAGCGCACTGCCGACAAGATCAACTTCATCGACGGCGAGCCGTTCGTGAAGCAAAACGTATTCAAGGGTCTCGACCCGAAGACCGGGCGACCGGATGTCGACCCTGTGCGTCAGCCTGGGACCGGCAAGAAGGCCGAATTTTGCCCGGGCACCTGGGGCGGTAAGGATTGGCCTCCGGTGGCCTATAGTCCGAAAACGCGGCTGCTATACATTCCGGCCAACGAGAACCTCTGCGCGGCGCTCACTGGCGATCCGGTCACCTATACCCCGGGGCAGCGCTTTACCGGAATCGCTCCGGCAAATTCGATTTTCTGGGTTACCAAGGGCGCCGATTATATCGGTGAGCTGCAGGCCTGGAACCTTGACACGGGCCAAAAGGTCTGGAGCCATCCATTCGCCAATTCCCAGCTTTGGGGGCCGGTGCTGGCGACGGCCGGTGGTGTGCTTTTCATGGGCGGCACCAATGACCGCTACTTCCGCGCCTTCGACGCCACGAACGGCAAGATTCTCTGGGAATTCCGCACCGGGTCGGGGGTGAACGGTGTCCCGGTTTCCTTCCAGGTCGACGGCAAGCAATATATAGCGGTGCAATCAGGGTGGGGGGTCGATGCGGCCCGTATGCAGGCCCGGCTGAACCTCGAACGGCCATGGGAGTTCCCCGACGTGCCGCAAGGCGGCTCGGTGTGGGTATTCGCGGTGGATTGAGGCTTCTCGCTTTGACGCTCGGGTGCGGTCAGAGAAGTCGATCACGATACGCGCTCGGACGGTCTCTGCGGCACAGCCGGATGTCGGCGATGGACGAAATCGGGCGCCGCCTCCTTGGCACTGTGGCGCGCGGCGGCAAGCAGTCCGTGATCTGGGGACAGCGCGCAGGCGGGATCGGTGCGGGCGGCGTCGCCGGTCAGCGCGAAGGCCTGGCAGCGGCAACCGCCCCAGTCGATCTCGCGCCGCTCGCAAGAGCGGCAGGGCTCGGCCATCCAAGCCGTGCCGCGGAAACGAGCGAAAACCGGGGAGTGGTACCAGATCTCCGCGAGGCTCGCCTCGGCGACGGTCGGAAAGCCCAAACCCGGCAGGGTCTCCGCCGCATGGCACGGCAGCACTTTGCCCGCCGGCGTGATGTTTAGGAAGCGCCGGCCCCAGCCGCCCATGCAGGCTTTCGGGCGATGGGCGTAATAGTCCGGCACGACGTAGTCGATGACCAGTCGGCCCGCGAGACGGTCGCGCGCGGCCTCGACGGTCGCCGTCGCCGTGTCGAGCTGCTCCCGGCTTGGCAGCAGCGCCGCCCGGTTCGCCAATGCCCAGCCATAGTATTGGACGTGGGCAACCTCGAGCCGATCGGCGCCGAGTGTTACGGCGAGATCGATGATGTTCTCGAGATGCCGGAGATTCTGCCGATGAACGACCGCGTTGACGGTCAGCGGAAGTCCCGCCGCGCAGACCAGGGCCGCGACCTCGCGTTTTGCCTGCTGTGCCCCGGCAAAACCGGCGATGCGGTCCCCAAAGACCGGATCGGAGTCCTGCAGGCTGAGCTGCACGTGCTCGAGCCCCCCCTCGACGAGCCGCGCCAAGCGCTCGGCGTCGAGCCGGATCCCCGACGTAATCAGGTTGACGTAGAGCCCAACTTTGCTGGCATCAGCGACAAGGTCGACGAGGTCGCGGCGAACCAGCGGCTCACCCCCGGAAAAATGCACCTGCAAGACGCCCAATGCGGCCGCCTCGCCGAACACCCGTCTCCACGTTTCGGTGTCGAGCTCGACGCTGGCGCGAGACAGCTCAAGGGGGTTCGAGCAGTAAGGACAGCGCAGCGGGCAGCGATGCGTCAGCTCCGCCAGCAGCGCCAGCGGGGGCTCGATATTCACGCCCATTGGCGATGTCACTGCCGCAGCACCTTCTTGTCGACGAGATCCTGCAGCATCGGCAGAACATCGCCGGCGATGACGTCGCGCGGCGCCTCGAATCGCCCGGCGAGCTCGTCGATGATTACGTCGACATCGCGCGCGCCGTCGATCAGACGCAGAATCTCGACCGCATGCTCGTCCGGCAACAGCAGCCGCTCCGGTGCCAACACGATCCAGGCCTGTCGAACCTCGTCGAACCGGAACCTGGCATGTGGCGCAAAGCGGAGGACCGCATCCCCGTTGATGCGGGGTGCATTCATCGTGCGGCTTTGTCCGGGACGAAGGCGCCCGGGGGGACCAAACGAGGCTCGACATAGGCGAAATGGAGAGCGTCGAGCTGGGCCCACAACACGTCGCATTTGAAACGCAAGGTTTCGAGGACGAGCGCCTGCTTCTCCGGCGTGTCGGCATGCCCTTTGACATAACCGAGCGCGAAGGCGACATCGGTCGGCGCCTGGGTCAGACGCGGCGTGAAATAGGCGAGCGTGTCCCGGCTGATGAAGTCGTAGCTGCGCAGCATGCCCTCGACCCGCTCGGCGATGATCTGCGGCGAGAACATCTCGGTCAGGCACGA
>Ga0074045_10004630_pt1 | contig 12134 bp, 7 predicted proteins | sample BogForMeECP23OM2_FD_94442 | JGI IMG/M metagenome (GOLD analysis project Ga0074045, IMG submission 94442) | Bog forest soil microbial communities from Calvert Island, British Columbia, Canada - Bog Forest MetaG ECP23OM2 | ecosystem: Environmental > Terrestrial > Soil > Wetlands ...
AAAACCGCCCCACCGCTCCGCTCTTCGATTGTCAAACCTTCACCCGCCATCTGGAGTCCGCCTACACCGCCATCGTCGACCGCTACCACGCCGGCCTCCCCCCGGACCACATCCTCATCCCCCGGCTTCCCTCCTGACCTCACCGCCACTCGTCAATTACCATCTCTCGTCTATAACGAGCAGGCGACCGGAGCGCAGCGAAGTGGAGGGACCCCCGCATTTTGTCTATGCTGCCGCTGCATTCCTTGAAAGACGCGTGCCGCAAGACACGTGCCGGAAGGGCACGCGTTCACGCGTGCCGCAAGACGCCAATCTATGTAAGAGGTGGCGCGGGCTTTAGCCCGCGATCTCAGTACTTCGCCAACTCCTCCATCGCCTTATACAAATCCTCCACCTGCGGCAGAATCGCATCCTCCAGCAGCGGCTGATACGCCACAAACGTATCCATCGCCGCCACTCTCCGCACCGGCGCATCCAGCTCGTCGAACAGCTCTTCCCCGATCCGCGCCGCAATCTCCGCGCCGTATCCCCAGCTCAGCATGTCCTCGTGCGCCACAATCACCCGGCTCGTCTTGCGCACCGACACCGCAATCGCATCCCAGTCATACGGGCTCAGCGTCCGCAGGTCGATCAGCTCCACATCCACGCCCGTCTCGCGCTCCAGCTTCTCCGCAGCCTGCAGCGCGCGCGGAACAATCGCGCCGTACGTCACCACGGTCAAATCTTTGCCCTCGCGCACCACCTTCGCCTTGCCGAACGGAATCGCGTACTCCGGCCCCGGATAAGCACCCCTCCCAAACGTCTCGCGATACAGCCGCTTGTGTTCCAGGAACAGCACCGGATCGTCGCATCGGATCGCCGTGCGCAGCAGCCCCGCCGCGTCCAGCGCATTCGACGGCATCACCACCCGAACGCCCGGCGTATGGGTAAAGATGCTCTCGCCCGACTGCGAGTGATAGATCGATCCGCCCGTCAGGTATCCGCCAATCGGCACGCGAATCACCAGCGGGCAGCTCCACGCCCCATTCGACCGCCAGCGAATTGCCGCCAGCTCATTGCGCATCTGGTGCATCGCCGGCCAGATGTAGTCGAAGAACTGGATCTCCGCCACCGGCTTCAGTCCGCGCACCGCCATGCCGATCGCCCGCCCCACAATGTTCGCCTCCGCCAGCGGAGAGTTCCAGCAGCGGTCGCTGCCAAACTCCCTCTGCAACCCCGCCGTCAGCTTGAACACTCCGCCCTTGCCCTTGATCTCTCCCGCCCGCAGCGCCTCATCGCGCGTCGCGTCCGCCACATCCTCGCCGAACACCACCACCCGCTCGTCCCTCCGCATCTCGTCCTTCAGGCAGTGGTTGATCAGCTCCGCCATCGTCCGCTCGCTCGCGTCCGCCGTCGCCTCCGGCTGCGTATCGAACCGCGCGTCCGTCGGCCGCAGGTCCTCCGAGTACTGGTGCCGCAGGATCGCCTCCCGCGCCACGCTCGGCAGCACCGCCTGCATCGCCCGGTCCGCCGCCCGCTGCACCTCCTCGTCCACCTTCTGCTCCAGCCGGTCGGTCCCCTCCTCGTCCAGAATCCCCTCGCGCAGCAGCCACATCTGCATCTTGGCCAGCGGGTCGCGCGCGTTATCCGCCTGTACCTCGTCCTCGCTCCGGTACTGCCTCTCGTCGTCGCTCAGCGAGTGGCTGTATGGCCGCACCACATGCCCATGCACTAAAGCAGGCCCGTGTCCCGCCCGCGCGTATGCCACCGCCTCCACCATCACCCGGTAGCACGCAATCGGGTCCGTCCCATCCACCTCGGCAAAATGAAAATTAGGAAAATTCGCCACCAGCCGCGAGATGTTTCCCCCCGGCGTGTTCACCTCCACCGGCGTCGATATCGCGTACTCGTTGTCCTCGATGACATACACCACCGGCAGCCGCTCATTGCTCGCCGTGTTCAGCGACTCCCAGAACTCGCCCTGGCTGGTCGCGCCCTCGCCCAGCGACACATACGTCACCTCGTCGCCCTGGAACGTCACATCCTTGTAGCTTCGATAGTCGCTCTCGCGATAGTCGCCCTCGTGTTTCTTCGCCGCCTCCGGATGCCGCGCAAAGTACCGCCCTGCCTCCGCGCATCCAATCGCGTGCATGCACTGTGTCGCCGTCGCCGAACTCGGCGTCACAATGTGTAACTTTTTATTCGACCAGTGCGAAGGCATCTGCCGCCCGCCGCTCGCCACATCCTCCGCCGCGCCCACCGCCTGCAGCAACTGCTCCTCCACCGTATTGCCCAGCGCCAGGCACAGCGCCCGGTCGCGGTAGTACGGGAAGAACCAGTCGTACCCCGCCCGCATCGCCATCCCCGCCGCCACCAGCAGCGCCTCATGCCCCGCGCACGATACCTGGAAGAAAATCTTCTGCTGCCGCTTCAGCACAATCTCGCGGTCGTCCGTCCTCCGCGACAGGTACATCAGCCGATAGAACTCCACCAACTGCTCGCGTGTCATCCCACCCCACGCACCCGTCTCCGCCGCCGCATTCCTCACCCTCGAACTGCTCGCAGCTTCGGCTGTCTCACGGATCGCCCCAACGCCGCCCACGCTGACCGCTCCCAGCACCGCCGCCCCGCCCGCGCCCGAAGCCGTCACCTCACGCAAGACGCCCTCCGCCGCTCTCCGACCCTCACCACCCGACCCATTGCGACGAGCCATGCACACCCCCCGATCACAACATGGCCCACTCACGATTCTACCGCTATTCCAACCGAATCGCCGATCAGATCGGCGGGTGGCCCCCCATAACCCATCTTGGGGGCCCCATTCATGCGCGCACTTTGCGCATGGGTGGGGTCAGCGTCCCCCCACTCCTCCCCTGCAAACTTTTTCCCGCGGATTTCCCAGCAAACCCGCGTGTCAAGCCCCCGCGCGCCCCAAAACCACACTAACCAACACCGCATCAACAACTTACCCACGAAAAATACTTGGCATACTAGTTTCCCTCCAACCCGTATAATTAAAGTAGTAATCAAGACACAAAGCCCGGCACCGCGCTGGGCTTTTGCATTTAACAGGCAACGGATAGTCCCAATTCCTCCACTTCGGAGGGAGCGGGGGGCTTCAGCCCCACGAATAAGGCCCCATCGATTCAGAGGGCTTTAGCCCTGGGCCTTCTGCTCATCGCGGCAATCAACCCTCTTCCGCAGCCAATGGAACCCGTCTCCACCAAGTCCAGACTTAGTCCAGACTTAGTCCAGGCCTAACCATACCAAGTCCAGACATAACACGCCTGGATCGAATACTTTAGACTTTTTTCACACAAGGGAGTACACCGATGACCGACACAGCCGAACTCACCGAGATCACCATCAAGCGTTATCTCTGCCGCCACATCCACACTACGGGCCGCCGCTGCGGCTCGCCAGCCCTGCGCGGCGAGCACTTCTGCTACTACCACCACACCACCCGCCGCCCCGCCCCGCGCCACCACGGAGTCCACCCCGACCACGCCGTCTTCGAGCTGCCCGCCATCGACGACCGCGCCGGCGTCCAGTTTGCCCTCGCCCAGGTCCTCGCCCGCATCGCCAGCGACCAGCTCGACCACAAGCGATCCGGCCGCCTCCTGCACGGCCTCTTCATCGCCAGCCGCAACCTCCTGCGCGAGCCTCGCCCCGCCGCCACGCGCTCCACCCGCAGTTCCTGCCGCAGCTCTAGCCGCAGTACCTCATCCTCTAGTTCCTATTCTGACTCTAACTTGAATAATTCCGATGATTTAATCGAAGAACTCGTCCTCGACTCCGACCTCGGCCCCATCGCTCCCATCGCCGAAATCCGCCCGCCGGAACCACCCCAACCACGCCCCAGCCTCCTCGCCGACTACCTCACCGCCCTCTTCCCCCCCGACCCCATCCCCAACGCGGGTGCCCCATCCTCGGCCGGCGGTCCCATCGCCGGACAGGGTGGGGTAGAGAGTGGAGTAGACGCAACCGCTAACCCCCAACCCGCAACCCTCCCCATCCTCCAGGCCGTCGCCGCCCCCAACCCACAACCCGCAACTCCCCTCAATCCCCCTTCATCTTCTCCTTCACGCTGTGCGCCAGCTTCTCAATCTCATCCGCCTTGCGCACCACATCCAGCGACAGCGTGTTCTTGTCCGACTTGTCCACCTCCGCCTTCAGCTCATTGGCCAGCTCCAGCAGCTTCGCCGTGTCCTCCACCAGCCGCTTCTGCCGCTCGATATTGCGCATCTTCGCCTGCTCCTCCTCCATGCTGGCCGTCCGTTCGTCCCGCGGAGCCACCGGAACCACCCCCTGCAAGACCGTCTGCCCCGCCTGCGAGCCCGCATTCACCCCGCTTCCCTGCTCTCCGCGCCCCGCGCCTCCCATCGCCAGCATCAACCCGCCGGCCACCGCCCACACCGCCATTCTCCGAAGCATCCTCATCTCTCCCCCTCCTCATCCCTGCGCACATCTGTCTCACGCCACTTTGAAGCTACCACTCCAGCCGCAGCAGCGAAGTCGCCTGCCGCGGCAACTGCGTCGCAATCGTCACCGCTCCGTCGCGCACCTCCAGCCACTCCGGCGATCTGATCAGCTCAAGCTGGCCCGACTCCTTCAGCCTCGCGTACTGCTCCGGCGTAGGCTCCTGCGGCTCGCCCATCGCCTTCCACGCGGTGTACGCGTTGGAGTGCGTCTCGTCGATGCGGAAGTCCTCCAGCCGCACCCGGCGCACCCCAGCAGGAACTCCAACCACCTGCACCGTGACCTGCGCGTCGGCGGCGGGCACATCGTCGTCGTGGTAGTTCCAGATCATCACCGCGGCCTCGTGCGCCGATTTCGTCGCAAACGCATCGATGTCCGCCTGCGCGCGCACCCCGGCCCTCACCATCTCTTCGGCCGGAATCTCCGCCGAGCTGGTCGTCGCCACGCGGTCGCCGGAAAACATCCCCGCCATGCGGAAGACGTTAAGCACTGGCTTGTCCACGCCATTCGTCGCCAGCGTGCGGAAGCCCTCGAAGTACTGCTTGCCCTCGAATTCGAACGACCAGCTCACCATGCCGACCAGGTTCACCTTCGCCTGCGCCGCCAGGTCCGCCAGCGCCTTCATCGCCACCGCCGTGTACGCAGGATAGACCGGCCCGTTGCGATACGCGTTGGCCGGGTTCTCCTTGGCCGAGCAGGCCGCGCAGCCCTCAGGATCGGCCTCCGACAAAATAATCGGCAGTTCGTGGTACTTCGCCGATGCAGCCACCACGCGGAAGCCGCTGGCCGCTGCGTTCAACTCGTTGCTGATCCCCATGCGCACATGTCCCGCTTCACCGGGCCCGCCAGCGATCCAGCGTGGACTTCCCTTGGGATGGAAGCTCACGAAGTCCAGCGGAATTGCCTCGCCCGTCTCAGCGTTCTTGTCGTTCGCGCAGTGGTTGAAGAAGTCTTTCAGAAAGCTCTGTGCGCGCGTCGATCCCGGCCCCGTCACCGCCGGTCCGCCCACCATCGCATTTGGCAGCGCCTTCCTCACCCCCGCAACCGAGTAGTCGTACAGCTTGAAGTACTCCGCAGGCGTGCCCTTCCAGTAACCGATGTCCGGCTCGTTCCACACCTCGAAGGTCCACGTCGCAACCTCGGCCCTGCCGTATCGCTCGACCATGTGCTCGGTGAAGCGCCGCACCAACTCGCCCCACATCGCATAGTCCTTCGGCGGGCTCTGCACCGAGCCGTCCAGCGTCTTGGGATACGGCACGTAGTACGGCCCAGCGCCCGTGGCCAGCGCCTCCGGCATGAATCCCAGCTCCACCATCGGTCGCACTCCGGCCTCGTGGTAGGCATCGAAGATCTGGTCGAGAATGGTGAAGTCGTACACCGGCTTGCCGCTGGCGTCGAGCGTAAACACGTTGCTCGACGACCACTTCAGCTTGGCCGTCCCGTCGCCCGAGGTGAACAAATGGTGCGCGCGAATGGTCACCGGCACGGGCGACATGTCGTGCAGCTCGCCCAGCAGTTGCCGCCCGAACTTCATCGTCGTGTAGTTCGACTCGTCGTATCCGAACCAGTCCCCGATGGGCTTGTACGCGCCCAGCAGCTTGGCCAGGTCAACCCGGATCGCAACCTCGGCCAGCGTCGCGTTCTGTGCCGGCGTCGCGTTCTGTGCCGGCGCGGCTGCGGCGTTCTGCGCCGAAACAGGAGTCTGCGCCGCAACGCTCATGGCGGAGAACAACAGCAGGGCAAATGCGGATCGAAGCCATCGAAGCATTGGGTTTCGTACCTCGGGTTGGGGATCGGGGCCGGATGGCGGAAGCAGGAACAATCTTACAGCCTGAATCGCGCTGCAGACTGGCCCCGAACTGTACGGGCGCTCGACATTGTTCTTCGGACGGAGCAGGGGGCTTCAGAGGCTGCTGAAAAACTCCGTCTTGCTTAAGGGCACGGGTTCACCCGTGCCGTAAAATGCTTAGTTTGCAATACGGCTTTAGCCGCTGAGGGCAGGTAAAACGCAACTCATCGCCTTTTTCAGCACCATCTTCAGCCCCCTGAATTGACGCCAATCGAAGGATGGGCTTCAGCCCCGGGTCTCTCCTTGTCCTACCACAAGGGAACGCCCCTTCTTCAGACCTTCACCTTGCTGCACTTCTTCATGATCGCCGCATGCAGCCGCTCGCGCAGCTCTTCGGGAAACTCATAGACCTCGTTCTCGCGATAGATCGAGATGGTCTTGCGCGTGGTGTCCAGCACCACCTCGCAGTGGCTGCACTTCTTCACGTGCGCCCTCACCTCGGCCAGAACGTCGGCGTCCACCTTGCAGTCGAAGTAGTCATCCAGCTTGCTCAGGAACTCGGTGCAGGTCACGGCTTCGCCTCCCCGTTCGTCTGCCGGAAGTAGCGGCTCAACCGCTCGCGCAACTGCAACCGCGCGCGCAGCAACCTCGATTTCACCGCCGGTACGCTCAAGCCGAGTGCCTCCGCCGTCTCTTCGGTCGACAGGTTCTCCACATCGCGCAGCGTAAAGACGGTGCGAAATCCGGGAGGCAGCCCCTGGATGGTCTTGCGCAGGATCTCGCCGAGTTCGCTCTGTCCATATAGCTGCTCCGGGTTCGGTCTCCACTCCGCGAAGTCGCGCGGAATGGACCCATCTTCCGTCTGCACGTCCTCGTCCATGGAGACGGTCCTGCTGGTCTTGCGCTTGCGCAGCCGCATCAGGCTCTCGTTCACCGCAATCCGCACCAGCCACGTGGAGAACTTCGAGTTCCCCTGGAACTGGTCCAGCTTCTCGTACGCCTTGAAGAACGCATCCTGCGTAATGTCTTCCGCGTCCTCGCGGTTTTGCGTGATGTGCTGCGCTACCCTGAAGATCTGCCGTTCATACTGCCGTACCAACTGCTCAAACGCCGCCGTGTCCCCCTGCTTCGCGCGCGCGACCAGCGCAACATCGGGGTGGACCTCTTCCGCGGCTTGGGATTGGATGGCTGGCATAGGTAAAAGTTGCAGTTCTACGGTCAAAATCAAGATAGAAAATCAATCCTGCCCGCCCGGCGCAGAATCGAAGTACGCGCGGGCTCACTCACCGCAACTGCCTCAAGTGTAAATGCGCCGCCACCTTGCGAGCAATGCCACGTGTCTCGATGAAGTGCTGCTTGATCGGAAGGGCACCGGTTTACCCGTGCCGAACAGATGTTTGATCGGAAGGGCACGGCTTCAGCCGTGACGTATAGCTGCTTGATCGGAAGGGCACGGGTTTACCCGTGCCAAAACATCGCTCTTTTTTTAGACTCACGTCCTTCGATCGCTTCGCGATCGAAGGACAAAAGAACGAGACAACAGATGTGCCTCAACTGGTTCCCTTCTCTGCGTCACGCGCAACAATCCCAGAACGCGGCTTAGAGTTGAACTGTGGCCTTCGAGTGCGGGCGAGCGCAGCCCGCTGCGAAGCCGATGGTTGGAGCGTGAAGCAATGCTGAACAGAAAGACCCTGGTTTGTGTGGCCGTAGTTGTCACTTGTCTGCTGTGGTCTGCCGGCAGCCCGGTCGCGCAGGCCCCTGCGGGCCAGGCCGCGGGCGCAGCCTCGTCGCCGCCAGCCACTAAGAAGACGGCGAAGCCCGCAACCTCAGCCGCATCGGCAAAGAACAATCCAGCCGCGAAGAACACTCCAGCGAAGAGTTTTCCCGCGAAGAACACTCCAGCGAAGAGTTTTCCCGCGAAGAACGCACCAGCGAAAACGGCAACAGCCAACTCCGCGCATCGCCCGGCGGCAACCTCCAGCGCCAGCAAAAAATCCTCCGCATCGAAGAAAAATCCCCGCGCACGCCGTCGCACCCGCTACAAGCCCCCCACGGCGCGCAGCATCAAGCTCACCAAGGCCTTTCTCGCCTCCGCGCAGTTGCGGCCCATGGCCCAGCAGCTTGCCGCCACGCGCTCGCCCGCCGCCTACGCCGGAGTCCTCACCTACGCGCATTCCCATCCCGGCGAGGGCGCAGCCGCGGCATACCTCGCGCTTGGCCACGCCTCCATGCAGGACCACCGCTACCCCGAAGCCATCGCCGACTTCACCCAGGCCAAGCGTTCCGGCGAGGCCCTCGCCGACTACGCCGACTATCTCGCCGCACAGGCCGCCATCCAGTCCGGCCACTCCGGCGACGCCTACCCCCTCCTCGACCGCTTCGCCGGCCGCTACCCAGACAGCATCTTCGCCGCCACCGCGCCCGTGCAGTTGGCCACCGCGCACCTGCAACAGAACGATGCGCCCGGCGCGCTCAGCGTTCTCGCGCCTCTCGCCGGCTCTCCGCAGTCCCAGCCGGTCGACTTCCGCTACACCCTGGCGCGCGCCTATCAGCTCACCGGCGACACCAGTCGCGCCGCCCCCATCTTCCGCGCCATCTACGCCGCCCAGCCCTTCACCTTCGAGGCCTCGCAGTCCGCAGCGCAGTTGCAGGCCATGGGCCAGCCGCTATCCGCCGCCGACCGCAAGACCCACGCCGACGCGCTCTTCAACGCCAAGCGTTACGGCGAGGCCAGCGCCGAGTACAACGCCCTCGGCCGCGACAATCCCCAACTCACCCCCGCCGACCGCGACGCCCTCCCCCTCTACGCCGCCGTCTGCGACTTCAAGCTGAAGGAGCTCACCCGCCGCGATGTCGAGCGCCTCCCCGACACCAACGACGACACCGCCGCGCTCAAGCTCTACATGCTCGCCGAGCTCTCCCGCAACGAGGACGACCGCCCCGCACACGACGCCATCATCGCCCAACTGGTCGAGCGTTTTCCCGCCAGCCGCTGGCTCGAAGAGGCTCTCTACTCCGGCGGCAACATGTACCTCCTCAAGCACGACGCCGCGCAGGCCATCGTGCAATACTCCACGCTCGTCCGCCTCTTCCCCAACAGCACCTACGCCCCCTCGGCCCACTGGCGCGCCGCCTGGATGAACTACCGCACGCGCAACTACTCCGAGGCCGCCCGCCTCATGGACGAGCAGATCGTCCGTTACCCCGGAGGCCTTGAGATTCCCGCCGCGCTCTACTGGCGTGGCCGCATCTACGAGGACGAGGAGCGCAACTTCCCCCAGGCCGCGAACTACTACCGCCGCCTCTCGGACGTTTACGCCGACTACTACTACGCCGGCCTCGCCCGCCAGCGCCTCGACGTCCTCGGCCCTCAGCCCGCCGTCCCGCCGGCTCTTCCATTGAACGCGGCGCAAAAGGGGCCGGACCCCGATCTCACCAGCGATCTGCCGGAGAACGACACCCACCTCATCAAGGCGCGCCTGCTCGCCAACGCCGCGCTCAACGAATACATCGCACCCGAGATCAGTGCCAGTCCCACCTCCGCCGAGTGGGGCGCGCTCGCCCAGGCCGAGATCTACACCTCCTATGGCGAAGTCACCCGCGCCATCCAGTCCATGAAGCATAGCGGCATCTCCTTCTTCACCCTCCCCCTCGACCAGGTTCCCGCCATCTACTGGCAGCTCATGTTCCCGCAGCCCTATTGGAAGGAGCTTGTCGCCGACTCCGGCACCAACAGCCTCGACCCCTATCTCGTCGCATCGCTCATCCGCCAGGAGTCGGAGTTCAACGCCGGGGCCATCAGTCCCGCCAACGCCTACGGCCTCATGCAACTGCTTCCCTCGGTCGGAAAGTCGCTGGCCAAAAAGCATGGCATCAAGCGATTCTCCACCAGCCAGTTGCTCGACCCCACCATCAATCTCGAGCTGGGAACCATCAATCTCAAGCAGGCCATCGACCGCTACGGCGGCCAGGTCGAGTACGCCCTCGCCGCCTACAACGCCGGCGACACGCCAGTCCGCCAGTGGCTCGCCAGTAACGACTACAAGGACGTCCCAGAGTTCGTCGAGTCCATCCCCTACACCGAGACCCGCGAGTATGTCCAGGCCATCCTGCGCAATCGCGAGATGTACCGCGCTCTCTACCCCGTCCGCTAGCCGCCCGCATTCCGCGGCGATGTCACTCACGGCCTCCCAGGCGGAGGTCCGTGATACAGTTTCGGAGACACGAGGGCCCGATGCGACCAGAGTTCGCCATGCTACAAAACCATCCCGATCTCTCCGTTCTGATCGTCGGTGGAGGCATCAACGGAATCGGTTGTTTCAACGAATTGGCGCTCCAGGGAATCGATGTCCTGCTGGTCGAGAAGTCCGACTTCTGCGCCGGCACCAGCGCCGCCATGACCCGCGTCATTCACGGCGGCCTGCGCTATCTGGAGAACGCCGAGTTCCGCCTGGTCCGCGAGTCTCTCCGCGAGCGCAACCGCCTCTTCCGCAACGCGCCCCACTACGTCAAGCCCCTGCCCACCACCATCCCCATCTTCAACTGGACCTCCGGAATGGTTCCCGCCGTCCGCAATCTGCTGCACTGGCCCGCCAAACCGGGCAACCGCGGAGCGCTCCTCATCAAGACCGGCCTCACCCTCTACGACTTTCTTGCCGGCCGCAAATCTCCGCTGCCGCGCCACAAGTTCCGCTCCCGCCGCGAGGCCCTCGCGCTGCGCCCCTCCCTCAACCCGGAGATCATCTGCACCGCAACCTACTTCGACGCGCGCATCACCTACCCGGAGCGCCTCTGCCTCGAGCTGGTCCAGGACGCCGAGGCCGCCTGCCCCCAGGCCCGCGCCTTGAACTACGTCCGCCTGCAGAGCGCCTCCGGAGGTACAGTCACCCTGCGCGACGAAATCTCCGGCGACACCTGCACCCTGCGCCCCAGGATCGTTATCAACGCCACCGGCGCGTGGATCGACGGCACCAACCGCGACATCGGTCGCCCCAGCCACTTCATCAGCGGCACCAAGGGCTCCCACATCGTCCTCGACCACCCCGAACTGGTCCGCGCCACCGGCGACGACATGATCTACTTCGTCAACCGCGACGGCCGCATCTGCATCTTCTACGCCGTCCAGGGCAGGATCGTCGCTGGCGCAACCGACATTCCCGCCGACGATCCCGAGACGGCCTGCGACAAGTCCGAGGTCGACTATATTCTCGAGGCCATGCAGCAGGCCTTCCCCTCCATCCGCGTCAACCGCTCGCATGTCGTCTTCCGCTTCTGCGGCGTCCGCCCGCTGCCGCGCAGCAACGCCCTCACCCCCGGCCAGATCAGCCGCGACCACAGCTTCCCCGTCCTCCCGCCCGGCAATGGCATCGACTTCCCCATCTACTCGCTGGTCGGTGGCAAGTGGACCACCTTCCGCGCCCTCGCCGAGCAGGTCACCGACGAAATCCTGCGCGTCCTGGGCCGCCCGCGCGTCCGCAGCTCCGCCCATATTCCCATCGGCGGCGGAAAGGGCTATCCCCGGATGCCTCAGGGCACCGGACTGCCTCAGGAGCGGCTCGTGACGCTCACCGAACGCTATGGCACGGGAGCGGACCGCGTCGCCGCCTATCTCGTGGCTGGCCCCGCTTCTGCGCAGTCCGATGTAGATGCGCCGCTCGCCTCGCACCCCGGATACTCCCGCCGGGAGGTCGAGTTCATCGCCCTCAACGAGCGCGTCGTCCACCTCGACGATCTCATCCTCCGCCGCACCCTCATCGGCCTGCTGGGAGAGACAACGCGGCCCCTGCTGGAAGAGCTGGCCGCCGTCGTCGCGCCCGTCCTCCACTGGCCGCCGCAGACCGCCGCCGCCGAGGTCGCCCGCACCACCCACCTCCTCGAAAAGGTCCAC
>Ga0074045_10004631_pt1 | contig 12134 bp, 9 predicted proteins | sample BogForMeECP23OM2_FD_94442 | JGI IMG/M metagenome (GOLD analysis project Ga0074045, IMG submission 94442) | Bog forest soil microbial communities from Calvert Island, British Columbia, Canada - Bog Forest MetaG ECP23OM2 | ecosystem: Environmental > Terrestrial > Soil > Wetlands ...
CGTTCCACGCCGCCGGCATCGGGAGAAACCACCGTCACGTCCGGCAGGTTCTGCGCCCGGAAGTACTCGATCAACACCGGCGAGGCATACAAGTGATCCACCGGGATATCGAAGAAACCCTGAATCTGCGCGGCGTGCAGATCGAGCGTCAGCACGCGATCCGCGCCGGCGGTTTCGAGCAGCCCCGCCACCAGCTTGGCCGAAATCGGCACTCGCGGCTTGTCCTTCCGGTCCTGCCGCGCGTACCCATAATAGGGTAACACCGCGGTGATGCGCTCCGCCGAGGCCAGCTTCAGCGCCTGCATCATCAGTAGCAGTTCCATCAGGTTCCGCTCGACCGGCTTGCAGGTGGGCTGGATGACGAAAACGTCGGCGCCGCGCACATTCTCCTGAATCTGCAAGTGGATTTCGCCATCGGCGAATTGCCGCACCGTGGCGGCGCCCAACGTCATGTTCAGGTGTTGGGCGATCTCCTGCGACAGCGCCGGATTGGCGTTGCCCGTGAACAGTTGTAGCCGGTCGTGACTCATCGCTCTTTTCGGTCTTGGGGAGGCCATACTTTCGCGGTAATGTGCCCTTCGAGTGTCCGCCACCACATGGCGCGAAAACGCGCGCGGCCCACCAGCGAAAAGCGGAACGCCTTTTCTTTTCGGAAGGTCCGAAAAACTTCGGATGCCTGGGCGGAACCGGAGAAAAGCCCGAAGACGGCCGACCCGCTGCCGGTCATCAGCGCCATCGAAGCCCCAGCGCGCAACATCCTTTTCTTAATCGCGCCGATGCTGCCATGCCGTTCCATCGCCACCGTTTCAAAATCGTTGCAGGCGGCCCTGGAGACACCCCCGTCCCACACTCGAGACTGGAAAGTAACCATTTTATTTTGTTGCGATTCGCTTGTCAAACGCGAATTCAGCAGACGGTACGCTTCGGCCGTCGAAATGTGAATTCCGGGTGATACCAGAACGCCGGGCAACGGCTTGCCGTCCGGCAGCGGAAACAACTCCGTGCCGCGGCCTATGCCGACTGCCGCGCCGCCGAGCAGGAAGAACGGCACGTCGCTGCCCAACTGCCCGCCGAGTTGCGACAAGCGATCCATGGGCAGGCTCCGCCCGGCGAGCGCCGGCAACGCCAGCAGCACGGCAGCCGCATCCGACGAGCCACCGCCCAGACCCGCGCCCATCGGAATGCGTTTCGTGAGCCGCATCTCAATGTGGCCGGTAAGGCGCATGGCATCCATGGCGGCGCGAGCCGCGCGCGTAACGAGGTTATCGGCGATATGCAGGTCGTCCGCCAACTCGATCTTCGTACGGCGCGCGGGCGTGAAGGCCATCTCGACCAAATCGGCGAGCGAGATCGTTTGGAAGATGGTGCGCAGCTCGTGGTAGCCGTCGGGCCGCTCGCCTATCACACGGAGTTCGAGATTGATTTTAGCGAGTGCGCGCAGCCGCGCACGGCGGGTGAGGCTCATTTGTCGTACTGGAGCAGCGAGAAGACCTCGCGGCCGGCCAGCTTGGCGCGCCCGTTGAGGAAGGTCAGCTCGACCACGAATCCCAGGCCAACCACCTGACCGCCCACCGATTCCACCATGCGGGCCGCCGCGGCGGCGGTGCCGCCGGTCGCCAGCAGGTCGTCCACGACCAGCACGCGCGTGCCCTTCGAAACCGCGTCCTTGTGCATCTCCAGGGTATCCGTGCCGTATTCCAGGTCGTAGGTGACGCTCACCGTTTCGGCGGGCAGCTTCTTCGGCTTACGCACCGGCACGAAACCAGCGCCCAGCGCGTAGGCGAGCGCCGGAGCGAAAATGAAGCCGCGCGCTTCAATTCCCAGTACCACGTCCACCTTGGCATCGCGGTAATGGTCCTTCAACCCGTCGATCACCGCGCGCAAGCCCGCCGGATACTTCAACAAGGTTGTGATGTCATAAAAGAGAATGCCGGGTTTGGGGAAGTCCGGCACCTCGCGGATCAACTGCTTCAGATCTGCCATTAGGCCTCAATACGAAACGAACCCAATTCTTGCACGGCGCATTCCTGTTCTTCAACCCCGCGCACGTCGGCCCAGCGCGGGCCGCAGTACAACAGGCCGGCCAACTCGGCCAGTTTCGCTTCCGGGCCGGCTGCGTAGACTTCGACGCGCCCATCATCCAGGTTGCGCGCGTAGCCACTGAGACCCAGCCCGGCGGCAGCCTGCTGCGCGAACCAGCGGTAACCCACCCCCTGCACGCGCCCGTGCACCAGCCAACGGCGGGCGTTGATCCTCACTGCCATCTTATTCCCAGCTCAGAATCACCTTGCCCGAGTTGCCGGAGAGCATGGCCGCGAAGCCGCGCTCAAACTCGGTGTAGTGGTAACGGTGCGTGATGACGGGCGTGATGTCCAGTCCGGAAGCGAGCATCACCGTCATCTTGTACCACGTTTCGAACATTTCGCGGCCGTAAACGCCTTTGACGGTGAGCATGCGGAAGATCACGGTGCGCCAATCGATGGCCATCTCGGCGGTGGGAATGCCCAGCATGGCGATCTTCGCGCCGTGGCTCATGTTATCCAGCATCTCGCGGAAGGCGGCGGCGGAGCCGGACATTTCGAGGCCGACGTCGAAGCCCTCGGCCATGCCAAGCTGCTTCTGCACGGCGCTCAGCCGGGTCTGGCTCACGTCGACCGCCAGCGTCACGCCCAGCTTGCGCGCCAGCTCCAGCCGGTACGGATTGACGTCGGTGATGACGGTGTAGCGCGCGCCGGCGTGCCTCGCCACGGCGGCGGCCATGATACCGATGGGACCGGCGCCGGTGACGAGCACGTCCTCACCCAGCACTGGAAACGAGAGCGCTGTGTGGACGGCATTGCCGAAGGGATCGAATATGGCGGCGACATCCAGCGGAACGCTCTCATGGTGGCGCCAGATGTTGGTCATGGGTAGCGCGACATACTCGGCGAACGCGCCAGCGCGGTCCACGCCCACGCCCATAGCGTGCGCGCACAGATGGCGCCGGCCGGCCAGGCAATTGCGGCAACGCCCGCAGACCACGTGCCCTTCCCCGCTGACGGTGTCGCCGGGGAAGAAATCGGCGACATTGGATCCGACCTCGACGATGCGCCCGACGAATTCGTGGCCGATGGCCATCGGGACCTTGATGGCGCCCTGCGCCCACTCGTCCCACTTGTAGATATGAAGGTCGGTGCCGCAGATGCCGGTGCGGAGCACCTGGATCAACACATCGTTGATGCCGATCTTGGGTGGAACGATCTCGTCGAGCCACAGCCCCGGCTCGGGACGGCTTTTTACAAGCGCCTTCACAACCACTACGATAGCCCAGAATGGACGGCGCCGATGCTGCGCTGCCGGTGGTATATTAGACCCAGCAGACATGCCGTCCCACATGCGGTGCTTCCTGATTCTGCTCCTGACGCTGCCGCTGAGCGCGCAGGAGATATCGGTTCGGTGTGAACCCAGTTCCGAGACACTCCGCCTGCTCGAAGCAGTGCCTCCGTTGCGAGACTTCGCTATACCGTATGAGCAGCGCGTCGGAGCATTGCGCGAACTCGCCGAAAAGCATCCAAACGACTTCTTCATTCAGCGAGCTTATCAGGACTCTTTTCGCCCGCGCCGGGATCTGGCCGATGAGTTCGACCGCGCGCTGGCGATGTATCGCGCCAGGCCCTCCGATCCTCTATCGCAGTATTACGAAGCGCGGTTGCTGATGTGGTCGGCGCCGCAACTCTCGAAGACTACCCTCACGGAACTGATCCGCAACCATCCCGAGTTCGTCTGGCCACACCGCGACCTGATGGAGTGGGCGTTCCTGCCCGGCAGGCGAGCGGATCCGGAGATCCCCGCGCACGCAAAGGCATTTCAGGAAGGGTGCCCAGAGGCTCTCGGCATGATGGGGTCGCGGCCGGCTTTGGAGCGTCGCAACACACCGCTCGAACTCTCCTTATGGCCTGGGATTTGGGGTGAGGAGGAGAAGGCCGGCGAAGCACCGGAGGTTCTGGCGAGCCGCATTCGCGCGGACTTGAAGCGAATCGAGGCGTGGCCGTTTCGCGCCGATCCTGATCTTTACCAAGTGTACAAGGAGGCGGCCCGGATCTTGAAAGATCCCGGTGTCATGCAGGCGCTCCGGGCGAAGGTGGAACGTGACGCCCCCAGTTCGTTGTTGGCTCTCTCATTCGTGCAGGACGATTGGGAGATGGCCAATCCCGTGCCCGACCGTAATGCGCCGCAGAGCGCGTGGAGGCAACGCGAGGACAAGGAGGCACAGGCTCAGCGGGAATGGGTGCACCGCTGGACATATGCGTGGATGCCGCTGGCGCAGCTTTTCATGAAACTGAATCCGCGGGTCAGGATGGCAGCCGCGGCCACCGTCTCCGATGACGACCTGAGGCTGATCGATCAAATGCTCCTGGTGAACCACACATCGCCCGATGGAGGCGGGTTCTCCGTGCCGGTCGAGACCGAAGTGGCGGGAATCTATGTTGCCGGCAAGGTGCGTCTCGACCGCGTGCCGGCGCTGCTCGACGCCGGCCTGCGGAACGTCGAGAAGATGCACAAATACGATCTGTCGATGGACCTGTTTCCCGAAGAGATGCGCTCGCGCGTTGAGGAAGGGCGCGCGGACACGGCCAAACGCACAGAGGAGATCCGGGTCGACTATTTGCTGGCAATCAACCGGCCCGGGGACGCGCGAGGATTGATCGAGCAGACCTTGGCCACGCTCGACAAGCCAGCCGCCGCCACGCGCGAGCAATCGAATGATCGGGCCGGTTGGCTGCGGCGCCTGGCAGAAGCGGATAGGCAGCAGGGCCGGGTCGAGGATGCCCTGAAGCACTATCAGGCGTCGATGGCAGGATGGAACAAGATGATTCTTGCCGCTCCTGGGGCACAGCCGATGGTCGCAGAGGCGAAGTCGTACTACCTCGCGCACGGCGGCACGGAAGACAAGTGGCTGGATTGGGCCACGTCCGTCTCGAACGTTCCGGTGCACGAGTCAACTTCGCCCACGTTCGTCAAGGAGCTTCCGGACTTTTCCATCACCGATCTGGCAGGCCACGCCTGGCAATTGGCCAGCCTGAAAGGCAAGGCGACGTTCGTGAACTTTTGGGCCACCTGGTGTGGGGCGTGCCGCGGCGAGCACCCTGGCATCCAGGAACTATACGATCGAATCAAGAACCGTGCGGACGTGCAGGTGCTGACCTTCAGCATGGACGACGACGACGCGGCCGCCCGGCAGTATATGAAGGAGAAAGGCTACACCTTCCCTGTGCTCCGTTCTCCAGGGTTAGCCGACAAACTCCTTCCATGGGCCGGCCTGCCGACTAATTTCATCGTGAATCCGCAAGGGATGCGGACGGGCTTGCGCGGATTCGCCCCCGATTCAGCCAGCGTCAACGGAATGATCGAGGAGTTACGGAAGATCGCCAAGGACGAGCGATAACCCAGCGCCCATCGCTCTCGCCTGCCGCGCGTTCATGGCGCCCAGGTTCTCAGAAACCGGCTCGGCTCGGTGGCTTTCACTGCGGGCTGGGCGCCGGTTTCGGGGAGCAGCAGGACGTCGCCGGGGCGATAGGGTTCGGCGCCGATGGTGCCGGAGCCTTCGATTGCGATCCAAAGTTGCGATGCGTGCGGGCCGGGCGTTTCGGTGGCGCCGGGCTTCAGGTGGACTAGCTCAGTGATGAAGTGGCTGTCGCGCACGAGTTCGTCGCGGGTATCGCTGACGCGCACGGGGCGGACGGCGCCGGGGTGGACGCCGAGATCGGCTATGTGCACGGCCTGCGCGACGTGGATGGGGCGCGGGCGGCCGTAATCCCACAGGCGATACGTCACGTCGGAATTCTGCTGGATCTCGCAGAGCACGATGCCGGCGCCAATGGCGTGAACCGTGTGCGCTGGCGTGAAGTACGTCTCGCCCGGCTTCACTTCGATCCAGTTGAGCAGGCGCTCGACCTCACCGGTGCGTGTGGCTTCGAGCAGGCGTTCGCGCGTGATGGGCGTGCGAAAGCCGATGGCGATGGTGGCGCCTGGATCGGCTTCCAGGATGTGCCACATTTCGGTTTTGCCGCGCGGGCCGGCCTCGCCATCGGCGGGATGCACCTGCACCGAGAGGCGCTCAGTCGTGAAAATCAGCTTCACCAGCAGCGGCAGTTCGCGGTCGGTGAGAAACCAGGATTCACCGATGGGGCTGGCCGAATTGGGGTACCACGGTTCCAACTTCGTCTTGCCCCACACCTTCTCGCGCAGCGAAGGGGTGAGGCGAATGGCTTTGGTCATAGTGTATGTTCTTCCGTAGGCAACCGCTCCCTATGGTCGCGGCTCTGAAAAGGCGCTGAAACGATCGGAGCCGCGACCAGAGGGAACGGTTGCCGGTCTGCAGCGCGACGTGCGCAGGTGAATCCGCCCCACTTCGCGCGGCCCCTATCCTTTAAGAAACTGGCCGATGGCGCGGGTAGCCTGGCGGATGCGCTGCTCGTTCTCTACCAGGGCGAAGCGGACGTGGCCTTCGCCCAGCGGCCCGAATCCTATCCCAGGCGAAACCGCCACCAGCGCTTTTTCGAGCAGCAGCTTCGAGAACTCGAGCGACCCCGCCTCGCGATACCGCTCCGGCAGCGGCGCCCACAGGAACATAGATCCGCGCGGCTTTTCCACCGGCCATCCGGCGCGTTTGAGGCCCGCCACCAGCACGTCCCGCCGCTTCTGATACACGGCGCAGATCTTGTGCGTATCCGCCTCGCACTCGCGCAGCGCGATGATCGAAGCGATCTGGATCGGCTGGAACACGCCGTAATCCAGGTAGCTCTTAATGCGCGCAAGCGCCGCGATCATCTTCGGATTGCCCAGGCAGTAGCCCACGCGCCAGCCAGCCATGTTGTAACTCTTCGACATGGAGAAGATTTCGACCGCGATCTCCTTGGCGCCTTCCACTTGCAGAATGCTGGGCGGACGGTAACCGTCGAAGCCGAGATCGGCATAGGCGAAATCGTGGACGATCATGGTGCCGTTGGCCGCCGCCATGCGCACGATTTCCTTCATGAAATCCAGATCCACGCACACCGTGGTCGGATTGTGCGGGAAGCTGATCAGCAGCAGTTTGGGCTTGCGCGCGGCGGTGCGGTAGAAGCCTTCGAGCGCGTTCAGGAACGTCGGCGCATCCGGCATCGGCAGCATTTCCGCGCACCCTTCGGCCATGATCACGCCGTATTGGTGAATCGGGTACGCGGGGTTCGGCGAAACCACCACATCGCCCGGCCCAACGGTGGCGAACAGCAGGTGCGCCAGTGCGTCCTTGGCGCCGATGGTGACGATGGCCTCGCGCTCCGGGTCCAACTCGACGCCGTAATTGCCGAGATAGCGCTTGGTGATTTCCTCGCGCAGCCTGGGGATGCCGCGCGATTGCGAGTAGCGATGGTTGCGCGCGTTGCGTGCGGCTTCGACCAGCTTGCTCACGATCACGCGCGGCGTCGCCCCATCCGGGTTGCCCATGCCCAAATCGATGACATCGATCTGAGCCGCGCGCGCCTTGGCGCGCATCTCGTTGATCACCGCGAATACGTACGGCGGCAGCTTCTGAATTCGATAGAAGTCTTGTGTGGTTTCCGATACTGTGATTGTTTCTGGCACTGGAACTATTTTACGATACGGCCACGGCGCAGACCCGGCGACAGGGCACCGGCCTTGATTCCCTGGTAACTTACGAACGCGAGTCGGCGGCTATCCGGCGACCAGGACGAGGCCGGCATCGTCTCCACCCCTCCCATCAGCTTGGCCAGTACGCGAATTTGGCCGTCGGCCAGCGTCATCGCCCGCAGCGTGATTGGCTCGATATCCAAAGGAAAAGGCTCGCTGTATTGCGGCTTCGGCTGCTGCGGCGTCAGAAACGCGAGCAGCCGGCCGTCCGGTGAGACGTGCGGGAACCAGTTGCCTGCGCCATCCTTGGTTACTTGTTCCGGTTGCGACCCGTCCGGCTGCATGCGCCAGATCTCCATGGCGCCGGAGCGATCGGAATTGAAGTAGATATACTTTCCGTCCGGCGAGTATTCCGCCGAACCGTTGCCGCCTCCGTCGGCCAGGCGCTTTTCGTTGCCTCCCGCAATGGGAATCGTGAAGATGCCCAGTTCGCCGCGCCGCAGGCCGGCAAAGACGATGGTTTTCCCATCTGGCGACCAGCCCTGCCACACCGACTGCGATTGCGACGTCACGCGCCGCGGTACGCCGCCGCCGATCCGCACCACGCAAATGTTCATCCCGCGGATGTGCGATTCGTCGGTGATCGCCAGCTGCTTGCCGTCCGGCGAGATGCCATGGAAGCCGTTCGACTCCCCAAGGAAACCCGTGTCGATCGACTTCGGCTCGCCTCCCGCCACCGGCACCCTCTCAATTCGTCCATCGTGCGTGAAAACCAGCGACTCACCATTCGGCGTCCAGTTCGGAACGCCTAACTGTGAGGACGAAACGTAAGTCACGCGCCGGTCCGTGGAAGCAATGGTGATGGTTTCGAGAGTGCTGTGCGCCTGCACGGTGCGCTCCGGCGAAACGGTCCCCACCTCCACATTGCTAAACTCCGCCGCCTCCACCGCCTCTTTGTTGTGAGCACAAACTCCAAGCCCCACATAAAACGCCCCCGTCAGCGGCACGCGCATTGACCCGCCCGCCATGCGAAAAACGCCATCATCACCCGCCAGCCACACCGTGAATTCATCGCCGTATTTTTGCAGGCGGAGCTTCTTGGGCGCGGAAATGTTGGATTGAATTTCGTGCGTGTCGGCGCCTTTGGCATCGCGGGATTGCAGCGACGTCAACCCGACGCCATGCAGCGCCACATCGGCGTAGGCCGAATCCGCGTCCAGGCTCTGGCGCGCCATCAGCATCGCCTTCTTGTGCGGATCGCCGCCTTGCCCGAGGATGGAAATGTCGGCACTGAGCGTGAAATCGCCCTCCACCTTTTTCCAGACGAATTGGAACGCGTCCGCCGTGAACCACACGTTTTCGCCGCTGCCGGTGATGGTGTAACTGCGCCGCGCGGCATCGTACACAACCGATCCAGTGTGAAGAACGGTGCCGACTTCGGTGTGACCGGCGAACAGGCCAATCGGCTCAGCAGCCGTCTGCGCCGGGGCGCGAACGCTCGCGGACATCAGCAGACACCCGCACAGCACCCATCCAACACTTCGTTTGTTCATGAGAGCACCTCTCTGCTGAAAGCCAACAAGAATCTCGCCCGCAAGCGGGCGCTGGCAGGTCGGGGACCTGCCTCACTTCGACTTCCCCGCCCCGCAAGCTGCGGGCTTGGGGATCTTCTCGTCCGCATTCTGGTTGTAGCACCAGCCGATGAGCTCGTCCGGATAGCGCCCGGCGTCGGCTCGGCGCAAATCGTCCAGGCCAAGTTGCCGAAACTCGAACTGAATGGTGCCGTCCGACATCACGGTGGCCAACAGGTAGCCGTAGATATCGGTGCGGGCGATGCTGCCGCCTGCGACGCCCTCCGGCAAGCGGTAGCGCACTGCGCCGGCAGTGCCCACGATCCATCCCGGCAGCACGCGCTCGCCCCAGTATGACGTGCGGTAGACATCGTCCATCACGAAGTGGGAGTGGCTGGCCAGCACGTACACGCGCTTGCCGCTCTGCTGCACGTCCCAGAGCAGGTTGTAGACCTCGCGTCCGGTCTCGATCCCAGCGCCGGAGTCGCACATGCTGTGGCTGAAGCCCTTGCTGCCCGGCAGCGCTTCATGCATGCCGGCGACAACGGTGGTGATGCCGCCGGATTTCCGGTCGGCGGCCAGGCGCGCGCGAATCCACTTCATTTGCTCCGCGTCAAAGCTGTTGCCGGCGTTATCGAGCGACAGAAAATCGATGTGATTGACGACCCAGTGATAATACGTGCGCGCGCCGGCCGGGTCGCCATCGGCGCGGCGCTGCGCAGCCAGGCGCGGGCTGTTCAAGTAACTGGCGAACTGCTGCACGTAGGCACTGCGCGTCTTGGGAAAAACCAGCTCGTGATTGCCGATGCCCAGAAACACTTCCAGCTTGCCGAACGGGCGGAGCTGATGCTCGATGAAATCCGGCCACGCTTTCGTCAGATAGGCGATGATACTGAGGTGCGGGGCGTCCAGGTGGAGTTCGCGCGGCGGCACCATGTCCTCGTCGAAATCGTAGATGGCTCGGAAATCGCCCAGGTGCCAATAGAAGCCAGCTCCGCTCGCAGTCACTTGCGCGGCAATGGCGGGCATGACGACGTCGCCGCAATTGCGCGAATCGCCGGAAACGGCGAATTTCCAAACCGGAGTGGGCGGATTCTGCGCCGCGAGGCACAGGGGAAGCAGCAGAAACAGCTTCGCCGCGGCGTGGTGGTTCGTCATAGCCAAAACCTCCGGCGGGCGGGGCGATCCGATTTGGGTTGCACGTCAGCCTCATCTTAGCGCGTTGGCAGGTTGAAACCTGCTCCCCACGTTAGCGCTTCAGCACATCGGCGTCGTATCACAGCGGGACGGCGAGGCCAGTTTGCTATGCTGAGATTTGATTCGCTCGATCTTCCTCCGTCTCAGCCTTCAGCTTACGCTGGCAGCCGTTGCCGCGGCGCAGTCCATGCCGCTGGTGGATGCCATGAGCCAGGAACTGGCACGCAATTTCCAGGCGCTCAAGAACAAGGCCGACCCTCCGCCTTACTTTCTCAGTTACGAAATCACGCAGGAAGACGGCTACCACGTCTCGGGAACCCTGGGTGCAATCGACTCGAGCGGTGGTGGAAAATCGCGGACGCTGGATGTTTCGGTGCGTGTGGGATCTCCGAAACTGGACAATTACCACCGCGTGCGCGGAGCCGGACCCGGAGCGGAGGCGCGCTTCACCTCCGGGGCTCAGATCACATACGAAGACAACGCCAATTCGATTCAGCACCGCTTGTGGGAGGAAACCGACCGCGCGTATCGCGCAGCCGCGGAACGGTTCATCCGCATCCAAACCAACACGCAGGTGAAAGTGGCGGAAGAGGATGCCTCGGCCGACTTTTCGAGCGCGCCACCGCAGACGTCGTTAGCCGGCCCGGTGAAGCTCAAGTTCAACGTCGAGGAATGGACCGACCGCATCCGCAAGCTGTCGGCGCGATTTGGAAAATACCCCGGCGTGCTCACCAGCGGTGTGACGGTTTCCGCCCAGGCCGAGACCCGCTACTTCGTCAACACGGAAGGAACTCGCCTCGCCCATGGCCGCGGTTTCGCGCGCATCTTTATTTCAGCCTCTGCCAAAGCCGCCGATGGCGCCGATGTCGCCGATTTTGACAGCTTCGAAGCGGAAGACGTGGGCGGCCTGCCAGACGACAAGACGGTGCTGGCGGCGATCGATCGCGTGGCGAGCGATGTGACGGCATTGCTGCATGCTCCGGAAGCCGAGCCATTTGTGGGACCCGCCATTCTTTCGGGCCGCGCGGCGGGCGTTTTCTTTCACGAGATCTTCGGACACCGCATCGAAGGGCATCGGCAAAAGAACGAGGACGAGGGCCAGACGTTCACCAAGAGCGTCGGCACCAAAGTGCTGCCCGAATTCCTGTCGGTGATGTTCGATCCCACGCGCCACTCGATGGCGGGCGAAGACCTTTACGGCTGGTACGATTACGACGATGAGGGCGTGAAGGCGCGGCCCATCACGGCGGTCGAAAACGGCGTGCTGAAGACGTTTCTCATGTCGCGATCGCCGATTGCCGGCTTCGGCGAGTCGAACGGCCATGGCCGGCGCCAGCCTGGGTACGAAGTGGTTTCGCGGCAGTCCAACCTGATCGTGGAATCGGCCAAAGCGGTTTCCGACGCCCGGCTGCGCGAGATGCTGATCGAAGAGATCCAGCGGCAGAACAAACCTTACGGCCTCTACTTCCGCGATATCACCAACGGATTCACCACCACCAGCCGAGCCGGATTGCAGGCGTTCAGCGTGGTTCCGGTGATCGTGTACCGCGTGTATGCCGACGGCCGGCCGGACGAACTAGTGCGCGGAGCGGATGTGGTGGGGACGCCGCTGGCAAGTTTCGCCAAGATCCTGGCCACCGGAGACAAGCCCGAAGTGTTCAACGGATACTGTGGCGCAGAGAGCGGCAGCGTGCCCGTTTCTGCGGTCTCGCCCGCGATCCTGGTATCGGAAATCGAAATCGAAAAGAAGGCCAA
>Ga0074045_10004632_pt1 | contig 12133 bp, 8 predicted proteins | sample BogForMeECP23OM2_FD_94442 | JGI IMG/M metagenome (GOLD analysis project Ga0074045, IMG submission 94442) | Bog forest soil microbial communities from Calvert Island, British Columbia, Canada - Bog Forest MetaG ECP23OM2 | ecosystem: Environmental > Terrestrial > Soil > Wetlands ...
CGGTCGCGAGGCGCCAACGATGCGCAATGCCTGACCGCGGCCCGACGCGTTGATGTGCAGCTCCACCAGAAGGCCCAATCCCGCAGCATCCATGGCACGCACCTGCGCCAAGTCCAGGATAAGGTTCGCTTCGGTGCGCCCCTCGGCCACGCAGCGCAGAATTTCGCACTCTACACCCAGAACAATTCTTCCGATGCAGCGAAGCGTTGCCGCGTGTGGCAAGGCATGAACTTCGATTCTCAACATAGGTACACCCGGAACAGCGTTGCGTTCCTTGCGCCGTGGCAATCGGATTGAAAAAGCCCCACGCATAGATGACGTGCCGCCGTGTCAATGGATAGCTTGAGTATGCCGGAATATGATTTCAGGATGATGAAAACGCGGATGAAAAACGCGCAAAACAGCGGTGGACTCCGTCGAAAATCATTCACCTAATCCGCGAACACCGGCGCCTCTTCCTTCGTCGCGGCCTTTTTGCGCCGCCACGGAGTGATTTCCACGATCCAGTCCTTGAAGCGGTCCATATAGAGATAGACCACCGGCGTAGTGTAGAGCGTCAGGGCCTGGCTGACGATGAGCCCGCCGACAATCGCGATGCCAAGGGGGCGGCGAAGCTCCGAACCGACGCCCCGGCCAAACGCCAGCGGCATCGCGCCCAGCATGGCTGCGGCGGTGGTCATCATGATGGGCCGGAAGCGGATCAGCGCCGCTTCGTAGATGGCCTCCTCCGCCGACTTGCCGCTGCGCTCCACTTCGAGGGCGAAGTCGATCATGATGATGGCGTTTTTCTTCACGATCCCGATCAGCAGGATGATGCCGATCAGCGCGATCACGTCGAGCTGCATTTTGAACAGCAGCAGCGCCAGCAGCGCTCCGGTGCCCGCCGACGGCAGCGTGGAAAGAATCGTGATGGGATGGATGTAGCTTTCGTACAGCATCCCGAGGACGATGTACACGGCGACGATAGCCGCCAGAATTAGGATGGGCTCTGAGGACAGCGAATCCTGGAAGGCCGCGGCGGTTCCCTGAAAGCTGCCATGGATGGAGGCCGGCAGGCGCATCTGCATCTCGGCGTTGGAAATCGCCCGCGTGGCCGTCCCCAGATCGCCGCCGGGCGCGAGGTTGAACGATAGGGTCACAGCAGGGAACTGGCCCTGGTGATTGACGGTGAGTGAAGTGTTCGACGGACCGAAGCGAGCGAAGGACGACAACGGTACTTGTGCGCCCCGGCTGGTGATGACATACACCCTCTTGAGATCGTCGGGTGTGAGCTGATATTTCGGATCGACCTCCAGCACCACGTGATACTGGTTGAGCGTGCGGTAGATGGTCGATATCTGCCGCTGCCCGAAGGTGTCATACAGGATGTTGTCAATCTGTTGCGGCGTGATTCCCAGCCGGGAAGCGGTATCGCGATCGATGATGACGTCGGCCTCCAGCCCGCTCACCTGCTGGTCGCTGTTCACGTCTTTGAGCTGAGGGATTTTCTTGAGCTGTTGCAAAAGCCTGGGCGCCCATTGGTAGAGCTCGTTGAGGTTTTCGCCCGACAGCGTGTACTGGAACTGGGCGTTGGACTGACGTCCGCCGATCTGCAGGTCCTGCACGCCCTGGAAGTAAAGGGTCGCCCCCGGAACATGCGAGAGCTTGGGGCGCAGGCGCGCGATTACCTGGTCCACACTGATCTTGCGCTGGGCCAGCGGCTTGAGGATGACGAACATGCGGGCCTGGTTCTGGGCAGCGCCGCCGCCGACCGCTGCGATAACGTTCTGGACCGCAGGGTCCTGCCGCACGATGCGGATGAACTCGTTGGTTTTGTTATTCATGTCCGTAAAGGAAACGTCCTGGTCGCCCATGACGATGCCAACCATACGTCCTGTATCCTGCTGTGGAAAGAATCCTTTAGGAACGATGATATAAAGCCATACATTAAGCACGAGCATGAGGATGGCAACGGTAAAGGTGAGCCGCCTGTGGCGCAGCACCCAGCTCACCGTCACCTTGTAGGTGAGGCTCATCCACACCCATCCGCGCTCGCTCAATCGGTACAGGACGCCGTGGCTGCCGGGGTCATGTGCCTTCAGGAAGCGGGCGCACAGCATCGGAGTCGTGGTAAGAGAAACGACCAGCGAAACCGCAATGGCGGCGCTGAGCGTGACCGCGAATTCGCGGAAAAGCCGGCCCACGATGCCGCCCATCAGCAGAATGGGAATGAACACCGCGATCAGCGACGTGCTCATGGAGACCACGGTGAAGCCGATCTCGCGCGCGCCCAGCAGCGCGGCCGGGTAAGGCTTCATGCCGCTCTCGACGTGGCGCATTACGTTTTCCAGCACCACGATGGCGTCATCCACCACGAATCCGGTGGAGATGGTGAGCGCCATCAGCGAGAGGTTATTGAGCGAGAATCGGCACAGGTACATGACCCCGAAGGTGCCCACAATGGCCAGGGGCACGGCCACGCTGGGGATCATGGTGGCCCGCACTTCGCGCAGAAAAACGAATACCACCAGCGTCACCAGGATGACGGAGATGATCAGGGTGCGCTGCACGTCCGCAACGGAAGCGCGGACCGTCGTGGTGCGGTCGAGGCCGACCTCCAGATTGACCGCTGCCGGCAGCGACGCCTTGAGAAACGGCAGCGCCGCTACAACACGGTCGGCGGTGGCAATCATGTTGGCGCCCGGCTGGCGGAAGATGACGAGCAGCACGCCAGGTTTGCCATTGAAGCTGCCCGAGTTGTTGATGTTGGAGTAGGAATCCTGCACGTCGGCAACATCGCTCAATCGCACCGGGGCCCCGTTCCGGTAGGCGACGATGATGGGCCGGTACTCGGCCGCTTTCTTGAGCTGGTCATTGGCCCTGACCATCCAACTGGTGGCGGAATTCTCCACCGTGCCTTTGGCGATATTGGCGTTCGCCGACGCGACCCCGGAGCGCACGGCCTCCAGCCCGATACTGTACTTGTTCAGCAGATTGGGATTGGCCTCAATGCGGACGGCCGGCTGCGACGAGCCCCACACAAAGACCTGCCCCACACCCTCCACCTGTGCCAGCTTCTGGCCCATGATGGAGTCGGCCGCGTCATACATCTGGTCCTGAGTCAGGGCGTCGGAGGTCATCACCAGGATCATGACCGGAGCGTCGGCCGGATTGATCTTGCGGTAGCTTGGATTGCTGGGCAGATCGGCAGGCAGATAGCCGCGCGCTGCGTTGATGGCGGCCTGCACGTCGCGTGCCGCCGCATCGATGTTGCGGTCGAGGTCGAACTGCATGGTCACCGCAGTGGACCCAAGCTGGCTCGACGAGGTCATCTGGTTGATGCCGGCAATGCGGCCGAATTGCCGTTCCAGCGGAGTTGCCACCGACGAGGCCATCGTCTCCGGACTGGCGCCGGGCAGGGAAGCGCCCACCGAGACGACCGGGAAGTCAATCTGCGGCAGCGGCGCCGCGGGAAGCTGCATGTACGCCAATCCGCCCGCCAGAAGCAGGGCGAAGGTCAGCAGCGAGGTGGCAACCGGACGCTCGATGGCTGGGGCAGAGATGTTCATAAACCAGTTGTCAGTGGTCAGTGGCTAGTGATGGGTTTTTTCTGACCACTAGCCACTGGCCACTAGAAATCAATCTCCCACCGCCTCCGCGGGTTTGGGTGCACGCACGTGGCGCAGCGCCTCGGCTAAACGGTCGAACCACAGATACACAACCGGAGTGGTATACAGCGTCAGCAACTGACTGATCATCAGGCCGCCGATGATGGTCACGCCCAGCGGACGCCGCAGCTCGGAGCCGGTCCCGGAGCCGACCGCCAGCGGCACCGCCCCAAACAGCGCGGCAAACGTTGTCATCATGATGGGGCGGAAGCGCAGCAGGCAGGCTTCGTAAATGGCATCCACGGGCGCTTTGCCTTCCTTGCGCTCCGCTTCCAGCGCGAAGTCGATCATCATGATGGCGTTCTTCTTCACGATACCGATCAGCAAAATCATGCCGATCAGGGCCATTACGCCCAGGTCCATGTGAAAGAGCATAAGCGCGAGAATTGCGCCGACACCCGCCGACGGCAGCGTGGACAGAATCGTGATCGGATGGATGTAGCTTTCGTACAGAACCCCCAGCACGATGTACACGGTGATGATGGCGGCAAGAATCAGCCAGCCTTCGTTCGCCAGCGACGCCTGGAAGGCCCGCGCCGTCCCTTGGAATGCCAACTGGATGCTGGGCGGCAATCCAACGTCCGCCGCGGTCTGCTCGATGGCTTTCACCGCTTCTCCCAGCGAGGCCCCATTGCCGAGATTGAAGGAAATCGTCACCGCAGGGAATTGTCCCTGATGGTTGATGATGAGCGGACCAGTGGAAGTTTGGAAATGCGCGATGGCGCTGAGCGGCACCTGCTGCGCAGTGGCCGCCAGAACGCCGGCGCTGGGAGTGTTCGCAACCGGAGCGTTGCCGCCCTGGGCCACAGGGCTCTGGCCGCCGCCGGCGGGAACGTAGATGCTCTTGAGCGAATCCGGATCATTGCGGAAGCTGGGATCGACTTCGAGCACCACGTGATACTGGTTCAACTGCGTGAACATGATCGAGATCAGCCGCTGGCCGAAGGCGTCGTAGAGCGTGTTGTCGATTGCGCTTGCCGTTACGCCGAGGCGCGAAGCGGTGTCGCGGTCGATTACGAGATTGGCTTGCGCTGCCCGGTCCTGCTGGTCGGTGGCGACGTCGCGCAGCTCCGGCAGCGTCTTCAGCTTGGCCATCATCTTCGTGGTCCAGGTCGCCAGCTCTTTGGGATCGGCATCCTCCATGCTGAACTGATACTGCGTGCGGCTGACGCGGTCTTCCACCGTGAGGTCCTGCACCGGCTGCATGTAAAGCGTGATGCCCTCGACGCCGGCTACCTCCTGCTGCAGGCGCTTCATGATGGTGGTGATGTCGTCGCGTTCGTCGTGCGGCTTCAAGTTGATCTGCAGGCGTCCGCTATTGGGCGTGGTGTTGGTGCCGTCCACGCCAATGAACGACGATAAGCTGTCGACGTCCTTGTCCTTCAGAATGGCGGCTGCCATCTCGCGTTGCCGCTCCGACATCGCGGCAAAGGAAATGCTCTCCGGCGCGTCGGTAATGCCCAGGATGACGCCGGTGTCCTGTACTGGGAAGAAGCCTTTGGGCACCTCGATATACAGGATGATGGTGCCGATCAGCGTTCCTATGGTTACCAGCAGGGTCGCGGTCTGGTGCTTCAGGACAAACTTCACGGTTCGGCCATAGAACGCGATGGTGTTGTTGAAGGCGCGCTCGGACCATTCGTAGATGCGTCCGTGCTTCGCCTTGTCCTTTGGGTGCAAGAGCAGAGAACACATCACCGGCGTAAGGGTGAGCGAAATGAGGGCCGAGAAAAGAATGGTAACGCTCAGAGTCACGGCAAACTCACGGAACAGCCTGCCCACAATGTCGCCCATAAAGAGCAGCGGGATCAGCACCGCGATCAACGACACCGTCAACGACACAATGGTGAAGCCAATCTGTCCCGCGCCCTGCAGCGCCGCTTCCAGCGGAGAGTGTCCTTCCTCAATGTAGCGCTCGATGTTCTCGATCATTACGATGGCGTCGTCCACGACGAAACCGGTGGAGATCGTCAACGCCATCAGAGAGAGGTTATCGAGCGAGTACCCCAGCAGGTACATCACGCCAAAGGTGCCTACCAGAGACAGCGGTACTGCAACACTGGGGATGATGGTTGCCGCCAGCGTCCGCAGGAAGACGAAGATGACCAATACCACCAGGAGGATGGTGGTCATCATCTCGTACTGAACGTCTTTGACGCTGGCGCGGATGGTGTTGGTACGGTCAGTCAGAACCGTGACTTTGACGGAGGCAGGGAGGTTCGATTGCAGTTGCTTCAGTCGTAGCTTGATGCTGTCAACGACCTTGATGATGTTGGCGCCGGGCTGCCGTTGGATATTCAGGATGACGGCAGGAGTATTGTTCATCCACGCCGCCTGGTTTACGTTCTCCGCCCCCATGATGACGGTGGCGACGTCAGACAAGCGCACCGGGTTGCCGTTCTTGTAGGCGACGATGGTGTCGGCGTAGCCCTGTGGGTTTAGCAACTGGTCATTGGCCCCGATGGTGAAGGCCTGCCGGTTGTCCTGTAGCTGTCCCTTGGCCTGGTCGACATTGACCTGAGCGATGACGGTGCGCAGTTGCTCCAGGCTCATCCCGTAGGAAGCCAACGCCGTGGGGTTGGCCATGATGCGGACTGCGGGCTTCTGACCGCCGCTGATGCTGACCAATCCAACGCCGGGCAACTGCGAAATCTTCTGCGCGAAGGTCGTGTCCGCCAGGTCTTCGACTTGGGGAAGGGGCATGCTGTCCGACGTCATCGCCAGCGTCAGGATGGGCGCGTCGGCAGGATTCACCTTGCTGTAGATCGGCGGCGTGGGCAAGTCAGCCGGCAGATAGGTCTGCGCGGTATTGATGGCGGCCTGCACTTCCTGCTCGGCGACGTCGATGTTTTCTTCCAAGTTGAACTGCAGGGTAATGACCGACGCTCCGAAGGAGCTGTTGGAAGTCATCTGGCTGAGGCCGGGAAGTTCGCCGAACTGACGCTCAAGCGGCGCAGTGATGGACGACGCGGTCACATCAGGGCTCGCACCCGGATAGAACGTAACGACCTGAATGGTTGGATAATCCACCTGCGGCAGGGCGGAGATCGGTAGTTGCCTGTAGGCAACCAGGCCAACCAGCAACAGCCCCGTCATCAGCAGCGACGTGGCGATGGGCCTAAGAATAAATGGCCGCGAAATACTCATGTTTGCGATCCGATGTTGCCGCTGGTTTGCTGATTTTGCCTGGCCGGAGCCTGCGGCGCGACGCGGCTTCCAGCCTGGAGCTTCTCCTGTCCGTCGGTGACAACTTTCTCGTTGTCTTGCAAACCCGAGGCGATGACCACGGTGCTGCCTTGGGTCAGAGCGATCTGTACCGGCCGCATTTGCACGGTACTGTTGGCGTCAACCACGTAGGCGAAGGAGCCATCGGGACCGCGGAGAATGGCGCTTGCCGGCGCAGTGACCGCGTTCTTACGGACCTCCAGCAGCAAGTGGGCGTTGACGAACTCGTTGGGCCAGAGCATGCTGTCAGGATTGTCAAAGACCGCCTTCAGCTTGGCCGTGCCAGTCGTCGCATCAATCTGGTTGTCAATTGTCTGCAACTTCCCCGTCGCCAGCTTTTTCTGATCATCCTGGCTGTAAGCGTCAACTTCCAGCGGCCCTGGCTTCATGTGCTCCCGGACAGTTTGCAGTTGCTCCTGCGGTATCGTGAAGATCACGGCAATGGGGTGTAATTGCGTAATCACTACCATGGCTGTTCCGCCGGCACCGGTAACGTAATTGCCGGGATCGACTTGGCGCAATCCAACCCGGCCGTCAATGGGGGACTTGATGTAGCAATAGGTCAGGTTCAGTTCGGCGTTACTGATGGCGGCTTTGTCGCTGGCGATGGTGCCTTCGTAGGTCCCGAAGGAGGCTTGTAACGTGTCGAGGTCCTGCTTGGCGATGACGCCCTCCTGGTAGAGGACCTTGTTGCGCTCATACTGCGCCTTGGCGTTGGTGAGCTGCGCCTCGTCCTTCTGCAAATTGGCCTTCGCCTGCTCCAGGGCCACCTGGTAGGGACGCGGGTCAATCACGATCAGCAGATCGCCCTTCTTGAGGTCCTGGCCTTCGTTGAAGTTTACCTGCATGATCTGCCCGTCAATACGGGTCTTCAGCGAGACTGTATAGAATGCCTCCACCGAACCCAATCCGGCGAGATAGACGTTGAAATCACCCTGCTTGACGTTCGCTACTCCGACCGGAACGGCGGGTGGAGGGCTACTGGCTTTCGCATTTTTTGCTGCTTTGGAACCGCAACCAGTAAGCGCGGCGCAAATCGCCAGTGTCATTGCTAACACTAGTCCCAGTCCGAGGGCCCCCTGTCTTCTCAAGCAATTCCTCCTAGCAGCGACGGACGCGGCGGTTTGGTAGATGTCACCGCTCCTGTACTCGTTGCATAACTGCACTCAGGCGCACCAGTTGCAGTTACCATTACATCCAATACTATTAGACCTGATAGGCCGGTGGACAGTGGTTAAGACGGGTGAAGGAAGGTTAAGTTTTGTGAAGGGTCAAAGCACATCTCGCAACAATTCTTCACCGCAAGAACGCGCGGCAAAGAGCAAAATAGATCCCGTGAACCGTCTGCTCATCGTGGATGACGACCATGCTCTTGTCAATCTACTGGTGCGCTTTCTGGAAGGCGAAGGCTTCCAGGTGGACGCGGCCTACGATCACGCTTCGGGATTGGCGGCTGCGCTCGCGGGCGGGCACGAGCTGATCATCCTTGACGTCATGCTGCCGGGTGGATCGGGATTCGAGTTGCTGAAAGCCGTGCGCCGCGAGTCGGCCGTCCCGGTGCTGTTGTTGACGGCACGGGGCGAGGCGATCGACCGCATTCTCGGCCTGGAAATCGGCGCCGACGACTATCTCGCCAAGCCCTTCGATCCGCGCGAGCTGGTGGCCAGAATTCGCGCCATCTTCCGCCGCACCCGTGAGCCAGTGCCTACTGGCGCGCGCGCCGAGCAGGAAGAAGTGCTTACGGTTGGCGACATCACGATGTTCCTCGGCAGCCGGACCGCTACTTGTGCCGGCGCTCCGGTCGATCTTACTGGGGTGGAGTTCAACGTTCTGGAATTGCTGCTGCGCAATGCCGGCAAAGTGGTTACGCGCGGGCAGCTTGCGGAGGTTGCTCTCGGCAGGCCGCTCAGCGCTTTCGATCGCAGCGTAGATGTGCATGTCAGCCGCATGCGCAAGAAGCTCAGCTCGGTTGGCGGCAGTGATGACCTGATTCGCCCAATTCGCGGCACCGGTTACTTCTTGGCCGCCGAAACGCCGGAAAAGAGCAAGCTATGAACCGTCGCCTGTTCTGGAAAATCTTCCTTCCGTTCTGGGCGGCGCAGGCCGTGCTGCTTGGCGCGCTGTACCTTCGCCTTCATTACCGCATTTCCTCGGAGCATCCCTGGTGGATCCAACCCGAGCGCCGCGAGATGCCGGTGCTCGCCAGCCTGGCGGCGAGCACGTTCGAGCGCCAGGGGCAGGCAGGACTGGTGACGCTGCTGGATGGTCTGTCGTTGCCGCATCGCTCGCAGTTCTGGCTGGTGGACGACAGCGGGCGCGAGCTTTCCGGCCGCGCAATTCCGTCGCGCGTTCTGCAAGATGCTGCAGCGGCCGAGAAAACCGAAGGCCTGCATCGTTCCTACGAAGCCAATGTGCTGGCTGCGACCGCTACAACTTCGCGAGGGAAATATGTTCTGATTGCCGAGCTAGTGCCGCCTCCGCTGGCGGAGCGTGTTCCCGGCGACATTCTCTGGACGCTCAAGCTGGGTACCATCTTCTCCGCGATCATCTGTTTCTTGATCGCGCATTATCTGACCAAGCCTATCGAGCGCCTGCGCGACGCGACGAATCAACTGGCGCGGGGTAATCTCGACATTCGCGCAGGCGAAAACCTCGGCAACCGCAGCGACGAGATTGCCGACCTGGTGCGCGATTTCGACTCCATGGCGGGCGAGCTGCGCAAGCAGATCCAGAGCGAGCGCAGCCTGTTGAGCGGCGTGTCGCACGAACTGCGCTCGCCCATCGCGCGCATGCGCCTGGCGCTGACTCTGGCGCGCCGTGGCGGCGACCACCAACGCGAAGAGATGCTCGACCGCATCGAGCAGGACACCATTCAACTGGACGCGATGCTGGAGCAGATTTTGACCGTCGCGCGAATGGAAAGCGGGCAGATTAAACCGAAGTTCGAGCCGCTTTCGCTAAACGAATTGGTGGACGACGTGCTGCACGACGCCAAGTTCGAAGCGGCGGGCAAGAATATCGCAGTTAACTACGAGGGCGTCGAGAACGTTCAAATGAATGGCGATCCCGGCATGCTGCGCAGCGCCATCGAAAACGTTGTGCGCAACGCCATCTTCTACACGGGGCAGGGTGGCGAGATCGAGGTGAAACTCAGGTCCGAAGGTCGCAATGCTTTCCTGTCGGTGGTTGACAACGGACCCGGTGTTCCGCCCGACAAGGTGATGTATATTTTCGAGCCGTTCTATAGGGCGGATGATTCGCGCGGCAGCGCGACCGGCGGGATGGGGCTGGGCCTCGCGATTGTGCATAATGCCGTGTTAATGCACAAAGGGGCAGCGATTCTAGCCCAGAACGTGAAGCCCCACGGCTTTGAAATAATGTTCAAGTTCCCGATGATTCCTGGCACGCCGCAACGCAGCCGCCCAGAGGTGCAGCGGGTGGTCGAGACCGCGAGCAAGCCGGAGTAGGGCCTTAGGTTTCACCACAGAGACACGGGGGAGAGCAGAAAGCTGCGAGATCCCGGTGGCTTTGGCAGGGAATTTTCCTTTAACGTCAAAGCTTCAGTCGGGACCGGCGCCGCAGCCCAATCGAGATTTGATGGTTACGATCAGAACACCGGCCCTGGTATTGTGGGGCGAAAACGTGAAATCATGGAGCTGGCAGATTACGATGGCTGCGAAGGAAAAAATCGACTGGTCGGAGTGTTCGTTGGTCGAAGTCAAGCCGGGAGTGCAAAGCGGCACTCCTGTGCTGCGCGGCACGCGGATGCCGGTCAATGCGATTGTCGATAACTTCGACTATGGCGTGAGTGTCACGGAAATCGCGGAACAGTTTGAAATTCCGCCGAACTGTGTTGAGGCAGTTTTGGCCTACGCCAAGAGTCACCGCATTGCGCATCCTGTTTGATAAGAACGTTCCGGCCGGTGTCCGCCGCGTCCTGCTCAAGCATGAAGTCCGCACCTTCGTCGAAATGCTATGGCACCCTCAACTTGAGAACGGCGAGCTTCTTAAGCTGGCCGAAGAAGAGGGCTTCGACCTACTGGTCACATCCGATCAGAACATCCGGTATCAGCAGAACCTGACGGGCCGAAAGCTGGCCTTGGTGGTGCTTGGATCGAACATCTGGCCGGTGCTGCGTGAACACAGCGCGGAGATTATGGCCGAAGTCGATGCGGCCACGGAGGGAAGCTATAGCTTTATCGAGAGGCCCCTTCCGCCGAAAGCCCGAAGACAAGGTTGATTGAACGCCAGCCGCAGGAGGCGGCAAAAAACATCGGGGTGGATTGGATATTCCCTACTTACGACTCTTTTCTTTCGACTGCTGTCAGGCCGGAGTGAAGCATTTCAATGTCTCTGTGCCTCTGTGGTTCAAAATTCGTCCCCTGAAAGGGCATTATGTTTTCCAACGACCTTCTTAAAGGCAAACGCATTCTCATCACCGGCGGCGGCACAGGAATCGGCCGTGCCATGGCCGAGCGATTTCTACAACTCGGGGCGGTGGTTTACATCTGCGGGCGGCGCGCGGAGGTGGTGCAGAAAACCGCTGCAGAGCTTTCGGCTTCGACCGGTGGAACCATCGAGGGCTTCGCCTGTGACGTGCGCTATGACGACGACGTCGAGAAACTCATCGAGCAACTGTGGACGAAGGGCCCGCTTGACGTGCTGGTAAACAATGCTGCGGGAAATTTCCTGGCGCGCACGGAAGAGCTGTCGTCGCATGCTTTCGACGCCGTGATTGCCATCGTGCTGAAAGGCACCATCAACATGACCATGGTCTGCGGCAAGCGTTGGCTGGCCTCGCAACATAAAGGCGTCGTGCTCAGCATTACGACCACCTACGCGGACACCGGCTCGGCCTATGTGGTGCCGAGTGCAGTGGCGAAGGCGGGCGTGGCTGCGCTCATGCGCAGCCTGGCGGTCGAGTGGGGCGGACGCGGGGTGCGTTTTGTCGCCATCGCTCCGGGTGCAATTCGCACCGAAGGTGCATTCTCGCGGCTCTTGCCAACCCCCGACTTGGAGAAGAAGCTGCTGGAGCACAATCCTCTTCATCGCTTTGGAACGCTGGAAGAGATTTCCAATCTGGCGTCGTTTCTAATTAGCGATCAGGCGGGCTACATTAATGGCGAAATGGTGTACATGGACGGCGGCGAAATGCTGGCCGGCGCCAGCACCTTCAGCCTGATTGGGCGGCGCATACCCGACGCCGCGTGGGAGATGATGAAGCCGAAGAAGAAGTAGTCAGTTGTCAGTGGTCAGTTGAA
>Ga0074045_10004634_pt1 | contig 12133 bp, 10 predicted proteins | sample BogForMeECP23OM2_FD_94442 | JGI IMG/M metagenome (GOLD analysis project Ga0074045, IMG submission 94442) | Bog forest soil microbial communities from Calvert Island, British Columbia, Canada - Bog Forest MetaG ECP23OM2 | ecosystem: Environmental > Terrestrial > Soil > Wetlands ...
CCATCTCCACTTGCAGCCGGTCCTGGAAGCGCGTCTGCTGAATGTCAACATACTTCTGCAGGAATGTCAGTTCGCGGCTGAGCGGCACTTCGTGGACGCCCACGGCGTCCAAGGAGAAGCGCAACAGGTCCGCCAATTGCAACGTCATGTTCTCCGCGGCGAGGCCGTCGTTGCGCGCCAGGGCGGCAATTGAATTCAGTGTGTTGAACAGAAAGTGCGGCTCAAGCTGGATCTTTAACACCTCAAGCTGGGCATGCGCCAGCTGCGCTTCCAATTGCGACGACTGCAGCTCGCGCTCGCGATACTTTCCGTAGTACGCAATCGCCTGCGTGATCAGCACGATGTACCAGTAACGTTGGAAGTCCATAAGAGCGCGGGAGAGCGTGTGCGCGAAGAAGGGAACGTGTTTTTCCGGCGTCCAAGACACCACCGGATCGAGCAGCACGATGACAATAGCTGCGACGAAGGTCAGTCCGACGCACGCAACCAAATGAACCACTAGCGCAGTTGTCCAATTATTGCGGTCGAAAGTAAACCGCCGAGCGAGTTCGTATACCACTGGCGTGATCAGGGACCAAATGAATGAGACAGAGACGCTCCAGGCCAGCAACTGCACCCAGCTCTCTGAAGTACCCATGGAGGCCATATACACGTGCGCGCCGGTGGCGCTCAGCAAAGCGAGCACGGTCCACAATACGAAACCGATGGCCCAGACGCGGACCCACTGTTTCCACATGGTGAGCTACCTGTTCTGCGTTAAACCCCAAAAAAAACGAAGACGAGCTGCACCGACGAGGTGATAGACGGACGGCAGCGATAAATGTTCCCTAAAAAGTAAACCCCATCACCGGGGAACCTTGGTCAACAATTTGTAAACGTCAGGGACTGTCCGATTTTGGTCACTGGCCGGCGTGCCATCGCCTGCCGTGCGACAATGGGTCCGGGCCCGTATGCACGAGCTGGGCATAGCAACCTCGATTCTGGAATGTGTTCAGGCAGAAGCGCAACGCCATCCCGACGGTCGTATTACCAAAGTGGGCGTTAAGATTGGGGAGCTCTCCGGCGTTGACCGGGATGCTCTTCGGTTCGGTTTCGAAGTGCTGGTCAAGGACACGGAATGGGAGGCGCTGGAACTGGATCTGGAATACGTCCCACGCATGCAGCGCTGCTCCAAGTGCTGCTACGAGTTCCGCATGAATGACTTCGACCCGCGCTGTCCGCTTTGTGGTGAGTTTTGCACCCAGTGCATCGGTGGCGGAGAGCTCGACATCGCATATATGGAAGTGGATGGATGAAGCGCATAGCCATCGAAGAGAAAGTTCTGAACGAAAACCAACTCCTGGCAGAGCAGTTGCGCAAGCGCTACCGGCAACATGGAATCCTCTGCCTCAACCTCATCAGCGCTCCCGGCTCTGGAAAGACTGCCCTGTTGGAGCAGACGCTGGAGCGAATGGACAGGGGAACCCGAGTTGCGGTGCTGACGGGCGACTTGCAAACCGAGAACGATGCAAAGCGCCTGGCGAAGTTCGGCTTCCCGGTGAAGCAAATCACTACCGGCGGCACTTGCCACCTCGACGCCAAGATGATCGGAAAGCATCTGGAAGACTGGAAGGTGGAGGATCTCGACCTGCTGATCGTCGAGAATGTTGGCAATCTGGTTTGCCCGTCCAGCTATGATCTCGGCGAAGATGCCAAGATCGTTCTGCTGAGCACTACCGAAGGCGAAGACAAGCCGCTAAAGTACCCTTCCGTTTTCTTCAAGTCGGAGTTACTGTTGCTGACCAAGATCGATCTGCTGCCCTACGTTCCGTTCGAGGCGGAACTCGCCCGCGAGAACGCCCGCCGGGTCCATCCTGGTATGGAGATCATCGACGTTTCCAGCATCACAGGCGAAGGTCTTGACCACTGGATGAACTGGCTCTCAAGGCGCCTGGGGAAGGCGCGGGCCAAACTGGAAAGCGTCGGCACCTAGCCCAGTCGGGCGGCGCCCTAACAGACTCCTTGAGTCTGCGGCAGGCATCACCTAACATGAGCCGCTGAGTTTCATACACAAGTTGCACTTTGCAGCCTCTGGGAATGCCGAAGGTCTTTCAGCCATGTTCCGTCAGTCGAAATTGTCTGTGCTGAATCTTTTCCTGATGGTCCTGCTCGCCCTCTCGACAGCGATGGCAGGTTGTCCACTTCTCCAGGGCCAGGAACCCACACCTTCTCCCCGTCATTCGGACCAGGGATATCCGGTCACGGTCGAGGGCCACGAAGTTTTTGAGGTATATGAGGCGCTCGGCCCGTTTTCTGCCCATGATCGAGCGCAAAGGGTCTCGGATCGGCTCACAAAGCTTGCCTACGCGCCAAACATAGACCTGACAACCCTCACCACTTCCGAGTCCGAATACGGAACTGAAATTAGGCTGGGCGACACCATGCTGACGATCGTCACCGACGACGACGCCAAGGGCATGCACATCGCCCGCGTCCTGCTGGCAAAGTACTACACCGGCCAGATCCGCAACGCCATCACCCAGGTTCGGCAGGAACACAGCGCGAAATTCCTGATTAGAGCGGCGATTTACGCGGTGGTCACGCTGCTCCTCTATGTCTTGATTGTGTGGCTTGTGGTAATCGGGTCGCGCCGGCTGCTCAAGAGATTGGAACGTCCTGGAGCCCCGCCGGTCAAAGGCATAAAGATCCAGGAATCGGAGATCCTGGGGGGAGAACGCCTCGCCGGTATCCTCGCCGGGCTAGTACGCCTGGTACGCGCCGTCCTTCTCTTGATCCTTACCTGGGTATTCCTGGGAACCGAGTTCAACTACTTCCCGTGGACCCGCGTGCACGGTCGGCATCTCCTCGAGTACATTCGCACTCCCATCGGCTTTGTGGGAGCTGCAGTCCTGAATTATCTGCCCAATCTGTTCTACATCGTCGTGATTCTCGCGGTGATGTATTACGTGATGAAGCTTGTCCGGATCCTGGCGCGAGAGTTCGAGCGTGGGGCCATCCGCATACGAGGCTTCTATCCGGAGTGGATCCAGCCCACCTACAGGATCGTCCGCTTCCTGCTGATCGCCTTCGCTGCCGTCCTCGTCTATCCCTACCTGCCGGGGGAGAATTCGCCCGCCTTCAAGGGCGTCAGCATCTTCCTTGGCGTCCTGGTTTCTCTGGGTTCGACCTCGGCTGTCGCCAACATCGTGGCCGGCATCATGCTGACCTATACCCGAGGTTTCCGGGTGGGGGACTGGGTGAAGATAGGCGACAACATAGGAGATGTGATCTCACAAAATATGCTGGCCACTCATTTGCGAACGTTTCAAAAGGAGGAAGTTGTTATTCCAAACTCGGTGGTGCTGGGCAGCCATGTCACCAACTACAGCCTGGTAGGGCTAAGCGAGGGCGTGATCCTGCACACGTCCGTAACCATTGGCTACGACACACCTTGGCGTACCGTCCATCGCCTCTTGATCGAGGCTGCGCTGAAGACTGGCGACATTCTGGCGGAGCCGGCACCCTTTGTTCTGCAGAAGGCGCTGGATGACTCCTATGTGCAGTACGAAATCAATGCGTATACGCGGAATCCTCACGCGATGTTCATCACCTATTCCAGCCTGCACGCCAACATCCAGGACTGCTTCTTTGCTGCCGGCGTCGAGATTATGTCTCCCCACTACTCCGCCCTTCGTGACGGAAACAGGACCGCCATCCCCCCCGAGTTCCTTCCCCCGGACTATCGTCCTCGTAGCTTCAGGATCGAAAAAGAAGGCGGGGCTGCAGCCGCTGCGGGCGAAGACGGGTAGGGGGCTCCCGCTTTAATGTCATGTGAAATTCGGGCGATCTGCTTGACATTTGCAGGCTATCCCTTATACTCGGTGAATTACATGCGTAATACGACCCATAAAGCGACAATGGTGATGGCCATGTGCATGTGTGCCCATGTCGGCCTGTGGGTTGAGCGAAGGAGCGGCAATCGTTAAAGCGTAGTTAGCCGCAAGGATTCTCGAACGACCCACGGTCCCTGATGATCGCGGGTCGTTTTTGTTTTTACCCCCGAGGTGTTCAAGACATCCAAAAGACGAGGAGAGCATCAGCGATGAGTGCCAGCAACGGAAAACCAACGTTTCACTTCAACACACTTGCCATCCACGGCGGTCAGGACGTTGACGCCACAACCAAGTCGCGCGCCGTACCGATTTACCAGACCACGTCCTACGTCTTCGACGATGCCGACCACGCCGCGCGACTTTTTGCCCTCCAGGAATTCGGCAACATCTACACGCGGATCATGAACCCGACTACTGACGTATTCGAGAAGCGCATCGCCGCGCTCGAAGGCGGAGTAGCCGGCCTGGCGCTGGCCTCGGGTCAAGCTGCCGAAACCCTCATCATCATCACGCTGGCGTCGGCAGGAGATGAGATCGTTTCCACGACCTCCCTCTATGGCGGCACCTACAACCTTTTCCACTACACGCTGCCCAAGCTCGGCATCACGGTAAAGTTTGTGGATGCCGACGACTTCGACGGGCTGCGCGCCGCCATAAACCAGAAGACGAGAGCTGTCTACACCGAAACCATTGGTAATCCTAAACTTGACATCGTTGACATCGAGCAACTGGCCAAGATCGCGCATGAGAACGGAGTGCCGCTGGTGATCGACAACACCAGTGCGACCCCCGCGCTCTGCCGGCCCATAGATTGGGGCGCTGACATCGTCATCAACTCCGCTACGAAGTTTATTGGCGGCCACGGCAACTCCATCGGCGGCGTCATTGTGGACAGCGGCCAGTTCGACTGGGAAGCCTCCGGACGCTTCCCCGGCTTTGTCGAGCCCGATCCTTCCTACCACGGCGTCTCCTACACCAAGGCATTTGGCAATCTCGCCTTCATCATCAAGGCGAGAGTGCAGGGGCTGCGCGATACCGGAGCTTGCCTGTCGCCGTTTAATTCCTTCTTGCTGCTGCAGGGTGCGGAGACCCTGCATCTCAGACTAGAGCGGCATTCCGAGAACGCGCTAAAGGTGGCTGAGTTTCTTTCGAGCCATCCTGATGTGGAGTGGGTGAATTATCCCGGGCTACCGACGAGTCAGTACTACCAGCGAGCTAAGAAGTACCTCCCGACCGGCGCGAGCGCGCTGGTCACGTTCGGAATTCGTGGAGGCTTCGAGGCTGGCAAACGGTTCATCAATTCCCTGCAGCTGTTCAGCCTCCTCGCCAACATAGGCGATGCCAAGTCGCTGGTGATTCATCCCGCGTCGACCACGCACCAGCAACTGAGCGAGTCCGAACAACGCGACACGGGTGTGACGCCGGAGCTGGTTCGCCTCTCCGTCGGGATCGAGGACATTCGCGATATTACTGCCGACCTCGATCGCGGGCTGCGCGCGGCAACCGGTAAATTGCAGGCTTCCGAGACCGGCAGCGAGCACCCGGCGGCGCAGGCGACGGGAGATTGAGTATGGACACGACCCTGCAACCAACTCGGGAAGGGGACGTGATATCGGCTCAGGATGTGCCGTTTCGACTGGAGGCCGGCGGCACGCTGCAGCCGGTCTCCATCCGCTATGCGGTCTATGGCGAATTGAACGAGAGCGGTGACAACGCGCTGCTGATCTGTCACGCACTGTCGGGATCGGCGCGCGCTGCCGACTGGTGGCCACAGATGTTCGGCAGCGCTTTTGATCTATCCCACGACTGCGTGATCTGCACCAATATTCTGGGCTCATGTTACGGGTCGACCGGCCCTACTTCTGTCAATCCCGCGACCGGTCAGCCTTACGGGCCCGACTTTCCTCTTGTGACGGTTCGCGACATCGTGCGCACGCAGGCCCACGTCCTCGACGAACTCGGCGTGCAGCGGTTGCGCATCGTAATCGGCGCGTCCATCGGCGGCATGCAGGCGCTGCAGTGGGCGGTCGATTATCCCGAGCGCGTCGAGCACTGCATCGCCATCGGCACCGCCCCGCTCTCGGCGATGGGGCTAGCGCTGAATCATCTGCAGCGCAAAGCCATTCGACTTGACGAGAAATTCAAAGGCGGAAAGTATCCGCCCGGCGAGCAGCCCAGCTGCGGCCTCGGACTCGCACGCGCGATCGCGATGTGTTCGTACAAATCGGCAGAGCTGTTCGAGGAACGCTACTCCCGTAAGCCGAACCGTAACGGAGAGAACCCCCTGCGCTCCTTCGAACACCGTTACGACGTGGCTGGCTACCTCGATTACCAGGGGGAGAAGTTCGTGCAGCGATTCGACGCAAACGCCTATCTGGTGATTTCGAAGGCAATGGACACGTTCGATCTGGCCCACGGCTATGCATCGGAAACCGAGGCGCTGAAGCGCATCCGGGCGCACATTTCACTGGTCGGCATTACCACCGACTGGCTGTTTCCGACGGAGGACATTCGCTCGCTGGCCGGACGCATCGAGGCCGCAGGAGCGACTTGCGACTACACCGAGTTCGAGTCGTCGCACGGTCACGACGGATTTCTGGCCGAAGTGGATGCCATCGCAGCGATGGTTTCTGATCGCTTTCGGGCACGCCGGCTTGCTGCAGGCAAGAGCGACCGGGCCCGAGTGGTGTGCAGTTGAAGAGGCTAGGAGCGAGGGCGTTGAAGTAAGCCCGCGGCTCATGAACTCAGGTTTATCTGTCAAAGTGGAACGAATCACGCAAAAGGCAGCTCAAACGGGTGGAATGATAGTAGTCCAGCGAATGCCGGGTAAAGTGGGAAATGAAACCGAATCCCGCAGGGACGGCTCGCCTATACAAGCAAGCCCTGGGTCAGCTGGAAAAATTGAAATCGAGCCGCGTAGCGGCAGCACAGTTGGCAGGCACACCCTTATCCAGCGGACGCATCGAAACCGAATTTTTCTTGACGCTTCTCTGGACAGGGGAGCTTGGGAGAAAGAACCATGACAGTCCTTACGGAACCGAAGACATGCAGTTTTCCCCGTACTCTGTTGCGCGACCGGATCGCCATCGTTACCGGTGGCTCCCGCGGCATCGGACGCGCTACGGTGCACCGCCTGGCCGAGGCTGGCGCGCACGTGCTGGTCAATTACATCTGTCAGACCAGGGAAGCCGAGGAAGCGGTGGAAGAGGCGCGTGCGCTGGGAGTAAAAGCTTTTGCCTTGCAAGGCGATGTAAGCAAGAGTAGCGACTCGGCCGCGCTGGTGGACAGTGCCCTCAGTCATTTCGGCAAGCTCGATCTCGTGGTGGCCAACGCGGGAATCTGGGAGGGAGCCCCCGTCGAAGAGATGAGCGACGATCTTTGGGATAAAGTGATCAACCACAACCTGCGGGGGACGTGGACCATCTGCCGCTCGGCGGTTCCGGCATTGAAACGGCAGGGCAGCGGCGCGATTGTGATCGTCAGCTCGACCGCGGGACAGCGCGGCGAGGCCGGCTATTCCAATTATGCTGCGTCCAAAGGCGGGCAGATTAGCTTCGCAAAGTCGCTGGCGATTGAGTTGGCTCCCAGCATCCGCGTGAATTGCGTCGCGCCCGGCTGGGTTGATACCGAGCTGAACGATCCCGTCTTCGGTCCCGGCATGAACGGATACAAGCAAGAGGTCGAGCAGACGATTCCGTTGCAACGTATTGCGTTGGCTGATGATGTGGCCAATGCCATCGTGTTCCTGGGCTCCGACTGGGCACGCCACATTACGGGCGAGGTGGTGAACATCAATGGCGGTTCTGTGCTCTGCGGTTGAGCGGGAGACGAACTTGTGCTTCAGCGAACGCAGAAGGGAGCCCTGACGGCTCCCTTCTTTTTGCTGCAACCTCGGAATGTTGATGTCGCAAATCGAGGGTTCCTGCCAGCCAGGGGACTGTCTGCCCACCTCAGCACCTTCGTTTTCCGAAGCTCCCATTTACAATGGCTGTTCCCCCGAGGTCCAGAATGTCGTTTGTCAGATACTTGATGCTGTTGTCGCTGGTGGTCTGGATTGGCGGTCTCATCTTTTTCGCCTTCGTTCTCGCGCCGACCGTCTTCATCGCTCTTCCCACGCGGCAACTCGCGGGCAACGTGGTCAATCGCAGTCTCGGAATTCTGCACTGGATGGCGATTTCCTGCGGCGCAGTGTTTGCAATCACCTCACTGATCGACTCCTACATCGTGAATGGAATCGCTATGCCATTCGCCCTGCGCAACCTGCTCATCTACGCCATGATCATTCTGACGCTTGTGGGCATGTTCGGGATTGCAGCGCGCATGGGCGTGCTGCGCGAGCGGATGGGCGTGATTGACGACGTACCCCACGACGATCCTCTGCGCGTGGAATTCAACCGCCTGCACGTGTGGTCCACGCGAATCGAAGGCTCGGTGCTGGTCCTCGGGCTGGCGCTGCTGTATCTCACGGCGCGACGGTTATCATGAAGAACTTAGCGGTCAGGGATCAGCCGTCAGCGTTACGTTCTCGCTGGGCGTTCCGGAGTACAGGCAGTCCATTTAGCATGAGTCCGCGCTTGCGGAGCGCGGACTCGTAACCGTTGTGTGTTCTTGTCCCTAACTTCAATTTTGACGTAATTGGGAGGAGCGGTGCGAAGCTCTTGCTCAGAGCTGACCGCTAGCAGCTGAATCATGAAAACCGGCATCATAGGCCTGCCGCAGGTAGGTAAGACATCCTTGTTTGTCATGCTGACCAAGCAGTCGGTGGCACAGCACGCGCATGGCAACCCGCGCGAAGCGCATCTTGGCATCGCCAAGGTTCCCGACGATCGCCTCGATCGCCTGGCCGCACTCTACAACCCCAAAAAGCTGGTGCACGCCAGCGTAGAATACGCCGATGTTGCAGCGCTCAGCCAGGAAGCGCTCAACGAGACTGCCTTCGCCGCAAACCTGCGCAATGTGGACGCGCTGGCGCACGTAGTGCGTGCCTTCGAAGACGACTCCATTCCCCACGTTGGTCCCATTGATCCGCTGCGTGATGTCAGGAACATCGATTTCGATCTTATCGTCAACGACCTCGGACAGGTGGAGAAGCGGCTGGAGCGCGTGGAGAAGGACTTGAAGAAGATGAAGTCGGCGGAGATCGAGCGCGAGCATGACTTGCTGAAGCGTGCCAAGGCGCACCTGGAAACTGAGCGCCCCCTGCGCGAAATGGAGATGACACAGGAGGACAAAAAGCGGGTTCGCGGGTTCATGTTCCTGAGCGAGAAGCCGATCCTCTACGTTCTTAACATCGGAGAGCGGCAGTCGCTGGGCAAGGACCTGGACGAAGCGGTTGCGAAATACGGAGTGACGGAGGTCGCGTCGCGGCCGAACACGGGGGCGCTGGCCGTGTGCGCCAAGATCGAAGCGGAACTCGCCGAGATGAGCGACGAGGACGCTGCCGAATTTCTTGCCAGCTACGGGTTAAAAGAGAGCGGACTGGTGCGGCTCATCCGCAAGAGTTATGAGCTGCTGGGACTGATTTCGTTCTTCACCGTAGGCGAGGATGAGTGCCGCGCGTGGACGATCGAACGCGGCTCCAAAGCGGTGAACGCGGCGGGTGCCATCCACACCGATCTCGAACATCACTTCATTCGGGCTGAGACTATTCACTGGGACCAACTGCTCGCCGCCGGCTCCGAAGCCGAAGGGCGCGCCCGAGGCACGCTGCGCGTGGAAGGCAAGGAATACATCGTGAAGGATGGCGACGTCATGCACATCAGACACAGCGGATAAGAAATCAGTAGTCGAGCATGCTGATCGCTGACAGCGGCTCTGTTATCCTTCTTCCGCCCATGTCTCCCATCTTCACCAGTGTCCTGCTGGGGCTGACCGCTGCCGCAGCCAACGTTTTCGGCGGCGCGGTCATCGTGCAAAAGAGCTGGGAGAGGCGTTACCTCCGCTACTTTGTGGCGCTGGGCGCGGGCTTCATGCTGGCCACCGCACTCGTCGAAATGGTACCGGAAAGCCTGGAACTCGCCGGGCGCAAAGGCGGCGCCCTGCTGGTGCTGCTCGGCTACCTGCTCGTTCACCTGTTCGAGCACACCATCACGCCGCACTTTCACTACGGAGAAGAAACTCATTCCGACGAATATCTGCACTCACACCGACGGGTGTCCGTCCTCTTCGGCTTGTTGATCCATACCTTTTTCGACGGCATTGCCATCACTGCGGGCTTCCTCATCTCCCCATGGCTGGGCTGGGTCATCTTCCTCGCCGTTTTCTTGCACAAGATACCCGAAGGCTTTACCGTAACCTCCGTGATGCTGGCCAGCGGCTTGAGCAAGCGGCGGTCTTGGTTCGCTTCGGTGCTGCTCGGACTCGCCACGCTTGCCGGGGTGCTCACCATGGCCATCGGTAAACACGCCGTGAGCTATGGATTGCCGGTCGCCGCCGGAGTGACGATTTACGTCGCCGCCTCCGACCTCATACCCGAGGTTAATCGCGAGCCCGGCGTCCAGATGGCGCTGGTTGTCTTCATCGGGGTGGCCGCGCTGTTCATCCTGGATTACTTCGCTCATCTTGCCTGAACTTAATTCCGCTGACTTACGTGTCGCAGTTGGAGTACCATGTGCGAACTATGAGTAAGAAACCGGCGTCGGCTTTTCTGCTACTGGCGTTCGCTTGTTCGCTGACAGCAACCTCATTCGCGAAACACAAGAAGAACGATCAGCCCTCGCCAGCCAACTTTGACTATTACCTGCTCACCATGTCCTGGGCGCCCGAATTTTGCGCGACTAACCCCAAGGGAAAATCGTCGAGCGAATGTGATCCCAAGAAGCACTATGGTTTCGTCGTGCATGGCTTGTGGCCGCAGAACAATACTGGCGCGTACCCGCACGATTGCGGCCCGGCGCAGCCGGTGTCGCAGGCGATTGTCCAGCAGATGATGCCCCTCATGCCCGATAGCGGACTGATTCAGCATGAGTGGGCCAAGCACGGCACTTGCAGCGGCCTCTCCGCCCAGGACTACTTCGACAGCATCCAGAAGGCTTTTGGCAATGTGAAGATTCCTGAGGAGTATCGCGCACCTGCATCCATGGTGACGGACAGCCCAACTGATATCGAGAAGAAATTCGCGGAAGCGAACAATGCACCTCAGGGAGCGTTTCACGTGTCATGTCCTAACGCGGATTTTGCCGCGCTGGAGGTTTGCCTGACCAAGGACCTGCAGTATCAGGAGTGCGCGACTGGGCTGAAGGAGTGCCGGGCGCAAGAACTTTCGATTCGCCCAATGCCGTAGCGGACGGCGGTGGGTCGGCTTCTCCAGAACACGCTTGCCCGCTCCTCAAGAATATGGTAGGCCCGGCTGGAATCGAACCAGCAACCCTCAGCTTAGAAGGCTGATGCTCTATCCGATTGAGCTACGGGCCCACAGGCGGGTGCTGGCTTGCGACACCTGCCGCAAAGAATGCGCCGCCGCACTCATTATCGCAAATTCAGACACTGGTTGCTGAGCACAGCCAGCATCCACTTAATCGGGAAGCCATGCTGGAAAGCCTTTAGTCGGCAACAGCGCGGGGTTCTGCAGGCCAATCCGCAATGGCGGCTTCGTTCAGCGTGATTTCTTCGGCGTAGGTTTGATCGCGCAGAATGCGGGAAACGATCGCGGTGTGCATAGCATGTCCGGCGCGATCGGCTTTGACGTAGCCGAGAACGCGTTTGCCGAACAACGCCAGGTCGCCGATCAGGTCGAGGACCTTATGGCGCACGAATTCGTCTGGATAGCGCAACGGCGGATTGTCGATTCCTTCGCGGGTCAGCACGATGCAATTTTCCCGCGCTGCGCCGCGGATCAGGCCCATATTCAGCATCTCACGCTGCTGGTGGAGGAAACCGAATGTCCGCGCTGACGCGATCTCCCTTACATAGCTGCCGTTCGACAACTCGACTTGGAAGCGTTCGCTGCCGATCAGGGGATGGGGGAAATCAATGGCGTAGCTCACAGAGTAGCGTTCGCTGGGATAGACCCCGATGAACTTGTCGCTTTCCCGCATTTCGTAGGGTCGCAAGATCTTCAGGTACACGCGCTTGCGCCTTTGCTGGCGGAGGCCGGCGTTGGTGATCATCTCGATGAACGGCAACGCGCTGCCATCGAGAATTGGAAGTTCCAGGTTGTCAAGCTCCACAATGGCGTTGTCTACGCCTATTCCGATGAACGCCGATAGCAGGTGCTCGGTGGTGGAGATGAGCACGCCTTTCTTCATCAAGCTGGTGGCGTA
>Ga0074045_10004635_pt1 | contig 12132 bp, 8 predicted proteins | sample BogForMeECP23OM2_FD_94442 | JGI IMG/M metagenome (GOLD analysis project Ga0074045, IMG submission 94442) | Bog forest soil microbial communities from Calvert Island, British Columbia, Canada - Bog Forest MetaG ECP23OM2 | ecosystem: Environmental > Terrestrial > Soil > Wetlands ...
AGTTGGGCGATGGCGCGCATGGCACCGATCATGGCCGCGCCTCCGGCCATGTCGTACTTCATTTTCTCCATGCCGTCGGAGGGCTTGATGGAGATGCCTCCGCTATCGAAGGTGATTCCCTTCCCGACCAGACCGAGAACGGGCGTCGCCGGTGCGGAAGAGGGCACGTAGCGCATGACGATGAGGCGGGCAGGCTCGTCTTGTGAACCCTGAGCGACGCTCCAGAAGGCGCCCATCTTCAACACTTTAATTTTGTCCGGGCCGTATATCTCACATTGCAGTCCTACTTCGTCGGACATCGTTTTGGCGCGATCGGCGAGGATGGTGGGCGTCATTCGATTGCCGGGTTCGTTGACCAGGTCACGAGTGAAGTTCTGGGCTTCGCCGATGATGGTGCCGATGTCGATCGCCGACTGCAGGGACTTGGCATCCAAAGTGGCTGGCGAGATCACCGTTAGCTCGCCGATCGTCTGCACTTTGCGGTCGCTCTTGTAGTAGTCGGCGTCAAAGGCGCCAACATACGCGCCTTCCGCTATGGATTTCGCCGCGTCTTCTGCGCTGAAGTTTCCGGTAGCGGGCAGCGCTAACGCAAAACTCTTTAAGTCCTTCGCTTTGATGGCGCGGACTGCGGTTCCGGCAATCTTGCGAAGTTCGGAGGTGGAGAAGGTCTTCGCCTTTCCGCCGCCGATCAGCAAGAGACGCTTCGCCTTGAGCCCGGCGGGTTTGTGGAGGAGCGTGGTATCCAGCGCCTTGCCGGTGACTTCGCCAGAGGCGATGAGGTCGGCGGCGGCGGCTTGTACGGCTGGATCGTCGGTGAGGATTTGTGGCTTGGGTTTGTCGTCGGCGGCATTTTCGGATTTATCGGCGGTGTCAACGACGGTGACGACCAGGCATTCGGTGCCGAGTTGCGAGGGGGTAGAGGAAGAGATTGTGATTTTCATGATGATTTTCGAACTCCGAAAGAATTGTGGAGCATTGTCATAGGTAGAGTATCTGTTTCGTAAGTGTCGGCACAGCGGCACGACTTAAAAAGGATGTTGGAAAAGTCGAAATCAGATCCCCAGCGGACTGAAGTCCGCGGGGGACGACAAAAATAGAGAGACCTGTACGGCGCAGGTAAAGCTGCGCCCCTTCAAAACCGTGGCAAACGAGACTTTTCAGCAGTCTGTAAAGTCGTGCCCTGACGCAGACAGGCATGCCCTAACTCTTCCGGCTCCTAGCGATGGCCTCGCGCGCCTCTTTGTCGGCCGTCTTGCGGCGCTCGGTTTCGCGCTTGTCCCAATGCTGCTTCCCTTTCGCCAGCGCAATTTCCACTTTGGCCTTGCCATTGCGGAAGTAGAGCCGGGTTGGGATCAGAGTCAGACCTTTCTGTTGGGTCTTGCCGATCAGCTTGTTCAACTCACTCTTATGGACCAAGAGTTTTCTGGTGCGTGTGGGTTCATGATTGAAGATGTTTCCGTGTTCGTAGACACCAATGTGCGCATTGATCAGCCAGAGCTCGCCGTCTTTCACCAATCCATAGGCGTCTTTGAGGTTGGCGCGGCCAGAACGAATGGACTTCACCTCGGTGCCGCGCAGAGCGATACCGGCCTCGAACTTCTCCAGCAGAAAGTAGTTGTAGGAGGCAGAACGATTGACCGCAGCGTCACGCAAGCCGCTGGCCGTCGGATCGCGCCGGCCCTGCTTTTCCTTCTCCGGACGACCTGTAGACTGCGGCGGACGGGCCATGGTGTAAAGCTCGCACGAGTGGCGAATCTCGTATGCTAACACACTGTGAAATCACATATGTGCCATGAGTCGGGATGCTATAATCGCGCCAATTCAGGCATCTGGTATCGCGGCGATGGCTTCCGTTTAAAGGAGTGCTCATCGCTTACGTTTTGTGTGGGCGGAAGTCTGAATTGCAGACTGGAAGAGCATTTCTGGGAGACCATGAGTGCTTTCCGGCAAACCCGGTCTTAAGGAACCTGATGAAACGGCTCACCTGTGTCCTGGCTCTGTTACTGATTTTCGGCACGCTGCCCGCGGTCGCAACTGACAAAGCCAAGGCGCTCTACAAGCAGGGTCTCGACGCCGAAATCAGGCAAGATTACGAGACGGCATATAACTACTACCATCAGGCCTACGAGCTCAAGCCAGACGATATTACCTATCGGGCGTCGTTCGAGAGGATCCGTTTTTTCGCGTCAGCCTCCCACGTCCATAAAGGACAACTGCTGGAGAAGAGCGGCAAGCTGCAAGAAGCACTGACCGAGTTCGAGCAGGCCATGGCGATCGATCCCTCCAGTTTCATCGCCCAGCAGGAAGCGAACAAAGTTCGTCATGCGTTGAAGGAAGCCGAACAACCGAGCCAGCCGAATGCGAGCGATTCGGCGCAATCCGCCCTGCATAAGCGCATGGAGGAAGCCGGCGGCCCGGTCGAACTTGCTCCCATTGCCAATACGCCGATCACGCTGAAGCTGAGCGAAGACACCAAGACGATTTACGAGACGATCGGGAAGCTGGCCGGCATCAACGTTCTCTTCGATCCGGATTACACTTCGCGCCGGATTCGGGTAGAACTTAACGGTGTCACGCTGCAGGAAGCGCTGGAAATTACAGCACTGGAATCGAAGACTTTCTGGCGGCCGGTTACGCCAAACACGATTTTCGTTGCCGCCGACACTCCGGCTAAACGCAAGGAAATCGAACAGAGCGTCATCCGTACTTTCTACCTGTCCAATCTTTCTCAGCCCAACGAACTGCAGGACCTGGTCAATATTCTTCGTACGCTGCTGGACACCCAGCGGCTGCAACAGTTCCCTTCGCAGCAGGCGATTGTGGTTCGTGGAACGCCCGACCAGATCGCGCTGGCCGAGAAATTGATCGATGATCTCGACAAGTCGCGGCCGGAGGTTGTGGTCGACGTCATCATTATGCAGGTGCAGCGCAACAAGCTGCGCAATCTGGGTATCACTCCGCCGACGAGCGCTTCGGTCACGCTTGTGGACAACGCCAGTACTACGACCTCCACTTCCGGGTCAAACGTTGGCACCGGGAACGGTTCAGTTTCGACGACGACGGGCAACGCCACGGGCACCATCAACCTGAACACCCTGGCCCACCTGAACGCTACGAACTTTCAAGTGACGATCCCGCCGGCGACTGCGACGTTCCTGTACAACGACAGCACGACCAAGATCCTGCAGCAGCCGCAGATTCGAGCCCTCGACGGGCAAAAGGCCTCGCTTAAGATTGGTCAGCGCGTGCCAGTGGCGACCGGCTCATTTCAGCCTGGGATCGGCGGCGTAGGCATCAATCCGCTGGTCAATACGCAGTTCAATTACATCGACGTCGGCGTGAATATCGATGTGACGCCCCACGTACACGGTACTGACCAGGTCACCCTGAAGCTCTCGATGGACATCTCGGCCGTGGACTCTTACCAGAACATCGGCGGCATCCAGCAGCCGGTCATTGGGCAACGCAAGATCGAGCATGAGATCCGGATGCGCGAGGGCGAGGCCAACGTGATGGGCGGAATCCTGGAGGAGACCGAGAGCAAGTCGATTAACGGAATCCCCGGACTCGCTTCGATCCCGTTTTTCCGCTACTTTTTCTCGACCGAGAACAAGCAACGCCAGGACAACGAACTGGTGTTCATGCTGATCCCGCACATCGTGCGCGCGCAGGATGTGTTTGATAGCAATACGCGCGCCATCGATGTTGGCACAGCCAATTCCATTTCTTTGCACCGAACGACTCCGCCGCCCACGGAACAGCAACCCGCGGCTTCACCTGCGCCACAGGCAGGCGCTCCACCTGCTGACCAGGCGGCCACGGCTCCCGCAGGCAGTGCGCTGGTGAGCTTCGATCCTCCTTCCTTGAACCAGGCAGTTGGGAGTACGTTCACGGTCAACATCAATATGGCCGGGGCGCAAAACGTGTATTCGGTGCCTCTGCAGATCCTGTACAACCCGAAAGTCCTGCAATTGCTGAACGTATCCAACGGCCCAGTGCTGCAACAGGACGGTCAGGCGGTCGCGCTGGTCCATCGTGATGACAGCATGATGGGGATCCTCCAGGTCACGGCTTCCCGTCCGCCGGGGAGCAATGGCATCACTGCCGATGGGCAGTTGTTCACTCTGACGTTTCAAGCGAAAGCGCCCGGGCAGGCAACGCTCAGCATTAATCGCGCCACGCTCAAGAACGCGAGCATGCAAAACATCCCCGCCGGCGGATCGCAGGCGATCGTGACGGTTCACTAGCAAGTGGATAGTGGTTAGTGGATAGAAAAAAGAGGGCATCCAGCTTTTGCCTTCGGAGTTGATTAAAATCAGCACTGTGAAGGTCCTCTTCTCCGCCATTCGCAATCATCGGCAGCGACCGGCCTTGTGCGACGAACGCAGGCACAATGGGCGGGGATTCACAGTCGTTGAGTTGATCGTTGCCATGACGATCCTCATGATTCTGACGGCGGCCGCGGTGCCAGTGGTCCGGGTCACGATCCAGCGCAACAAGGAACGCGATCTCCGTCGCGCACTGTGGGAGATGCGGGACTCCATCGACCGTTACAAAGATGCGGCCGATCGCGGCGCATTTCAAGTGAAGGTCGACAGCCAGGGCTATCCGCCCGACTTGGAGACGCTCGTAAAGGGTGTGGATTCGAACGGCAAGAAGATCCGCTTCCTGCGAAGAATTCCGATGGACCCCATGACCGGCAAGACGGAGTGGGGGCTGCATTCCATGCAAGACGAACCGGATTCCGATTCGTGGGGCGGGCAAAGTGTTTTCGACGTGTACACCAAGTCGGAGGGCACGGCCCTCGACGGCTCGAAATATAAGACATGGTAGGTTGGTTGTCAGAACGAAACAGTGCGACCATGAACCGGCGCTTACGACAACGCGGATTCACGCTGATCGAGCTGATGGTGGTGATCAGCATCATCGTCATCCTGATGTCGGTGGCGATTCCCCGTTACCAGGCCTCGATCCTGCGGGCGCGTGAGACGGTTCTGCGCGATGATCTGTACACTCTTCGGTCGGTGATTGACCAGTACACGCTGGACAAACAGAAGGCGCCGCAATCATTGCAAGACGTAGTTGATGCTGGTTACCTGAAGCAACTCCCCAAAGACCCCTTCACCAGTTCGCGCGACACATGGGTGCCGGTTACCGATGACAGCATTATGTCGCCGGACCAATCGCAGCCTGGGATTGTGGATGTGCACAGTGGCAGCGAGCAGAATTCGAGCGAAGGTACTGCTTACAGCACCTGGTGAGGGTACACTCCTCAACTCGCCTCCTACTCCACTTTTCTCGTTTCAGCCTCAGCAAGCCAGCCGCGACGCAGCTTTTCTTCCGGAATGTTCGAGAGAAAGGGCTTGATGTCGAGGACCGGCGTGCCATCGAGCATGTCGACACCTCGCACGCGGAGAGTGCATCCATCGCGCCCAAGCAACTCGACGGTCGTTAAAGCAATAGGATTGGGACGCCGCGGCGAACGGGTTGCGAACACACCATGCGCGCGATCGTCGCAGGGCGGCTTGCCGAATAGCTGGTATCCGTCGGAGCGGTCGAAAAACCAAACAACAATGAGATGAGAGAAGCCCTCGATATCGGTGAGACCAGCTTCAAACTCGGGCAGGATCTCGATCTCACCCTCCGCGTCATGCTTTGCGCCCAAGCCTTTGGGGACTTGGCTGGTCTCGGAATAGGGACTACGAACATATCCAATCGGGCGCGGAGTGAACATGAAGGCGGCCTCCGACTCCATCTTACGATGCCAGAGTATCGGGTCGGAGGGATTCACCACGGAGGCACGGAGGACACGGAGTTTTCATTTCTTTCAAAGCCTTGGTGAGTCTTGAGTCTCGGGGATACGGTTTCGTGCTATTCGAGGTGAGATAGGGCCAGACTGCCAAAAATCCTAGTTCGCTGCAGACGCGCCGCAAGGCCGGTTCACATCACGCTTGGAACGGTGATGCCCATTACCGCCAGCAAGGCAATCAATTCACGGCGAACGACTGCTGCTGTCGCCAGCAGAAACGCCTTACGCGCTTCGTCGGATTCGTTGAGAATGTGGTGACGGTGGTAGAAGTTGTTGAACTGTTGCGCAAGCTGAAAAGCGTGCTTGGCGGCATAGGCCGGCTCGGTTGTGGCGATGCATTGCTCGATGATGGCCGATGTCTTCCCCGCCAGCAGCCAGAGTTCCCATATTTCGGTGCCGCTCTCGTCGGCGAAGAAGCGAGCATAGTCAACGTCAGCCGCGAGAGTTTGTTCCGGTTCGACGCCGGCCTTGCGAAAAATATTGCTGGCGCGCACCACCGCGTATTGCGCGTACGGGCCGGTCTCACCCTCAAAAGCCAGGGCCTCCTTAAAGTCGAAGGCAATGACCGACTGCTTGGTGAACTTGAGCATGAAGTAGCGCAGCGCGCCAATGGCAATCTGGACGGAAATCCGCAAACGCTCGGCATCGTTGAGTTCCGGATGGCGGCTGTCTACTTCCTTTTTGGCGGACGCGATGAGCGCGTCGAGCAGGTCGTCGGCCTTCACGCCGAATCCCTTGCGGCCTGACACTTCGATGTACGACTTGGCCTGGTCTTCGGCACTCACTTCGTATCCGAGGTCTAGGGCGCATCGCGGCGTGAGCGCTACCATCTCGTAGGAAAAATGAGTGTAGTGGGCGGCTTGTTGGGCGTGACCCAGCAGGCGGATCGCCTCGACCACGGTGTTCTGCGGGTCGCTCTGGCGCGAGTCGATCACGTTGTAAATCGCCGCGACGCTGCCGAAGTGGGGATGGTCTGCCTCGCCTTGCTGGGCGGATATCCAGCACTCGTGGCCGCTGGGATAGCGATAGAATTTCCGGTATCCGAAGTCGCGGCCCAGCAAGCCAAATTTCCAAAGATGGTAGGCGATGTCCTTGCCAACGTAGCCGACGGTTCCGTTGGAGCGCACGATGACCTTGGCGTCTTCGTCGGGGCCAGCCTCGGATTCAGGCTCTCCCGTGTCCAGGTCGCCGTCGCGGTTCGCGGCGGCGTTGGGCGAGTTTGCCGGGCGGGTCATGACCCAGCAGCCCTTGTTCTTGCCGTCGGTTTCGAAGTACAGCACTCCCTTATCTTTGAGCTGCTGGAAGGCTGAATCCCAGAATTTGAGGCTGAGGATTTCGCTCTCGCGGGGGAGGAAGTCGTACTCGATATCGAGGCGGTCCATGGTTTCGAGATGGCGCTTCAGGACGGTAGTTGAGACGAGGTCCGCGATAGCCGCCATGTCGTTATTTCCGTGTTCGATAGCATGGAGAGCTTCAAGTCGCGCTTTAAGATTTTCTTTGTCCGCCTCGTACCATTGCGACACCCGCGCGTAAAGATCCCAGCAGTAATAATCGAAGCGCGGGGTGGAGGCGATCAGGGCTTCAATTTCGCTTTTGGACAGCTTCGCCAGATGGACGAAGCCGACGACTACGTCGGCGACTTGGACTCCGGTGTTGTCGATGTAGTTCTGGATATCGACGGTGTGCCCGGCGGCGCGCAGGAGGCGTACAAATGTGTCGCCGAGGATGGCATTGCGCAAGTGCCCTATGTGCGCGGCCTTGTTGGGATTAATGCTGGTGTGTTCGACGAGAATCTTGCCTGCCACGTTGGCCGCGCCCTCAGCCTGGTGGTCGGTCACAGCGACGGCGCGCTCGCCGGTTAGGGCTTTCGCGGCCAAGTCACGGGCGAGGCGGGCGTTGATGTATCCGCCGCCGGCTACCTCGAAGCTGGCGAATCCGGCGGGGACCGGCATGTTGGCGACGATTTCTTCGGCAATCTTTCGCGGAGGCTTCCGCAGCTGACGGGCAAGCTCAAAGGGAAACGGCATGGCGAACTCGCCCATTTCGACCTTGGGGGGCGGATCGATGACGATGGCCGGCAGGTCTATCTGGTAGGTCCGGCGGAGATAGTCCTGAAGGTGGAGGGCCAGCTGTTTCTTGCGCTCTAGATACACGATTGCTCTCGATCCCTAAGGGTTTGCGGGGGCTTGTCCCGGCAGGCTGTTCTCGACCGGAGGTTGACTCGCAAATAGCTGAGGAAAAAGGCGATTATAACAAACGGGGTGTGTAGTGAGGGTTTGACGGTGTGCGCGGCGTTACCTATGATGAGAGTTCCCACCGAGCGAATACCACGGCGCTGGTGCGGGACACCGGCGGGCGATTTCCATGCGAATAGCGTATCTGGACGGATTTTCCGGTATCAGCGGCGATATGTTCCTCGGCGCGCTGGTGGACGCCGGAGTTCCGCTTGAACTGTTCCAGAGAACGGTGGCAGCGCTCGATTTGGGGATTACGTTGCAGGGGTCGCGGGTTGACCGCGCGGGGATTTCCGCCACAAAGGTTGATGTGCTGGTCAATGGGCAGAAAGATCTGCCACGCGAGGAGTTCTGGGCCGAATGGCGGAGCAGCGCCGCTGAGCACACCCATGGCGAAACTCACGCCCCTGGGCACGACCACGGAGAAGGTGAGGGTGACCATCATGTCCAGGGCCGGCACCTCCGACAAGTCCTGGGAATCATACAAGCGGCTTCGATCAGCGACCGCGCCAAGGGGACGGCGAGCGAGATTTTCGTGGCTTTGGGTACGGCCGAGGCGAAAGTCCATAACATAGACGTAGCCCACGTGCACTTTCACGAGGTCGGCGCGGCCGACGCGATCGCCGACATCGTTTGTGCGGCAGTGGGCGCCGAAGCCCTGAAGGTTGAGCAGATTCTCGCGTCTCCTTTGAACGTAGGTGGCGGGAGCGTGAAGTGCGCGCACGGAGTTATGCCCGTGCCGGCACCGGCCACACTGGAATTGCTGAAGGGCGTACCGGTATATTCCGGCGAAGTTCAAAAGGAACTGGTGACGCCAACCGGGGCGGCGATTGTGCGCGTCTTGGTGAGCAGTTTCGGGCCGCGTCCTGTTATGACGACGGAGAAAATAGGGTACGGCGCGGGAGCGCGCGACTTTCCCCGCCATTCCAATGTGCTGCGGATCACCGTGGGCGAGACTGCGGATTCTGGTGCGTGGACAGATGTATCGAAGGAATCACTTTCGACTGACGAAGTGATGGTGCTGGAGGCGAACCTGGACGACCTGAGTCCGCAAGTTGTGGGATTCCTGACCGACCAGTTGCTTGCGGCTGGCGCCTTAGACGTGTTCACCACCGCGGTGCAGATGAAGAAATCGCGGCCCGGAACGCTCCTGACGGTACTTTCCAGGCCCGAGCAAGAGGCGACGCTTCGCGAGCTGATTTTCCGGGAGAGCAGTACGCTGGGGATCCGCAGCCGCCGGGAGCAACGTTACCTGCTGGCTCGGCGTCATGAAACCGTGCAAACACCGTGGGGCGAGGTACGGATCAAGATTGGAAGCATGGCGGGCGCCGACTCGCAGTTGGCTCCCGAATACGAGGACTGCCGGCGCGTCGCCGTTGAGCATCATGTGCCGTTGAAAACCGTATTGCAGGAAGCGCTTCGTTTGTACCTGGACAAAGAGAATGGATAAGCCAGAAAAGTTTTACATCACCACGCCCATTTATTACGTCAATGCGCGGCCACACATCGGCCACGCATACACCACGGTGGTGTGCGACACCGTGGCGCGGCGCCAGCGCATGATGGGCATGGATACCTGGTTTCTTACCGGTACGGATGAACACGGGCAGAAGATCGAGCGGTCGGCGATCGCGGCGGGCTGTTCTCCCCAGGAATTCGCCGACCGTGTCTCGGGCGAATTCCGGCAACTCTGGGACCGGATGAAGCTGAGCTACGATGACTTCATTCGCACGACGGAGCCGCGCCACGTGCGGGGCATGCAGGCTTTGTTCAAACGGTTGCAGGAGCGCGGATACATTTACAAGGGCTCCTACAGCGGACAGTATTGCGTTTTCGACGAGCTTTATGTCGATGTGAAAGAGCCGGGCGCGCCCTGCCCCGAGTGTGGACGACCGACCGAGACTGTGCAGGAAGAAAATTACTTCTTCAAGCTTTCAGCCATGCAAGAGCCGCTACTGAATCTGTACAGCGAACAGCCGGAATTCATCCGGCCTGAGGCCCGGCGAAATGAAGTGATAGCGTTCGTTCGCTGCGGGCTGCGCGATCTCTCGGTGAGCCGCACAACTTTCAAGTGGGGCATCCCGGTGCCCGGCGATGAGAATCACGTGATCTACGTGTGGCTTGACGCTCTGGCGAACTACCTGACCGCGGTCGGTTATGGTTCTGACGATCCGAAGGACCAGGCAATGCTGGAGCGCTACTGGCCGGCGGATGTGCACATGATCGGAAAGGAGATCGTGCGCTTCCATTGCGTGTACTGGCCGGCGTTTTTGCTGGCGGCCGGGATTCCCCTGCCCCAGTCGATCGTGGCGCATGGCTGGCTGCTGTTCGAAGAAAGCAAGATGTCGAAGTCGCGGGGCAATATCGTGCGCAGCGAGACCATTCTTGACACCCTGGGCGCCGATACTTTGCGGTATTTTCTTCTGCGCGAGATTGTGTTCGGGGGTGACGGATCGTTTAGCTTCGATGCTCTGGTACAGCGGTTCAATGCCGACCTGGCCAATGGCCTGGGGAACCTGTCGAGCCGAACGCTGAGCATGATCACGCGGTATTTCGAGGGCGAGATTCCCTATCCCTCACCGGGTGCTCGAACTGCCGGCGACGACACGGTCGCGGAATTGGCCCAGCAAACCATTGTGGACTTCAATGCTCAATTTGAGCAGTTTCAGTTCTCGCGCGCCCTGGAGACTGCATGGGGACTGGTGGCGGCGGTGAACAAGTACATCGTGGAGAACGAGCCCTGGGCGGTGGCGGACAAAGAAGACCAGGACTCGCGGGCCCGGCTGGCTACGATCCTACATACTGCGGCGGAAGCTCTGCGGATCATCACTGCGTTGGTGCATCCGGTGATTCCCGAGTCGACTGCGCGGATCTGGGAGCAATTGGGGCTGGGCGATATCAGCAAGTTGGACCTGCGCAATCTGGCGTGGGGTCAATTGCCGTTGCACACACGACTGGGTACGGTCGAAGCGGTGTTTCCGCGTGCCGATAAGAGCACGGTTGAAAGGATGCAACAGATGGAGCTTGACCGGGCGTCACAGGTTGGGCAGAACGCGGTAGCCAAAGCCGCTGGGGAGAGCGAAGCAGCAAAGGCGCCGCCAGAGCCAGCCGCGCCAGTTGCGGCGATGCCGTTTGCTGGTGCGCCCGCAGGCGACACCATCACGATCGACGATTTCGCTAAGGTGGAACTGCGCGTAGGACAAGTGAAGGTCGCTGAGAAGGTGAAGGGTGCCGACAAGCTATTGCGACTTGAGGTCGACATCGGGACCGAGGTAAGGCAGATCGTGGCCGGCATTGCCAAAGCCTATGATCCGGAACAACTCGTCGGACGCAAGGTGGTCATTGTGGCCAATCTCGCGCCCCGCAAACTGCGCGGACTGGAGTCGCAGGGCATGATTGTTGCCGCGTCGCTGGGAGATGAGGGAGTGCCGGTTCTGGCGGGGTTTCTCGAGGACGTCCCCAACGGCGCGCGGCTGAAGTAAGCCTGTCTTCGCTCGCCATGTACACCGACTCGCACTGCCATCCCGAAAACAAACGCTTCGACAGCGATCGCGCGGAAGTGTTTGCGCGGGCAAAGCAGGCTGGGGTCTCGACGATGCTGGCCATCGGGAACGGCGATGGGCCGGGCACGGGCACCTCTGACTGCGCGATCAAGTTGGCAGAACAGTACGACGGCGTGTATGCCACCGTAGGAGTCCATCCGCACGAGGCTGCGCTGGCGACGCCGGCAGACTTCGACGAACTGGAGAAACTGGCCGGTCTTCCGAAGGTGGTCGCATGGGGCGAGATCGGGCTTGACTACTTCTACGATCATTCCCCACGTGACGTGCAGCAGAGTGTGTTTCTCCAGCAGATGGAACTCGCGAGGTCTGCCAAACTGCCAATCATCATTCACTGCCGGCCTTCCGACAATAGCGAGAACGCGTGGGACGATGTGTTGCGGCTGGTGCGGGAGAATTGGCTCGCCAGCGGACTGGGCGGCGTGATGCATTGCTTCACCGGAACGGTCGCGTATGCCCGCGCTGCGCTCGATCTTGGGTTCGTGATCTCATTCGCCGGCAACATTACTTTTCCCAAGGCGCAGAACAT
>Ga0074045_10004637_pt1 | contig 12132 bp, 9 predicted proteins | sample BogForMeECP23OM2_FD_94442 | JGI IMG/M metagenome (GOLD analysis project Ga0074045, IMG submission 94442) | Bog forest soil microbial communities from Calvert Island, British Columbia, Canada - Bog Forest MetaG ECP23OM2 | ecosystem: Environmental > Terrestrial > Soil > Wetlands ...
CAAAGCGCGTGACAGACGAACCGAGCGGGATGCCTTCCGCGCTACGCGAAGTACATCGCCAAGGGATGCCCGGGAGAGCATTTCACGAAATGATCGCTTACTGTTGTTAACAATTCTGTCATACGAGGATGGAGACCAGCTATCGGGCCTAGTCGGCTGGTCCGGCATTAAGTGGCTGGTCCGGGTAAAATCTATTAAGCATATCGGCGATGGCTGCCTTAAGGTGTTCGATATTGCCGCTCTTTTCGATGTAGATTTCCCCATTGTTCAAGCTAAAATCCCGCTCGGATTCTTCGGTCAGGAAAGTATGGATTACAACCGGCAAAGGGGGCCGGCGATTCTGGGTTTTCTCAAAAATCTTGGAGCTGTCGGCATCCGGCATTTCGAGGTCAAACACAAGAAGATCCACCACACTCTCGCCCTCTATGTGGGCAAGAATCTGGCCGCCATCGCCGGCGACCGCAACTTCGTAACCCTCGGCCGAAAGTTCGCGGCGAAGAAAATCCCGCACGTTCCTGTTCCTGTCTGCGACCAATATTGTGAATATCTTTTTCATCTTTTCGGGCCCGTGGCATCCTGGATGCAGTTCCGTTAACTGAGGATTTTCATTCCACTCCTCCAGGGTGCAGCAATCGTGAGAATCAAACAAGACGAAAAGAGCTTTATACTTCCTGCTTTACCCTGGCCTTTTTCATGCTGAGGCCGAGACCGTCGAACAGGTTGAAAATCGCAAAACCCCACCACAAGGTATAGAGTACGTAAAAGACCAAAAGACTCGTCGCAGTAAAGGCCTTTTCGACAATACTCTGGGGCTCGATCCTGTAGAAGTTGTAGGCCGGTTCGATGCCCTTTTTCATGACCTCCAGAATGACGTTGGACTGGGCGGTATTTCTGCTCTTCTGGAGTTCTCTTACGGCACGGTTCAGCGCGCCCCACCAGGTCGACAATACTTCTTGTCCGTCGATTCCGTACTTTTCCCTGACTTCATCGCCTTTGTTGAAATACATCGAGTTGGAGTCTTCCAGGACAGTTCCGAGCAGTTTTGAAAGATTCCCTCTGATACTGAGCACGGCGCCCTGCGACGTGGTGTCCGGGGCGACCCTTGCAAAAATCTTTGCCGCCCGGGCTGCTTGCTCTGCATTTTCCATTTTGATGCTGACTGCAAGTTCCTCTTTTTCAACCTCCTTCAGGCCGGCAGCGAGCTTCGGAACAAAGTAAGAGGAGCCTTTAGCCAGCTTGTTGAAAAGGGCATCCGAGTACTCCAGGCCGTTCCTGCCCTCTCCGAACACAGGAGAGAAAATCAGGGCCAGAATTCCAAAGAAAGTTACCCCAAGCAACAGACCAAAATTCATTGTCTTTTGATGTCTGATCAACATTTCTATTTTCTCCTCTGTCCGCTTGCTCTAAACAGCCGGTTTGACTGAAATTTCCGGAACCCTCGCATCTTCTCTCAGTCCCCCCAAATTGGCGAAGAACTTGGAAAACAGCCAAATCCCAAAGACGGCTACGACAATCCAGAAAATAATGTTGCCCACGAACTCGATATTGGCGGTTATAGACTTAGGTATGCTGAGCAACTCCAGTTCAACCATTTTTCGGGGCAGAGTTGCAGCCCGGTTTACAAACCCGGCGAGAATCGAGACCGCATAGAAGCCGCGGATCTGAATGCCTTTGACCACTTTTGTGGTAAGGGCGCCGACCTGAATGCCCAACAGGGATCCGACCAGCATTCCCATCGCCAGGGAGTAAAAAACGTATCCATAAATGGCATATTGAGCGATAGACGCCAGACCTGCCGTGAAGATGATCTGAAGAATATCGGTGCCCACGGTCGTCATGGAAGAAACGCCGAAGACGTAAACAAACATGGGAAACGTAACGAAACCGCCTCCCACACCCATGATGGAGGCAAGAATCCCCACAACGGCGCCGCCCATTGCAATGACCACCCACGAAATTCTTTTGCCGCCGGGAACGAAATCCTCATCGAAGGGAATCATCGGTGGAATATTTATCGACTGAAGTTTTACCGCGAAATTGGTGGTGCCCGAATGGGCGGAACCGTGAGCGCCGCCTGCGGCTGCTGCAGGACCTTTTCTGGATTTCAGAAAATCGAAGAGCGCATAAAAACCAAGAAATCCCAGCAAAACGGCATAAATCAGGCTGATGAAACCGTCGCTCAACAGGGGATCAATATTATAGAGCATTCTGTTGATCGCCCCCCCAACGAAAGTGCCGGCTCCGGAACCGATCAGAAATGCTATTGCCAGTTTCACGGAGACATTGCCCAGCTTCTTGTGGACGGTTGTACCCATGATAGCCTTGGCAAAAATGTGAAAAAGGTCGGTCCCGACCGCCAGAATTCCCTTTACGCCCGCAGCCATAAGAGCGGGGGTGATGATGAACCCGCCGCCTGCTCCTATACACCCGGTGATCAGTCCGGCAGCAAGGCCAATGGCCATCGAAACCAGGAAGATCATTGGTGAATAGAAAGCGGGGGCATAAGCTTCTTTGCCTCCCAGCAAAGGAGCTGCTTCAAGCAGAGACACAAGCAGAATCGGCGCGAGCAGCAGAAGCAGTACCAAAAGTTTTTTACGGTTTTTAATGATGGACATAGAAACTTCATAATCCCATTGCGCATGTGCTATGGACGAAGCCTTCAGGAACTCGTAAACCTGCCTTGGACCACTCATAGGGGGAAACCTCCTTATGATCTATTGGAGATGAAACTCGAACCCGAAACGACAGCACAGGGCGAAATTCAGCCCTCGAAGAGATTGGCAACTTGCATGCCATAGACCGTCCTTATGAATCGATTGGATAACAATTTGATTTACTTGCATAATTATGGAGCATCGCTTTCGGCTGGCTTTCTAATCACCGGGTAAAGTGTCAGCCTTTTTTACAGAGTGTAAAGCAATGAGGCACGTGCCCCGTAGCGTAATGACATGAAATGATCGGATTTGACACGGTTTTCGGATTTTTCGATTCACCACAGAGACTGGTCATGGACAGGTCATGGAGAGAGCGCGGAGAAAGCCCGTCGTTCCCCGAAAAGAGAGGTTCCCTGTCGGTAATGATCCCAGGTGCTTGCCAGCGCAGGAAAGAGGTGTAAGCGGACAATGGCGGCCTCAGCACAACTTGCCGGAAGGTGGAATCCGAGCGGAGGGACCTCGCATAAAAAAATATGATCCGGATGTGCTGAACTGTTTAGTCCTCGGGAATTCAAGGGCCAGCAGAGTTACAATGTTAACAGCTTGCCGGATCACCAATTGTTTTATGAGTCAACTAAATCATCCCATCAGCTAAGGACAAATTTCGAACAGACGTCATAATATCCGATCTGCCCACTGGATGGCATTAGAATAGACCTGCGGCACCTCTGATTCCTCTATCCCCAACCGTGAAGCCAATGGGAGGAAATCCATCCAGTTTGCCTTTTCGTAGGAGATGACAAGATCAAGAACAGTTTTGAAAAGATTGGTCTTACCAAGCAAAGCTTCCTTGATGGAGGTTCGAATAGGGAGGTCCTCAAGAATCTCTTCCATAGGTCTGCCAAGGAGAACGTCCATGCACGAGAATAATCCCATGAAGAAAAATTCGGACTTCTGCTCTTTATATCCGGCTTTAGAAGCCAGATTCTCGCCAAACCGCGCTCTGAGCAAACAGAGCCTGAGGAGTTCCTGGGGCTGGTCATTTCCCAGTTCCATGAGGATCGCAAGGGATACCCATTTCCTGACCTCCTCTTCGCCGAGAAGCTTCAGAGCATGCATTATGGATGAAACCTCGGTACGCAAGCCGAAGAAGGCGGAATTTACATACTTGAGAAGCTTGTAAGCAAAGGAAGGGTTATGCTCGATAATCTTGTTGATCGCATTAAAGCTCGGATTATCTGCGCCAAGCTCTTTCAGAATGCGAAGATAGTGTATTTTCTGCCCGGAGATATTCCGTCTGGCAAGGATTACCGGCTCACAGAAGAAACAACCCTGAAAATAGCTGTATCCCATCTTTAGAACGTTTGCGAATTCCTCCCGGGTCTCGGTCTTTTCCGCAAGGAGCTTTACCCTGCCTGCACTGGGAAATCTTTGTGCTATGGCCTTCCTCTCCCGTTCATCTGTTTGGCGTAAATCAACCTTGATTATGTCCACCAGCTTCAGAAAAGGACTATACTCATTCCCACGGAGAACAAAATCATCCAGCGCCAATATGTAACCTTGGGAGCGGATCACTTTTATAGCTTCGATCATCTCATCGTCAGGCTCCACATCTTCGAGGATCTCAATGACGCCGATTTCCTTTGGAAGATAGGTAGCAGCACCCTCGAGAAGAAGTTTTCGAGTAAAATTTATAAAAACCCTCTTGCCTTGGGAAATTTGCTGTGAACCGATGACCAAAAGGGTATTTCCGATGACAAAAAGGGATGCCTTCTCGCCATCAGCCTCTGAATAGACATTTTCCATGTCGGAGCGGTACAGAAGCTCATAGCCGTATACCCTCTGCTTAGCGTCGAAGATCGGCTGCCTGGCTATGAAGATATCCATTACAGTTCCTCCATCAAAACCTATTCAGAGAATCCAATGGCCTCTCGGCCCTGGCGCTCGAAACCATGGTCGGCATAAGCAGCAACGAACAAATGATACAAACGGTACAGGGGCAAAGAGCCACCCCGGACAAACATTCGATGTACACCTTTCTAATCGGACGCCATAGTTGATAGCTTTACACCAAAACAAGGCGATGCCAGCTACACCGAGACCTATTCAGGATTCAGACTGTCTGCCGGATTGGACTATAAGCTCTGCGACCTTGAAACATCATATTTGAGGCTGCGTTGAAAATCCAAGTCTATCTGACATGGGAATGTTTTTTTCAACGAACCCGGAGCAGATTTCCAGATTTCACTGATTTACCGTTCATTGCCAATTTCGCAAGAGTCCAGTTTGCAGCGATTTGGTAAGGAGATGATTCGAAAACGGCGAAGATTTTGGCTCTCATTTCTCAAGGGCCGGAGCGTTGTGTCGAGTCCTCTTGCTCTCTCATGATAGCTCAATCCTCCTATCTATCAGGCTTTCTTGCCGATTGAACGAGCATTGATTGTATAATCGGAGCTTCCGCTTTCTCGAAGGCAGGATTTCACCACAGAGACCTTTCGGCAGGCTCAGGACAGGCTTTGAGGACGCAGAGAAAAGCACGAGTTTGTTTAACTGGATTCTGGCGGCAAACCGGCATCAAACCCGAGAATGGATCATTCTTCGCTTATGGCCGAAGTTTCGAGGCGGATCCGGTATTTTTCCATTTTTGCCATGAGAGTCGGGCGGGAGAGGCCCAGCATCTTTGCGGTGCGGGACCTGTTTCCGCCGTTGAGGGTCAGCGCTTCGGTGATGAGCATGGCGGAAAACTGCTCCATCGCCGAATCGAACGTACTTAAACCGGCTTCCGGGGAATTTAGATACCTGCGAACCCAGGTCCGGATGGCTTCTTCGGGCAAATCGGGCTTTTCGGCCGTCCGGTCCGGGACGATTCCGCTCACCCGCGCAATGTCTTCGAGCGATACAGGGCCGCCCCGGTTGAAGATCAGCGCTTTTTGGACGGCGTTCGCCAGTTCGCGCACGTTGCCCGGCCAGGAGTAGGCGCAAAGCATCTCGATGGCCTCACCCGTAATCCCGGGGTCCGGGCCCCCCATTTTTTTCGAGAAGCGCCTGATGAAGTATTCGCAAAGCAGCGGAATATCGCCCTCCCGGTCCCGCAGAGGAGGAAGCGAAATAGTAACGACCTTGAGCCTGTAGTAGAGGTCTTCCCTGAATTTGCCCTCCGAAAGAGCGGCTTCAAGATTGCGATTGGTCGCAGCGATTATTCGAACGTCAACCGGAACGGGTTCGCGGGCGCCGAGCCTTTGGATGCTTCTTTCCTGGAGCAGGCGCAGGATTTTCGCCTGAATTGCGAAGGGCATGTCTCCAATTTCGTCAAGGAAAACCGTTCCGCCGTCAGCTTGCTCGATGCGCCCTACCCTGCGGTTCACTGCGCCCGTAAAGGCGCCTTTTTCGTAGCCGAACAGCTCACTCTCCAGGAGCGTCTCGGGGATCGCAACGCAGTTAATGACCAGGAAGGGCTTGTGCGATCTGGCTCCGTGCTGGTAGAGGGCCCTGGCGACGAGTTCCTTGCCCGTGCCCGATTCGCCCCGGATTAGGACCGTAGCATCGGTAGAGGCTGTTCTTCCGATCGCTTTATACACTTCCTGCATGGCCCGGCTGCGTCCGATGATGGCTTCGCCGGAGCCGGTTTCAGGTACAGGGTCCAATTCGACCCGCGATCGCATGAACCGGCCGGCCTCCACGGCCTTTTCGATCAGCGACAGCATTTCGGGGATGTTGAAAGGTTTCAGGATATAGTCGAAAGCCCCCATCTTGGTCGCTTCTATCGCAGTTTCGGTAGTCCCGAACGCGGTCATTATAATGACCGGCAAAAGCGGTTCGATTTCACGGATCGCTTTGAAGGTCCGGAGTCCGTCCATACCGGGGAGCCGAACATCCATAATGATCAGGTCGAATTCATCGGAGCTTACAAGCGGAAGCGCCGCCTCGCCGTTCGAAGCCGTTTTGACAGTGTGGCCGTCCTGGGTGAGCAGCTTATCGAAACTCCGGCGCAGATGGTGATCGTCATCAACTATAAGGATCGCAGCCAAGCTCCCTCCTCCTGGCATGGAAGGGTAATCGTAAATGTGGCGCCTTTATTGGGGCGGCATTTAACACTGAGACAGCCTTTGTGTTCCTGGATAATACGGGCCGCTATGCTCAACCCAAGCCCGGTGCCTTCCTGTTTTGTAGTGTAGAAGGGTTCGAAGATTCTCTGTTTTATCGCTTCGGGAATGCCCGGTCCGGAGTCGCTTACGCGAATCACAACGACCCTGCCCATCGGATCGGTTGTCCCTTCTTCTTCGGTTATGAGAATGCGCCCTCCATCGCCCATCGCCTCGCACGCATTAACGATCAGGTTCACCAGCACTTCCTTGAGTTGCTCGGGGTCGCAGTCGATCTCCGGAAGTTTCCGGTCTCTCATCAGTTCGAGAAAAACTCCATAAGAATCGATTCGATGGCGGAGAAGCTGCACGGCCATATCGACCACCTCCGACGGACTCGCCTTTTGAATCTTTAGCCTGGGCGGCCTGGAGAATTCGAGAAAGTTTGCGACTATTGTATCTATATGGCGGATCTCCTCGGAAATAACGTCAAAGTCTTCTTTCTGCGCAGCCGAAAGCGAGAGCGTGCGCTCCAGGGTAAACATCCGCATTTTTACCGAGGTGAGCGGGTTTCTTATGCTGTGGGCAACCCCTGCGGCGAGTTTTCCTATTTGCGCCAGTTTTTCGGACTGAAGCAGATGTTCGCGGCTCTGCTCGAGTTCAGTGCGCGTGGTATCCACACTTTCGATGAGCCCCTGCATTTTTTTCCCAAGGGCCTTCACCTCGTCAGATTCGTCAAGCGAGACACCCCCGTCGCGGCCGGCGGTAAGGGCGAGGAGCCGGATCGGCACGAGCACCCTGCTCAGAAGCAATCCCCCAAGCGTAATCCCCAGGCCCAGAGCGCAAATCATGGCTATGGACGCGGCTGTATCAAAAAAGGCCACCTTGAGCCTGATGCCCTCAGAGACTGAACCGACCCTGTCATACTGTACCTGCTTGAACTGCTCGCAAAGGTCCCGTATCGAGAAAAAGGGGCTGCGTACATCCTTGTGCAGTGCGTATCCTTCGTCCCGTTTCCCGGCCCTGTAGAGTTCGATGACACGTTCGCGCAGATTGGTATATCGAATGTATTTCGATTCAATATCGTTTAACAGTTCGCGCTCTCGATCGGATTCAGCAAATTCGCGGGCTTTTTTCATCCAATTCTCGAATTCGAACCGACGCTGATCAAGCTGGGTCAGCCATTCACTATTGCCGTCGATATAATAATAGCTTAGCAAACCCCTTTGCATTGCAAGAGAGCTTTCCAACTCCTGGCTGACATTGAGCGCGGCGACTCTGGAACTGATTACCGAAGAAACGGCGCCGTTCATCCGGTGCACCATCCAGATGGTGGTCGAGCCGCCCAGCATGGCGATAGCGACCAGCGCGCCAATAGCGAACATTATTTTAGTTCTGAGGCTGAAACGCTTTAACATACGGGTACTTTCTCACCGCTCAATTGCCGGGAAAAACAGAAGCGCGCCATCATAGGAGGCGCATATCCGGGGGATCAGGTCATTTGCCCAGAACGCCCCAATTCCAGCCAGTCCCCTGCTGGCCATGGCGACCATGTCCGCATGTCTTTCCGCTGCTGCGGCGGCGACGGCGGGTTCGGCCTCACCACGTTCAACGCTTCCGCTAGCCTCGACATTGCGGGCGAGCAGCAATTGAAGCTGTTCTTTCATGCGCCCTATCGTCTGTTCGGTTTCCAAATCCAGCAACAGGCGCGTCGTACTGGGGACAAGGCGCCCTGCGGGGACTTCAGCCGGGGTGACGCTGTGTGCCGTCGGCACTACGAACAACAAGTGCAGTTTCGCCTCAAATATCATCGCCAGTTCCGAACAGGCAGTCAAGACGGGATCGCTATGCGGCGTGCAGTCAATAAAAGCAATTATGCTGCGGGGGCCAAAATCGGGAGCGCGCCCGTATTCATCGGTCTTTATAAGAACTACGGGCCTGCGTCCGTGCGTGAGCACCTGCTCGGCATTGGTGCCGAACACAAATCTTTTGAACCCTCCGCTTCCGTGCGTGCACAGGACAATGAGGTCCTGTTCCAACTCTTCGGCGTGTTCGGCGATGCACCTGGGCACATCGCCCTGCGGAACTTCGTGCACGTGGCTGGAAACGTTCAGTCCCCAGCCTTCGAGCTTTTCGACTATTAACGCCAGATACCGTTGAGCGCCTGCGGCGTCCTGGAGATGAGTGTCACCATGTATGCTGATCGGGGGGCGCTTTTCGATTACGTGAAGGAGTTTAACCTCGCACCCAAGCCGTTCCGCGAGCCTCCTTACGACCGGAAGAACCGATTCAGCCAGCTTTGACCCGTCGAGAGGAACGAGCAGATTCAAAAACATACACCCTCCACGTACTCCGGATATCCAAATGTCAATCGCCCCCGGCCGCCATACTGTAGATGAGGTATAAATTCAACGCCAGAATCAGCAAGGTTGCGATGCCGGCCAGAAATGAGGTGAGCGGCCTGTTTACCAACGGCCCCATTATTTTTCTGTTCGCAGTAAAAAGAACGAGCGGGATTACCGCAAAAGGAAGCCCAAAGCTGAGCACGACCTGGCTGATTACAAGCGTCCTCGTGGGGTCCAGTCCCGAGGACAGAACGACCAGCGAGGGCAGGACCGTAACCAGGCGCCTGATCCAAAGCGGGATTTTGAAGTGAACGAACCCCTGCATAACCACCTGCCCGGACATAGTCCCCACCGCCGAAGAAGACAGGCCGGCGGCGATCAGCGCAATTGCGAAAATATTGCCGGCAGCCGAACCCAGAATGGGAGAAAGCGTCCTGTAAGCTTCCTCGAGTGTTCCGATCTCGCGCAATCCCCGAGCGTAAAAGGTCGATGAGGCCATAATGAGCATCGCTGCATTCACTGCCCCGGCGATAGTCATCGCAATTGCCACGTCCATGACTTCAAAGCGGAAAAGCCTTTTGAGTTTGTCTATATCCTTCACGATTATTCGCCCCTGGGTCAGGGCGGAATGGAGGAATATGACATGCGGCATGACTGTTGCCCCCAAAATGCCTGCGGCGAGCAAAACCCCTTCCCTGCCCCCGAAGCGCGGAATAAAAAGTGCGGAGACGATCTGCGCGGGTTCGGGTTTAACCAGGAATATTTCAATCAGATAGCTTAGCGCCACAATCCCTATCATCGCGGCAATTATGGCTTCCAGAGGGCGAAAACCGTACCGTTGCAGGCCAAGGACCAGAAAGGTGCAAATGGCAGTCAGCACCCCGGAATAGATGAGCGGGATATGAAATAACAGGAAAAGTCCAACGGCGGCGCCCACGAATTCGGCAAGATCGGTTGCGACAGCGACGATTTCAAGTATAACCCACATTGCCCAGACAAGGGGGGATGGAAAATAATTCCTGCACAACTCCGCCAGATTCAGGCCGGTAGCGATGCCCAGCTTCGCCGAAAGGATCTGAACGAGCATGGCCATTAAATTGCTTACTATTATAACCCAAAGAAGAGTGCAGCCCAGTTGCGCGCCGCTCTGGATATTTGTGGCGAAGTTTCCGGGGTCTATGTATGCAACGGCGGCTATAAATGCAGGACCAAGGAAAGGAAAAAGCCTTTTGTGCCAGGGGACTGTCTCTCTGGCCAGTACCTTCTCAGCCGCCGAAATCGTGCCGAAGTCAAAAGTGCGAGGTTTGTTTTCGGGGCGGTCTTCCAGCACGCCGGGTCCTTTCAAGGGTGGGTCAGCGATGAATTATTACCATAAACTTTTGTCCAGCTTTAATAATTATTGATTCGTGACGGTCCAGGCTCTGATTTTAAATTCAGGCGGTGGGACCGCCAGCCGGGATCTCGACAGCCTGCCCGCGTGGCGGTACATAGGTTATGGAATTGTAACGAAGCTCTACGGCATTGTCGCACAACACTGAAACTAAAATGCGACAAGATGAAACTATGAGGGGACATAAAACGAGGTGTTATGTACTCGAGGACACGGAGAAATCGTCTATTAACTTTCTTAGCGAACTTACCGCAACAGGTTTTATAAAGTACCCTGCTGCGCCCATTTCCATGGCTTTCTTTACGTTATTGATTTCACTGAGGTAAGCGTCGATTATTACGACTGTGCGGCAAGCCGCTTTCTGAATCGAGTCCAGGAGTAGAAAATGGTCCTGCTGGAGCATAGAAATATCGGCAAGAAGAAAGCTGAAGGGAATTTCTGAAAAAAGGCTCCTGGCCTGTTGAGAGTTGTTCACCCAAAAGCACTTATAACCATCGCAGTGGCTTTCGATCGCTCTTGCGAAAAGCTCAGCGGTGTCCCTTTCGGGGTCCAATATGAGAATATTTTTCCGGCTCTTTTGAACCATTCTGAACGCCTCAAACAAAACCATATTTACTGCCAGGACATATTGCGGCCAAGCACGGGATTGCGCGGCATTCGTTTTAAGTACAAAGTCTATGCCAGAATTTTGAAATAGCTGGAGCGATCCGGAGAATTCGTCAAACAGGCGAGCGGTGCATGACTTCACGGCAGGCAGGCAAAACTATTTCAAAGGTAGTTCCGGATGCACCGGGGGCTTGCTCTTCGCTCAAACTGCGGCACTCTATTCGGCCCCCAAACCTCGTTATTATCCCGTAACTTACCGAAAGGCCCAACCCTGTGCCTTCACCAACTTTCTTAGTGGTAAAGAAAGGGTCGAATATCTTGTCCAGGTATTCGCTCTTGATTCCGCACCCCGTATCCATAACTGCGGCTTCGACGTCTCTTCCGCTTGAACCCGGGCGGGTTTCTATTCTAAGCGCTCCCTTTCCGTCCATCGCCTGAACGGCGTTGTTTATCAAATTGAGAAAAACCTGCTGAAGACCGGTCGAATCTGCTCGCACAGGGGGCAAATCCGGGCAGAGAGAGAGGACCAGTTCTATATTCTTCATATCGAGGGTGTGTTTCACAATTGAAACAATAGACTCGATATTCGAGTTGAGATCACAGCTTTCCTCGTGTTCCTCTCTTATCCTGGCGAAGCTCAGCAGTCTATCCACGATGCTTTTGCAGTGCAGCCCGTGTCTTTCGACGGTCTTGAGGTCGTTATACTCCATGGAGCCAGGGTCCATTTTCTCCAGAACCAAATCGCAAAAGCCGAGCATTATCCCGATCGGATTGTTTATTTCGTGGGCGACACCGGCAGCCATGGTCCCAAGAGAAGCGAGTTTCTCTGTGTTAATGAGCTGCTGTTCGATATCCTTTCGTTCGGTAATATCGCGGGCGATGGCCAGGGCATAGTCGTCCGCCTGGGCGCCTTCACCTTTTAAGGGAATATACTGAATATCGAACCAGAGATTTCCGGAGGCCAGAGCCAAACGTGTTTCGATCTTCTGACCCTTTCCGGAAGCGAGGACCTCCCGAACATAATTCAACTGCTCATAAACCTGCTCTCTGGGCAA
>Ga0074045_10004638_pt1 | contig 12129 bp, 6 predicted proteins | sample BogForMeECP23OM2_FD_94442 | JGI IMG/M metagenome (GOLD analysis project Ga0074045, IMG submission 94442) | Bog forest soil microbial communities from Calvert Island, British Columbia, Canada - Bog Forest MetaG ECP23OM2 | ecosystem: Environmental > Terrestrial > Soil > Wetlands ...
CGTTCGCGCCAGCGGGATTGCCGAGCTTGGCGCGGAGGGCATCGTCTTCACCGTGACGGCGCGCGGCGAGCGGGCCGGCGTGCAACTGCATCTGCTGGGCCGGCACAACGTATACAACGTGCTGGCTGCGATTGCGGTGGGACTCGAGAGCGGCATGACGCTGGCGGAGTGCGCCTCGGCGCTGGGCGGGCTGCATGCGGGCGACAAGCGCGGCGAAATCATCGATTGGCGCGGGTCAAAAATAATCGATGACTGTTACAACTCCAATCCGCGCGCGCTGGATGCGATGGTCGATGCATTGCTTGCGATGCCGGTGACGCACGAGGGTAGGCGCATCGTGGTGGCGGGCGAGATGCTGGAGCTTGGGCCAGAGGGCGAGGCGCTGCATCGCGCGTGCGGACAGCGCATGGCGGAGCGCGGCGTGGATGTGGTGGTCGGCGTGCGCGGGCTGGCAGCAGAGCTGGTGGAGGGCGCGGCGCAGAGCGGAACGGAGGCCGTCTTTGTCGCGACGCCGGAAGAGGCCGGCGCGTGGCTCAAGGCAAATCTGCGCGCGGGCGATGCGGTGCTGTTGAAGGCCTCGCGCGGAGTGAAGCTCGAGCGTGCGCTTGCCTCGCTCAAGGATTGATTCGGATGCGGCGCGGTGTGCAGCGGAACCTCCGCCGGGTTGTATTGTTGAGGCATGGTTTCCCCCGGCGGCCTCGGGTTCACGGTTGGTCCGGCACTCTGCATTGCAGCCGCGCTTACGCTGGCCCCTTTGATTGCGACGGCATTTTTTTCGCGGGGCCTGGCTGCCTGGGTCGAACGGCTGCCGTTGCCGCTGCGGCTTCTATCTCCGGCTGCGCTGTGCGTGCCCTATGTGCTGGTGGCGATTTCGCGGGGCGTGTTTCGCTGGGACTGGTTTGCGTTGTACATGCTTCTGCCGGTCGCGGTCGCCGCGCTCGAGTGGCAGGCCAGGGCGGTCGATCCCGCGCAACGCGGCAACTGGCGCGACTTTTTGGTGCTTGCGGCGCTTGGTCTGGCGGTCGATCTGCGCTGGTTCGAGAGCGCCTGGCCCGCGCACCTCGCGGTCTTCAACAAGATGCTGCTGCTGGATGCAGGAATCCATGGATTCATCCTGGTGCGGCAACTGGATGGCGTGGGCTTCGATCTGCGCCTGCGTCTGGGCGACGTCCGCACCGGGCTGCGCGAGTTTGGGTGGTACGCGCCGGTCGCGATCGCGCTTGGCCTGGGCCTGGGCTTTCTGCACTTCCATGCGGTATGGCCGCGGCCGATCGGGCTTGCGGGAGCGTTTTTCTTCACTTTTGCGTTCATCGCCGTGCCGGAAGAGCTGTTCTTCCGGGGGTGGATGCAGAACCTTCTGGAGCGGCGGCTGGGACGCACACCCGCGCTGCTGGCGACGGCGGTGCTCTTCGGTCTCGCCCACTTCAACAAGCGCGCCGCGCACTTCAACTGGCGGTACGTCGTGCTGGCCGCTCTGGCGGGGATATTTTACGGGCGAGCATGGAGGCGCGACCGACGGGTTGGCGCCTCCGCTATCACTCACGCGCTGGTGGACACGGTGTGGTCTCAGTGGTTGAGGTGATTCGCGGAGTAGGCCAGGTAGCCGAGGCCGACGCGCATGTTGCGAACGACCGGGCCGGGTACCGTCATGGCAAGGGTGATTCCCAGGATGGCGTGCGTCAGGGCCAGCGGATATAGGTTGCGGTAGCGCAGGAAGAGCAGGCAGGCCGCGAGTCCCCAGACGAAGCTGGCCGCGGTGAGGATGGGGTTGGGAAGGTGGGCGAGCGAGAAGATGGTGGCGGCTGCCAGCGCGGCGGAGCCCGGGCCGCGCATCAGGCGCAGCAGGCGCGCAAGGAAGAAGTTCTGCAACAGGACCTGCTGAACGACGGCCCAGATGATGTAGCCCAGATAGCGGTGGAGAAACAGGATGGGACCGCCGGGCCATTGCAGGGTATGCATCCGGCCAGCAAGGACCAAGGCGATTGCAGAACCGAGCAGGGCGAGGCCAACCACCCAGATCGAGCGCGCCAGGTTGGCCGTGCGCAGGCCCATCTCCTTCCAACCGTCGAAGGAGATCACAAGCACGGCCGCCAGCAAGACGGCGGCAGCGCAGTAGAGCAGTCGCTGCCAGGGGCGCGGCGTCCAGATCACGATGAGGATCAGCGCGTATCCAACGCAAAGCTCCGCCAGATCGCGCCACTTGCGGCCTTGTTTGTCTGCGGGTCGCATGAGTGAGATGGTAGCGCGTGGCTCCGGGAACGCGAAAGACAGCGATTTTTGGGTGCCGAGAATGGGCTCAAGCAAGAGGCCACCAGAGCAGGCGGGGCAGCGTGGGGTAGTAGAGGGCGAGCCGGACCTCCTTGGGTGCGGGCCGGTCAGCGGGGTGCGGGAGCTGGGTGAGGATGCGGGCGTAGGTTTCCAACTGGGGCGCATAGGCGGCGCGTTGGTGGACGAGGAAGTCTTCGAGGCTGGCGGAGCTGTGCGGTGCGGTGGTCTTGTAGTCGACGATCCAAAGGATGTCTTCGCCGGGAGCGTGGGGCGCGAGGCCCGCGCGGAAGATGCGGTCGATGCGGATGGAAGTGGGGCGAATGGCGGGTTGACCGTCCGCGTTATGAGACTCGGGCCAGGCGGTAAGGGCGAACTCGCTGGCGGCGCATGAGTTGGGCGCGAGCAGCCAGAGGCCGTCGGGATCGCACAAAATGGATTCGAGAGCGGTGCGGACCTCGCGGGCGAGGCGGTTGACGGTGGTGTGGGGAAGTCCGTCGGCGCGCAGCAGCGCGGCGAGGCGCGGAGTCCAGGCGGGGAGTTCGGCGAGCAGAGCGTCGGGAGAGCTGCCGGTGGCGATTCGGTCGGCAAGGGTCTCGAGGGCGGCGTGGACGACGTTGCCGAAGCAGCGCGCGGCCAAGGAACCCTCTGGGCGGGAGAATTGGGCGTGGCTGGAAGCGGTGGCGTCGCTGGGATCTCCGTAGGGCAGCCTTTGGGCACGGGCTTCGGCGAAACGCGCGGCGGGATCGAAGGCGAGCGGGAGACGTTCGAGGTTGGAGTGGGATGGGGTTGCGGAGGCGGCCAGGTCGAGGACGAATGGTTCGGCCGGGGCTGCCGGTACTGTAGCAATCTCAGGAAGTTGTGTGGTGGCGAAGTGGGCTTCGGCGGCGGGCCAGGCGGCCTGCAGGAGGCTGTCGAAGCGGGGATGGATCTCGCCATTGGGGGAGACGGCAGGAGCGGCGAAGAGGTGCAGCTCCTGGCGGGCGCGGGTGCAGGCAACGTAAAAGAGGCGCTTGCGCTCGGCCGCCTCGCGGGCGCGATGGATTCCGTTGAGCCAGTTGTTGAGCGCCTTCGACGGCTCGCCGCGACCGGCGATGGGCGCGAGCATGAGGTGGGCCGCGGTGTCGGCGGACGAGTCGGGCGGTTCAAGTTCAGACCAGGAGAGCAGGCGGGAGCGGTCTGCCGCGGGCTGACGTTCCAGGGCAGGGATCAGGACGACGTCCCACTCCAGCCCCTTGGCCTTGTGGATGGTGAGGAGTTCGACAAAGGGACCTCCGGCGGGGACCGGTTCGGGTTCGGAGTAGAGCTCTTGCAGGCGGCTTTCGAGGAGGGTTGGGTCGAGCAGATTGACGGACTGATTTTCTTCCAGTTCTACTTGTAATTCATTCAGTAACTGAAAGAATCTATTTGTGTTTATCAGCTCAGATTGGGTGAGCCATGCGTCTCCGCCGAGGGTGCGCCAGGCCCGTTCGACGAGCTGCGCGTGGGTGAGGCGGGAGCGTTGGGCGGCGGAGGATTTCAGAACGCTCCATACGCGGGCCATGCGCTTGCAGGAGTCGTCGGGCAGCAGGTGGCCGCACTCGTCCATCAGGCGCAGGATCATCAGGCGCAGGATGGAGTGGTCTTTCAGATCGGGATCGTCGGCGCCGGTGAGGGTGTGCAGGTCGGTGAGCGAGAGGCCGCACCAAGGCGCGCGCAGAACGGCAAGCGCGGCGACGCGGTCGGCTGGGTGGAGCAGGGCGCGGGTGAGCGCGGTGAGGTCGAGGACTTCCTGTCGCTGGCCGAGCGACTCGATCTCGACGGCGCGGAAGGGGATTGTATCTTCCTGTTTCAGTGCCGCAACAATCTCAGTGAGGTGATTGCGGCTGCGCACCAGGACGGCGATCTGCCAGGGATCGGTGCGGCCCGGAGGGAGGGGCTTCGAGAACCACTCGCGTACGATGCGGCGGACTTCGAGCGCGTCGCGGCGGGCTTGCTGCTGCTTGAGTTGGGCGGGGGTGAGAGCTTCGGATTGGAAGGTGGTTCGCGCTTCGCGCGAATGCCCACTCATCGCGAGAGACAAAGGCGCGATGAATGGGGCACCCGAATCTGTGACTGGGGCGATTGGATTCGCGTGCCAGACGGCGCCGCGTGCGCTGGGCGAGGCGGGGAGCGTGGGTTGGGCGGGGGTGTAGGGGAGAGAGTGGGTGTCTGCTTCGTTGGGGAAGATGAGGGCGAAGTCATGGTTGAACTGATCGACGAGAGTGCGCTGGGAGCGGAAGTTTGCGGTGAGGCGCAGGCGGGTGAGCGGCAGGTCGCCGAGCCGCTGGGTGCGCATGGCGCGGACGAAGCGCTCGACGCGCGCCTGGCGGAAGAGATAGATGGATTGGCGGGGGTCGCCGACCAGAAAGACGGTCTGCCCGTAGCCGTCCCAGTTGGCCGTGAGCAGTTCGATGAGCTGGTACTGGCCGGTGGAGGTGTCCTGCATCTCGTCGACCAGGAGGTGCTGCAGGCGCGCTCCGAGGGCGGCGGCCAGGTCGTCCGCGCCGGAGTCGGCGTTGAGGGCGTGGCGGGCGAGCAGGCTGAGTTCGGTGAAGTCGCACTGGTTGCGCGCGGCGAAGACGAGTTGGAGCTCAACCAGCGCGCGACTGAGGACGCGGAAGAGGCTCTTGGCTACGGCCCACTGATCTGCGGGGTAGTGGGCAGGGGGAAGCTCGCGGACTCTCTGGAAGATTTGGAGGAGGTCGTCGCGGTCGCGGAGTGCATCGAGAATCGCGACGAGGCTGGAGTGGTTGGAATGTTTTCTGTTGTAGTCAAACTTTAAGTTTCTACTGTTAATGCCTCTTTCTTTACGCAATTCTCCGCTGCTCGTCGTGAGCAAGTGGAGCAGGGCGAGCCAGTGGTCGAGTTGGTCGGTGAGAGCTTCTGGCGGAGTGTGGAGATCGGCGCAGAGGGCGATGGGAGATGGGGTGCCGGGGTCGTACGGGGCGGCGGGGGCGAGGTCTGCGGCGAGGTTGGTGAGCTCGGCGAGGAGATCGGCGGGGAAGGCTTCGGCGAGCGGCGTGAGGACGGCGCGGATGGCGTGGTCGAGCGCAAGTTCGAGGCGGGGGAGGACGTTGGCGTCGAGCCAGGCCTCGTCGAGCTGCGAGTGGGTGAGGGGGATGAGGTCGCCCCACTGGTTGCGCAGGCGGAGCATTTCGGCGAGGAGAGACTCGCAGTCGGCGAGGTTGCCGTCGCGGTGCAGCAGGAGGTCGCGCAGGGCAGTGTCGAAGGCGGCATCGCCCGTGCCGAGCAGCAGCAAGGTGCGGCGGGCGGCCTCGCGGTGGAGGGGTTCGGCGTCTTCCGCCGGGGTGAGGCGGCCGCCGGAGCCGGAGAGGTAGGGGAGGGTGCGCGCAATCTCGGCGCAGACCGAGTCGATGGTGCGGATGTTGAGGCGGTGGGGGTGGTCGACGAGCGACCATCCGAGTTGGCGGTCTCGGGCGAGGACGGCTTGGGCTAGGGCGCGGGTCTCGGATTGAAAGTCAGTGGCGGGATTGTCTCCCACCCATCGCGGTGAGACTGCGATGGATGGGGCACCCGGCGGTTCGGAGGATGCTGCGGCGAGCTGATCCAGGATGGCGGGTTCGGCGGTGGATTGGCCGGTTTCGTTGGATTGAGTTGCGGCGGTGAGGTGGGCAAGCACGCGGTCGCGCATCTCGGCGGTGGCTTTGAGGGTGAAGGTGATGGCGAGGACCTGCTCGGGCTGCTCCACGGCGGGGTCGGCGAGCAGCTTGAGCAGGCGCTGGATGAGCAGGCCGGTCTTGCCCGAGCCGGCCGGCGCTTCGACGATGAAGGAGCGGCGGATGTCGAGTGCCTGGCGGCGGGCATCGGCGTCGGGCGGCGCGGCGACTGGGCTGGAGGGAAAACGCAGGAGTTCAGCCACGGGCGTCCTCCGGGCTTGCCGAATTGGAGGGGCCGGCGTCAGAATCTGCGTTGGAATCTTCGTCGAGCGAGTTGGCACCGAGCGTGGCGAGGTCGAGGCGGCAGAGCAGGCGCTGCTCGCAGTGGTTGCATGTCTGCGGGTAGTGCTTGGGCGAGACGCGTGCCTCGCCGGAGTGGAAGTCCTCGGCGAGCGCGCTGAGGACCTGGCGCCACTCGCCGACCTGCGCTGCGAGGCTTTCGGCTTTCAGCTTTGCGGCCTTGGGCAGGACTCCTTCCTGGGATTCATAGCCGTGGAGGCCCAGGTCCTTGCCGGGTCGGACGCTGGCGAAGGCGACGGCGGCGAGGTGTGGCGCATGAGAGACGACGGCGTAGAGCGGAAGCTGTGGCGCGTCGGGCCGGTCGCCCAGCCAGTCGGCGGGGCTGGCAGGGCCGGTCTTGTAGTCGAGAATGATCTCGCAGATTCGTTCGTCCTCTGACAGTTTTTTGCCGACTTGCTTGCCGTCTTCCGGTTCGCCGACGGGATCGTCTGAGTTGTGGACGCGGTCGACGCGGTCGACGCGGATGTTGAGGCGCAGCGGGCCGATCTGGACGTCGCGCAGGGTCTCTTCGCGTGCGTGGACGGTGAAGGGCGCGCGCTGGTTGGCCTCGTAGTCGAGCCACGGACCGAGCAGGTTGAGCAAGCGCTGGCGTTCGGTGCGGAGGTAGGCGCGGGGCCAGCCGGATGCGGGGTGGGCGTGGTCCTTGGCGAAGGCGGCGTCGATGGATCGGTTGAGCAGGGCGGTACGCTCGGCTGGAGTCAGTTGCTTGAGCGCGGCCTGCGTCTCGACCTCGGCCCAGAAGCTCTCCAGAACGGCGTGGACGAGGCTGCCGCGCTCGCGTGGATCGAGGCCGAGCGAGACGGTGTCGAGCGCGCAGGAGAAGAGGCGCTTCTCGGCGAAGGCGCGGAATCCGCATGCGGCCTGCGATTGCAGAATGGACGCGCCTCCGTGAAGGACGCGGCCGGGCGGGGGTGGAATGGGAGCGTCGTCGAGGAGGGGTTCGAGCTGGATGGGTGCGGGCGCGGCCTCGGCGGGAGCGATCTCATCGGCGTTGCGCAGCTCGAGCACCAGCCCGTTCGCGGCCAGTCCCGTAACCACGGGCGATGGACGCTGCTGGCCTTCCGCGGCCTGCCGCGCGTAGCTGAAGAAGACGGTGCGTGCGCTGGCGGCGATGCGCTGGGTGATGCGTTGTGCGCGTGCGGTGTCGTGCGCGGGATCGGCGCCGGGCATGGCCAGCTCGCGCTGCAGGAGCCAGGGCAGAAGGGGATTGGGCGTGGGCTTTGCGGGCCATGCGAGGTCGTTGGCGCGTAGAAACCAGAGGGTGTCGAAGCTGGAGCCCGCAGACTCCAGCGGCCCCATGATCTGGATGGGCGCGTGGCGCGACTCGGGCGCGAAGAGCGTCTGCGTGGCGATGCGCTCGAGCGCGGCAAGAGCGGCGGCAAAACGGACGCGCGTGCCGTCGGAGCGCGAGTCGAAGTCCAGGGTCGCCAGCTCGTCGAGCGCGCTCTCCCACTTGCGCCGGGTCTGGAACTCGACGCTGCTGTCGTGGCTCGGCGCGGCCCATCCTGCGGCGTCCAGCATCTCGTGGAAGGTAGCGGCCCAGTCGGCGTGAGTCTGTACTGCGCGGTCTATCCGCAGGAAGAGCGGGCGAAGGGCGCTCAGGTGATGCAGCAGAATGGGAAGGTTGGAGGCCCCGTGCTTCGGGTTGGAGGCGAGTGCGTGTAGCTCGTCGAGTGTGATTTTTGGCTGGAGCAGGTGCTGTTTGCGCAGGACGAAGGCGTCGAACTCGGCGCGGGCGAGGAATTCAGAGGGGGCGACGCTGGTTGTTGCTGTGGATTCCGAGTTGCTCGCGGCGAAGTGGGGCGAGAGCAGCAGCGCGCTGACGCGGTCGAGCGGAAGTGGGCCGGTGGCCCAGCGCAGGATGTCGAGCGCGGCGGCGACCATTGGGGTGTGGGCCAGCGGAACGCCGAGCGAGAACTCGTAGGGGCCGGAGCTGGCGGGCGCGTCGATTGCGTTGAGTTCGGGCGCGAGCGTCTGGCGGAAGACGCGGTCGATCTCGGCGCGGCCGGTCTCCATGGCGGGAACGATGACGGCGATGCGAGCGGTGGGCTGATCGGTGAGGCGGGCGCGCAGCCAGCGGGCGCAGGCGGTCAGTTCAGCCCGCTCGTCGGGCGCGGCGACCAGGGTGAGGTTCGGGGTTGCTTCGGGGAGATCGTTCGGATCGGGCTTTGTCGCTCCCACCCATCGCGATGAGACTGCGATGGATGGGGAACCCGAACTAGCATCCGGGATTTTGGGGATGTGTTCTTCGATTGGTGCGCCGGTGGCGCGGATGGCGTCGAGCAGGACGATCTGCGCGGGCGTCCTGGAGTCGAAACCGACGAGCAGGAGGCCAGTTGGAGGAGTGAGGTGGCTGGCGGCGAATGCGGCGCGCAGGGCCTCCGGAAGTTGCGCTTCGGTGATGTACTGCGAGCGGGCCGAGCGGCGCTCAAACTCGCCGGCCCAGCGGGCGAAGGCACGCGTGTCGGCGTTGGAGACAGCAGCTTGCAGGCGGCCTCGGCCACGGTAGGCGTGCAGCAGCAGCCATGCCTCGGCGGCAAGCTCGGCGAGCGCGTCGATGGGGCGAAGGCTCTCTGATGCGCCGTCCGCCGCGCTGTCCTCTGCGATGATCGCGCGCCAGAGAGTCTGCTCCTGCGTGGGGTTGAGCAGCAGTTCGGAGGCTTGGCCGTCGAGCAGAAGGCGATGCCACAGGCTGGTGAGCCACACATCCCACGCCAGAATTGCCGGAGGCTCCCAGTGGGTGAGACCGTGCGCTCGATGGTGCAGATCGAACCCGTGGTGCAGCGTTCGCGCGGCGCGCTGGTTGGCGGTCAGGACGTTCCAGCCGCGCTCCAGCGCCTGATGAATCTGCCTGGGAAGCGCGTGAGGATCGTCCATACGCCTTTTATACGCCTGCCGGATGCGGAAAACGTGGTCAGAGATGCGCGGACACGAGGTTGCTGTAGTTATCCGGAAGTTATGATGGACGCAGGAGTGCGTGCCTATGCGATACGCGTTGCGAGCTGCGGTCGGGTTGATTCTGCTTCCCATGCTTCTGGCTGGTTGCAAGCAGTCGAGCAACGGTGTGACAGGTGCGTCTTCCGCTGCGGCAAGCGAGTCTGCGGCGGCGGCGGCGGGTGAGTTGAAGACCTTTCCGGTGCGCGGCAAGATCGTGAGCGTGGACGCGGCGAAGGGAATGGTGATGCTGGACCACGAGGCCATTCCCGGCTTCATGGATGCGATGACCATGCCGTACAAGCTGAAGGACCCGGGCGTGGCCAGCGAGCTGCATCCCGGCGACCGCATCACCGCGAAGATGCTGGTGCGCAAGGTTGGGGACGACTACGAAGACCCGATGCTGGATGAGATTGTGGTGACGGCGCAGGCGCGGCCAGACTATAAGCCTGCGGTGCAGTACCACATCCCCACGGCGGGCGATGCGGTGCCCGACTTCAAGCTCACCAACCAAAGTGGCCGCGCGATCCATCTCGCGCAGTTCAAGGGGCGGGTGCTGCTGCTGACGTTTGTCTACACGCGCTGCCCGCTGCCCGACTACTGCATCCGCATGAGCCAGAACTTCGCCCAGATCGACAAGGCGCTCAAGGCCGATCCGGCGCTCTTCGCCAAGACGCACCTGCTGAGCATCAGCTTCGACCCGAAGGTCGATACGCCGGCAGTGCTGAAGAGCTACGGCGAGACGTATATCGGAGAAGATGCGAAGACGGCGTTCGCACACTGGGACTTTGCCGTGCCGCCGGCCGGCGAGCTGGGCGCGCTGACGCAGTTTTTCGATGTGGAGATTACGCCGGGCGACGCGGGCCTGCCTACCCACTCGATGTCGACAGCGCTGATCGGCAAGGACGGCAGGGTGCGCGCCTGGTATCCCACCAACGAGTGGACGCCGGCCGAGGTCCTGGCGGCGATCAAGAGCGCAGCGGCAGCGTGACGCACCACGGTGTGCATCGGCGGTCCTGATAATCCGCTTGCAACCTTGAGCTGTAAGCGGTAGCAATAAGAGTGGCAAGCGGTGGCGCGAAAGCTAACATCGCCTGGGCACAAAGAACCGTTTAGCGCAAAAGGAGTTCCACAACATGGCAAAGGTGACCATCTGTTTCGGAGTCGTATTGATTGTGATTGGCATTTGGGGATTTGAGGCCACGGGGGCCGTGCATCTGAGCGCACTGATCCCAACCTGGACCGGGCTGGCGCTGGCGGTCTCCGGCGCGCTGGCCCGCACGGAGAACGCAAAGCGGCGGGCGCTGTGGATGCATGTGGCGGCGGCGGTGGGTCTGCTGGGGTTTCTGGGAGCGGGGCCACGGGCGATTGCGGTATATATACATGCGCACGGCTCGCCGCTGGCCTATCCGGTTGCAGTTGCGGACGAGGCGCTGCTGGCGGTGATATGCCTGGTCTATGTGCTGCTGTGCGTGTGGTCCTTCATCGCGGCGCGCAGCTCGCGCGAGACCGCTGCGTAGCGCTGAGACTGGCTGAGTTGCAGCTCACGCACCCTCGGCGGCAAGACGCATCCCCTCCGGTCGAGATGTCGATCGCCTGAGCGGAAGGCGCGCGCGGCGTGGCACAGGGTACACTTGCGGTATATGGGTTCTTCGTTTGGATCATCCGGCATGGGTGGTGGGATGGGTGGCGGGATGCACTCGGCGGACCGGACGAGCCGGGGCACGGGGCGATCTCTCTCCGCCGACCTGACCGCCAAGCGGCCCAAGCCGAAGCTGAAGAAGGTGCTTCCAGAGGTTTGGAAGCTGTTTGTGCCGCGACGCTGGCTGATCGCGGGCAGCTTACTGCTGATGCTGATCAACCGGCTGTGCAGCTTCGTGTTGCCGCTCTCGGCACGCCAACTGATCAATGGCGTGATGGTCGGGCACGATATGCATCTGCTGCCGAAGATCATCGGGGCGGTGGCTGTGGCCACGTTTGTGCAGGGCGTCACTTCCTACTCGCTGACGCAACTGCTCTCCACCGAAGGGCAGCGTCTGATCTCGCAGTTGCGCATGCAGGTGCAGGCGCACATTGGGCGGTTGCCGGTGGCGTTCTACGACGAGAACCGCACCGGCACGCTGGTGGCGCGCATCATGACCGACGTGGAGGGCGTGCGCAACCTGGTCGGCACCGGGTTGGTGGACTTTGTCGGCGGCGTCCTGACCGCGGTGATCGCCTTCTTCCTGATGATCCACATCAACGCGCGCATGACGCTGCTCACCTTCTGCATCATGGCCGTCTTCGGGCTGATTTTGCAGCAGGCATTCAAGACCATCCGTCCGATCTTCCGTGAGCGCGCCAAGATCAACGCCGAGGTGACGGGCCGGCTCACGGAGTCCCTCGGCGGCGTGCGCGTGGTGAAGGGCTACCACGCCGAGGCGAGCGAGGCGAGGGTCTTTGCGGCCGGCGTGACGCGGCTTCTCAACAACATTATCAGTTCGCTGACGGCGCAGTCGCTGATGACGCTCTCGTCCACCATGGTGCTGGGCGTGGTGGGCGGACTCATCATGTATGTGGGCGCGCACGAGAGCGCGGCGCACCGGCTGGACGTGGGTGGCTACGTCACCTTCACCATGCTGCTTGCGTTCATGATTGCGCCCATCGCGCAGCTTGTGGCCATCGGCACGCAGTTGACCGAGGCGCTGGCTGGCCTCGACCGCACCACCGAGATCCTGAGCGAGCGCGAGGAGGACTCCGAGCCGGGTCGCATCCATGCGTTCGATGTGCGCGGCGATGTCGACTTCCAGGATGTGGTCTTCGAGTACGAGAAGGGCAAGCCGGTGCTGCACGGAATCAGCTTCGAGTCGAAGCCGGGAACGGTGACCGCTGTGGTCGGCTCGTCGGGCGCGGGCAAATCGACCATCATCAGCCTGGTCTGCGGCTTCCACAC
>Ga0074045_10004642_pt1 | contig 12124 bp, 9 predicted proteins | sample BogForMeECP23OM2_FD_94442 | JGI IMG/M metagenome (GOLD analysis project Ga0074045, IMG submission 94442) | Bog forest soil microbial communities from Calvert Island, British Columbia, Canada - Bog Forest MetaG ECP23OM2 | ecosystem: Environmental > Terrestrial > Soil > Wetlands ...
CCCATGTCTACTTCGTTGCGCTGGGCCCCCAGGGGGCGCCCCCCGTGCTCAACGTATTGTTCAAATACGCCTCCGCGCGCCTCCCAAGGCGCGCCTCGCTGTCTTCGCTTTGTGAGCGGGGGCCTCTCACGCGTTTCGCTGGCGAACGGTGAGAAATGCAGGCTAGCGCCCCAGCGCCGCCTTGAACCGCGCCGCGTTGCGTCCTGCGGCATCCAGCAAATCCAGCGTATTGCCGTGGATCTGGTACTGCCTGGTCGCCTCCAGCGCCTTCGTGTATTGGGTCTCCACGCCGCCGCCATCCGGGCACGCCATGCGGGTCATCGCCAGCGGCCCGAAGTGCAGCAGCCGGCCCTCCAGGACGTAGCTCCCGCTGAACCGGTTGCAGCCGGTCCAGCCGGACACGTGGCCCTCGCTCTGCATCCGCAGGCTCGCTTCGCGCTGCCCCGTTGGGCCGGGAACCGGGTCGTTGGCCAATTCGGTCAGTACCCACGTCGTGTCGAGCAGCGGCGCTGACGACTCGCTCTGTGACTTCTGCGCGCCGCCCGCCAGGCTCAGCGCCATGCCGCCCGGCATGCTCACTGGAATGATCGCCGCTCCCTGCGCCCCCGGCGCCGGCTGCGGAATCGCCGACGCGGGAACGGCGTCGCACTTGCCCCCCGGCTCCGCTGCCACCAGATTCGCAATCCTCAGAATCTCCTTGCCTGTTCCCGTGCTGGCGCCGGCCGGCGCCGCGCTCTCGAGCGTGCCGGACGCAGTCAGCAGCGCCGCCTTGCCGCCCGAGGTGGCCTCGGCCAGCCGCTCCAGCAGCTTCGGACGCCCGCTCGTCTCCACCCCCAATGTAAGCGTCCCGCCGCACGGCTGAAACCGGCCCCGGCCGCGCGTCTGCGTGTACATGCCCCGCATCCGGTAGGTCCCCTGGGGCACGTACGCCTGCGGCTCCTGCGTCAGCCTGTAATCAGTCCTCGACCCTCCCCGCGCGCGCACCGCCTGGCCCGTTTCGTCCAGCAGTTGCAACGTGCCGTCGCCCGAGATCGCGAAGCTTTGTGAGTCGCCCAGGCTCGAACGCAGCACCAGCCGCTGCCCGGCCACCGTCCAGTTCCCGATATCCATCACCCGCTGCCCGCTGGTCTCAGTCCTCAGGAAACTGCGCTCGCGATAAAAGAACCCGTCGGGCCGCAGAGTCACGGCCTGCCGCACACCCCGGCAGTCGGCGCACGGGAGCGTCCCGGTGTAGGTCGTCAATTCGCCAACTCGAAATCCCTGTCCGCTGGCCGCGGCCAGCAGCGCCAGCGCCGCCAATACCTGGCGCCCCAAGTAGCGGCTGATATCGACGTGCATCGAATGCCTCCGAATCGGCGCCCCGCGGGTCTGGGTCCATTTTCTCGAGTGGGTCCGCGAGCGACCGCGCCCCGCTTTCCCGCGCCACGGGTCCCTGTCCGCATTGTCACGCCAATCGCCGCCGCCCGGTGCATTGGAAACGCACACGGCGCCGGCGCTCGTCTGCGTTTGTCCCTCCGCCGCTGGTGGCCGAAATGCACCGCCGTGGCCGCCTCCGGCCGAAGCGCTGACTGGCGTGCGCCGATTCCAGGCAATTTGTGGGCTGGCATCCGGATTGCCTGGGGCTAGACAACGACTCGAGTGAATGAGTTACTATGGTCCGCACCGGCGCGGGCCATCCGCGCCGCCGTCCGGATTGTAGCGGCGCGGGAAAAGGTGTATAAGAACTAATATCGCAAGGGGCCAGGGGAATCGACTGCCGGCTGCATCTGCCGGTTCTCATTTCCCGTTTGTGCAACTGGGCGCTGGTCAGAAATCTGGCTTCCGCCCTACGGGGGGCAGACGGCGGTGCGGCATTTGCTGTCGTCCTGTGTGGTCTAGATACGGAGAACTAACCATGACACTCTCAATCGCTTTTCGACCGGCACTTCGCAATTGGATCCGGGCCGCGGCGGTGCTTCTGCTGTGTGCCTCGACCGTGGCGCTCTACGGTTTCGACGACAAGAGGAAAGAACAGGCTGAGAAGCCCAAGCCAGCCGCCAAACCGGCGCCCAAGCCAACCCCGCAAGTGAAATCGTCCGGCGGCGGGAATGCGTCCCCGAGCTACAACAAGACGCCTGTCACGAACCCCAATCTCTACAAACAGCCGGCCACGACGACGACCAATCCCAACCTGAACCGGCCGGTGACCAACCCCAATCTCTACAAGCAGCCAGCCACGACGACGACCAATCCCAATCTCACCAACCGGCCCATAACGCCGAACGCCAACACCAATCTGAACAACCGGCCGCTCAACATCAACCCCAATCTCACCAACCGGCCCATGACGCCGGCCGCCGGTTCGAATCTGGGCAATCGGCCCATGACACCGGGGACCTACCGTGCTCCCGTGTTGAACACCACCCGCCTGCCGCAGGGCAGTCAGGTCACCCGCGGCCCGGGCGGGATCACCAACGTCACAACCCGGACCGGCGGACAGTTTCAGATGAACCCCCAAGGCCGTGTCACCAGCTTCCGCGCGCCTAACGGTGGGGCAGTCAATTTCCGTCCCAACGGCGCGCCCGCCGTTGTGCACACCGCCTCGGGAGCGACCGTCATCCACAACAACTACGGCGGCCGCACGATCATCGTGAGTCGGCCGAATAACACGGTCATCGTCGCCCACCCCGGCGGCAGCGGCTACGTCCAGCGCCCGTTCGCCGTCGGCGGCCGGCCCTACGTCCAGCGCACCTACGTTGTGAATAACGTCCGCTACACGCGGGTCTACGCCTCTTACAACTACTACGGCCACTCCTACCCCTACTACGTCCGCCCGCGCTTTTACCGGCCGGCCTTCTACGGCTGGGCCTTCAGCCCCTGGGCGCGGCCCATCGCCTTCGGCTGGGGATGGGGCATGGGAACGCCCTGGTTCGGCTTCTATGCCGGCTTCTGGCAGCCCTACCCGGTCTACCGCAGCCCGGCCTTCTGGCTGACTGACTACCTGTTTTCCACCACCCTCATGGCGGCCTACCAGGAGCGCATGGCCGACCAGGCTGCCACGGCCGCCCAGGCCAACGCCGCCGAACAGAACCAGATGATGAGCGACCAGGTGAAACAGATGGTCGCCGACGAGGTCCAGCGGCAGCTCGCCCAGGCCCGCGACGAGAGCCAGGCCGCGGCCCAGAATTCGATGGCCGCTCCACCCAGTAACGGTTTGCCCAGCGCTTTCACCGACGGCGGCCCGCACGCCCTGGTGGTCTACAACGCCCTGGATGTCAACAATGGCGCGTCGGGCTGTCCGCTGAGCGAAGGCGACGTGGTCGCGTTCAACGGATCTCTGCCCCAGGGCGCGGACGCGATGAACGTCCGCGTCGTCGCCAGCCGCGGCCAGGATTGCCCGACCGGCAGCACGGTGGCGGTCCAGATTGCGGACCTGATGGAGATGGAGAATCATCTGCGCGCCACCCTCGACCAGGGGATGGACCAGATGCAGTCCGATGCCGGCCACGGCGGGTTGCCCGCAGTGCCGTCCAACGCCACCGGCTACATCAATACGCCCGTCGGCTCCGCCGCTCCCCCGCCGGACCCCGACGCCGCCACAGAGCTCAGCAGCCAGGCCCAGGCCGCCACCCAGGAGGAACAGGCCGTGCTGAACCAGGCCTCCGATACTGGCGACGGGGGCGCCGCGGCCGGCCCGGCGGTGAGTCTCGGCATGACCCTCGATCAGGTGCGTGGCATCGTGGGCGATCTGCGCCTGATCGCCAACATCGGCAACAAGCAGATCTACCAGGGCGGGGGATTGAAGATCACCTTCGTCAACGGCCAGGTCAGCAACGTCGAGTAACCGTTCACTGAGTCCAAACACCGCCGCCGTCAGGTGATTCGACCCCTGCGGCGGCGGACTTGTCTGTACGTTTCCCCCACTAGCATCCCGACGAGGCCAGGCTGCGGCTCCCCAGGGGTGCGAGTGCGAAGGGAAGCTGCCTGCGCCGCAGGCGAAACGCCAAGCTGCGCCAGTCCAGCGCGGAAACGCCGCGCCTGGCCGAGCTAAGCCGCGGCCGGTGCTTTTCAGCCAGTACATTCGCGAGCCCGCCTGAACATCTTCATGTTTTTCAATGGCTTGGGATTGGCATCTCGAATGCACCTCTTATTGTGAAAGTTGAATTTGGAGGCCCATATGACTCGGACATTGCGGATCCTTTCCCTCGGCGCGGCACTGATGCTGGCAGGTTCGACCGTCGCGCTGGCGGCGTCGCGCGGCGGGCGCGGCGGCGGACATTCTTCCGGTGGTGGCGGCCACTTCGGAGGCGGGCACAGCTACTCCGGCGGCGGACGCTCCTACTCCGGCGCAAGCCACTCCTACGGCGCGGGACGCAGCTACTCCAGCCGCGGCTACTCCAACGGCGGCGGACGCGGTTACGCCAGCCAGGGCAACTCCTATGGCGGCGGACGCGGCTACGCAGCCGGCGGCAGCGCCTGGAGCACCGGACGCGGTTACGGTGGCGCAGCCTATGCCGGGCGCGGCTATGGCGCCGGATCCTACGCCGGACGGGGCTACGTCGGCGGCCGCTTCTACGCCGGCCTAGGCTACTACTGGGGCGGCAGCTTCTGGGCTCGTCCCTACTTTGGCATCGGGATCGGTATCCCGTTCGGCTATGGCTACTACTACAACGGAGCATGCGGCTACTATGACGGCTGGGGCCGCTGGATTCCGGCTCCGTGCTACGCCCCCGGCTACTCTGCCTCTTACGGGCAATAGGCTGGCCCGCCTGCCGGACTGAGACCTGCGGGTGTGTGGTTGCGGCCGCTACGGGGTTGCAAGGCGCCCGGCGCTGATTTCACGCTGCCAATAGCGTGATTTCACCGCGCGAGCGCCATTTTCTTGTCAACACTCGACTCGGCCGCCCAATGCGGCGTTCTTACCGCGAGAACAGTGACTGTACCCTGAGTTCCAGTCCCGCAGCGCGGTTTTCAGGCCATCGGCGGCGCCGGAAACGCACCCCGCGCCTCCTCGAAACGCACTCCCAGCTCCAGCAGCAGCTCCTCGCTCCACGGCCGCCCCACAAACTGCACCCCCGCCGGCAGGCCCTCGGCGTCCCGGCACACCGGCACCACCAGGGCCGGCATCCCCAGCAGATTCCAGGGCGAAACCGGCCGGATGGCGTCCATCAGGCTGATGTCTCCATCGGGGGTTGGAAAAATGCGCTGCCGGTGCGCGAAGGCGGTCACGCCAAAGGCCGGCATCAGCACGACCGGCGTGGCCCGCATCGCCTCCAGCAACCGGGCCCGCATCTCGTCGCGCCGGCTTAGCTTTGCGCACAGCTCGAGCAGCGTCGGCGCCGGCTGGCCCTGCACCGTGTCGATCAGCTCCAGGCCCGTCCAGTGGCATTGCGCCTCGCGGCCGCCGATGAGCGCCCGCAGGAGCACGGCCAGCACGTCGACAAAGAAGAAGCGCCACAGCTCGTGCGCGCCGCGCACCAGTTCGAAATCGAATGGGGTCACCTCCAGCCCCATATTCTCGAGGATCTGCGCCGCTTGTTGGACGGCCCCGCGCACCGCCGGCTGGACCGGCGTCTCGCCGCATTGCTCCAGCAGGCCCACCCGCCGCGGCAGCGCCGGCGCATCGTTGACGGGCACCGGCGCGGAGAAGGGATCGCCCGGATCGTCCCCCGCCAGCACCCGGTACAGCGCCCGCACATCCGCCGCCGTGCGCGCCATCGGGCCGCCCACGCCCATGAATCCGGTCGGATGCGCGATCACCGGCCAGTGGCCCGCGGCGGGCACGCGCCCCGGCGTCGGTTTCAGGCCGCAAATCCCGCAGAAATGAGCCGGTTGGCGGATGGAGCCGCCGCCGTCGCTGCCGATGCCCCCGGCGCTGCAAAACGCGGCGATGGCCGCGGCCTCGCCGCCGCTCGAGCCGCCGCTGGTGCGCTCCAGGTTCCAGGGGTTGTTGGTGCGGCCGATATAGCCGTTGTCGGTCTCGTAATTCATCAGGAATTCGGGGCAGCTGGTCTTGCCGGTGATCACCGCGCCGGCGGCCTTGAAGCGCGCCGCGGCCCATGAATCCGTCGCGGCGATCTCGTTACGCCGCAGCAGGCTGCCGGTGCGCGTGGCGTGGCCGGCCAGGTCGAAGGAGTCCTTGAGCGTCAGCGGCACGCCCAGCAGGGCTGGGATCTCGCCGCCGCGCATCAGCCGCTCCTCGGCCGCCCGCGCGGCCTGCCGCGCCTCGTCGGGAACAAGTTCGATGAAGGCGTTGAGGGATGGGTTCAGGCGCTCGATCTGGTGGAGCGTCGCGTCGAGCACTTCAACGGGCGAAACCTGCCGCCGGCGGATGAACTCTGCCAGGCGCACCAGGCTGTGGCGGATGGGCATGGTTTCACTGTAACCGACGCCTTCCATCCAGCCCCAGCGAGATTTTTCCGTCGCTACGGGCACCTATATTGGTACAACTCGATTTATCTGAAACGGCAACAGTCGCAATGAGGCTTCCGTCATGTCCAGGCGCGCTTTCCTCCTTCTGAGCGCCCTGCTCGGGTCCTATCCCGCGGCCCAAGCCTCGACCGTCAGCGTGGCCGCCGACGCCTATATCGCCTCCACGGCGCGGACGACAAATTACGGCGCGGCGACCACCCTGAACGTAGGCGGCGGATCCATCACGCTGCTGAGCTTCAACCTCGCCGCTCTGCCCTCCGGGCTCACCTCCGCCAACGTGCAGAAAGCCACGCTCACCGTCTTTGTGAACAAGGTCACGACGGCCGGCGGACTGGATTTCCTGCCCATCAACGGCGCCTGGTCGGAGTCCACCGTCACCTACAGCACCGCCCCGGCGCGCGGAGCGGCAGTCTTAAGCGACGTGCCAGTGAGCGTGGCCAATACGTTCCTCACTGTCGACGTCACATCGTTGGTGCAGAATTGGATCTCCGGAACCGCGAACTACGGCATCGCGATTCGGGCCGCGTCGGCGCAGTCGTCCACCGTGGTGAGCCTGGACAGCAAGGAAGCAACGGCCACCAGCCACGCCGCGTTCCTGGATGTGACACTTACCGCCGCCGACCAGGTCGGGATCCAGGGGCAGACCGGCCCCGCCGGGCCGCCCGGTCCGCAGGGAATTCCGGGGCCCTTCGGGCCCGCAGGACCCGCCGGCGCGACCGGTCCTCAAGGGCCTGCCGGTCCGGCCGGCCCCCCGGGACCCGCGACTCCCAACCTGCGCGCCATCGCCCTGTTGAAGTGGTTCCCCGCTTACTCCCTCACCTTCTATATCGGAGCGCAGCCGCGCGGCATTGCCTTCGACGGGGCCAACATGTGGATCACCAGCCCGAGCGCGGAGCTGACGCCGCTGCCCGTGAACGCCAGCCTGACATCGGGCGGCAACGTTTGCGGGCCCCCCGGCTTCTATGGGGCGGCTTTCGATGGGGGCAACATCTGGGTCACCGCTCCCAGCCAGAACAGCGTGTACGAAATCGCTCTGGGAGTTAACTCCTATTGCCAGATCAGCCCGTCCATCGCCACCGGCAATGGTCCGGCCGGCATCGCCTTCGACGGTGCGAACATCTGGGTCGCCAATACCCTCGACGGCACCGTGACCAAGCTGCGCGCGAGCGACGGGACCAACCTGGGCACATTTCCCACCGGCCTCAACCCGGCCGGCATCGCCTTTGACGGCGCCAACATCTGGGTCGCCAACCAGGGCGCCAACTCGGTCACCGAGTTGAGGGCCAGCGACGGCGCGAACCTGGGTTCCTACCCCACCGGCAGCGCCCCTGCCGGTATCGCCTTCGACGGCGCCCATATGTGGGTGGCCGCGGGAGGCGGCGTGGTCGAGCTGCGGGCCGCCGACGGCGCCAATCTCGGTTTCTACCCCACCGGCAGCGGCGCCACGGGAGTAGCCTTCGACGGCGTCAACATCTGGGTCACCAACAGCGGAAGCAATACCGTGACCGTGCTGCGCTCGAGCGACGGCACAAACCTGGGCTCCTATCGCACCGGCAACGCCCCCGGCGGCATGGCCTTCGATGGCGCCAATATGTGGGTGCTGAATACGGCCGACGGCACCGTGACCAAGTTTTAGCCCGGATGTTTCACCAACAATCGGCTGCGGCGTGCGATAGGGCCGCATCTACTGCGTTGCTCTCGGTCGCCGTCCTCGACGTACTGCCAAGTACGCCTGCGGGCGGCTCCCGTCGCGCGCCTCGCATCTGCAGCCCTCTCACCGCGCCTCGCTGCGATCGTGGTGCAACATCCGGGCTGGCACTCTGACTCAGAACGAAGAATCGGTTGGCCCGCGAGCCGAACAGGCGCCCGATCCCGAAAGGCTGATTGTCCCTCCAATTGACGCCGCGGCAAATTCGCTGCCCGTCGCGAACAACGCTTCAACGAGCGGTCAGCGAAAACACGCCCGGCTGTGGCCCGCCATGGACGGATTGTCGCGTCTCGTTGTGCTCATTCGCCGCACATCCGGGTTACGATCTTAAATGTGACAGCGCTGAGTTTTCAGGAGGCGCGCGAGGCCGTTATCCAGGTCGCGCGCGCCAAGGGGCAAAAGCCCGAGCGGGAAGAGGTCGCGTTGGGGCAGGCGTGGGGGCGCGTGCTAGCCGTCAAGGTCGGGGCGGACCGCGACGATCCGCCGCTCGACCGCGCCCTGCGCGACGGCTTTGCCCTGCGCAGCGCCGATACGCCGGGCACGCTCGAGCTGATCGGCGAGTTGCGCGCCGGTGCGATCTATCCCGACGAGCTTCCGCCGCGGCAGGCACTGCAGATCATGACCGGCGCGCCCGTGCCCCCCGGCGCCGACGCGGTGCTGATGGTCGAGCACGCCGTGGTGGAAGGCCGAACCCTGCGTGTGGACACCGTTGTGGAGCCCGGCGCGCACGTTAACCCGCGCGGCTGCCAGGCCAAACGCGGCGATGTGGTGCTGAGGGCCGGCACGCGCCTGGGTTACGCCGAGGTGGCCATGCTGGCCTCGGCCGGAGTGTCGCAGGTGGTGGTGTACCGGAAGCCGCGCGTGGCGATCCTGCCCACCGGCGACGAGCTGGTCGAGGTGACACGGCGCCCTCTAGCGCATCAGGTGCGGAACTCCAACTCCTGGTCGCTGGCCGCGCAGGTGGAGCGCGCCGGCGGAGTGCCGGTCCTGTTGCCCACGGCGCCCGACGAGTTGGAGCGCACGGCGGAGCTGATCGGCGAAGGGCTGAAAAACGATCTGCTGCTGATCGCCGGAGGCGTCTCAGCGGGCCATTACGACGTCGTGGAGGCGGCGCTGACGCGGCGCTCGACGGAGCTGTGCTTCGACGGCGTGCTCATCCAGCCGGGGCGGCCGCTGCTCTTCGGCCGGGCTCCCGAAAAGCTGTTTTTCGGCCTGCCGGGCAATCCCATCTCCACGATGGTGTGCTTCGAGCTGTTTGCCCGCGCCGCGGTGGAGTTGCTGGGCGGGCAAAACGAGCCGTTTCTGCCGCTGCTGGAGTCCGTGCTCACCGAGGGTTTCCAGCATGCGCCCGGCCTGACGCGTTTCCTGCCCGCGCGGCTGAGCGCCGACGGCAGCCAGGTGACGCCCGTGGCCTGGCGCGGCTCGACCGACGTGGCCGCCGTGTGCCGGGCGAACTGCTTCCTGGTGGCTGCGGCGGACCGGCCCGCCTACCAGGCCGGCAAGCGCATCCGGGTGCTGCCGCGATGAGCCGGAGGGGCCGGCGGTGAGCGGCCGGGCGAGCCATTTCGATGCCGCCGGGAAGGCGCGCATGGTGGACGTGTCACCCAAACCGCAGAGCGTCCGCACGGCCCGCGCGCGGGCCTTCGTGCGGATGAGCCGAGCCACGCTGCGGGCGCTCGGGGAAAACCCGAAGGGCAATCCGCTCGAAGTGGCGCGCATCGCCGGTATCCAGGCCGCCAAACGGACCTCCGAGCTGATCCCGCTGTGCCATCCGCTGATGCTCACCCATGCGGGCGTGGAAATGACGCTGAAACGCGACGGCGTGCTGATTGAAGCGACCGCCGCCACGACAGCCCAGACGGGCGTCGAAATGGAGGCCCTCACTGCGGCCAGCGTGGCCGCGTTGACGGTCTATGACATGACCAAGGGGCTGGATAGAGACATCACCATCGAGCGCATCGAGTTACTCGAGAAAACCGGCGGCCGGAGCGGGACATGGCGGCGTCAGGCGCGCAAGAAGGGAGCGCGCAAGCCGTGAAGCTGCGCGCCGCGGTGCTGACCATCAGCGACCGCTGCCACGCCGGGACGCGGGTGGACGAGAGCGGCCCGGCGGTGGCGGCGCGGCTGGCCGAACGCGGTTTTGACGTGCTGTGGCGCGAGGTGCTCCCGGACGAGCGCGCGGCCATCGAGGCGCGCCTGAAGGAACTGGCCGGGGCGGGCGGTTGCCAGGTGATTTTCACTACAGGCGGAACGGGCGTGACGGCGCGCGACGTCACGCCGGAGGCTACGCGGGCAGTGGTGGAACGCGAGCTCCCGGGACTGGGCGAGCTGATGAGGGCCGAAGGGTTGCAGCACACGCGGCGGGCGGCGCTGTCGCGGGCCACGGCGGGCACGCTCGCCGGCACCCTGATCGTCAATCTGCCGGGCTCGCCCCGAGGCGCGCGGGAGTCGCTGGATGCTATCGTGGATCTGGCGCCGCATATCGTGGAGCTGTTGCAGGGCCGCACGGCGCACGAGCCAGGAGCAGGGCCCGCGGCGGAGCAACCGGAGTGAAGCCGGAAGCATCCTGTACTTGGAACGACTGTGGACCAGGTGAAGCGGAATGGGACTTAACATGAAGCCCGGTTATCTCCTCGCCCTGGCCGCGGGCGCGTTGCTGCTGGCGGCCGAGGCGGCGCCTCAGCCGCAGAACCCGGCCAGCATCCAGCCCCCGCCGCCGCCTCCGGCCAAAATCCTGCCCGGAATGCTGGATCCCGACCGTGTCAAGCCGGCCGGGCCGGTTCTGCCCGCGCCGCTCCCGAAGCCGCCGGCCGAGGAAGGCCCGCTGATTCGCAGCACGCTGCAGGTGGTGCTGGTGCCGACTACGGTGACAGACCGCAAGGGTCACACCGTCAATGGCCTGCGCGACACCGATTTCGAGCTCTACGACAACGACCAACTGCAGAAAATCGACCGCGACATCGCCTTTCTGCCGATGTCGATGGTGATTTGCATTCAGCGCAGCGCCAACGTCGAGGCGGTGCTGCCGAAGATCCGCCGGATCGGCACCGAACTGCATGACCTGCTGATCGGCGAAGGCGGCGAGGCCGCCGTGGTGAGCTTCGATCATCGCATCGAAACCGTGCAGGACTTCACCAGCGACGGCGACAAGATCGACCACGCCGTGGAAAAGCTCAAGCCGGGCGGGCAGAACAGCCGCATGATCGACGCCGTCGAGCAGGCCGTGCACATGCTGAAGTACAAGAAAGACCGCCGCAAGGTGATTCTTCTGATCTCGGAGACGCTGGACCGCTCCAGCGAAGCGCATGTGCGCGAAGTGGCGTTGGAACTGGAGCTGAACAACATCGACGTCTACACGCTGAACATCAGCCGCATCGTCACGTCGCTGACCGCGGCGCCCACTCTGCCGCGGCCCGATCCCTTCCCCGCCGGCGCGCGGCCTCATCCGGCGGGCACATCGGACGACCCCACGACGATGGCGCAACTCGACGGTGCTCCGGGCGACAGCATGGACCTGGTTCCGGTGCTTGAGGAGATGTACCGCGGGGTGAAGGCGATCTTCATCCGCAACCCGGCGCGCGTGTTCACCAAGCTGACCGGCGGGCGCGAGTACGGCTTCCTGTCCCAGGCCGACCTGGCCAACGCCATCGGGGAGATCGGCAGGGAGATCCGCAGCCAGTACATTCTGAGCTATTCGCCCAACAACAAGCTGGAGGGCGGATATCACCGGATCCACGTGGACGTGGCGCACGAGGGCTACAAAGTGCGCACGCGGCCGGGGTACTGGATGGCGGGGGTGCCGGAGTAGGTCCGAGTGGCTGACAGCCGGGGAGTTACTGGCCGCTCTGATCCCGGAAGAAGGCCTTCACGCGCTCATGGATCTGGTCGCGAATGCGGCGGAAGGCCGCCAGCCGCTCCGTCTCGCTGCCCTCAACTGCCGCCGGATCTTCAAAGCTCCAATGAATGCGCTGGACGGCGCCGGGGAATATAGGGCAACTGTCCCGA
>Ga0074045_10004644_pt1 | contig 12122 bp, 10 predicted proteins | sample BogForMeECP23OM2_FD_94442 | JGI IMG/M metagenome (GOLD analysis project Ga0074045, IMG submission 94442) | Bog forest soil microbial communities from Calvert Island, British Columbia, Canada - Bog Forest MetaG ECP23OM2 | ecosystem: Environmental > Terrestrial > Soil > Wetlands ...
TACAGGCCCCAACATCGCGGGGAACCGCTCACAACCACCTCATTGTACGGTAGCTTAGCACGTTTCGCAATTGTGCGAATCGCCGCTTTGGTACAAGACAGCAACTTCTCCGATCCATTTATCATGCACGATCTCCAAACCACAGTTCCGTCCATCGTGGAATGTACAGCCCACGCAGCGTCAAGATGTACTGGCTAAGCTGGAAAGTGCAATGTTTTGGCCTAGTTCCAATCAACAAACAGAACCACAATGTGGGTCGCTCGAAGATTAGACTCGTAAAAGGAGGAGCCCTACCATTAAGAAATTGAACTTCAAAGGGCCGCCACCTGAGCTTGTAACTCAAAAAGGGCGACCTGCTTCCTCATCGGCACGAAATTCGATTGAATCCAGGACACTCCGATCAAGAGTACCGACGACCCAACTTCCGGATTGTCGCCCACGCGCAAGTTGGCCAGATCACGCAACACAAGCGCGTTTCTCGTTACCTATCTGGTGAGACTATCGAGCCGCATCCGGACTTCGGGCTCCTTTCGTAGGATTCACATCTACGAGATACGGCGTTATCGGGACCAAAGGGCTTCGCCTCTGATAAGCCGAAAATCGACGCACGGGGACTCAGTGCCAGTGCTTCACACGCGGCCACAGACTGGTCATCGAGTCGAACTTCTTCCCCTTGCAGATAAAGACGGGAATCTCTCGATTAAGCGCCCATTGGTTCGGCGCGGACCTTCCGACAAATTCCACTTCGTTCCAAAGGCGCTCCAGAACTTCTTTTCGATCATCCACGACGACCATGCAGTTTCCGGAATAGCCGCGCCATCCCCAGAGCCAATAGGTGCGGTCGCCGCTGAGCGCTGAAGGCAGTCCCTTGGCCTTGTAGAAGAAATCGATGGCTCCCGCTTGCGCGTAGCTCTGCGCGAAGATGCCGCAGTCTTGACGCGTGTCAGCGATACGATGGCAACTCCGGCGCCGTGATTTCCGTGGTAGGCAAATCCCTGGTCGCGCAGAACGCCGCGCTCGTGCAGGCCCTCCACTACCTCGCCGTTGCTCTTGGTGGCCCAGGTTTCACTATGCCATTCGGACTTTTGATGGCCGGCGTCTCTGTCACTGCAGTTTTCCTAAAACTTCTGCCCAGATGGCTCGTGGCATTCGGCCTGCTCCTCGCTCTCACCGGCGAACTCAGTGACACGCGCACTTCCCTTGCGGCGTGGGAACCGTTACAAGCGAAGATTGGCGCTACGCCACCCTTGGTGTAGAGGCATTGAATCGTGGTGACGTGAGAGAGCGCACCGCTGCGTTCGTGGCTGACGGCGTCGATGAGCAGCCACGGAACAGAACGCGGATCCTTTCAATCTACGCTCGCAACGACTTTGCCCGTGACCCGGCTGACGTCTCTGGCTTCCCATGTCGGTCCGGCGAAATGTTTGCCGAACAGCTCGCCATCCTTGTCGAAGAGCTTTGCGTCGGGAGCCTTGAGCACCCACGCAAACTTGCCAGCATCTTCCTGGCAGACGTGGATTTGGTCGCCCTTGGCGTGGACTTGGAAAAGAAGTTTCTCGCTGCCGAACGGCTCGAGCCCCGAAGGGATTTCTCGTCTGGACGACAAAGGGAAACCAAAGCGACAATGAGCAAGACTTCAGATGCAAGGTTGCGGAGCACCTGATTCACGGCAAGAGTGTACAAAAAACGGAGGGCGCGGGTGCGTTATTTCGGTGCGTAGAACAGATAGTCGGCCGAATACGGCACGCGCACTTCCTGACCAGCGCGGGTGGAGTCGCACCCAGAAGCAGGAGCTTTGCCGCCCTTGGTATTGAGCCGCTGAATCTTCGTGACGCGAGAGAGTACACCGTTGCCCTCGTGGCTCACCTCGTCGACCAGCAGCCAGGGAATGGAATCAGGGTCGGGCGAAGGAACACTGGCAACCCCTTTGCCTCTCACCCGGCTGCCGTCGCTTGCTTCCCACGTCGGTCCGACGAAATGCTTGCCGAACGGCTTGCCATCCTTGTCGAAGAGTTGCGCATCGGGACCCTTCAGCGCCCAAGCGAATTCCGTGGCGCCCTCCTGGCAGATATACACCTGGTCGCCCTTGGCGTGGACCTGCAGAACAAGCTGTTCGCTGGCTGGCGGCTGTAGCTGCGGCGGGACTTGCTGCCCTTCGCAAGCGGCAGAAAGAAGCATAATCGCGGCGGGAAGTAACGCGAAGAATGCGAGGGTGCGAAGCCCTTGAGGCATGGAACGAGTCCTCCTGTGGAGCTGGGGGAGGAGAGCATAGCATTTGTGCGATTCGCTTGTGTAGCGGCCGCCTTCTGCTTGCCCTCCGTGAGGGAGGCGGGGGCTTTTATTCCGCGCGCAGAGCAGTCATGGGATCAAGTCGAGAAGCGCGCCACGCCGGGATGAGACAAGCCGCGCAAGCCACAAACAGCAAGATGGCGGCGACGCCGAAAAACACCGATGGATCGAGCGGTCGCGTGCCATACAGCATCGAGCGAATCAGCTGTGACGCTCCAATACTCCCGGCGATGCCGACCGCGAGTCCAAGGAGAGCGGGGCGCAGGCCGTCCACGAGCACGAGACGCAGTACGCTTTCCCGCTGCGCACCAAGCGCCACGCGGATGCCAATTTCGGTGGTGCGTTGCGCGACGATATACGAAAGCACCCCGAAGAGTCCAACGGCGGCCAAAATCAACGAGAGCACAGCAAAAGCCAGCAACAGCGTGGCGTCGAAACTCGCGTCAACCGTGGATTTGCCGATCAGCTGGTCCATCGTCAGAACTTCGGAAACTGCCAGTTCGTGGTCCAGCTCCTGAACGATGCGCTGAATGGGCAATGCCAATAGGCTGACTTCGGCTGTCGAGCGAATCGCGAGTGTCCCGTCGTTTTCCGTGCCCTCATAAAGAGGGAAATACATCATGGGCTCGGGAGACTTGTTGATCAAGTAGCGCGTGTCACCCGCAACTCCAACGATTTCGTAGGACTTCTCGCCGCGCGCCAGCAGGTGCTTGCCAACCGGGTCTTCGCCCGGAAAGTATTGCCGTGCAAACGAGTCATTGATGATCACCTTCATGGCGCGGTTGAGCCGCTGGCTCGCAGCAAAGGTTTCTCCACGCAGAAAGGGAATTCCCAATGCAGCAAAATACCCTGGATCCGCCGTGCGAAACAGCGCGTACTGACTCTGGCCGACGGGCAACGGTGGGTGCTCCGCTACGGTGAAACCGCTGTCGGAGTAATAGCCCTGCCCCGGAACCGCAGCACCAAATCCGGCCGCCTGCAAGCCAGGGATATTTCGCGCGCGCGAGAGAAGCGTTTCAAAAAATTCCACGCGCTGCGCGGGCTTGCTATATTGCGACTCCGGCAGACTGAATTTCATGGTCAAAACGTTGTCGGCGATGCAACCCAGGTTCGACGAGCGCATCTGGCGATAGCTCTTCAGCAGAAGACCGCCGCTGATCAGCAGAACAACAGTGAGCCCGACCTCCAGCGACAGCAGCAATTGGCGGAGACGTGCGCGCGCCTGTCCCCCGGTGGAAGACCGAGAAGATTCCTGCAGCGAAGAAAGTATGCTGTCGCCACTGGCGGAAACCGAAGAGATCAGTCCGGCGAAAACCGCGCACACGAAAATCAGGCCGAGAGTGAAGGCGCCCACGACCGCGTCGATGTGAATCGCTTCCACGCGTCTCAAGTCCTGCCGGGTACTCACCAGCCATTGAATCACCAAGCAAGCAAGCATCAGACCCACAGCGCCGCCTGCGGCCGACAGCAGGAAGCTCTCTATCAGCTGCTCACCCAGCAATCGCCAGCGGCTGCTTCCCAGCGCCGAGCGTATGGCAAGCTCTCTTCGGCGAGCCGCAGCGCGGGCCACCAGAAGATTCGCGACGTTCAGGCACGCGATTAACAGGACACATCCAGTTGTGCCCAACAGCACATACAACGGCGTCTTGATATCGCCAACGACGTCCTCCAACAACGGGCGGATGTTCGCGGCAACGCTGATAAAGGGATTATCGAGGTTCTGGTCGTGCAACCGCCGCACCACCATCGAGAGTTCCATGGCCGCCTGCGCCTGCAAAACTCCCGGCTTCAACCGCCCGATGGCCGTGAACATGTGCGAATCCAACATCTGCATCCGCTCGCTGGAGTATTCGTGAAAAATGGGAGTCCAGAATTGCACTGCCTGTTCGGGAAACGTGAATGACTCTGGCATCACGCCAACCACCGTGTAGGCCTGGGCGTTGAGGTGGATCGTCTGTCCAAGGATGGCGGGATCGCTGCCGAAGCGCCGTTTCCACAATCCCCAAGTCAGGATCACCGTGGCATTCGCCGATGGCTGATCGTCTTCCGCCGTGAAGCCGCGGCCCAGCGCAGGCTCCACTCCAAGAGTCGGGAACAAATTCCAGGTGCACTGCGCGGCACGCACGCGTTCCGGCAGTTGTCCACCCGCAGCCGATAAATTGTATTCCGGCCACGGGAGCAGTAGCGCCAAATCCGCGAAGCTATGATTCTGCTCTTGCCATTCGGTGAAAACCCCGCCGGCGACTACGTTGTAGGGAAATTTTCCGTCGGCGCTCTGTTCATAAACGCGCATGAGTTCAGAAGGCTCTTTAAACGGTAGCGGCTCGAGCAGGACCGACCGCACCACCGTGAACAGGGCCACATTCGCTCCAATGCCAATGGCGATGACGATGATCGCGACGAACGCAAAGCCCGGTGTTCTCAACAGCGTGCGAACGCCGATCCGCAGGCTTTGCCAAATAAGTTCCAGCCGGTTCCCGCTCCACGTGTCCGTGGATTGCTCGCGTAACAAGACAGGATTACCAAACGCGCGCAGGGCCGCCGACCGCGCCTCGTCCGGCGCCATGCCGGCCGCGATGTTCTCTGCGGTCTGCTGATCCAGGTGAAAGGTCAGCTCGGCGTCGAGGCGCTGTTTTTCCTGCCGCCGGTGAACCAGCATTCGCAAGTGCAGTCGCAATTTTTCTAGCCCGCGCATCGCTCCTCCAGCCGCCTCACACGTTGTGAATCACCAGGTTGATTGCTCCCGACAGCCGGTTCCAGTTCGCGGTTTCGCGTTCCAGTTGCTTGCGGCCCGCCGGTGTCAGCGAATAGAACTTTGCCAGACGGCCCGTCTCGCTCTCCGCCCACTTGGCGCGGATCCAGGCTTGCTGTTCCAAACGGTGCAGCGCGGGATAGAGCGAGCCCTGCTGCACTTGCAGAATTTCGCCAGAAACCTGCTGGATGCGTTTGGCAATGGCCCAGCCGTGCATGGAGTCGAGAGAAAGGGTGGTAAGAATCAAAAGGTCCAGAGTGCCCTGCACCAGATCGCTTGGTTTGCCCATACCATGACTATCTATATGAGCGATTGTAGATAGTCAAGGGGTCCGCCGCTGCCTTTCCGACGAGCGGTGGCCGAATTGAGAGTCACTGGGCCTTGGGAAGAGACTGTGATTACTCAAGCAGAGATCTCTGGAGCCTGCGCAGGGGCTGGAAGAACGACCGCCGACGGATAAAGCAGTCCATGCAAACAATAAGACGAGAGTAGCAGCGTCAGAAGGCAAGCAAGCCATGGAATGACCGGCGAGATCCAGAAAAACCCGGGAGCAAAACGCAAAGCCGCAAACCACGCGAGCGTGGACAGCAGCCCGACGGAAAGCGGCAGAAGAAAAACGGAGCGCCCGCGAGACACGATCAGATTGACTAGTGCAAGGATGGAAACCGTAAACGGCACCGCAACGACAAGGTCGATGATGTAGTGCTCGCCTATTCCGAGGGTCGCACATAGTGTAAAGAACACCAGGACGCCGGCGACGATTTTCTCGACGCGGGAAAGCGAACGTGCGTACCAGAACACCAGGTAAATCCAGGCGGCATGCAAAGAAGGCATGGTGTTGCGCAAGCCAGGAATCGCAATCGGTTCAAGAAAGAGCCGGCGTACTTGGTCGATGGAGAGGGGGTGAAAGGGAAACCGAGTGTCAAACACATGAACGGGGCCGACGGCGGGAAAGAGATTGTAGAGCACGATGCCGATCGGACCTGTAAGGAACAGCGCGAGAAACGCAGGCAAAGCGTTGCCGCGGCGTTGCACCAGACACCCGACGTAAACCAGAGCAATGGCGATCGGCAGGGTCATATAGACCCAAGTGCTGACGAGCGCGAAGGCACGATGCTGAGCGAACAGTTGACCGAGCACGAACGGAAACTGGATGCGAAGGCTGGCATCAAAGGAGTAAAGATACAGATCGAGAACCGAGGGATGAGCCTTTTCGGTGAGGTTCAGGAAGAAAGCAGCGGCCCAGTCTGACATCAGAAAAAGAGACGAAGGTAGCACGGTGTAAAGCGCCAAACGCCGCTCGTCGCCATCCGACCAAATGCCGCGATGAAGGAGAATCGAAAAGCTGGCCACACTCAGGAGCGTCAGCGCTACTTCCCAGGTCGCCGGGTAACCGAGGATACGGAAATTGAGAACAGCGAATAAGAAAGTCAAAAGGACAATTCCCGCCAGGCCAAGGTAAGAAAAGCGCGCGCGAAGAAAGATGAAAAAAAGGCTGGAGTAAGCGACGGCGAAAGCGGTCAGCGTGCTGTCGTGGTAGAAGAACGGACGGCTCACGAGGAAAAACAGAGAGCCAATGGCCAGAACGCTGAGAGCCGCACGAAGATAAGAGGAAGATTTCACAATCCGACCGCAACCTCCGAGTGCAATTGGGGGCGCTTCCCCAAGGATCAATTGTCGGCAATCGAGCGCGGTTAGTGTACGGATTAGTCGCCAGGCATTGCCCAAAGAAGCATTTAAATGTTCGCGGCCTGCTGCGTGGCGCGACAACGCAAGCACTGGACGGTCCACGTTGTGTGACGCCATTGTGTGACGCCAGGTGTTGCAACTGACAAACGTGGGTGGTAACACTACGAGGCAGAGCACTGCCACAGTTCGCTCCCTTCTTGATCGAAGACTTTGTGTTGCGGTGCTGCTTTGCCGCCGTTTGCGATGGCCTCGCGCGTTTCGAACTGCGGCCAATTCATGGCAAGGGTTCCGATGAACGCACAAAACAAAATTGATCGAGCGGCTTGGCTGCAAGGTCCCTCCGCGAAGTGCTCCACGCTTCCGGAAGTGGCAACTCCGTGCTGGCGACTAGTGTTGCTGGGCGCGCCGGGAGTCGGGAAAGGGACGCAGGCGCACCTGCTGAACCAACGCCTGGGCGCTTGTCATTTGTCCACCGGAGATGTGTTTCGCGGCGCCGGAAGCCGCAAGGCCTGCGATCAGACACCCGCGATGGCCGCGGCATTGGAGTATATGCGCCGCGGCGATCTGGTGCCGGACTCCACCGTCTGGGAAATGGTGCGTGAGCGCAGCGGTTGCCTGCATTGCCAGGGAGGATTCGTGCTGGACGGCTTCCCGCGCACGCTGGCGCAGGCTGAGGCCCTCAGCCAGTTGATGGAAAAAGAGAATCTCGCGCTCAGCGCGGTGGTCAACTATGAATTGCCGGTGGCGGAGATCGTCTCTCGCCTCAGCGGGCGGCGCATTTGTGAACAATGCAAAGCGGTTTTCCACGTTACGAGACAACCGTCGCGCGCCGAAGGCGTTTGCGACGAGTGCGGCAGAAGCCTATACCAGCGTGAAGACGACCGGCCGGAGTCGGTGAAACTGCGTCTGGAAGTCTACGGGAACAGCACCGCCCCGTTGATCAAGTTTTATAGCGACCTTGGTCTGCTCGTGCCAGTTCCCGCCACTGGATCGCCCGAAGAAATTTGCGCCCGTACCCTGACCGCCCTAGAGAAACGCCAGTAAGCGACGGTTGAGCTATTCTTCCTCGAGACGCGTGGCCGCTGCCGCCGCGTCGGTACGGAACGCTTTTACTGGACCGAAAAACCAACGCCAACTTTGCAATCAAGCTACGCTAAAGACTGCCACCGATCCCAGTGCAATTCTATAGGCCCAGTCGAAATATGGTTCGCGCAGCCTCGCTTGGGACTATTTCGTCTGCGGCAAACTGGCGTTATACATCGCGTTCAAAAGATCCTGCGACTGGCCATCGTAATCCGCGTCAAGTGACCACATAAAACTGCCGCCCAGTCCACGCGACCACACCGAATAAGCCACTCGATAGAAAGTCGAGAAGGAATCATCGTAGGTGATGAACCCAGGCTTGCCATCGCTTCGCAGCATGTACGGCACAAGCGCGTATTGATCGTAGAACGTGCGCCAGCCGCGCTGATTGATGCGTTCCTTGAAGAACGTGCCGTAATTTTGGCTGATCACGGTGTTCCCGCAATCGGTGCAAAAGCCCCACAGCGCGCTCACGTTTTGGTACTCGTATCCATAAAACGGGGTGCCGATGTTTATTTTGTGCGCCGGCACGTCGACGAGTGGATCGTGCAAATAAATGTCGATGGCCTCCTTGACGCTTCCTCCGGGCTCGCAGTTGTACGGCTCGGGATTATTGGGATCCGGGAAAATTGCGGAGTTCAGTTGCGCGGAATCCGTCCAGGGTCCGGCGCAGTCGTAGGTCATCAGATTGTAGTAGTCCACCAGAAATTTCGTGTCCGGAAAGTCGTAGCCGGTGGCCTCCCACGGCGGCACATCCGCGGACAGTACGTAGGGACTGGGGAACGTGGTGCGCAGCTTGAGCATCAGGCTGTGGAACGTGCTCTCATCCAGCGCGCTTGCCGGATATTCCCAGTCAATATCCACGCCGTCATACCCATTTTGCACGATGAATTTGTGCAAGTTCTCGACCAGCGTGTCGAGCAGCGCCGGGCTGGTTTCAAGCGCCGTAAAATCACCGCCGAGAAGCAGCAGCACTTTGACGCCGGAATCATGCGCCTTGTCGATCAATCGCGGTTCGCGGAAGCCGTCGGGAACCACGAGGTTGGCGTTGACGTCGAACCCGACGCCCGCGTGATTGATGTGTGTCAGCTTGGAAAAAGGAATTTGCTCCGCACTGTAGGGCGGATCCTGCGTTCTGCTCCAATAACCATAATCCCCGATAACGCGCTTGGTGAGCTTGGCGGCGCTTTCCTCTGGTTCTTGCCCGCTAGAGCGAGGCGCGCCAGCCAACAGCAAGGCAAGGCAAACCACCACACTGATACTGCTTGCACAAATTAACTTCGAACGATTCATGATCGCCCCCGTTACTGTAAATTGCTTTTCGAAATGGTCAGCCGCGATACACTCGCTCGAGGGACATGACAACAGCCCGCAATGCTTGCACCGGCGGCCGAATGCGGAGAGGGTATCACTGGGTGTTGAGAATTAAAACGATTGAAATAGCAAATGTGGAATCGACAAAAAAGGCGGGAACGTTGGAAAACGTTCCCGCCTTGGGGGCGAGCACCGCTGGGGGAGTGCTTTGGGGGCTAGTGGGAGATGTTTGCGGCAACGATCACCAGTTCCGGCTTGCTGTCGTTCTTGGCAAGTTGCACCTGCGTCTTGCTCATTGGGAACTCGCGGCCAGCGGTATTGGCCTCGGTCCAAATCTGGTACAGGAAATAGTTGTCGCCGAGCCGCTGGAATACAAGCGTTGTTCCTTCGGCAGGGTTGAGGTTACGGCATGTGTGAGCTAAGGTGATGCCCTTCTCGGACTCGTCCGCGTTGTCGATGCGGAGGGCCGGGCTATTTAGCGACATGGATTTAACGGTGTATTCACCGGCAGAGTAGGAATGGTCGCCGACGACAAAGTCAAACGGGATCGTAGCCTTTACGTTTGTCGTCTGGGCCTGCGCGGCCGTAGCGAGCAACAGGACTGTCAAAGCAAAAAGCACTGACCGTAGGTTTTTCATAAAATCTCCTTTGAGTCGGAAGCGGAGAGAGGCAGAAAGGAAACAACAAAAGTTTTTTCGCCAACCGCCGATGTGCCCTTTTCTGCTTGCCCGACTCCTGTCCGATTTTCTTTACTGCCGACGCGGGTACCTAATGCAGGTGCCGTGCCACTCGCACTGGCAAAGCGGAAACGCAACGCAACGAACGCGAAGCAGCAGATTCGCTGGGAATTAGAAGCGCGGGAGAAAATGCATGAGCAGCCGAAAAGTAATAATTACACGCCAGTCCTAGCCGAACGGATAGTAATGCACTCTTCTTTTGGTTAGTCCCGCCTTGTGTTTGCTTGCGTTAGTGTTGTTTTCGGATGCCATTCAGAATCATGCGCAGAAACACCTGCTTGATCCGATCAGGCCCGGAAATCTGGTCGATGTCATACCAACGGTATAGCCAATTACACATGCCAAGGATCCCGTTAACGATCAGCCAGGGTTCGCCATCGATCAGCTTTCCCTGCTGCTGCCCGCGCCTGACCAGTTCGACGAATCGCGAATTGTAACGCGACATCACGGAGATGAGCTTGTGCTGGCGTTTGCCCGAAAGTGAATCGAATTCGTGCAGGAACAACCCGAAGGGCACTTTGTTCTGGATGATGTAATCGATCTGCGCGCGGATCGCTCGCTCCAGTTGCTCGACGGGATCACCGCTCGCATCGATTTGCCGCGCGATGAATGCATCGCCGTCCTCGATGCCGGCCAGAAGCAGCTGAAACAGTAGATCATCTTTCGATTTGATGTAGTAGTACAGCGAGCCTTTCAGCATCCCCACGTCTCGCGCAACGTCTTCGATGCTCGTCGCGTGAAACCCTTTGGCGAAAAAAATGTTGGCCGCGCTCTGCAGCACCTCTTCCAGCCGCGTTGCGGGCTTGGATTGCGATCCCGCCCGTGGCGCATTGCGCGCCTTCAGCGGCTTGGGAGCAGACTTACTTTTATGCTTCCTGCGCGGCACGGAATCCTCGGGTCAAGCGAAACCATGATAGCAGAGGCCAGGACGCGCATCCTGCGGCCAAGAAGTAACTACGGTGAGACCAGATGGCAAGAGTACGTCTTGAGCACCAGCCAAACTGCGCAGCCGGCGGAGAGCTGCAGCGAACGCACCGCGCCGGGAGTTATGTGCACAATGAAACGGGAGCCAGCGCTCACCTCCGCGATGACCAGAGCGCCGCGCGATTCCAGTGACAGCAGCGTGCCCGGCAGAACGTTGCGCGCGCTGAGGAACTGCGGCGGCTGCGTCGCCAGAAGAATGTCGCCGGCGCGTACCGCAACATGAAGTTGCGCGCCTGCTTCGTTGGGGCCGAGCGGAATTTCCAACTCGCATTTTGAGGGAGTCAAGGCTACGCGCATCACGCCGTCCTCCACGCGCGTTTCCAGAACCGTGGCGGGCATGACATTTTCGAAGCCCGCGGCGCGAGCAAGGGCCAGCGAGCGCGGAGCATCCAGAACATCGCGAGGAGCGCCGGATTCCAGCACTCGGCCCTGCAGCAAAGCGACCACCCGCTCACCAACCGCGTCGAGCTCTTCACGATTATGCGTAACGTACAGGATGGGTATGCGATTCGCGTCATTCCAGTCGCGCAGGTCTTGCAGGATGGCGCGGCGCAACGGCGAATCCAACCCCGTCAGGGGTTCGTCCAGAAGCAGAACCCGGGGCTCCGTGACAAGCGAACGCGCCAAAGCGACGCGTTGTTTTTCGCCGCCTGAAAGTTCGGGAGGTTTGCGTCGCCGCAAGCTCGCGATGTGGAACGCGTCCAGGATTTGCGCCACGCGCAAATCGCGCCGCGAATGGCCATCCGAGAACAGTCCATAAGCAACGTTTTCTTCCACACTCAGATGAGGAAACAGAGCCAGGGATTGAAAGACGTACGCAATCCGGCGCCATTGCGGTGGAAGGAAGATGTTCCGGTCTGCGTCAACAAAGATTTCTTCGCCGAGAGTGATGCGCCCCGTGTCGGGAGTCTCCAAGCCGGCAATGCAATCGAGCAGACTCGACTTGCCTGCGCCGGAAGGACCGAACAGAACAGTGATGCCCGGCGCAAACTCCTGCGTAACCTGCAAATCAAAATCTGGCGCGCCCGCGGCACGGAATTGTTTGCGAATGGCGACTCGAAGCATTACCGGCGTCACCTCACCGTCCAGGGAGACCACACGCGGCGATTGATCGCGTAAACGATGGACAGCACCACAAACGAAATGAGCAGAAGCAGCAGCGCCATGTGGTGCGCGCCAGAGTAATCGAGCGCCTGGGCCCGATCATAGATGTCGATGGACACGGTACGCGTGATGCCGGGAAGATTCCCTCCCACCATCAGCACAACGCCAAA
>Ga0074045_10004645_pt1 | contig 12120 bp, 9 predicted proteins | sample BogForMeECP23OM2_FD_94442 | JGI IMG/M metagenome (GOLD analysis project Ga0074045, IMG submission 94442) | Bog forest soil microbial communities from Calvert Island, British Columbia, Canada - Bog Forest MetaG ECP23OM2 | ecosystem: Environmental > Terrestrial > Soil > Wetlands ...
CGGTGGATCATGACGTACTAAGCAAACTTTCTGGCAGCAATTGCCGCAAGCTAGATAACGGAGGAAACGCATCAGGCACCGATGGAGGACACTTTCTAGGAAACTTGGAACATGGCCATCGAGTTTGGTGTTCGCAGGTACGGTCTTGGCCTTGTGAGCCGGGTCAAGAGCAGCGCGATTCCGGCGATCCAGCGCTGAATGTGGAACTTCCCAATTATGACTCAGCATTGCTCTGGGGTGTCGTGAACAGTTTTTTCCGGCTTGCGCGTATTACTTTGCGCTTTGGCATTCTGACCGGGATCCGGCAACAAGATGACGAGCACGAGATTCTTCCTTGCCGCGCTCCAGATGAAAGTGCGTCACTGTCTTGTGCAGGGACGCCGCGGGTGAATGCGCCTGCACGAAAATGGAGGTGAGCAACGTTTCGGAAAACGAAGGAGTCATGATGGAAGGCACGGAAAGCACGCTTGCCCCTGAGACACAGCATAACCCTAGGAGTCTCCGGTGGGCTTACTCGGACTGGCCGTGGGTGGCGGGACTCCTCATTTTGATTGGGATTGCCATTGCTGAAGTTGCGGGAACGTGGACGGCTCTCTCTGCCACCTCCGACGAGCCCTGCCACATCGCCTCCGGCATGGAGTGGCTTGACAAGGGCACCTACACCTACGAGCACCAGCACCCGCCGCTTGCACGTGTTGCTGTTGCTTTGGGACCGTATCTTAAGGGGTTACGGTCATTCTCTCTTCCGAACCCGTACGACGAGGGATATGCGATCTTGTATTCGGCTGGGGATTACAAGAGCAATCTGGCATCTGCACGAGCCGGGAATCTTCCCTTTCTCGCACTTGCGTGTTTTTTTGTCTTCCTTTGGGCTCGCCGCTGGTTCAGCAAGGCGGCGGCGCTTTGGGCCGTTCTATTGTTCGTGAGCCTTCCGCCAGTTCTTGGGCATGCGGGCCTGGCTACGCTCGATATGGCGTGCGCCGCAACAGTAGCAATAACTCTTTACGCATTCATACGGTGGTTGGAGGATCCAGCTTGGCAGAGACTCATGCTTCTGGGTGCGGCGCTGGCGCTCGCTGTGCTGTGCAAGTTCTCCAGCATCCCGTTCCTGGGATCGTGTTTTATCTGTGCGTTCGTTTACGTTGTTCTGAAAAAGGGGGCCGCTTCAGTTAGGGAAGTCCACTGGCGCCGCGCATTCGTGCAAGCTTTGATCGTGTCCGGCGTTATATTCGTGCTGTTATGGGCGGGGTATCGCTTCTCTAGCCCACCGATGTCGGCCGTTAGAGCGGCGCGCCCGAATATTGACCGTGCGTTTGCGAACAGCCCACACCTTCGGAGCTTTGCTTACAAGGTAATCGAACTTCCGATTCCGCTCAGTCAGATCGTGACGGGCGTCCACTCCGTGGGATCTCACAATGCAGAGGGGCACGACTCCTACCTGTTTGGCGAATATCGCCGCTCCGGTTGGTGGTACTTCTTTCCCGTGGCCGTCGGAGTTAAAACTCCGATCGGTTTTCTGATTCTTGCCGGCTGTGGCATCTTTGCGATCATGCGCGGCTTCAGGTCAAGTTCGTGGCAAAAGCATCTCACCGTGATCTTTCCCATCGCCATCATGCTTGTGTGCATGAGTTCCAAGATCAACCTCGGGGTGCGCCATGTCTTGGCAATTTACCCGTTCCTGGCGGTGATGGGTGGTTATGGCATGTCAGAGTTCTTCGTTTGGGCGAGACGGATATCCCGCGCGATTTTGGTTTTGCCGATTATGCTTGTTGCCTGGGTTGTGGCAGAGCCGTGGATGGTTCGGCCTGACTATTTGGCATACTTTAACCAGTTCGCCGGCGCGCACCCGGAAAGGATCTTAGCGGAATCAGATCTGGACTGGGGCCAGGACCTCTATCGTCTTAGCCAACGGCTGAGAGAAATACATGTCGAGCATGTCTCAATAAAGTACTTCGGTAGTGCACCCCTTGAAAAAGCCGGCTTGCCCCCCTATTGCATACTCTCGGCTGACATCCCCACGACGCGTGGCTATGCGGCCGTAAGTGTGAGGTACCTTACCTTGGAGTACGCGAAGAATGGCTCTTTTGCCTGGCTGAGGGGAAAAACACCACAGGAGGTAATCGGAAAATCCATCTACTTATATAATCTAGACCAATGAACGCCCTGGTTTGTGGCCTTTCAGGCCTGATGTTCCCTCTCTTTGGTGCCACAGCAGTGGTTTTAAGCCGGGTTGCGCGGCCCATTGCAATCTACGCCCACTATTGCCAATGCCGAATCCCACTATGCCGTTGCTGCCAAGCTTGGTTGTGTTCTCAAGGAGTCGAACCACCGCAAAGCTACGAACAAGCCCTCGACGGCCAGTAGAACCAAAAAGGGTTCAATGGGAAAGCGGTAACGCTCCGTTACATGGACGAAGTAATACGGGACAGGATAGGTCAGGAGCAACAATAGAATCATCTGAACGGGTCTTTTCCGCCGCGCGGTAATAGCACCGATGAGAAAAAACGGTATTGGGAGCAAGAAGGCGATTCGCTTCAATTGTGGCAAAGGAAGTCCGGTGTGCAGGTGCCCTTGCCAACTCGTGACCTCTCCGAACCACCACCCCAAAAACCTCCATCCCGAAAGTTCGAGAAACTTCCCCGGGTTTTCCCGGATGAACTGAGTGGCCTGTGCCATGCAGTAGCGATCGTAGGCGACCTCTCCCATCTGGAGGTAAAGTGCGAGCTCCGCGTCGGAGCTGGTCGGGTGCATCGCGCCAACGCGGATTGAGGTCCCGAGAAGCCATGCGGTCTCGTTGTTGCCGAGTTTCATCTCCAGGCCCGAGCAGCACCGCGGCGTGAATACGCCGAGAACTAGATAGTTGCGAAGCATCCACGGACCGAAAATGAGTGCGGGAAGAAGGGCCAGGGTCGCGACATTCCGAATTGCATTGGGCCGGCCCTTCTGCGCCCAGAAACACAGCCCCAACGCAAACGGGTAAAAGAATGCCGGCGCGGGATCGATCAGAAGAACCACTCCCATGGTTACTCCGGCCCACACAAAGAGTTTGTAGGAGGTATCAGACATCGCTCTCATGAGCAGACCGACCAGAACAACCATGGCGCACGCCAGAAGTGAGGTGTTCCAAACGGTGTTGATGGAATGCCAGATGGCGGCGGGGTACAAAGCAAATAGGGCGGCGGAGGCAAGGCCCACGCCGCTACCGAAGACCGGTTTGGCGATCCAGTACAGCAACACGCACGTGAGCGCGGAGAAGAAACTGTCGACGGCGTAAAGGGCGATCGCCGATTGAACCGTATACACACCAAAGATCTTGAAGATCGCCGCAAGGATCAGCGGAAACAGGGGCGTAAACCAAGCGGTCGGTCCCGAAGCGATCCTCATCGGAGAAGCGAACCCGTAACCCGACACAAGGGACATGGCAACCCTGCCCACCTCGTAGCCAAAGGCCCAATAGTTATTGGCCGGATCGATCCTGTAGGTGGCAAGGAGAAACACCAGCGCCACGCGCAGTACCAGCGCGCCCACAAAGATCAAGATCAAGATGGCGCGCGGCGAAAGCACCCCGATTGTCCGCATGGCAGCACTCCTGCTTAGATGAAGTTACCGAACTACCTGGAGCGAATAAGACCATGCGACGACTTAAACCGGCGAGCTATTCCACGGCCGGGTTAATAGTCCTTGCGTTTGCCTAAGAGCCACACGATGCTCGCCACAGCGCGAAGGTTATTCTGACCCTGAAGCGTGATGCTTGGCCCAAACATTGCCGTGTGCAGGTAATCTGCCCCAAGCTGCAACTTGGTCTGGGATGAGAGCCTGTACTGCAGGCCTCCGCCTGCCGCCCAGGCAAACTCGTTCGAATAGCCCACAAGGTAGCCACCAGAGGCGCTGTCCACTGCACCACTGACCCGGGCGCCTCCGAGCAAGGCGTGTGTGTAGACCGTGATGCGTCTCCACTCCAATGGGTAAAACACAGGTCCGGCCATATAGGACAGCACCCTAGCAGTTTGCCGCGATTCAAAAATATTCCCCGCCTGCGCGTAACTGCCGTCTAGTTTTAAGCCGAGCCGCGGAAGAAAGTCGGCCGTCAGCGAAACGTCCACACCATTCAGATTTCCCCGGCCGGTCGCCGGCACATCGAGATTCACGGAGCAATAGCCGACGCTCCCCTCGACCACGGGCGCCATGCCCGCCGTTCGCGGAGACTGGCCCCACGCCGTCAGCGTGTAAAAGAGCAATGATGGCGCCAGTTTCTCAGCTATTCTCCACCACCTCAGGTTTGTTGCGACCTCCGCCAGCATGCCGTTCACAAAAATAGAATCTCTCTTTAAGTGTGGGACCTAGCCCGGAAGGTTTGGCTCTTGATTGATTCTCTCGTTCGGCCTTTGCGAACCCTTTGCAGGAGCGAGTAGGAAATGCGCTGCTGCCCTGCCTTCCATTTGTCTCAATTCGTTGCGCTTGGAATCTCGGGCGGCAAACGGAATATACGAGCCATCCGCTCGGAAGAGGGAACCCTTGAAGCTACTGGCTGCTGTTCAATGGGAAGTGAGTGCGATATGAATTCTGCATTACGCCAGGACCGCGAACGGAACACAATGCGAACGAGGGGATGGTAAAAAGAGCCTGCACGAGGGCCTCCTCCTTCCGGGCAACGGGGTGAGCTGAAGCATCAAGGCCAAGCGTCTGAGCCGAGATCTAAGCACCGGACAGGCTGGCGGGAGTGCTTTTGCTATTTGCGATTCCTTTGGGCCTTAGACTGGGAAGATTCGTCTTCCACTACTGCTCATCCGCAATGCCACGACGTTCACCGTCCTTTAATGAAAAAATAGACTCGAATCCTCATACTCTCTCTTACGCCTTTGCAACCGGCAGACAAGTAGTAATCACTCGGGGCAGTGAAGCTGCGGACGACGTCTCGGCCAAGTAGTTGGTACAACACAGCCATGAGTTCCCTACTCTCATACGGCCAGAGTTCTTGGCAGCTATCGAGAGGGAACTGGTGATGCTCACTGGCCGTGGCATGGAAGATCAAAATGGAAGCTTTAATACTTGTTGCCCATCCAGACGATGAGACTCTAGGAGCCGGGGGTACAATACAAAAACTTGTGAAGCGCAATTGGAAAGTGAATGTAGTCATACTCTCCAATGGGCTGTTGCATGCGCGTGGAAAGGGCGAGGATAACCGGCCGGGAGCGATCGCCGCCTGCAATTCCCTGGGCGTTGGAGAACCGAAGTTGATGGGTTTTGCGGATCAGAAATTTGATCAGGTATCCATGGCGGATCTGGCGAACTCAGTATTTAGCCTGGGCTACGAACCCGATCTCATCATCAGTCATTCAGAGACTGATCTGAACCTCGACCACAAAATAACAAGCCAAGTTGCGAAAATTGTGGGCCGACCTAAGAAGAAGCCGATTTCCCTTATGGCCTGCGAAATCCCCAATACGAGCTTTTGGAATGGCGTGGCATTCCCTGCGAATTATTATGTCGATATCACCGAAGAAATTGGGACCAAGATTCAGGCCTTTGCTCAATACCAGAATGAGCTTCAGCCCTTTCCCCATCCTTGGTCAGAGAGAGGCTTGAAGCTCCTGGCTGAATATCACGGTATGCAGTCGGGCTTTGCCTATGCCGAGGCTTTTTGCATTATCCGCGCTTACGAAGGACGGCTTCCCTAATACGCGAATTACAACTCCTTAAGACTTTGAGAACGATACACATACCAGGGGACTAGGTGGGACTAGGTTGGGCAGAAGATTGCCGGAACGGCCCGCGTGAAGCGTGGCAATTCTGGCCTCGTTCGTTTTCTACAGATGACTACGGTCGATGTTGTGCGCCCCCCGCTTCGCGATACGTTTACGGTCCATTAATGAAACAAAGACATTGAGCCGCCATACTTTGTGTTCTGTCCTCAAAGCTTTTACAACAATGGAATCCCCAGAGAATTGAAGCGATGCCCCAAGCCTTGGCTAAGCCGGCCATCCAACAAACCTACGAGATGTCCATCCTCATAAGAGAGGTGGAACAAAGGCTGTTGGACCTTTTCTCCGCTGGGAAACTGTTTGGAACCATCCACACTTGCATTGGACAGGAACTAGCCGGCGCAGCGGTGGCTCAGAGCCTCTCTCCCGGGGACTTGATCTTCAGCAACCATCGATGCCATGGCCACTTTCTGGCCCGAACTGGCGACGTTGAAGGTCTGATCGCCGAGGTCATGGGTAAGAAAACTGGCGTCTGCGGCGGCCGGGGAGGAAGTCAGCACCTCTGCGACCTCACGCGGGGCTTTTTCAGCAACGGTATTCAAGGAGGCATTGTACCCATTGCCGCGGGCTTGGCCTATTCGCTTGAGCTGCGCGGTAGCCAGGACATCGCGGTCGTCTTCATCGGTGATGGCACGTTGGGGGAAGGGACCGTATACGAGACCCTCAATATCATCAGCAAGTGGGAACTGCCGCTGCTGGTCGTACTGGAAAACAACGGCTACGCGCAGAGCACTCCGCAAAGCCAGACTTTGGCTGGTGACATCGCTTCGCGCGCGGCCGCATTCAATCTGCCCTTCCGGCTTGCGTCCGTATGGGAACCAGAAAAACTGCTGGACCAGGCTGCGGAGTGTGTTCGATACGTCCGCCTGGGACGGCGCCCGTTGCTTTTCCAGGTGGATACCTACCGGTTGATGGCCCACTCGAAGAGTGACGATGACCGGGATCCCGCCGAGATCGCCGCATTCTGGAAGAAAGATCCCTTGCGATTGTTTTTTGATGAGAATCCCGAAGAGGCGGGGCGGCTGCTGGAACATTCCAGAATTCAAGTAGATGAAGCTGTGGCTCGGGCCCTTGACGCTCCCTACGCGGAGGATGTCCGTAACGAGCAGGAACTTCCACCATCGAAGAAGCTTCAATGGCAGCAGTCCCCGCGATTTGCCGGCGACCGCGCGGTGGCCAGCATCCGTGAGTCCCTTAGAAGAAACATGCAGCGTGATTCACGCATTGTCCTCCTCGGTGAAGACATCGAATCGCCCTACGGAGGTGCGTTCAAGGTCACAAAAGGACTTAGCGACGAGTTTCCTGGACGGGTGCGCAACACCCCCATCAGCGAGGCATCGATTGTCGGACTGGGGAATGGCCTCGCGCTGGCAGGATTTCTGCCCGTCTGTGAAATCATGTTTGGTGATTTTCTGACGCTGGCAGCAGACCAATTCATAAACCACTCCTCAAAATTCCGCTACATGTACAACGAGCAGGTCCGCGTGCCGCTCGTCATCCGCACTCCCATGGGCGGTCATCGGGGTTATGGGCCTACGCACAGCCAATCATTGGAAAAGCACTTCCTGGGGTTGCCGGATACGCAGGTTCTGGCTCTTCATCAGCGCCACGATCCAGGAGCGATTTACGACGAACTGTTCACGACCATTGATCGTCCCTGCATCGTGATCGAAAATAAGTTGATGTACGCCGCTCACCTGGATGCTTCACTAAACGCGGGATTCACTCTGGAGCATAGTGACGAGCGTTTCCCCACTACCCGACTCCGGCCCACCGAAGTGCCTGACGTCACCCTTTTCTGCTACGGGGGGATGCTCCCTTACGCGGAGGAGGCGATCATCGCGGCCTTTCAAGACTTTGAGATCGTGGCGGAGCTGGTCTGCCCTACGCAGCTTTATCCTCTGAATCCCATGCCTGTCATCGAATCGCTGCGACAGAGCCACCGTCTGCTGATTGTGGAGGAAGGCCAGAGCTTCGCGGCATTAGGGGCCGAACTGGTGGCTCAAATCCACGAGCAGGCCCCTGGACTAATTCAATATTCAAAACGAGTGGGCCCGGCCGAACATCCCATCCCGTCGTGCGCCGTCCTTGAGAATAAGCTGCTGCCCCATAAGCAATCCATCGTCGCAGCGATCGTTGAGCTCGCCAGACATGCCTGAAGCCACTGCCATCCGGGTACCTCTAGACAACGTGAATGACGAGACTGTGAAGCTCGTCGCTTGGCGCGTCATCGAGGGACAAGAAGTCCACGAAGGTCAACTGCTGGCGGAAGTAGAAACCAGCAAGGCCCTGGTGGAGATGATTGCGCCGCTTTCAGGGAAAGTGTGGCTCCGAGCCCAGGCCGGTCACGATATAGAAGTTGGCGCAGTGGTCGCCTACATCACCGCGAATGGGGCTGCTCCTCCTCCGGAGACGCTAGAAAAGCAACGCATCTCAGTGGCTTTCGGAAACGAATCAGGCCCCGAATTACCAGAGGCAGATTGCGCTCTTCACGAAGGAGCTTCCTTCAGCAAAAAGGCGCTGGAACTTATCGATAAGCATCGCGTCCCCATGGGTGTATTTGGCGGCCGTGGGATGGTCCGCGAGCGTGATGTCGAGCATTACCTTGAAGAGGCGGCTTCTTCTGCTGATCCTGCCGAGAGCGTGCACTTTGCTCTCAAGGGCCTCCCGCTCGATCTAGTTACGCTGCCTCGCGCATTCCGAGACACGAAGAGCGGCCTGGTCGATTCACAATTCCTGGAGGAATTGAAAAGCAAGCCAGAAGCTTTCGCCGCACTTTCCTCTGCAGAGAAGTGCAGTCTCTACCGAGAACATGGAGCGATTGTGGGTGAAGGCGCAGTGTTGGGGCCGGGAACGATCGTGATCGCACCACAAATCGTGATCGGCGAAGAAGTGCAATTTGCCGAGAATTCAATCATTCGGTGCCGTGAACGGTTTTGCGCCGGGCGCCTCACCAGCTTTCGCAGAAATCTAACCGTTGCTGGCGGGACCGTTGTTATAGGCGAGAATATTTGGGGCGGCAAGGATGTGCAGATCGGTGGCGGCGGGCACTCCGATCCCTGGTCTCTCCTCTGCGTTGGAGACGACACTTACCTGGGGGATGATATTTACGTCAACATCGCCCGCCCTATCCTGATTGGGCAAGTAGTATTCCTAACGCGGCGCTCCGTCCTGATGACGCATAACATAGGTCATTCCCCACTTGAGGGTTATGAAAACTGTTTCGCCCCCGTAATCTTGGGTGATTACTCCCAGATTGGGATGAACACAATAGTTTATCCCGGCTCCTACATCGGACGTACAGCCATAGTCGCTTCCAATTCGTACGTTATTAGTTCCATACCGGCCGGCAAACTGGCGATGGGTGTTCCTGCTCGCGTGGTGCGCGATGCGGCGCGACCGCCGGACCGCAGCCGGCAACTGCAGATCGTCCAGACCATGATGCGCGATTATCACGAACTGCTCCGCCTGAAAGGGTGCCAAGTTTCTCCACTGGAGAGTTCGCCTTGGCCTCAGTTCAGCGTCCAACACCAAGGAAAGCGGTTTAGCCTCGCTTTTGTGGAGAGATTCCCGACACCTGGCTTCATTCCTGAACCAGCGGATGAAACCGTCATTTGGACTTTCGATGCAGCTCGCGACGCTGTTCCGGCAGAATTTGCGCTGATGAATCTGCTTAAGAAGGAAGTCTCGGGTCCCGCGGGTGTATTTTCGAACTCCACGCGGGAATTCCTCAGGAAGCGCGGAATTCGCTGCACGCCTTGGCCTTGGCGCTATCGGCAGGGTCTGATTTAAGGAGCCTTAGGTTGTCTATTGCCCAGAATACGTCCGCACCGATTCAAAGCGATTGCTTTTCTCTCGCACTCTACGAAGAGACGCTGCGGAAGGCCATAGCGCTCCATTATGAGTTCCCGACCGTATCACAATTGAAGAGCGGATTTGCGAACTACCCGCGATTTCTCCTCCTGCGTCACGACATAGATTCTTCACCTCGCTACGCTTTGCAAATGGCTCAACTGGAACGCCGCCTTGGCGTTCAGTCTTCCTATTTTGTGCTCATGCATTCGTTGCACTACAATCCGGCGGCGCCGCCCCATTGGGATGCCTTGCGCGAGATCGTCAACATGGGATTCGAAGTGGGACTCCACTACGAAACGGATTTCTTTGAGAAACGCAACCTAGACCCTCTGGAGGGGGTGCTGAAGGATGTGACCGCTCTTGAAGCGATCCTGCACTTGCAAATTCGTTCGGTCTCTCAACACCGTCCTGCCTCCAACACCTTTCTGCAAAAACTGAATGAGTTTTACGTCGATGCATATAATCACGATCTCATGCACAATGTCCTCTATATCTCAGACAGCGGGTTCAAGTGGCGGGAGAAGAGTTTGCTTGAGCTATTGGGAACCACGGATCGCATTCACGCCCTAATTCATCCGCTGACATGGTCGTACGATGGTATGGATATGGCGGCGACCTACCGCAGGATCAGTGGTGAGATAGAACAGGAGATCAGAAATTCCTTTGAAGACTTCATCTCTTCCACCAATCGCTATCTGGCGGAACGCACCGAACGTGACAATATTCGCGCAAGTCGATACAAAGATTAATTTCTTGGCCGCCGGCTGGCTGGCGCACGCCATCCGGACTTGCTGAATCGAAAAACAAGCTAGCTTTCGGGCGGAGCTTACGACAGGCGACAGGAAGGGATTTCGCTGAATGACGAGGAACGCGCTGCGATCTGATGTGCTTGGTCATTTCGTGGCGTTTAGATGACGGCGACGGAGTTATAGAAAGAAATTCCAGGTTGACCTCCATGAATCAAGGAAGGGCCATCATTATTGGCGCGGGTCCCGCTGGATTGACCGCCGCCTACGAATTGCACACCCGGACCGGGATCAAGGCCATTGTTCTTGAAAAGAGCACCTGCATCGGCGGAATTTCCCGCACGGTGAACTACAAAGGCAACCGGATGGACATCGGCGGTCATCGTTTTTTTTCGAAATCCGACCGCGTGATGGAGTGGTGGTTACAGATGCTTCCGCTGCAAGCGTCAGAAGATCGCCGGGTCGCCATCAAATACCACTGCATGGAGCGGGAGATTGCGCCCTCCGCATCCGGCCCTGACCCGGCTGCCGCGGACAGGGTGATGCTATTGCGGTCGCGCAAGTCCCGCATTTACTATCTGCGGCGTTTCTTCGATTACCCGATTTCATTCAGCAAGGACACGCTGCTCAAGCTTGGCCTGTGGCGCGCCTTCAAGATCGGGATGAGTTACGTTCGGAGCGCCTTGTTTCCGGTAAAACAGGAGGAAACCCTGGAGCAGTTCTTTATTAACCGCTTTGGCCGGGAACTGTACCTCACGTTTTTCAAGTCCTACACAGAGAAGGTCTGGGGCGTTCCGTGCAACCGAATCAGCGCCGAGTGGGGCGCCCAGCGCATCAAGGGCCTTTCTATCTGGTCGACTCTGACGCACGCTTTGCGGAAAGTGTTCAAGAAGGGCCGCGCCAATATTGGCCAGAAGGGCACCGAGACCTCGCTGATCGAACAGTTTTTGTACCCCAAGTTGGGTCCTGGGCAGATGTGGGAAGAGGTTGCTCGCCGCATTATCGAAATGGGCGGAGAGATCCGCACCGATTGCCGGGCCGCACGGTTGATCACGGATGGCTGGAAGGTCAAGGCGCTTGAGACCACCAGTTCTACTGGAGACCGGAACACTTTCGAGGGCGACTATTTTTTCTCCACAGCTCCGGTGCAGGAAATCATGCGGTCGTTCGACGTTGCGCCGCCGAAAAACGTTTTGGAAGTGTCGGACGGGCTGGTTTACAGAGACTTCATTACTGTGGGTCTCCTGCTGCGCTCGCTTCGGATCAACGACGAAACGCCGCGGGGAAAGCAGTTGATCCGCGACAACTGGATCTACATTCAGGAACCCGACGTGCTCCTCGGCAGACTGCAGATCTTCAACAATTGGAGCCCGTTCATGGTGGAGAATCCGGCGAATGTCTGGCTGGGCCTGGAGTATTTCTGTAACGAGTCGGACGAAATCTGGAAACTTTCCGACGATCGCATGGTCGCGCTCGCGGCGGAGGAGCTTAGCAGGATCGGGATCATCGACGCCAGCGAGGTGCTTGACTCAACAGTCCTGCGAATGGAAAAGACGTATCCCGCGTATTTTGGCACCTACGACCGGTTCGCCGAGATTCGCGAGCATGTGGACCGGTACGAAAACCTGTTCCTGATCGGCCGCAACGGCATGCATCGCTACAATAACCAGGATCACTCCATGCTGACCGCCATGATGGCGGTGGACAACATCATTGCCGGCAAGACGGACAAGACCGGCCTGTGGGAAGTCAATACC
>Ga0074045_10004646_pt1 | contig 12119 bp, 7 predicted proteins | sample BogForMeECP23OM2_FD_94442 | JGI IMG/M metagenome (GOLD analysis project Ga0074045, IMG submission 94442) | Bog forest soil microbial communities from Calvert Island, British Columbia, Canada - Bog Forest MetaG ECP23OM2 | ecosystem: Environmental > Terrestrial > Soil > Wetlands ...
CCGGCTGGTTGGCCGGGTCTCTTTGTTTGCTTACTACTTTAATTATACGCGTTGGAGGGAAACTAGTATGCCAAGTATTTTTCGGAGGGAAGTGGTTGGTGGGGTGTGGGTTATGGGGATTTTGGAGGGTCGAGGGGGTTGACAGGAAAGGCAGGGGTAAGGGGTAAGGGGTTAGGCGTGAGGGGTGAGGGGTGAGGGGTTAGGGAAGGACAGGCAACGATCCCAGGTCTCAAAATCGAGACCTGGGGCACCCGGCTAATTCAGAAGTAGACGGCGGAGGCCAGTCATTCTCCGAGGAAAGATAAGGAATTATCTGTAACCTCTGTCCCACTTGCCGCGGGCGCGCAACCGCTCGATCTGCTGGCGGGCCATCTGCTGGGCGCGCGCGTAGTCCGGCTTAACCATGCGGTTCAGCGGCAACTGGCCGGGTTCGAGAATGATCCAATGGCGCGGCCGCATATAAGACGGCAAGGAACGCGCGTGGCGATTCAGTTCCTGCCGGGTGAGTTCAACCGCGGGCCTCTTCTCCACCAGGGCCACCACCGCCTCGGAGGCTACTTCATGGGCCACGCCGACCACAACACAGTTGGCGACCTTCTCCGCCAGGGTGCAGATGTGACGTTCCACGTCGCCGGGAAATATCTGGTAGCCGAAGGACTTGATGACCCACTTTTCGCGGCCGGTCAGATGCAGTCCTGCATTGTCCTTGTGCCCGAGATCGCCGGTATATAAGAAGCCGTCGCGCGAGATGGCCTGGGCGGTGGCGGCGGGACCGTTGACATAGCCAAGAAAGGTCTGCGGCCCGCGAAAGCAGACAGCACCGATCTGGCCGGAGGGCAGTTCCTCGCCGGCGTTGCCATCGGCGCGCATGGGCTGGCGAATGGAGCAGGGATAGATGGGCATGTCGTGGCCGAGCCCGGTAAGAATCGCCTCCTTGTCGCTCGCGTTCGTCTGAACGTAGGTGCAGAAGCCGGCGGCCTCGGTGAGCCCCAGCCCGCTGCCGACGACCGGCGCCATGGTGGCAAGCCGGTCCACGAAGGGACGCGAGACCGCGTGTCCGCCATAGGCGGCAAATCTCAGGCTACTGAGATCGTGGCGATCATAGTCCTTCAGCATCCACTCCAGGTTGAACATGGCCGGGATCTGGCCCAGGAGCTGCACTCGATGCCGGGCGATGGCACGCAACGAACGGCCGGCATCGAAGACCTCGAGGAGGACAACCGTGCCTCCGCCGAAGAAGGTGCTCATCATCGTCTCGGTCTGCCCGCCGACGTGAGACGGAGGCAGATTGACCAGGGTGCGGGTGCCGCTGTCTCCGCCAAAGAAGCTGCCGCACATGCACATGTTCTGCACCGTGATGTTGCGGTGCGAGAGCAGGGCCGGCTTGGGCGAACCGGTGGAGCCGGTGGTAAAGATGACCAGCGCGCCGTCGTCGCCGGTCAGGTCGCAGACGATTCCGGGCAGGGCGGCAGAGTCTGCCGACGTTTCGGAGCTTGCATCCTTCATGCTACGCAACGCCGGTTCGGCAATCGACGCATAGGATTGCGTGCCTGGAATGGCTACTTCCGAGTCCATCGCGATCGAATGCTGGATCCAGGGACAGTGCGACTGCACGGCGCGCCACAGTTCGCGAAGATCGAACGGCGCTTTCACCCCGAGGGCGGCAAAGCCGCGCGGGTGGAGGACCTCCAGCGCTCGAACCACCTCGGCGGGGGACAGACGCAGGTCCAGCGGGGCGACGATGATTCCGATTTTGAAGCAACTGTATTCCAGCAAGACGTGGTCCACGGAGAACGGCAACAGGGTGACCAGGAAATCTCCCTTGGCGAAGCCCAGGCGCAACAGTTCCCGCGCCAACGCCGTGGTGATGCGGTCGAAATCGCTCCAGGTGACTGCGCGATCGCCCTCCGCGCTGAGCAAGGCAAGGGCCTGGGGCCTGGCCTTCGCCCACTTCGCCACCACGCCATGCAACAGATGGCGATCGGCAAAGACCCGTTCGTAATCGTCGAGGGTAAATTGAGGCACGCGCATCGGTCCACCCGGTCAAGTTGCTGAACCAGTCGATCATTCGCGGCGACACGCGTCAAGGGAGGGGGCTTTCCGTTCTCTATTACTCGTAGCGCAGCGCCTCAATGGGGTTGAGGTTGGCTGCGCGAATGGCGGGAATCATTCCGCTGACCAGGCCGGTGATGGCGAGGATCAGCGTGGCGACGATCACCGAGAGGGGCGAGATGATCAGGCGGATATCGGCGGCCTCGGCGTGTTGCGCCAGGGCACTGTAGAACGTGATGCGGCCGACCATGGCGGCGATGAGATAGGCCAGAAGGATGCCGCTGAGGCCACCCACGCCGGTGATGACCATGGCTTCAGAGAGGAACTGCAGCATGATGTGCTTGCGGCGCGCGCCCAGGGCCTTTTCCACGCCGATCTCGCGGGTGCGCTGCTGCACGGCGACCAGCATGATGTTCATGAGGCCGATGCCGGCAATGCCCAGGGTGAGCGCGCCGACCAGCGAGAGCAGCACCTGCAGGGCGAGGCCGAGGACCTGGAACTGGCGCAGCTCGGTCATCAGGTTGGCGACGTAGATTGCGTTGTGGTCGGAGGGGAGGAAGTGGTGCGCGGCGGCCAGGGTCTCGCGCAGGCCCTTCTCGGCCAGTTGGTTGTCGCCGGTGTAGCTGAACCAGATGCCATCCACATACTCGGTGTCTTTCAGGTCGCTCATGGTGTTGAAGGGGATGTAGAGTTGGCGGTTGATGTCGTCATCACTCTCCTGCATCTTGGGGGCGAGGACGCCGATGATGGTGAACGACTCACCGTTGAGGCGGATGTCTTCGCCCAGCGCCCAACCGCCGGAGAAGAGCTTGGTCTTGGCCTCCGAGCCGATGACGCAGACATGGGCGCGCTGCTCGTCCTCGGCGCCATTGAAGAAGCGGCCCTGATCGGTGTCGAGCTTCATGATGTCCTGGTAGACCGGGCGAACCCCGTTCACGCTCCAGGTATAGGTGTGCAGATCGTTCTGCACGGGAACGTCCTTCCAGTCGGCGGGCGAGATGTGGCCGATTCCGGGAACGCCGGCGGCGGCGCGGTCCACGTCGTCCAGGGTGAAGCGCACGCGGACGCCGGCCTTGTCTCCGCCCGCCTGCTCGCTGGTGCGGCCGGGAAAGACGCCGATGGTGTGGGTGCCCCACTCCGCGAAGATGGCCTGGAGGGCACGGCTGAAGCCTGCGCCATAGGCCAGCAGAAGCACCACCGTGGCGATGCCCCAGGCCATGCCGATCATGGTGATGGCGGTGCGGCGGCGGTTGAAGAGCATCGCCTCCCAAGCCTGGCCGAGGATGTCTTTGAACATGAGCCGTCCCTCTGATGTGCCTATCGAATAATAGCCGATTGGAACATTGACCTCAGCGGCTAAAGCCGCAGTCCATGTGCGGCATTTACGGCACGGCTGAAGCCGTGCCCTTAAGCAAAACAATTTTGTTCCTGTCACTTGAATCGAATTGTTAGACAGGTTCAAAGCCAGAAGCAAAAGCTAATTCTCACTCGCGGCGCAGGGCCTCGACGGGGTCCATTTGCGCGGCCTTGGTTGCGGGATAGAGCCCGGCGGCGACGCCGCAGAGCACCAGCGAACCGAGGGCCAGCGCCGCCGACCACGGAACGAGCCGCGGCGGGTCCCAGCCGGGCATCTTGTCGGTGAGACAGTATTGCAGAACCCACATGAAGACGGCGGAGGCGGCAATCCCGATGAGGCCGCTGATGCCGGTCAGGAGCAGGCCCTCCCAGAAGAACTGGGCCACGATGCTGCGCTTGCTGGCGCCGATGGCCTTGAGCACGCCAATCTCGTGGGTGCGCTCGGTGACGGAGACCAGCATGATGTTGATGATGCCCACCGCGCCGAGGCCCAGCGTGACGATTCCTACGCCGCCGAGGAAGACGTCCATGGCGTTGAAGATGGCGCCGACCATTCTTTCCTCCTCGATGGAGTCGAACTGGTCGAAGGCGTCTGTGAGCGCGGGATCGAAGCCATGGCGCTGGGCGATGACGCGGTCGACAGCGGCGACGGCGGCCACCGCATCGCCGCGCTTCGCGGGCTGGTACTGGATGGAGGTGAGCGCGTCCTGGGGAATGTTGTCGCCCTTCAGGGCAAACATCTCGTGCATGGTGGTGACGGGGATGTAGACCCTCTGGTCGCGGCCATCGCTGGTGCCTCGGCTGATCTTCGCCACCTGGCCGACGATGGTGAAGTCGGAGCCGTTGATGGTGATGGATTCGCCCAGCAGCGGCCGGCCGGAGAAGAGGAGCAGCGCGGTCTTGGAACCGAGCACGGCGACGCGCCTCCGCTCGCCCAGGTCTGCATCGTCCAAGAAGCGGCCCTGCGCCAGGGGAATGTAGCGGACCGCGGGGTAGTTGGGTTGGACTCCCACCACGACGCTGGATGTGTTGTTCCACTGGCTCACCTCGTAGAGGTCGGAGCGGGAGAGCTCCACGGTGACCGAGCGCAGCTCCGGCAGGCTGCGCAGCGCTTCCTCATCGCCCAGGGTCAGCTCGTAAGGGCGCATTCCGGTGTGCTGGTTGGCGACCGCGGGGATGGTTCCGTTCCACATCATGACGATGTCGTTGCCGAGGGTGGCGAACGAGCGGTGCTGGCCGGAGCGGAATCCCTCGCCGAGGCCCACCAGCACCAGCAGCGAGCCGACGCCCCAGGCGATGCCGAACATGGTGAGGAAGCTGCGCAGCTTGTTGGCCGCGATGGCGCGGAAGACCTGGCCGAGGATGTCTGCGAAGGACTGCATAGGGGTTCGACGAGGGCGGAACTCTGCCAAGAATGATACGCGGTTGCATGGGTTTCAGTTCCCGTCTCATTACTGTTGAGAGAGGAACGAACCAATGACCTCAGCGGCTAAAGCCGCAGTCCCTATGCAGCATTTACGGCACGGCTGAAGCCGTGCCCTTAAGCAAAACAGGTGTGAACCTGTCTCAGAAACCGATCTATAAGACAGAAAAACCGATCTATAAGACAGGAAAACCGATCTATAAGACAGGAAAACCGATCTATAAGACATGGATTCAGTTCCCGCAGGGGGCGCATCGAACGGCCGGGGAACCGATGGGCGGCAGGTTGCGTAGACTACAGCAGCGGGTTGCGTAGACAACGGAAGCGGCTGCAAGGGAATGCGCCTGGGCCGCAAGATTGGTATACCTATTGCAGCGGTTAACTGCGCCTGAGACGGCTCCGGCTATCTTTGCGTAAGGGAGGGACTTGTGGCGGCGTCGCGAAGAGGCAAACGATTCTGGATATGGCTGACCATTGGCGTGGTCCTGTTCCTGGGGTTGGTGGTGGGCGGCGTTGCGCTGGCGCGGCTGGTGAAGGGCACGACGATCGATCCCAACCGGCTGGCCAAGGTGACGCGCGGCGATGTGACGCGGTCTGTGGTGGCTACGGGCCAGATCCAGCCGATCACCAAGGTCGAGGTGAAGAGCAAAGCCTCGGGAATCGTGGAAAAGCTCTACGTGGACATCAACAACCAGGTGAAGAAGGGCCAGCAACTGGCGCAACTGGACCAGCAGGAGATACTGGCGCAGGTGGACGCGCAGCGGGCGCAGCTTGCGTCGGCGGAGGCCAACGTGAGCGCGTACGAGGCGAACATCGAGCAGGACAAGGTGAACGCGGCGGCGCCGGACCTGCCCATGTACAAGGCCACGCTGGACCGCAACCTGGAGATGAAAAAAAGCGGGATTGTGAGCCAGCAGGCGCTGGACGATACCAACAAGGACTACCTGGCGGCGCTGACCCGGCGCGATTCGGCCACGGCGCAGATCGGCGTGGACACGGCCAAGCTGAAACAGGCCCATGCCCAGGTGCTGCAGAGCCAGGCCAGCCTGAAACAACTGGAGGAGCAGCTCAGCTACACAACCATCGTCGCGCCCATGGACGGAGTGATCCTGTCGCGCGACGTGGAGATTGGCGACGCGGTGAGCTCGATCCTGGTGCTGGGCTCGACGGCCACGCTGGTGATGACCGAGGGCGACATCAACCAGGTGTATGTGCAGGGCAAGGTGGACGAGGCGGACATCGCGCACGTCTACATGGACCAGCCGGCGCGCATCAAGGTGGAGAGCTTCCGCGACCGCACGTTCAATGGCAAGGTGACCAAGATCGCCCCGCTGGGCGTGCAGAAGGACAATGTGACGACCTTCGAGGTGCGCGTCTCGATCGACAATCCGGGCGGCGAACTGAAGGCCAACATGACAGCCAACGCCGAGATCCTGCTGGATGAGCACAAGGGTGTGCTGACGGTTCCCGAGAACGCCGTGATGTACGACAACCAGAAAAATGCGTCGGTGCAGGCGCCGGACAGAAAGCAGAAGGACGGGGTGCGCAAGGTTTCCGTGAAGGTGGGACTGTCGAACGGCTCGGTGACCGAGATTGTCAGCGGACTGAAGGAAGGCGCGCAGGTCGTACTGCAACAGTGAGCAGAGGCTGCGGCCTGAGGCGCGGCTGGATTCGAAGAGAGGAACGCAGGATTCGAGGAGAGGAACGCAATGAAACCCAGATGGATGGCAGGTCCGGTGGTGTTGTTTGCGATGTTCTTGTTGTTCTCGGTGCTGCTGACTGCGGTTGCGTTCTCCTCGGTCACACCCTACCCTGCCTATCCCGGCGCGGCGGAGAGCCTGGCTTACAGGGTGACGGTGGACGGCCATCCTGTCTTTGTGCATCGCCTGCCGACCTACAACCAGTTCCAGTGGATGGACCACGCCAGCTTCGCGATGCCGACGCCCGGCAAGGTGCATGTCACCATCACATCGCTGGTGAACGAGCGGAAGGTGATGACGTGTTACATACGGCCGGCAGCCTACGGTATTCATCCGCAGATCAGCGGCAATTCCATCAGCTTCGACCTCGATCAGCCGCGCTATCTGGTGATTTTCTTCAATGAAGAGCCAACCTTCCAGAGCCCCGGGCTGCTTCTCTTTGCCGAGCCCGCGGAGAAGGACCCGCCGAAGCTGGGCGACGCCAACGTGGTCAACATCATGGACTACAAGGTGGACAACACGGGCAAGACGCTGGAGACCGCGACCATCAACCGGGCGATCACTGATGTCTCCGCGCGGCCCGGCGGCGGCGTGCTGTTTTTCCCCGCCGGAGTCTACCTGACCGGCGAAGTGGTGATGCAGAGCAATGTGAAGCTCTACGTCGACGCGGGCGCATTGCTTCGCGGCTCGCGCCGAAGCGCGGACTACGTTGCGCCGCCGATGCCCGCCGGGGGAAGGCCGCTGCGCGCGATGGTGGTCTTCAACAACGTGGAGAACGCCGGCCTGTCGGGGCGCGGCGCGATCGACATGGAAGGCTACCCGTGGCTGTGGCACGACTTCGCGCCCGACACCGGGGATGGCAAGGCGCGATCGGAAGAGGGGCTGGTGAACGATCCGCACGGCGGCGTCAAGGGATACATCGTCAACCATTGCAAGAACATCTCGTTCCAGGGGCTTCTGTTGCTGCGCTCGGCGTATTGGACCACCACCGTCAGCGATACGGAGAACTTCTCCGCCATCAACATCAAGATTGTGAACCGCAAGCAGCAATACCACGACGACGCATTCGACTTCACCGGCAACAGCAAGCACATCCTGGTCGCGGACAGCTTCGCCATGACGATGGACGATACCTTTGCATTCTATGGCGGCAAGAACTCCACGGTGGAGGACGTGCTCATCAAGGGCTTCGTGAACTACACATACACCGCGTCGATTGCCATCGGTTACGGCGGCGCGCCGAACATCCGTCACCTGCGCATGGAGGACGTGCACTTCGTCGCCAACCAGAACAAGTACGCCGTATGGATCCAGCTCTCGCCCGTGTACTTTACCGGCAAGGGATACAGCTCGGGGCAGAAGTGGAGCGACGGCATCGTTCTGGACGACTTCAAATTCGTCAACTCAACCTTCGAGAACGATGGCGGACACATCTACATCGATGGCGGAAGAGATTCCCTGACCAACTTTGTCTTCCAGAACTGCACCTTCGGCCACCCCACCCGGCCCGCGCAGATCATGGGCACCGGCGTCGCGCCAATTCTGTTCAAGAACGACCGGATGAACGGCGTGGTGTTGCGCAGCGCGGAGCAACTCAAGCGCGACAACTTCGAGCTCTCGGTTCCGGTCAGGTTCGCGCCGTAACTTTTCTTGCCCTACGCCAGCGCCAGGTTCAGGTTCTCGATCGCTTCGTCGATCTCCTGCGTGCTCTTGCAGCCAACGGTCACGCAATCCACCCCGGCGTTGCTGAAGGCGAAGCGCATGGCGGCCTGGCGGTCTTCGCTGCGGGTGAAGGCCCCGGCGCCGATCAGCTTCATGCCGATGACGCCCATGTTTTCCTTCTTCATCTGGTTGACGTGCTCGACGACCTCGCCGACGCTGGCCGGGTTGACGCTGCCCGCGCCGGCAGGGCCGTCCATCTGCGTGCCGTTGTGGTTCATGCGCACCAGCGCCACCTGTAGCCACTGGTTGCCCGGCATCAGGCGCAGCGCGGGCAGGCCGTGTACCGACGCGCCGTGCGCCAGGATCTTCTTCTTCGCCTGCGCCTGGAGGATGCCGTCCTGCCAGCGTGCGGTTGCGGCGACCCAGTCCGGCGTGTGCTGCCAGTGCAGCAGCAGGATGTCGAAGTAGTCGGCCTGCGAGGCGCGGAGCATCTGGTCGAAACGCTGCTGCGGATCGACGCCCTCGTCGGTGGTCACTTTATTCATCAGCTGATAGCTCTCGCGCGGCAGGCCCTTGAGCGCCTGGCCGAGCATGGCGGGCGTGACATAGGACTCGGCGGTCTCGAAGAAGCGGATGCCGCGGTCATACGCATAGTGGACCAGGCGCGTGAACTCCTGCTGGCCGAGCGCGGCCTGGGTGTGGCCATTGTTGCTGCCGGTGCCGAAGGCCAGGCGCGTGACCGAAATGCCACTCTTGCCCAGCGTGACGCGGTCGGCGGCGGTGCGCGGCGCGGCGTGCAAGGGCAGAGCGCCAATGCTGCCGATCGCTCCAATGGCAAGCGAGGATTTGAGAAATTCGCGGCGGGTCAATGGGCTCACAAGGATCTCCTTGGCTGGGATGGACGCGCTGGGCCGGACTGCGGTGGGGGACGATCTTTGGGAGATGGTAGCACGCGACCGCGCAGGATGGTCTGGCGCAGCTCGCCCGTGGCGGAGTAGAGGTTGAAGTTCGCGGGGCTGCCGATGGCGATCTCGCCGAGGTCGTCGAGGCCCAGCATTTGCGCGGGGTTGCGACTGGCGAGATGCACAGCGGTCGCCAGAGTTGCGCCGGTGAAGCGGCGCAGATTCGCCACGGCGCGGTCCATTGTGAGGACGGAGCCGGCCAGCGTCTCCACGCCGTTGGCGAGGTCACTGGCGAGCAGGCATCGACCGTTCTTCACCGTTACTTCAAGCTCGCCCAGCAAGTAGTTTGCGTCGGGCATACCGGTGGCGGAGATTCCGTCGGTGACCAGGATTGCGCGTTCCTCGCCCTTGGCGCTCAGCCACAGGCGCACAAACTCCGGGGCGACGTGGATGCCGTCGCAGATCAGCTCCGCGTAGAGCGAGGGCTCGTCGAGAACAACGCCGGCGATTCCCGGCTCGCGATGGTCCAGCCGGCGCATGGCGTTGAAGGTGTGCGTGGCGCTGGCCGCTCCGGCTGCAATGGCCGCGCGGGTCTGGGCTGCCGTCGCGTCGGAGTGGCCGAGGCTGACGCGAGTGCCGGATTGAGTTGCGTGTGCGATGAGATCGAGCGCGCCGGGAATCTCCGGGGCGATGGTGAGCAGGCGAATGTGTCCGCGCGAGGCTTGCTGGAGGCGCTCAAACAACTCGACAGTCGGCGGCTGAAGCTCCGCGGCGGGATGTACGCCGCGCCTGGCATGGGAGAGGAACGGGCCTTCGAGATGAATGCCCACGGGCTGCGCGGCGAGGGGTGCGTCGTCCTTCTTTGTCGCGTCGATTGCGTCGGCGATGCCATCGAGCGCGCGCAGGGTTCGTTCGATTGGCGCGGTCACGGTAGTCGCAAGGAAATATGCGACTCCCTTGGTGGCGAGAAATCTTCCGATGCTGCTTAGGGCTTCGGGCGTGCCTTCCATTGCATCGTGGCCGGCCGCGCCGTGCACATGGATGTCGAAGAAGGCGGGCGTCAGGGTGGTGTCATCTGCGCTTGCGGCTTCAGAGTTTGGCTCGCCGGATTCGATGCTGGCGATGGTTCCGTCTGCGTGGATTGCGATTCGCGGATTCTCGACGATTCCGTCTGAAGTAATCAGTTGCCGGGCTGTGAGCAGGGAGGTCTTCATCGCGCAGCCCCCAGGGCAGTTGTTGGCGCGGCCTCTGGAGTTGGTGGGAGGGCGGGGCGGGTGGAATGCCCAGTTCCTCGGCGGGCGGGAGGGACTTCGATTCGGTCCACTGGCGTTGCGCGCTGCGGATTTTGTCGGCGCGGGCGATCCAGAGTTGCGCGGCGTAGTCGTACTGCTCCAGGATGTTGCGCAGCCAGTAGGGGCGGTTGGAGCGCAGCCAGGCCGACTCATAGAGGTCGCGCAGCAGGGTGGTTCCGTTGCGCAGGTCCTGGATGCGGCCGTTCACTCCGTTCAGGTCGGAGAGCTCGCGGCTGACGGTTGCGCGCGTCTTGCGGTCGGTGCTGGCGGAGGCGGCGAGGGCGCTCGCGTATCCCGCGGCCATCTCGTCGGCGAGCTGGAACTTGAGGCCGATGAAGTCCATGCGACGCGCGCCCAGCTCCATCGCGTCGACTGCGTCCGGCTCGCGCAGGTTGCTGGTTGCCGCGCCGTACCTGGATGCGTCGTAGGTTGTCGAGGATGCGACGGATTCATTGTCACTGGGCGAAGCCGCACCACTCGTTGAGGCCGCAATGCTCGTTGAAGCCGCACTGCTCGTTGAATCCATTTTCGGGCCGGCCACCGCGCGGGCATGCGCGATCAGGGTGAGCGCGGCCTCGGCGTGCATGCGCAGATCGTGCGTCCAGGGGCGAAGCTCGGTGGCGATCTTCTGGCCGTCCTTCGACCAGGGATCGAGCCAGAAGAGAGCGTTGGTGGCATCGCCCACCTGGGCCTGAGCCTTCAGGACCGAGTGCGCGGCCATCAACTCCAACTGCGCCTGGTTGAGCGCGCCCGAGGCGTCGCCGTGGAAGACCTGCGCGTAGCTCTGCTCGAACTGCTCAATCGACGACTCGCCCGACTGCCACGCCGCCGCCGCGCCGAAGAGGATGCCGTACCAGTCCTGGTTGATGAGCCCCTCGCCATCGTCGTTCCAGATGGTGTTCAACTGGCCGGTGGATCCAAGCTGCTGACCGTCGCGGGTGAACTGCTGAATGTTGGCGAGCGCGAGATTGTAGTCGGGATAGACCACGCGGAAGTTGTGCACGGAGGGCGAGACCCAGGTCTCAAAGCCCGCATTGGTAAAGGGCGTCAGCAGCCTGGTGAAGCCTCGCGGCTCCGGGTTGTATCCCCAGGCGATGGCGATGGTCTCGTCCTTGAAGGACTGCGGGAGGGCCTTCAGGAGGTCGGGCGAGTCCTGCGCGATGTCTCCCCAGAAGAGCAGGCGGCGGTGCAGCGGCTGGAGCGCAGTTGCGATCTGCTGCATGAAGTCGAGATAGACCGGGCCGAGGCCGCGCGCGTCCACGTCGGGCTTGGTTTGGCCGACGCCGAGGTCCACTGTCTCGTCGGCGCCGATGTGCAGGAACGGGCCGGGGTACTCGGCCGCAAGCTCGGTGAACTCCTGCCGGATGAGCGCGACGGATCCGGGCTGGCCGGGCGCGAGCACCGCTCCGTGCGGCGTCTCCGCCAGCGGCTGAACCTGCTCCCAGAGGAGCTGGTTGTGCAGATGGCCGAAGGCCTCCTGCTCGGGCACGATGGTGACGTGGTAGAGGCGCGCGTAGGCGACCAGCGCGGCTGCGTCCGATGCGCTAATGCCGCCGCCGGGAGGCGCGAGCAGCGGGTTCGCGGCGTAGGCCGCGGTGTGCTCGAAGTAGAGCGAGTAGAGGTTGATCTTGTAGGCAGCGATGGTGCGGATGAGCTTTTTCTGGAAATCGAGCGTGGGGATGGGGCCACGCGAGAGATCGTCGTCGAGGCCGCGAACTTTCATCGCGGGCCA
>Ga0074045_10004648_pt1 | contig 12118 bp, 8 predicted proteins | sample BogForMeECP23OM2_FD_94442 | JGI IMG/M metagenome (GOLD analysis project Ga0074045, IMG submission 94442) | Bog forest soil microbial communities from Calvert Island, British Columbia, Canada - Bog Forest MetaG ECP23OM2 | ecosystem: Environmental > Terrestrial > Soil > Wetlands ...
ACTACCATCGTAAGACCATGATCCATAAGCATATGGAAATGATGCATCCCCATCTCAGCGCCCCCATGCTTATGATTCATGTGATCGGCATACACTATGCTGGAAAACCCCAAAAAAAGAGAGACCACTACAGCCAGAAAAGAAAACAAAGTAATCTTACTTCTCATCGCAATACCTCCTGTTATCTTATTAACGAGACCTTTTAACATAATACAACAATATTTTTTCTTTTGCTACATGATGAACCAATAAGGATACTGTCACATGTTTTTTGATCAATGCCTCTTTTCCCAACACTCGCAATGCCTCGATGCTTAGGATCAAGCTGTTTGCTCATAATGCATCGTTATTCGACATCTACGGTGAAGTTTGTTGTCCACTCCTTAATCTCCAGTTCCTATTTTCACTGCTATATTCCAAAACCGACCAGTGATAGGCTTAACTTTCCTATATGCCAATCTCTTTAAAGTCTATCTTGGCCACATAGTGAAATGCTGGCATTCCTAGCATGGTAGATTCGGCAGCCTTCTTGGAATTCATATGCGGTTCTTGCCGTTGTCGAACCATAGCTCCACTCTAACCATATTCAGCCTCGAAGATTAGAACGCGTTAATCACAAGCTTCGGGTAAAAGGACGGCGCCTGTTTGCTTATTTTTTAAGAAGTGTATATAATTAATTTTTAAGCTAAAAAGGTCTTTCAAGAACTGAGCTCTAAGGTCTGAAACGCTGCATGGTTGATACAAAATTTGCAAGATTGATCAAGCAAGGATTCCTGTCCGAAAAAGAATTGCTCGATTTAATAGCCGAATCCTCCGCTACCGGAAAATACCCTGAAGATCTATTGTTGTCAAAGGGCATACCAAAGCATGAATTACTGTTTTGCCTGACCGAATATTACGGCCATCCTTTCGTGGAATACGATGAGGATATAATGGTCTCTTCGAAAATTGTGAGGATGTTGGACCTCAAAAAGTCAAAAGAAGTCCTCTGGATCCCTCTCTATTTCGACAGCGATCAGGCTGAGGTCATTGCCTACAATCCCGATTCCTCCCGTGTTGAGGAAATAAAGCAGACCCTGAAAGTCAAAAAAGTCAACTTCCTCGTATCGCTTCCCTCCGACATTATCAGGATCATCGAGAATAATTTTGACCTGAATCCCAATTTCAGTGTTTCCGGTGGCCGAACACCACTTGCAAAAGTACGGACTTTCCTTGCGGAAAGGCGGTCTCTGCTATCATGTTACCGCACATCTCTTGCGAAGGGCAGGACCGGCCTGGCCTTTATGAGGACAGGTCTTTCTTTCATCTCAATATCAATCATCCTTTTCAGAATATTCGGGATCGGCTATTCCACTGTCTTTGAAGCTGCCCTTCTGCTTATCGGTATCATAGTGACCATCGACGGACTTTCGTGGTATCTGCCTGCACGGAGGACTGGGAAAAAGAAACTGGACTGTTCAGCTACGGAATATGCGGGAAGGGCGACGGTCCTTGAATTGTCGAATCCCGGAAATAATCCCTGCTTTACGCGTTCCGAACCGGCAGAAGGAGCGGACGCGCTCGCTTCAAATTGGAGTAACCTCTCGCCGGTAATGAGGCGGCGGTTCCTTGCAAGCGACAGGACCAACTTTGCCGAGGAAAGGACGCCTCTGGCATGTTTCAGGACATTGATGGCCAGAGGACGCAACGGGTTGGCGTTTACGCGTACTGGGGTCGCATTTGCTGCACTCGGCATAGTGCTGCTGCGGCAATTCCCGGCCGGAGGCTGGACCGTCTTCGATGCCGGTCTTATCCTGATCGGTATACTGATGGCGATGGAAGGTTTTTACTGGTACCTGCCGGGACGGCGCTCCGGCATCATGTGTGTCAAATCACTAAAAAAGGCTGAAGAGAGAGGCAGCATATGGGACACCTTTTTTCCTCCGACCCACAAGCGGACAGCTTTTCGGGATGTGCATGCTCATGTACCTCCTGTCAAAGGGACAGATGCATGGGGGATCTGGGCTACAACAGGTCTGGCCCTTGAAAGGACAATTCTAGCTGACAGACGAAACGTCATGGCCAGGCTGCGGACCATTATGGCGAGATCTCGGACCGGTCTCGCATTCATAAGGACGGGGATGAGCATTGCAGCCGTCGGCACAGGACTGCTGGTCTATTATGGTGCAGATGCACTGTCATGGACTGCACTCAATGGCCTGCTCATTGTTGTGGGACTACTTTTGATCTTTGACGGTCTTTACTGGTACCTTCCGGCTGAGAAGGTGCGGAAACAGTTCCCTTATTGTCTTGGAACCATGGAAATATTGATCCCGGACTACGGTAACCCGGTCCAGTTGTGGAAAAAGGTGACATTCGGTGACGATAATATCGAGTGACATAGAGACCGTAAGATTCCGCAATTTGCTGGATGAAGGCGTCCTCGGCAGGCAAGAGTTGGCCGCTGCTATAAGCTCAGCCGACGCTAGGGCGGTTGACCTTGAAACAGTGCTGATCAGGGAATATGGTGTTCCCCGGCACCGGGTCCTGCAGGCATCGGCTGATTATTATAATTGCCCGTTCATTGAATACGATGAAAGAATGCCCATACCGCCTGATCTTCTCACTGGACTGGATAGCGACAGGCTCTTCCTGAGCAACTGGTTTCCTATCGCACGGGGAAATGAAACTGTCATCATAGTGTCTAACGATCCATCAGACCCTGAGCTTCTCGATGAAGTGCGGAGATTTTTCAGGACCGAAAAATATGAATTCCTGTTTGCGCTCCGCGAGGACATTCGATGGTTCATCAAGGACTTCCTGCATGCAAAACCCGGTCATCTGGTGGGGACCGAGAGGACGGGCCTCGCGCACTGGCGGAATAATATGGCCCTATGGAGAACGAGGCTTGCGTGTTACCGGAACGATCTCGCTAAGGGAAGGACGCATCTGGCTGTGCTAAGGTGGGGCCTTGGGATAATCGCGCTAGCTGATGTGCTTTTGCATACATTAAGATTCGGAGCGCATATCTATTTGTACTGGGGGATGATCGGTGCAGGCCTCGCGATAGGTTCTTGGGGCCTATCCGGCTACCTGAGGATCAGGAGATCGAATATAAGGCCTCCTGGAAACCAGACTATGGTGGAAGTGACATCGGCGACCTTATATTTCTTGGAGAACTACCATTTCATCGAAAATACCGGCGCATATGTGCCTACTAAAGGGACCATGCTCGCGCGTCTCGGCGATTTCCTGGCAAACCATTGCACCATTCTTTATCCACAGCCGGCGAGCTTGGAGCGGACCCAGCTGGCCCGCGAGAGGAATGTCCTTGCAGGACAGAGGACAGTGACTGCCTGTTATCGTTCGATATATGCCAGGGCCAGGACCGGCCTTGCCCTTATTCGGACAGGGGTCTCTTTTTCGAGCCTCGGAATTTTATTGATGGGTTATTTCAAATTCAGTTTTTTAGCCGTTATCGATATAATACTTTTAGCTGCCGGAGTATTGATGGTAGTGGATGGCGCGTTGTGGTACCTGCCGGTAAGAAAGGAGCAGTCCGAGTTGCCAAGATGCCCGGTTCCGGAATGAGAGCACTGAATGAAGATCGAACATAAAATCCTGTATTCATATTTTTTCAATGTCGCGTTTATAGTTCTGATCGGTCTGTTCGCCCTGCACAACATGAATCAGGTCCTTGCAAAGTTACGGTTTGTGGAGATATCGGATGATCTGAATGCGTCCTTTCTCGAAATGCGGATTTCGGAAAAAAACTTTCTGCTGTACAAGGACGAGAAATGGATTGCCAACATTCATGAAAACATAAACGATTCCATGCAGGCCATTGAAGCGACCCAGGATGATATAAGCCGCGTCATCGGAGCAAAGAACCTTCAGTTGATCAAGTCTTATCTTGATGAATATTCTACCGTCATAGATGAGATTGACAAGTCCGGCGGCAAGAACCCGCGCCTGGAAACAGAACTAAGGGCCGTTGGTGGAAAATTGAGGGGTTTCTTCAAAAACAAGACACAGCTTGAGAGGCAGAAAGTCAACGACATCATCTCGACTGCAAAGCGCCTTCTTTTCATCTCCTTCCTATGCATTCTGTTCCTCGCCATAGTGCTGGGGAGGGTTTTCTCGAAAAAGATAGTGGTTTCGCTTAGGGCTATCGAGGGTCTTGCGCTATCCATAGCAGAAGGGAATTTCAGCAAAATAGAAGACGTGAAATCAAAGGACGAGTTCGGATCCGTAATACTCGCCATAAACCGCATGTCGAAAGAACTCGAGGACAGGGGTGAGGAGATTATCCAGGCAAAAAAACTTGCCTCCCTCGGAGTCCTCACGGCCGGCGTGGCGCACGAACTGATCAATCCGCTGAACAATATTTCGATGATCACCCAGAATTCGCTTGAATTATACGATTACCTGACTAAAGAAAATAGGCTGGCACTATTGAATAGGGTCGCCGAAGAGACCAAACGGATGGAAGCTGTCGTAAGGAACCTCCTGGACTTCTCCAAAACCAGGGAGGTGAAATTAAAGGAAGCGAACATTAACGACATAGTACGAAAATCGGTGCAGCTCATGCAGAATACGTTGGATTTGTCGAATATCGAAGCTAAGGTGAACCTCGAAATCAACCTTCCCCGTGTTCGCGTTGACGAGCACCAAATCGAGCAGGTCATGGTGAACTTAATAGTTAACGCAACGCAGGCGATGTCGCCCGGCGGCAGACTTTCCATCGAAACGAGAAAAGGCGATGACGATAAGGTATATATTTACGTCAAAGACACTGGCCAGGGAATTCCTCCTGAATATCTGTCCAATATTTTCGACCCTTTCTTCAGCACGAAGAGCAGCGGCACCGGACTCGGCTTATCAGTAAGCTACGGAATAATTAAAAACCATAAGGGAAATATTCGGGTCGAAAGCACTGTTGGGGTCGGCACGACCTTTACCATAGAGTTGCCCGCATATGGAAGAACAAAGGAGGCTTGAGATGAGCAAAAAGATCATGGTTATCGATGACGAAAAGATCGTGGTTGATATGGCAAAAATGGCTCTGGAACATGACGGATATGTTGTGGAGACTTTCCTGAACGGAGAGTCAGCACTCGCAAGGCTCAAGGAGGAGGCATTTGACGTAGTCGTCACCGACTTTAAGATGAAAGGCATTGACGGCATGGAGGTCCTTAGGACGGTAAAGGAGCAATATCCGAAGACCAAGGTCATTATGATCACAGCCTTTGCCAATCTCGATACCGCCATAGAAGCACTTAGGGGAGATGTTTTCGATTTTTTCCCGAAGCCGGTCAAGATCAAGGAACTTAAAGCGTCGATAGAACGGGCACTGGAGCAATAACAGGAATGGGCAAGAGTTTAGAAGGAGTTTTACGTACCTTCCAAAAGAAAATGAAGAGGGCGGTCTCTCCGCTGCCGCCTTTTAAAGAGCTCTTCCACAAATTCCGGGAGGTCCTCGCCAGCCACAACAAGGCAGTCGAGATGATTGCGGACATGGGAGAAAAACTCAGCGGTGACTACCTGTTCGACGTCCACTATATCGAGAGCGCATATGCCGAGCTGTCTACTGCTGTCTGGGGTTCAATAAAGAGCTTCGACTCCTTCACTCGCGGTAGGTATCCAAATCTCATGGATGCATTTATACGGATCGATACCAGGATCAGCGATACGTTGGCCAATAAGATCTCCACTTCCGGCGAAATGATAGTTTTCCTTGAGGACACTTTGTGGGACATGTACTATGACGTCGGCGGCAAGAATGCAGGACTCGCCGAAGTCGGCAACCTCCTGAAGCTCAATGTTCCTGAAGCCTTTTTCGTTACTACGCATGCTTTTGATGAATTCATCGCGTTCAACGGACTCAGCCAGAGGGTCGAAACCCTCGGAAGAACTGGCCGTGCTTCGGAGACCGATTATGCCGCGCTTCGTGACACGATCAGCGGCAGCAGGATTCCCCCCGGGTTGGATGATGCGTTCGACAAGGCTATCCGAAAGATGAGGGCGAAATGCAGGACTTTTTGCTCAGTCGCGGTCAGGAGCAGTGCCGAGGAGGAAGACGGGAGGCTTTCATTCGCCGGTCAATTCGATACCGTGCTCAACGTGCCGCTGGAAGGAGGAGCCATTAGGGAAGCGTATAAGAAAGTCGTCGCTAGCCTCTACTCGCTGCATTCAATTGCGTATCAGAGACGCTTCCGATACGACGCGGGAAAAATGAAAATGGCTGTAGGATGCGTCACTATGGTCGATGCGGTTTCGAGCGGGGTCGTCTATTCGGTAGATCCGAGCGGAAAGAAAGAGAATGTGCTGATCAGTGCGAACTGGGGTCTGGGAAAGACCGTTGTCGAGGGACTCGTGGAAGCGGATATCTACAGGGTCAAAAAGGGTCAGGTACCGCAAATTCTTGGTACCCGCTGCGGCAACAAGGAGTCTATGACGGTAGTACTCCCGGGGGGGGGAATTGACACCATCCCCACCCCTAATGAGTTGAGTGGCAGGCCGGTCCTTGATTCAGAGGTCATAGTGGAACTGACCTTGCAGGCCCAGTCGCTTGAAAAACATTTCAGAAGACCCCAGGACATCGAATGGGCAATTGACCGGGATGGACGAATATTCATCCTGCAGTCCAGGGAGTTGAGGTTGGGAGACGACCAGAGCAAAAAATGTGCCTCTGTCGGCGAACAGCTGAAGTCGAGGCCGGTGCTGATGAGGAATAAAGGTATCTCGGTTCAGAAGGGCATTGGAAGCGGTACGGTCTACATTGTAAAGACGCCGGGCGATATAAAGGATGTCCCGAAAGGCGCTATCCTCGTTTCAAAGCGCGACTTCTCTGCTTTTGTGCGCCTCATGAATGATGTGTCCGCCATTATCACAGATGTTGGGACCCCAACCAGCCATATGGCTTCTATTTCGAGGGAGTTCAGGATTCCCACGATTGTAAACACAGACGATGCAACCCAGCTTCTCAGGGATGGGATGGAAATTACAGTTAACATCGACGATGAAGGCAGTGCGGTATACGAGGGTCTTATCGATGACATGCAGGGCTGCAGCGAGGAAAACGCGCCGAGCGTTACCGAGGGTCATGAATACCTGAGGAAGAGATATGTGCTCAGACATATTTCTCCGCTCAACCTGATCGAACCGCTTCATGATAAATTTCGGCCCGAAGAGTGCAAGACGATGCACGATATCCTCAGGTTCATACACGAGAAATCCATTATGGAGCTTGTGGACTGCGCCAGGAATAAGAGGGCGAGTCTCAGAGGCTATGCCGCTGTGGCACTGGATCTGCCGATTCCCGCAAGCATCGTGCTTATCGACATGGGTGGCGCACTCGATAAGGGGAGAGCCAACGCGAAAAATGGTGCGAGGAAGACCGCAACGGCTGCTGAAATAGCATCCATACCGCTCAAGGCGGTTATCGGCGGAATGATGTACCCGGGCGCCTGGCATAACGAAGCCGTCCCACTGACGATGAAAGATTTTTTCATAAGCATGACGAGGATACCCGACATCCACTCGACGAGCATGAGCTCCCCCGTTCAGAATGTTGCAGTTGCCTCTAATGAGTATGTCAATCTCAGTCTCAAGTTCGGGTATCACTTCAATATAGTGGATTGTTACTGCAGCGAGAACCCCAGGAACAATCATGTCTATTTCCGCTTCTCCGGGGGCGCTACGGATATCGTGCAACGCTCCAGACGAGTGCAATTCATAGCTTTAATATTGAAAGAATACGGCTTCACGATCTGGACGACTGGAGACCTCCTCACAGCCCGGGTCGCCAATATCGGTAGGGTCCGGATGGAACAGGTCCTAGACCAGCTTGGAAGGCTTATAGCCTTCGTGAGGAAGCTCGATGCCCTGCTACGTGACGATTCTGCTATTGAATATTATGCACAGAGATTCAAAGAGGGAAACTACGAGTTGATGGAGGGCGGAGGAAAGGAGTAAAATGGTAGTTCACTAGTTACCGAATCCAGCAATCACTTCTCATCGAATCACACACGATGTCCATCAAGTAGGTTCAAGTCAGGGGTTTATTATTAACTTTCCTTATCACATTCACCGTCATAGTCATGTTTTCAGTTACAGGAGTAAAAATGCTCAATCTTTCAAACTGATACGCATTCGTTAAACAGGGTAGAGAATTTTTTACGCGTACAAATATATACAGTCCGGAGTATCCAGAGTATAATAAAATGGACCCTTGGTAGTTTTTCGGATATTAAGCTTAAAAAATTGTGGATTGCTCAAATACTATTCCACTTAATTCTTGTTGCGCAAGAGATGAGGTGATTGTATCGGCATCCATTGGAAGCAGAGGTCACTGCAGGGACACCACTTTGAGAGATGGAAAATCTTATCTAGCTTGCTTTCAGTGATCTCCATCCCAGCCGCGTTTAGTCCAGTGGGCATTGAATTTAGGGCAATATCGGAGGCTGAATAAGTCATGAAACGAATCGTTTTAATGATTACACTTGTGGGCTTTTCTTTATTGGGAACTGCGGCGACGCATCAGGCGGATGTTGCCGACAACATCGGGATAGTTGAGAAGAGGGGTCAGAGAGTACCTCTCGATCTTACGTTTTCTGACGAAAACGGCAAGCCGGTGAAATTGAGCAATATTGTAACGAAGCCGACCATCCTTACTCTCGTCTATTATTCTTGTAATAATATCTGTCCCCAAATGCTGGGAGGTCTTGCCACTACTATCGGCAGCATAAAGCTCACGCCGGGAAAGGATTATGCCATAGTAACGATTAGCTTCGATGAAGATGATACCCCAGCCATTGCGAGGGATAAGAAGGTCAACTATATCAAGGCAACCGGGCTGGCTTTTCCAGAGGTGGCATGGCATTTTCTTACCGGGAACAGAGAGAGTATCGGGCGGCTTACCGAAGCAGTCGGCTTTAGTTTTCGAAAAACGGAGGTCACGAGATCTGTTGGATTCGGTTCACGGAAAGTGTCCAGCGGGTTCATCCATCCGTCGGTACTGATCTTTCTGGCACCGGATGGCAAGATCACGAAGTACCTTTATGTCGATCAACCTCATTATGGGACGCTGGCTCCAATTGCGTTTTCTCCCGTGGAGATTACTATGGCGCTCATGGATGCCTCGCGGGGAAAGGTATGGATCGGCTCGAGAAACCCTATACTCCTTTGTTTCCCCAATTTATCGGAGCAGGAAGCTCGCTTCTACACAATTTTAGCAACTGTTGGAGCGGCTACGCTCTTCTGCATAGTTGCTTTTTTCATTTACCTCAGGAAAACAAGCAGAGCAGCAACATCAAAATTAAATGAAAAATAAATGAGGGTGATACATTCTAATATTCCTGATATACGGATGCAAAACCAGATTTTTTGTCAAAAAAAATCACCCAGGCGTGATATGATTTGCGAAGATGAACAGAACCTCGATAATCACTTGATACTCATTAAGGCACCCCTGAACCATACCCTAAAAAGGAAAAAAGACCGGATGTTTATTTGACAATGGAAGAGGTCGTCGATAGTGGAATTTTATGGCGCTGCATATATACTAGAGGCAATTTTTATACGAGGTCTTCTGGGCGTGTAGCGGCACTCAGATAGGAGGTTAGGAGAACATGAAAACTATCAAAGTGGTTATCGCTTTCTTGGTACTGATTCTGGTATCAGCAACGGCGAGTGTCGCCCAGGATGAGGGATGGCCTCGCGTACGTCAGGTGAATGGGAACACGCTTATCATTTACCAACCGCAGGTGGACGATTGGAAAAACTTCACAGAACTCGACTGGCGAATGGCTGTTTCGCTCACTCCTGCGGGCGGGAAGGCCGTTGTCGGCGTGATGGTGCTGAAAGCCGACACCCTGGTTGACAACGACAACAAGATGGTGGTGCTCAACAATATAAAGGTCGTAAACACTAACTTTCCATCCCTGGATCCCGCAAGTGCTGCACGGATGGACCAGATGGCGAGAACGTTTTTGCCGCAGTCAGTCTCAGTCTCCCTTCAGCGGCTGGTGGCCAGCGTCCCAAAAAAGGAAACAGTGCCCGGCGTGCAACTGCAGAACAACCCGCCTGTGATCTTCTTCAGCGATAAGCCGGCAATCCTCCTGGATGTGGATGGCCAGCCAGTGAGCGTGGCGATCCAGAATTCCAATTTGGAATACGTGGTCAACACGCGTTGGCCGCTGTTCTTCGACAAGTCAAAATCCGAATACTATCTTCTGGTTGGCGAACAGTGGTTGCGGGCGAGCACCCTGGAGGGTTCGTGGTCGGCGGCCAAGAAGCTGCCAAACGACATGGACAAGGTGGTCAATGAACCGCAGTGGGCGGACCTGAAGAACTTCATCCCGGCGCCACCTGTTCCACGCAAAGCCGTTATTCCAAAGGTCTTCTACAGCACGAGTCCGGCGGAGGTCATTCTTTTCGATGGGCATCCGGCATATAAGCAAATCCCAGGGACACAGTTGGCATATGCCACAAATACATCGAGCTATGTTTTCCTTTACACTCCAACGAAGCAGTTTTACTATCTGACCGCGGGCCGCTGGTTCAGTGCCGGCAGCCTGGAGGGGCCGTGGGCTTTTGCCACGCCGAACCTTCCGGCGGACTTTGCGCAAATCCCGATGACAAGTCCTGCCGCTCAAGTGCTCGCCTCGGTTCCGGGGACCGCGGAGGCAGAGGATGCGGTGCTCATGGCGCAGATTCCGACCACAGTGGTAGTGAATCCCTCTGCAGCGGCGGCACAGGCAAACGTGACCTACGAGGGATCACCGCAGTTTGCGCCCATTCAGGGGACATCCATGTCTTATGCCACGAACACGGTACAAAAGGTCATCCAGGTCGGCGACCTCTACTACCTATGTCTTCAGGGCGTGTGGTTCGTCTCAGCAAGTCCCCAGGGTCCTTGGCAGACGGCGCCGTCTGTCCCCCAGCAGATATACACGATTCCGGCCAGCTCGCCCGTTTACAATGTCACCTACGTGACCCAGGTCATAACTTCAGATGGCAATGTGCAGGCGAGTTACACCGCCGGTTACATGGGAGCCTTCGTGATGGGTGCCGCGGTGGGTGCTGTCATTGCTGGAGGTACTGGATATTACTACCCGCCTTATTACGGCTACCCTGCATATGGCTACCCGGCGTACCACCCGTATCCCGCAACGTATGGCGCCATGCCTTACCACAACAATGTGACAGGTGCATACGGCGTCTCGCAAACTGCTTACGGGGCATATGGCTCGGCAACGAGAACGGCTTCCTATAATCCATACACAGGGACATACGCGCGGACAGCCTCAGCTTCCACGGCTTATGGTAGTGCCGCCGTTGGAAAGGCTTACAACCCCTACACCGGTGCTTATGGCGCTACGAAACAGGGTTCCAATGCCTATTCCCAGTGGGGCAGTTCCGTGGTCTCAAAGGGAAACCAGAGCGCATACACGCAGCACTACTCGACCGCTAAGGGAACCACGGGGTCGGTGCAGACCTCCTCAGGCGGAAAAGCTGTCGGTACAAGTACTTCGCACGGCACCACTGCGGCGGGAAAAAGTGCAAGCGGCGACATGTATGCCGGCCATGACGGCAACGTATACAAGAACACCGGTTCGGGCTGGCAGAAATATGACAATGGAAGTTGGAATAACGTCCAGAAGCCGAGCACACCGACGAACACGACCCAACAAAAGGCACAAAGCACGGCACAACAGAAGCCAACATCCAGCCAGGGGGCCTCATCGCAGCAACGGGCTTCCTCCTCCCAGCACTCGGGAGGTGGCGAACAGACACAGGGATTGCAGAAGGAGGCGCAGAACAGACAACGAGGTGCACAATCGACTCAGCGTTTCCAGGAGTTTCAGCGATCCGCTGGAGGTGGCGGTGGGCGTAGCTGGGGCGGGGGGGGTCGCGGCCGTCGTTAGGAACGATGAAGAGAGTCTTTTGGGAATATGTATAGATTTAGAACGTTCGTGAATAGAAGAACAAGAAAGGAGAAGATGATGAACGATTTTTTATTACGCAGGGCATCAAAAGTGGCAGTGCTAGCACTTGTGGCAGTGGTGCTGCTTGTCACTGTTACCATTGCCAATGCGGTAGAGCCCAAACTGGATGACGAGTGGCATTTCACCCT
>Ga0074045_10004649_pt1 | contig 12117 bp, 16 predicted proteins | sample BogForMeECP23OM2_FD_94442 | JGI IMG/M metagenome (GOLD analysis project Ga0074045, IMG submission 94442) | Bog forest soil microbial communities from Calvert Island, British Columbia, Canada - Bog Forest MetaG ECP23OM2 | ecosystem: Environmental > Terrestrial > Soil > Wetlands ...
CCGTGAGCTTGACGGCAGCGCCGAAATCGAGGGACGCCTTCCATTCCACTCTAGGAGATTCTGTGATGCCTTCGTCCACGTAGAACGGCGCGCCCTGCCATGCCACGATGCCCGACCTGTCGATGGCGGCCTGTATCTCCGGCGCGTTGCCTTTTTTGTTGCACGAAGCAGGGAGGAGGATCGCCAAAATGCAAAGGAAAATTGCGGGAAGATGCTTGGTTTTCACGTGCTGCTCCTGTTGCTGAAGCGCCTGATACGCGAACTCTCTATCCTCTATACTTTTCGAGCCTTGATACTTTTCGAGCGCCAGACTAACACTGCGACTTCGCTGGGTCAACCCGCGCAAAGGCTGTCAGTATGAGAGAAGTTTCGTTCGCTTATTTTTCCGATGAGGGATCACCATCAGGACCTCTGTCAGGATTCCCACAACAGCACTGGACGAGCTACGGAAGTACCATCCAGAGCTGATGAATGATCCTATCTACCCGGTACTAGTTGCCAGAACTAAGCCTAACTGACAGGGGAAAGAAAAGGCAAGAAGACCGACGTCGAAGCACAAGGGCTGCACTCCTGAAGGACGAGCGGACATCACCGCGGGATGGTGCTTGCAACACTCTGGCCTAAGTTCTCGGGGCACTGCCGTTGACTTGTCAATCACAGTTAGAAAGCCAACGTGATTCCGACCTGTCCGCCCACATAGAGATTGTACTGGTAATAACCGTCTGCCAAGTACGTGCCCAACATTAGGGCCGAATATAGCGAGAGCTTGTCCTGGAGCCCTGTGTTGAATACACCCACGCCGGCCACGCGGTGGGACATGTATCCCGATGCCGGAACGATCAGCACGTAGTCGCTGAAACCCGTAAGCAGGCCAGGGGTGATTGTCACGAGGGCATAGGCTTGGTTTAGCAGCTCATAGTCTTTCTTGCCGAGGGGGCAGTTGGCAATGCGCTCGAAGAAGTAGCCGTTGCCGTCGTCGGCATGGAAGTACGTGATGCTGAATGTGTCCAGAGCCGCGAAGGGACCGAGGGCGACCTTGAGTGTGGGGGCCGCCGCGAGCAGGTATCCGGGTGCGGTCCTTTGGCCGTCATGCGAGATAGACGCGCTCTCAAACGGCGCACTATAACCGGGAAGGTCGACAAAGCCGAAGCCCAAGGCATTAAAATAGCCTGTGAATTGTCCCGTGAGTGCCAAATCGAAGAAAGCGATCGGTTGGAGATCCACGAACACCCCAGCCCAAGAAGCAGTCTTTTCATTTCCAGGGCCTTTCGAGCAAAGATTCGATCCGGCCACCAGCGACGCTTTCCCCGGTTCTTGTGACCCCTGAAAGGTCGGGACAGATCAATCCGTTTTCGCCGTCTGCCGCACAAGCACGCCAGGATTGGCGCACTCCAAAACTAGTTGCCAAAGACAAATGCAATTACGACCCCTATTCCTGGAGCTTTCGGAGCATCGCTTCGATCTCGTCGATCAGTTTGCTCCATGTATCTTCTTTTCCAAGATCAAGTCCGTTGAAAACCGGTGTCTGGCCAGAACGCAGGACCAGATAACTGAGGCCCGCGCTGAGGATGGTCGACAGAACAATGGACCGCTCCCGCGGCATCAGCGGCCATTTTTCATATAGGGCCTGCATGATGAGAAGCCCCTCCGTTTCACGCTCCTCGTCCAAGTGACGCAACAGCGGACTAGAGCGGGCGTGCTCGGTGGCCATAATGGTCAGCAGCATGGTTTCCTTACGCAACCGTTTCTGATATGCGTCCAGCACCCAGGCTGCAGCCGCGGCAGAATCCGGCCAGCGCGCCACGCTCAGACCGGCGACAAGCTCGACCCTGATTTCTTTCCAGAGATTCAAGCCAGCAGCCAACTGATCCAGGTAGCCATTCCAATCTCCGAAATATCGATAGATCAATACCTTGTTCAGACCTGCACGCTTTGCCACGGCATTGACTCCAAGTTCCGTCCCGGCGGCAAGCATTGTCTGGCCTGCCAGCAGAAAACGTTGTTTCGTGCTGTCCTTTGCCATTTCAGTCTTCTGGCTTACCGGATACAAACAAAGCGTTCGCCGACAGTCGGGGGGCACGCAAGAATTCTCCGTCCGGCTTGCCAACCGCCCAGATCATCTGGACGGTGTCACCGTCGTTGGCAAGCAAGGCCTGAAGTCCTTGACGCTCAGCTGCGTATTGCACCGGTTCCTGCAATCCCTGCGATAGGGGCAAAAGGCTGACCCCTTTGTTGAGTGTAGCCATCCACACGGCCTGCAAAGCCTGTCCCGCCTCGAATTGTTCTTCTGCAGTGTTTCGGCTGGTGGTGAGAACGATGATTTGCTCGCAACGGTCCAGGACCTTCCCGAACATCTCTATTCCCGAGCGGCCATAATCGGCAGGACTTTGGGGGAAAGCTTGAGCGAGGAACTCGAAAAACCCCACGGATTTTTGATCGAAGTTGCCCAGCAGGGTAATCCCGTAGGGATGACGGGCGCGAGCCTTCGCACCGTAAACGGTGTAATTGAAACTTTCCATGAGGGTTGACGTTGTCGTCATTTCAATACGGTACGCTTCCCTGGCCAGTTTCAGAACCTGATCCAGCACTGGCCCGCGTTCAATGATCGCAAACCTCATTCCACGGCGGTCAAACCGGGCAACCGCACCATCGGCAAAGCCCTCGGTCAGTCGCGCACCGGTCACCCTGTATTTGACCGTCGCCCGACTCAGCGCATCGACTTGGACATCTGACTGCATTTCATCAATGGGCCCGTTTCCAACTATCGTCGATGCCAACCGCCACTCAAAGACGGGGATCCCCGGCTTGGTCGCCGGGTTCCAGTCAAGCGGGGCAATCCACCGCTCACTAAGGTTCAGGCCCTCCTTCCGGGCGGCGATTCGCGCTGCTTCCGTCAGTGCCCCCAAGCTGAGGATGAGTTGACGGTCAAGGGGATCGGTTTTCGGCAGAAGCCTCGCAGGATCCAGACCTCCCTGAAGGGTACCAGAGTCGATGCGCCATAGACGCCAGCTTTGGACGTTGTGCGCATTTTGGGCCCAACGGGCAGAGTCGACAATCCGTAGAATCGGATCGGAGGAGACGCTTTGGGCAGGTTCTCTTTGGCAGGCCATCGCAACGGTCAAGGCCGTAGCGAGGAGTCCGATCATAGCAAACTCGGAAAAGCGATACCTGCTGTCTTGTAACCGCATGGTGACTTAATGTAACCTACTGGTGACGTAACGTCAAGCTCAGTCTCATAGGAGACAGTCGGCCCGACTATGATCACGCCCTCCGTTGACGCTTCTTCGAGTTGCTTAAGGGGTTCGGTGCCTTTCAGTCTTGAGTTGATTGCCCACATCCGGATGATCCCCGCTCTCCCGCGACACCGCAGAAATCGTGCAGAGAAGGGATAAGCCTATCAGCAGAATGAGCATGTTCCACTGCACGCGGAAAACTGTTTCCTGATCACCCCGCATGCTCCTGGCCAAGCGCTCGTTGATGAGCGAGCGCCTGAGGAAGAAGACGACCATCGAGGCGTGGAAGTACTGGGCCAGAGCATGGTGCGCTTCTGCGAGCATGAAGCACACAGGTGAAAGATCTTGCAGCTGAACAGGCGGAAGTACTCGCTCTTACAGCCACGGAGCGTTGCAGCTGGACACCGGGGCGGGCTATTACAACCAACGGCGGCCACCGATGCTCACTATGATGAGCAGCCCACCCTCGCCAACGTCGGGGCTCTCGTGAGCAGAGACAACAGTAGATGATTCGGACGAGGCGCTGTAGAAATGCTACGGCACCACGCGCGTCGAGAAAGCGATTTCCTTGGCCCGGTCGACGACGGCTGAGGGGCATGTCGCGTGGGATTCGACGATTATCGAGTGAATCAGGCTAAGCATTCGTAGGTTTAGGCGATTTTTCCGGCGTCGACTCCTATATTCTCATGGAGAGACCGCGAATTCCGCGGGCATTGCGATAGCGAACAGGTGATAGGAGGAGAGACAATGCAAAGACGAAAGTTGGGAAAGAGCGGCCTGGAAGTTTCGGCGGTCGGCCTCGGGTGCATGGGAATGAGCAAAGTCTACGGTCCGGCTCCTGACAGGAAGGAGATGATCGCCCTCCTGCGCAACGCCGTTGACCGCGGCGTCACGTTCTTCGACACCGCCCTGATATACGGCCCGTTCGAGAACGAAGAGCTCGTGGGCGAGGCCCTTGCGCCCGTTCGTCGGCGCGTGGTGATCGCCAGCAAGTTTGGTATCAAGATCGATCCCAACGGGCAGCAAGCCCAGGACAGCCGGCCCGACCAGATCCGGCAGAGCGCCGAGGGCTCCCTGAAGCGGCTCAGAGTCGAGGCCATTGACCTCTACTACCAACACCGCGTTGATCCGAACGTCCCGATCGAAGAGGTGGCAGGGACTGTAAAGGATCTCATTCGAGAAGGAAAGGTCAAGCACTTCGGGCTTTCGGAAGCGGGCGTGCAGACGATCCGTCGCGCACACGTGGTCCAGCCGGTCACCGCAGTACAGAGCGAGTACTCGCTTTGGTGGAGACGCCCGGAGGAGGAATTGCTGCCGACGCTCGAAGAGCTGGGGATCGGGTTCGTTCCCTTCAGCCCTCTTGGCAAGGGCTTCCTCACGGGGAGGATCGACGAGAACACGCCTTTCGACAGTTCCGACTTCCGCAATATCGTTCCTCGTTTTGCGCCGGAGGCTCGCAAGGCGAATCTGGCCCTCGTTGAACTGCTTCGCAGGATCGCAGACCGGAAGAAGGCGACACCTGCTCAGATCGCGCTCGGTTGGCTGCTTGCCCAGAAGCAATGGATTGTTCCGATCCCGGGCACCACGAAGCTGGAGCGCCTGGACGAGAATATCGGTGCCGCTGCAGTCGAGCTCTCGTCTGCGGATCTGAGTGAGATCGACAGCGCCGCCTCAAGCATCACGATCCAGGGGGCGCGGTATCCCGAACACTTGGAGAAGAGAACGGGTCTTTGAGCAGAAAGGCATACCGGGAAGTGAAATGAAAAGTCTGATCGCGTTTTTCTCGCGCAGCGGAAACAACTACGTCGGCGGCAGGGTCATGAATCTGCCCGTCGGCAACACGGAGGTGGCCGCAGGAATGATTCGGAAGCTTACCGGCGGCGAAACATTCAGGATAGATACCGTGAAAGCCTACCCGGCTGACTACAACGAGACTACCGGCGTAGCGCAGGAGGAAATTCGCCGGAATGCAAGGCCCGCGCTCTCCGCCCATTTGGACAACATGGATGACTACGACGTGGTGTTCCTCGGCTATCCAAACTGGTGGGGAACGATGCCGATGGCGGTGTTCACCTTCCTGGAGGAGTACGATTTCTCCGGCAAGACGATAGCACCGTTCTGCACCCACGAGGGGAGCGGGATGGGGCGTGGCGAAAGCGACATCAAGAAGCTCTGCCCCGGCGCCAAAGTGGGGAAGGGGCTCCCGATCCGGGGAGGGGGCGTTCAGAAAGCCGAGAATGATATCACGGCTTGGCTTCGGGAATCGGGCCTGATCGGTTGACGGCCTTCGTACTCCTATTGCCGGGAATCCGTGAGAAGAAGGATGAAACATGATTTCGGAAACTGCGAAAAGGAACCATGAAGAGCTATTCTCGAACCACGAGTCAACACTGAAGGATACAGATCCGGAACTCATCGAGGTGTTCGACAATTTTGCCTTCGACGAAGTGGTCTCTTACGGGAACCTGGACAAGAAGACACGTCTGAAAGTGATTCTGTCGACACTGATCGCGAGTCAGACTCTTAGTGAGTACAAGGTCATGCTCAGCGGAGCTCTAAACATCGGTGTTACCCCCGTCGAGGTGAAGGAGATCTTATATCAGGCGGTACCATATTGCGGAATTGCCAAGGTAATCGACTTCATTCATGCGACAAACGACGTACTGATGAGCAGGCGTGTAGAGCTTCCGCTGGAACGCCAGTCCACGACTTCTCCCGAAACACGCTTTGAGAAAGGATTGGCCGTGCAGAAGGCAGTTTTCGGGGAGATGATCGATACCATGTACGAGGAATCGCCGGAGGACGAGCTGCATGTCCAGGAATACCTTTCCGACAACTGCTTCGGTGACTACTACACCAGAACTGGACTCGACATAAAGACTCGCGAACTGCTGACTTTCTCGATGATCCTTTCAATGGGCGGATGTGAGCCGCAGTTGAAGGCGCATGTTCAGGGTAACGTCAACGTCGGGAACGACAAGGAAACACTGCTGAGCGGACTCTATGATCCGCCTTGGCGCAGCCCAGCCGTAACCCGAGGAGGTAGTTCACCATGCGCGCAACCGTCATGTACAGAGCCGGCGAAGTCCGAATCGAGAATGTCCCCGACGCGGCCATCATCAATCCGACCGGTGCAGTCGTACGCGTCACGCGGGCCTGTATCTGCGGCAGCGACCTCTGGCCGTACCGGACGCTGGAACCGAGCGCGGAGGGCCGCCGGATGGGTCACGAGGCCATCGGCATAGTCGAGGCCATAGGAGCAGATTCTATCTGACACGTGGGCGCGAGAAAAGACTTTTTCTGCGCAAATCAGAACAACCGCTTGTCGGGCTGTTTGTGGCGGAAACTGGATCATGGGCCCAAGCTCAAACGCGATCTAGACTTCGAGGATCGTGTCAACACACACGTTCGTTCTCGCCGCACCTGAGATGTCTTGGCAACAGGCACGTGTCGACCGCTACTGGTCCGTCACCTACGCATCTCCCCTGACTGTCGGAGTGCTCGTTAACGCGTGCCTTGCGGAAGCTGAAAACGAAAGGACTCCAATGGCCGTCAATCGACCGCCAGGCTCCAAATGAGGCGAGCCAGCAGGAGAACATTGCGCTCAGCTCGGCGCTGGGTCGGCTGACAGACGACGCGAGACCGTTACGAGGAACGAACCGATTCAACGGGCCCTGGCATAATCACGTGAAGAGCTTTCGGGATCACCTGGATTGACACGGGGGCGCGGCCAATCACTTCGCCATCACCCTGGACGAGGGGTGAGCTCCGAACGGCTTCGATTGTGACGCTCTTTCGGGCTGTCCAGTGTGAGAGCTTCGCCGCTGGCTTGCCGGGTCGTAAGAACAAGTCCCACGCCAGCCTCACGTAGTCGCCAAGAGTGCGAGCCGTAACGACATACACCTCCAGTTGACCGTCCCCGAGGGTTTCCGGCGGGCCAAAGAGAAAGGGCGGCTTCTGGAGCAGGGTGGTACTGGAAATCAGCACTTCTGAGGCGCGAACTAGCCTCGCTCGGCCGTCAATCGTCAACTTGTACCGGTGAAGCTGAAAGAGGCTCGACTGTCTTACGGTCGCCAGGATATAGGCCAGGCGGCCGAAGATTTTCTTGTTGGCGGGCTTCGTGTTTTTTACAACCTCCGGACTGATGCCCAGGCTTATATTTGAAAAGAAACAGCGTTCACCCACCTTCAGCGCATCCACATCCTGTACGCCGTGCTCGCCGGCCAACAGCTCCAGTGCCTCCTCCAGCTTGCTGGGCATCTGCAGGGCTCGCGCAAGGTAGTTGCCCGTGCCCATGGGGAGGATCCCCAGGGGCACGGGACTATTCACCAGGCCATTCGCGACGCCGACCAGCGTGCCGTCCCCGCCGGCCGCGATCACTAGGGAGGCGCCTCTCTCGCACGCCGCGCGACAAATCGCTGCAACGTCCTCCTTGCCCGTCGTTTCATAAAATTCGGATATCCATCGAGGTAGAGTGAAATGGCGGGCCAGCGCGGCGCGAATCTCGTCAGCCTGGTCCTCCCTGCCAGCCTTGGGATTATGAACGACGAACACTTTCTGATTGGAGCTGCTCATAGCATGCCATTCCCGGTTGGTGTGCGACGCTGATACTGACTGCTCATTTTGGTGTCGTCCTTTTGTTCAGCAAAGTCCCTTGGCTTCCTCTTTTTGTTCTTGATTTCCTTCCGCCCCATAGTAGGATTCTCGCCATACCAATCGGGAAGCATCACTACTTTGATTCCGGGAGAGGGCTCTGGTAGCCGTGAAGAGTTGAAGGAGAAGGTATGAAGCAAACAAAGTATGTCATCCTCTGGGGAATCCTCCTGGCATCACCGACAATCCTTGCAGCCCGTTCAGATGCGTCCAACACAACATCCCCTCCTGCACCTCCGGGGGAACTACAATTGGACTGACCAGACACTCGCGGGGACAAGACGAGTTGTTGAGGTGCCTTTTGCGGCTTCGTGAGGTCGTACTCCAGGAACCGGGTTCCCAAAGATGAGACCGTTTCTTTACGCAATAGCTGCCGAAAGAGGAAGTAGGCGCGCCGGTCCGTTGCGTGCTTCACGCGGGGTTTTTTCCGATGACGCATACGACGGGGACTGGCTTCATGTGCTTGATCTCGACTCGAACCTCCTGATACCCTGCCGCTGCAAGATGGCCGGATATTCGCTGGCCGGCCTTCATCGTGTCCTGCTCCGTCGCCCCCTGGCTTCGCGGCTGGTGCGCAATCGCGATGATTCCACCTGACGACAGCCGCTCCCGTATTTCCGCGAGCACAGCGACCTGATCGTCCCAGAATTGGAAGCTGTTGATGTCGAGCACCTTGTCGATCCTTCTGTCAAACGACGGCAATCGAGAAGCGGAAGCCACCATAAGTCTGACACGGCCTGCTCCTGTGAGCTTCTTGTTTCTCCGCGCAGCCTGTTCGAACATGAGCTGAGAGCGGTCGACTCCGTATACGAAGCCTTCCGTTGCCAACCTGCCAAGTATTTGGATCGCAATTCCTGGGCCGTACCCGATCTCCAGCACGCAATCGGTCGGCCGGACATTCAGAAGAGAGACTGCCCACGAGATGCGCTCGAGATTTGAAAGCCTGTGCGACATGATGAATCCGACTACCTTTCCAAGGGCCCCACTCGGATCACCGAATTGACGGACCAACCTTTCCCGGAGTCCCATGAAATCCTCCCTTTAAAAGAGCAGACGAAAGCGTCGACTATTTGTTGCATGCCTCTCCAACCTGAAAACCATGCCGAGGAGTGACCGGAATCCACGCCTGCCTCCGACGCCGCAAAGGGCTGCGACGAGAAGCAGCGCAAGAAGGCCGGGGACGGTAGCTCTGTCAATGCTGTAGACGGAGACGGTAAATGAGCTGCTTCAGCTGTCGGCTAGTCGAGCTTTGGCCGTCGGGCAAGTCGGGACTATGCTGAACATACTTTGCGGGGCTGGTGGACCGAAGGAACGTGGCCACATCCCCAGACTCCGTGCTCTTGATCAGATCTTCGCCCAGCTGCGTGATGTCCATGATCATGAGTGCAGGCCGTTTGCCCCGAATGCGCCGGTCGCCGCGCGCCGCCCTGCAAGTCCCCAAATGACTCACCGCTGCGTAACGGCCTGAAGAAAAACAGAGATTACTAATGTGCCTATTGTTCCGTTTACTATTTCCACAATCAGGAGACGGGTAGGATAGGTTGTCTGAATCCACATGTTCCAGAATCTAGGGTAGACCCGAATGGCAGCGAACAGACATCCAAGGAGAATCGCCCCTCCGTACGTGCCGAACCCCACCAGAGGTCGCAACCAGACGAAAGCAATAGTAAGAATGTAGACTTCGATTTGCGTCCCAAGAAATTGCGTGACAAAGTACTTTCCTTTCGTCGCCCAATGTTTCACCGCGGGGCTTTCCGATTCTGCCTTCGCGGAGATATGACCGACGAGCGGGTTTCCATAGAGTATCCCAACGACAACGAAGTGAACAACGCCGGCAGCTGCGCCCCATAGCAGGATGGTGACTACCATAACGCCCTCCTTAAAGCCGTGGATTTTTCGCGGTCGAATGAATCCTGTGGCTAAAACATTTCCGTTCGTATTCTTCCATTCGGAGGCAGGCGGGATGGGTTCGATCACGTCCCAATGTTCCACCATCTTCCCGTTCTCCAACCTGAAGAGATCGACCGCCCCTGCGACACCCTTCTGGAGGCCGTCGAGACCGTCGGCGATAAGAGGATTGTGCTGAATATACTTCGCCGCCGAATTGTATTTGATCGAGCGTGTCGAATTGGCCGCCTTTGTCCGGATGGAATCCCCCGTGCTCCATGATCCTCGTTGTACTTGTGCCGCGGATACGTCCGCAAGGTAAGTAGATGACAATTTATGGTAAGAATGCGCCGCGCTTTCGCCAGGTGGCGCGAAACTGCATGGGTCTGAGACGGGTGCGCTGCCGGAAGTATTTCACGAGGTTCGTCGGTTCGTCGAATCCCATTGCAGAAGTGATTTCCTTGAGGCCCAGATCGGTGTGCGCAAGGAGGCGTTTCAACTCAAGGACCACGCGCGCGTCAATGAAATCCTTTGCGGTCAGACCGGAGGCGAGGCGGGTGACACGGTTCAGCGTCCTGGCTGAAACTCCCATCTCTGCGGCGTACTCCCCCACTTTTCGCATTGAGCCGAATCCGCGCTCGAGAAGCGTTTTGAACTGCAGAAACCGCGGCAATTGAACAATCGCCGCCGGAGAAGACGAGCGCTGCTTGAGGCGCTCGGCCTGAAGGAGTATGGTTTTCAGCATGCTTCGGAGAAGCGGCTCTCTGAAGACGTCTCGACTGCCCCGACGGTACTCTCGCTCGAGGGCGCGGAACGCGCCAAGGAAACCGAAATCGCCTTTCGCGCCGGGGCGGACAACGGGGCTGGGGCTCCAAGGGTTGAAGAGCAGGGACGAACTAAGCAACGGCTGATCGGACGGCTCCTGCGCGAAAAACTCGTTTGTGAAAACCAGAAGAATGCCATCGACGTTCGGGGAAGGATGGAATTGCTGAATCTGACCTGGGGCGGAGAAAACGAGATCGCCCGGCTCATAGGCGTGGGTCTCAAAATCGACTGTGTAGCGACCTTCACCCTTCGTCCCGCAGAACACCTGGTAGAAGCCCAGTCGCTGCGGCTCATCCAGGGGCCTTCGAAATCTCCGTCGGAAAAGTCTCCCGAGGCGCACCGCCTCAAACTCGATGTTGACCTCGGTACGTTTCAAGAAAGGGACAAACGGAAAGCCGCCTGTCTTGGACTCCACGATGGAAGTCTACAACATAACGAGGACGACGCAAAACCGTCGAATCCTTCGGAACCCGGTGCTGACAGACGACTCTTCGCGAAACGTCGCGCGCGCTGAGCCGTGAGGCGATTCTGGCGACGGCAGCTTCCCCCCTTGCACTTGGATGCGAGCAGCGATAAATTTCAAACGGGAGTTACGAAGTGACAAAGCAAACGACGCGCGTTGCGTCGGCGTATGTCTGGCCACAGGGTCGGCACCTGTGAGTGCGCGAGGGGCTTCAATGAACGAGCAAGATCTCTTAAGGATCGTTCGCAGCATGCTGTCTGCGGTGGTCGATCTTGTGGACTCTAGTGGCGACGAGGAGATCTCCGCCGTGTTGCGCAACGTAAGGGATGGAACGGCAGGTTTTTGCAGTCTGCTCGACGAGGTCATCGATGAGGGGCGCGGGTCCGAGGACATCGCCTACGAGCCCGAGGACGGCACCTGAGCCGGTGCAGACTCGTCACGTTCTGGAAGTGTGCACTGCGTCAGACGTACGCCGAGACTGCGGCCTCGCCGAGTAGCCTTCCGACATTTCTCATTTGACAGGACCCCGGTGAGCGACGCACCACCACGATGCAGTTTTTTCTGCGGCGCTCAAGCAGGCCCTTCTTTTGGCGTGTATTGCAGCGATTTGCAGCGAGAAGCGCCCTTCGCGGGCACGTCTCTCAACGCGATGATTCGTATATCGCGCTGTCGCAGGCATCCTCGACGCCGCCCATCGCTGGGCGTTCTTCCGCCAGGAGGCTTGAGGCCTCAATGGAAGCTTTGGGCTACTCGGGGGGTCCAGGGTTGAGAGGGAGACCAGGGCGCCCCGCGAACGCGGAAGTCTGCCGGCCTTCTGAATGCTCAGATAATTCACTGAACGCTAACTGATTCCACATTAATTCTCGTCAAATTCGTCCGTGTTTTCCAAGGGAGGAATCATGCGAATCGAAGTCAGATTGCGCATTCTCGCCGTAGCCCTCGCGGTCGGCACAGTTGCACTGCCTCTTACTGCGGCCCCCAGGGTCTGGGAGCACGTCCTGCTGATCAGCGTAGACGGCCTGCACCAGGTCGACCTCGCCAACTACGTAAAGAGCA